>Ga0247734_1000094_pt1 | contig 80446 bp, 75 predicted proteins | sample UWRJL103311B2_FD_180933 | JGI IMG/M metagenome (GOLD analysis project Ga0247734, IMG submission 180933) | Plant litter microbial communities from Arlington Agricultural Research Station in Wisconsin, United States - UWRJ-L103-311B-2 | ecosystem: Environmental > Terrestrial > Plant litter >... | reverse complement strand
CATCAAACGCTTTAGAGTAATGAAGAGCAATGAGGGCGAGAGTAAGTGGGCCTAGTAGGAGAAAACCGGCGACAAATATGTGGCTTTGGGTTGAACCTATGTAGGGGTTTTCCTTGAACTGTACGGACCAGAAGTAGCCGAGTGTTGCCAGAAGCGGTACTATGAGACATACTATGATAAAGCCGATCCCAAGTAGAGAAAACCTGTTTGCACCATATATCGATTTCATGCGCGTGGATAAAGTGGTAGTTGCAATAACAGGAGCTGCGGTAGAACGAATCGGAATTGCTGACGCAGTGTTTCCATTGTCGATCCTTTCACCATTTCTACCAAGATTTGGAGTTCCATTGGCACCCAGACGGGCTTTTCGTTGGGTCTCAAAGCGTTGCTTAAATTCTACTGGCAAGCTGAGTAATGGCGGAGTCTTACGCTGGATATCTCGAGATAAAATGGTTTTATTTGGGATAGCAAGATTTTCTTGCGTAATCTGCTGCGGGACCGCATATTCGTCGTCAAATGGCGACACGAATGGGTTTTCATTAGCTGTGTGCTTATCTGAAAGAGCGGGATTTGGATCGGAGAGATCGATACTAGTGAGGTTTTCCGAACTTAGTACTTTGTTGTTGAATTGTTGCCCCATGCCATATGATTGCTCATTATGAACCATGATGTTTTCTCATAGGTATCTAGTGGTTTTCGTATTGCAATAAACATAACATATATACAATTATACTGAAAATAGCACAAATTGGAGAACGCCAAGTGTTAATCAGACAGAGGGGATTGTGAATGAATCAGTTACTGCAGAGATGGCTTGTAGGATAATTCGTTTTTAAGGTTGTGATTAACTCATTTTCGTGATTCGGATTCTCTGAAATTGTTGCGTTTAGACCTCAAATAAATCAAATGATTCATGGTGTAGCAGGATTCATGAACGTGTTTCAAGGGCGGCAGACATATTAATAGAGCAAATTAAAGTATGTTTTATGCTGGGGCATTGTTGTTGAGACTTGTGGTCGGATCATAAATATCTAGTCCTTTGGCAATTTTCTAGTAGCAGTTTTTTTGGGTAATGGATTGAGCACCCCGATTTTCAAACTATAGACAACCTCTTCCACGAAGACAAAGATCAAACTTTCCGTTACGTTCGACAACTTCTGATCAAGTTACTGAAGACTTCACACGGCAAGATCATTGTAACTTGTCAGTGATAGCCTATCTCATGCTTAGATTTAAACAGGGGTAGCCTCAGCTAGCCGATGGTCCAAAATCAACCAAGAACATGTAAGGCATAACACGTTGAAATTATATAGGAGTTATATTGTAGGCGTATTATGAACCATAGCAGCTTTCTTTGTTCAAATGGCCTATTTTAGAAGCACGCTCCCGCATTCTTCTCCCTACCATTCTACCAACACCTTGCTCCAAGCAATCAGACCACAACACCTGAATCGTTCTCCTTATCACTTCTCTTCTCAGCATTATATTCGTCATTATCGCTCTCATCATCCTCCCATTCGCTATCTTCCTTAGCTGAAAAGAATTCTTCCTCGGGATCCGAATGGATAACTTCTAGTCGCCTCACTACCGCTTTTGGGTCTGATTTTGATTTGGGTAATTTTTGCGGTCTCGATACCTGCGTACAGTTAGCAAACTTATCCTCTCCATGACTCTCGTTTTCATCATATGTTACCTTTGGTCCCATACTCCCAACACCACTATTTGAATGTAGGGAATACTTAGCAACAGAAGGAAGTTCTGCTAGTGTCGCAAATGCAGTTGACGGCAGCGAAGGTACAGAAGCAGCGTAGAGGTCCTGCATTGCATAAGTGCGCTTTAAGCCTTTCATTTCTGGTGGAACGTATGGAACGGCATCAGCTATATACAAACTATCCATAATGTTATTCGTAGATGTTCCGTACCCGGCGATCGCCGCCGATCGTGGCTGTTTGAGAGAGGAAAAATCGAAACTAGAGAAGTCGCCAGAATAAAATTTGTAATTTGGATCATGTGTTCTGCCGCTTTTGTATGGTTGTCGAGGTGTTCCAGGTTTGTGGTGGAATGGGAAGGAGAAAGCAGACAGGTCGCCAGAATAGTGCTGGTAACTAGGGTCACGGGTTTTATCTTGAAGGCTTTTGGGATGCGAAGCGTTGATGAAGTTGTTGGTGGGTGCGTTTCCTTCATATGAGCCTTTCTTAGGACTTCTGAAATCGACTTCAACCTCTTTTTGTCGCCAAACTGCCTCAATATATTCCAGTTCCTCGACACAAGATACTGCGTCTTTTTGCACTGCAGCTGGCGCGCAGTCTCCTCGTTTACCATCCATCGTGTGACTAATCGTAGCGTGCTCAATGTCAAATATCGGCAATTTATTATTCGTATACCAGGAAATTGCTAAATAGCAGGCACTCTGAAGCACACACAAGCCTGATATTGCAATCCAGATAATAACAACTATCGGGATGTTCTCTGGTATCCAATGCTCTCCTTTGGCATAAAGCAAACTCGAAATATAGCAATGCGGAGAGAAGTACTCCAAGCGAGCAAACAAGGACTAGGAACGCGACGATGAAGCCCTTATTTTTGAGAAGCGGAACTCTGGATCGATACAGTGTGATATCCCTCTTCTGGGGAGTTGGATTTTCAGCTATTTTCTGTGTGGCTGTCGTTGCTGATGTGGGCGGGCGAGACACACGAACTTGGGAAGGAGAAGTGCGTGGTGGTTCGTGCTGGGATGTCCTGGATCTGAGGGAGTTCTTGGGCTTTACACGCTGCAAGGAGTGTTCGAAACGCAAAGCATCAGACTGCGCAAGTCTTCGAAAATCTGTTGGCGCGCCTATGCGAAGACTTTCCATTTTCAAGGGGAGTTGAGATGTCTTGGCGTTTTAACCGAGGTGAATAAGGGGAGATGGGGGTTTGCTGGTTATCTCGCTATAATAGACGCTGTATGAAAATCTTCCAAAGACTATATGGAATCTCTGAGATGCTTTTCAAAAGAACATCTTTCTAGTTTGTTACATTTTGGACAGCAACGGGCAGGTTCATATTTGAACAGCCAAAGACTTGGAGTAAGCAACTTCAGTGACTGATTTAGCAAGGCTGTGAATCAAAATTCCTATTGTGACTCACCTTAAAGGTTCTTATTGAGAAAAATAGAAGCTCAATACTATTATTTTTAATTCATTATCGTAAATGAACAATAGTAATATAGGCTATTGCAACCACACACTCAAATTTAGAAAAGAATCTAGAGATCACTTCGCCTAGCAAGTTCCTATAGCCTTTATTGCCTCATTTCAGAAAGAGAGTTCGCTCCAAAGTCTGTAAAATTGTAAAGCCACTGATGCCTTCATATGGCATTATAGACTGGTGGGGTGCGTCGGCATTCTTATCCTAGTCTTCCTAGGTATTAGCCCCACACTTCTCCCTTCCCATCCGGGACCTTCAATGGAGATGTTTCGTATTTCTAGGTCAGACTTAAGTGAAGAAAAACTCTTTGCAGGCTCCATAGTCATCTCTCTTTTATCATCGTACTCTAGAGCAACAATCACGAAAGCTGAAGACATGACCATGCTATTCCATAAACGGAAGCAATTACATGTTTCACAATCTCCGTAGCGTTACTCTAAATCCGTGAATGGTCTAAAAGAGAAATATAACCACGAATTTCACAATATACAACCTATACCATACAACTTGCCTGTGCTCTTCGTTCTAACGTGATACTATTAAACCTTGGGGAATTCGGAGGTAATATTCTTCCTTATGGTTAATTAGCACAAATCAGCTTGTACAAAGTTTAATTACTATATCCTAGGTGAACTATTATTAGTAATATTATTATTTGTGAATAATAATAGAGGTTTTCCTCTAATGAGTTTGCAATACACTTGTTTTAGAAATCCCACTGCTGGAAGTACACCGAGGGCTGTGTTCTTATTGGCCCGATCACATCTACCGTGTTGGTTTTAATGGTTCTCGTGCTACTCCTCAACCTATGACAGGGCAAAACTCGTATACAGGCGATTGTTGGTTAGTTGTAACAAGTTGGCACATTGATTATCCCCGCAATTTTGCTTTTCTTTGCTTTCGTCTTTCACCTCAACCTGATTTTGGAAGCTGCTCGTGATATTGATTTCTCTTACAAACTATCGTTTCTCAAAATCGACCAACCCCAGTTAGAAAATAACAGACAAACTCTGTCCAATTAAACCAGTTTTCATCATGCCTCAGCTTACTTGGCTCATCACAGGCTGCTCATCGGGCCTAGGAGAAGAGTTCGTTCGTCAAGTGATTGCACGAGGGGACAGAGTCATTGCGTCGGCTCGCAATAATGCCCAGGAGAGGCTACTCTCATTGAAAGAAATCGGAGCTGCTGTAGTCGACCTTGATGTTACGTTATCTCAAAAAGAACTAGATTTTAAAATTGCCGAAGCATTAGAAATCTATGGGGGGATAGATGTTCTGGTAAACGCCGCGGGGTATATTGAAGCAGGCATGATGGAAGAGTTCAGGTCAGTTTCCACTTACTACGATCAGACCAAGATACTAAGAGTATATCAGTCACGAACGATTTCTTAGTCAATTCAATACCAATCTGTTTGGTGTCATCAATGTTACCCGTGCTCTCTTACCGCACTTTCGGCATAAAAGGTCAGGGGCTATAATCTTCCTAGGATCCTCGGGCGGAATTGAAGGAGAGCCAGGAGCGGGGGCTTATTGTGCTACGAAGTTTGCCTTGGAAGGTAAGTCCCATAGTATTGCATCGTGGTGGGTCAGACTCAGCAGATTAACCATTAAAAGGTGTTTTCGATTGTATCAGAATGGAGACTGCAGCCTTTGGGATTCGATCGTTCCTATTTCAGCTCGGATTCTTCAGGACTAAGATCATGGATCCTGAGAATATTAAAGTTGATAGTGATCCGGCTTCTGCTATAGCTGATTATGCTCAATTGAATGGTATCGTTGGTGGTTTTGTTCAACAAATGAACAACAATCAACCGGGGGACCCGAAGAAAGTAGTCAAGGTTATGGTGGACGTGGTTAAGGGTGAAGGTGTGGCAGAAGGCAAAAGCATCCCTGAGCGCTTACCACTGGGTGCAGATATCCTCGGAAAAGTCAGAGCCAAGTATACTAAGTACTTAGAGGTTTGTGACGAGTGGGAGTCAGTAATCACGAGCACTGATCTCGGAGGGGAAGAAAAGGGTACCATGAGAACCGAAGTGACTGAATAGAGGGGAATTGTGTTTGACAAAAGTAAAGGTGGCCCAGCTCAGAAATTGCACTTTTTTCAACAAAAAGGAAGGGGCTTTTATAGAGAGAATGTTAAGTTTATATTTCACCCTACGTAGCATTCTACACTGTAGAAGCCATGGAGGTAGCTGTTATATTAGTCATAGCTATAGAGCGGATATCAGACGAAAGCTCTGGTACTCAATCTTTACTACACAAACTCAAATCTGTAATAATGTCTAATTAACACTTGAAATCCAGAGTAATAATCGATGAAATATCCAATAGCTTTCACCCCTGGGTGAACTTGAGCTCTTGCTGTATAATTCCGTGGCCCCAACAATGGTCATGGATAGGATTATTTCACCGAGATCTTGCAACAAGCGAAACGCTAAGTATGTTTGGTGGACGTGGCGATGGGACGAGGTTGAAGGAGGATTTTGAGCTTGGGGAGTTTGCTATATTTGGCTTATCAACTTGTGTAGTCGAGGAAGATGGATAGAAGTGTGATAATATCCTTTTCCACCTAACTATTCTCCAGATAGTACAAATTTTACTGCTTTAAATTTTGACAATGTTGGCAGTCAATCCTGTACCTTATTAAAATCAATTACATCCGTAGCTAAAAGTGTCGAGTATCGACAAGTGTTTGCAGAATTAAGTTTCAATATTGAATTAAAAAATGCTATTCACAAATTAAATGCGCCAGATGCTATGTTTGTTACATAAACCCTAAAAGTCTCTACACAAATTCAATGTTCCACCCAAATCATTCTAGTCATCATCCTCTTATCATTGATCATCATCGCTGTTCTCCACAATGTTTTTAAGTAAACCTTTACCAGCATCTTTGAGCTTGCCCACAGTGCTTCCATTTCTTAGTTTTGTCAGTTTAGTAATGCCGTGCGGCTTGCCGATTGTGGTGGGTTTTGTCGCTGACTTCCTCGGCTTATATGGAGGTTCAGGCTCAAACGTTTTGTACCATAAATCTATACCAAATTGAATCTTATGAAAGATAAAAGCGTTTCTATTTTTCTTTGTGGTTTTTCGATAAATATAGTTCATGGGATCGTCTGCAGGCTTGCCGCTAGCACTACACAGCGATAAATATCTGCAGCTGGAACCATTGTACTGTATGTTATTGCTTATGCGTGCATGCCTCAGGAATAACATTATGATTCACTCACAAGACTAAAAAAACCATCGGTACGTTTCCACAATAGCCGGCAATAAACGTTTACGACAGACTTGTGTATCGTATCACGCAACAAAATTGAGTAAATCTACATTTTAATCCATTATCCCTTTTCTAGGACAGAAGGATGTCAGCGATCTTAGCTTTTTGCACGGCGCAAGTGCCCTCAGGCGTATGTTTCCGGATCTGAATATGATCGGATCAGAAAGTTTACTTATAAATAAGTTATTCTTAACTTCCAAGTGCAATCTACGCGTGATAAAGAATATAAGAATATCAGACCCTGGATTCTCGTACGAAACTCCGAAGATGGAGTACATGGTCCTGAGATGGCAGAGGATAACATAGTGCCATTCGTTACTGGATTTGAGAATGCAACGCCTAAGTACTTACAAGAGTTTATAGCCTCCAATATAGACTATGAAAACAAGTATCTCGACTTTAAGGGCACAATCGAGAAGCGAATGTTTATCATTCTTGACGCTCAGAGTTCAGTGGATGGTACCTGCCTTCTTTACTTCTACTGGTCGGAGGATGTTTCTCCAGATGAAGACGCCAACGATAATGTTTCTACTGAATGGACAGAGGAATGGAAGGTGTATAGAGTCAAGTTTTTGATGGCTTGGCATCTTGCGAGCTCGCTTTGGCACCGTGCAGACTTGGTATTCAGGGGTTTTAAGGATATGAAAAAGAACTATGTCGACGCGAATGGCATCTTACAGTTCCCTGGGATCGAGCATGAGCATGAGTTTGACCCTCCTTTGGAAACTATGGTGCCTTATGGGCCAATACCAGGAACTACACAGGCTAAATAAGTTAAAGTCCTTGTCTTAAAATCACTTATCTGAAAGGGGGTTGTGTATGTGTTCGAGCAGAAGATTAATATGCTTTGTCATAGTTCTCAGCGAACGAGTTTAATCTTTAACTCCCGTAATCTGTCCAAAGCTTCTCCACTATTACCTGAAATTTCTTCGGGTTCCCGAGACGAGATACATCCGCCGCTCAGGTGAAGTATTCAGGTAAACTACTTACTGAAGGTGTTTTCTGGGGTAAGGCAGTTAACTTGGCTAAGAGTGAGCAACAACAGCAAGCTTAGTGACCATATACGAGGAACAGGGAATAAGGAGGTGATTTATACTACCTTAAGATGCACTAATTGAGTGCTTCATGGCGTTATTAGTCATATAAATAATACGACTTCCCTTATTTTCTCAAAATTTTGGCCAGAATGGTGTACAAAAAGCGGCTAAATCACCATCTAGAAGGGATTTAGAAAATACTTCAGATTTAATTTAGCGCGACAGAAAGAAAGTTTTGTTATTTCGGCTATTATCATGAGCTTTGGGGTGGGATTACCTCAGAGATATATTTCAATATCTAGGTAATCCCTGATTGGTATGTTCCACAAGCGATGTTGGGTGTTGTTGGTATTTGAGCAACGACTGTAGGCAGAACGGAGGTATAACCACCTCATTCACACATTTTACGTAAAGATATCTGGATCTCGAACATTTAGAGACACAGAGACAGCCTACTTGTCTCAACATTTAAGCCTATATAGACAGACCATACTGGTTTTATATCGTACATACACCGACCTTACTCGACTCACTCGTCCATAAGCCAACCCCGTTTTTTGCATCAAGTTATCAACTAGTCAACAGTTAAAGAAATTATATGTCGTATCAAACCTTGCCATTAGAATTGATCATCAAGGTTGCGGAGGTATGTGGTAATATAAAACATCTGACAGGCCGATTAATCGGAGTAGCTTCTCCCACAGGACAATTTACATGGCCGGAGCCTAGTTGATTCCGCTACATACGAGAAACTGCTTTGTGTGCGATACCGATGTATTACCATCAATCCCAAAAACGCAAAGGCATTCATATACCACAGTTCTCATGCTCGCTTTCAAAACCTTATTTACGTCAGAAAGTTCATCCTCGACTGTTCATCAGAATCATCAACCGACTCCATTGCATTGTGCCTCGAAGCAGCAGCTACCATCCCACCGCATCAGATAGTGTGCTTCCATTGGAAATTGCATGCAGGAACGCCAATATCATGCGTACAGGCTTCCAGGATTTTCCTCCATCAAAATCTTATTCGTTCCTTAATCTTGTCGCCTTGGCCTGATAATCAACCTTATCCTGAGGGCCTTACAGCACTTGCACACCTCGAGGAGCTAGAGCTATGTATATTCAGCTCACGCACACACGCGCCTGCTAATGCTACTGCAATTCGAAAACTACTCTCTAGAGAGTTGTCCCACTTAAGAACATTGCGTATTGTGCGACTGGAAGATAGGCATTGCCCACGGGCCATCACTAAAACCGACTGGCTAGACATATTTCCAACCAGTCTAACTCAATCAAAACATGAACCGGAACTGGAATTGAAAAACCTCGTTTTGCAGCACTGCAACTCGAAATCTTCATCGGCCTTCCCATGGGAAATTATAAATGGACACAAACTACATTCTCTAAAGCTTGACAAGTACATAGATATATCAACAGATTTGGACTATTTTATATCCATGTTCCCGTGTCTTTGGGCTCTCACTAGACTAGAAATATCTTTATGGGATAATTGCATGGATGCAGCACCTGAGCAGGTTAATCACATCGAGAGCTTCCTCTCGCACGAGAACTTGTGCAGTTTACAGCACCTAGTTCTAGAGCTCCCAGGTAGTCAGAGACTGGTCCGTACGGAGTCTATTGCACGCCACAAACAACTCAAAACTTTAACTATCAGTGCTACCGACAGCAACGGCTGGTTGATTGTAATGTCACCCGACGCGGTACTCGGTGTAGTGGAGGCATGCAGGTGTTTACATAGCCTCAGCTGCACCTTGCCTGAGGTGCAAGATATCCATTTCTACGTAAGTCACTGGTTGCATTCTACTCAGCTTGAGCATGGTACTGCGAAATAGTGCTAAATCATGACCTAGGAAAATCTTGCGAGCTCTACGAGTATTCGCTTTCTACATGCGATTGGCTATCGCTACCATGTATCAAAAACTCCCGCCTGGTCTTGGCCGCGATGTACGGGCTGGAAGAGCGAGTCATACAGCCAGGAAATGAAGAAGATAGCCTTTGATGTGTTTACGCTATACAAGAGAGTGTTAGGTTACAGTCAGCCAATGCTAGAAAAACTCGGACTACATTTCGGTGAACATTATTGTGCATCCTGGGGACTGGAGTCCAAATTCTTTAGACCATCGGAATCTCGTCATACGGAGGATTCCCTTTAATTGCTATGCTCTGATACTACTTTGCTATATTATCATAGGGCACAACATCAGCTCTCGACCCTCGATATTTTGTTGAAAGTTTTAATCTTGTATTGTGGGTTTCCGGTCTGGAGCTAATGGTGTTATTCCTGTCTCAAGACACTGTTCTTTGAATAACGATCGTTATTGAAGTCTGGTTGCCATTCTATTGCTGATTTCACGACTGCATTGAAAAGCAAGGTCAATTCAAGATCAATTTTCCTAGAACAGAAGCAGTATTAGACAAATTGTCATTCTCAAATAATATCACTTGTATGAAGTATGAAGCAATGCCAATTTTGATAAAAGAAATAAGAAAAGTGTGTCGCTAGTTAATGTAAGCGATTGGAGGTTTTAGGGGTCCAGAAAGACACCAACAGTATAGAGGTTCTTGTCACATTTGGACGGATCCTATTTCAATATGAGTCCCACCCGTTCGCACTAAGAGTACTGTATTAATCGTACGAACTTATTGGGTGGGTACTTATTCGCCCAGAACCAGTGTATTGAGAAAGTAAGTTCGTCAAGTTTAGAGTGTGGAGAAGGTTCGTCCTGTATTCACTAGCAAGAGCAGGGATTAAAAAGCCATGACTTATCAATAACAGTATGATATTCTGCTGTGACTGATTCATCTGACTTCCAGCCTGGCAAGTAGTATGACCTTTTGTTTTCTTCTCTTTATTCAGTTCAGGGGGTTAGCTATTGTAGTAAATATGAAGATAAAGATAAAGTCTGTGAAGACGGCGAAAGCTGATAGATGAAACTGAATACCATCATCCATCTTACACTCATTCCTAGCCACCTATCAATGGCGTTCAAGCACATCATGGAAACTCGGATCAAATTATGACCCTCCACATATCATATACAAGAAGCCCGTGGCTACATAATTCTCATTGTACTAGCGTGTGGCTGAGTTGCCATAAAAATATATTAAGAGATTGCCTTTGTAAATACGCCGCACACGCAGCTGATAAAGTTCTCCGAGTCGTCCAACACCCTAGGAATACGATGGAATCGTGGGACGCTAATACCGTGTGCTTGGCGTTCCGAGCGCTCGGTGAGTGGCCCGTGATGGATTTCGACAGGGTCCCTACGAACCGGCCGTTCACAGACGACATTTACTCTACAGCATGAAGCAATACCCATTATTATGGCATTATGCAACTAGGTACGAACTAATCAGCTGCGCAGAGTGGAGCGGGATCCGTAGAATAGTCCAGCGTTATCGGTATTGAAAAGATAGAAGAAATCGTTGCCCCTAAAAAATAATTCTCTCCATCCCATCCACCTTTCCCATTCCCAGTCACTCTTTTAATCATTTCTTTATCGTACCATAATGTATTTCTTCACTGTCTTTACAGCATTGTCTGTCCCTTTAGTATGGGCCTCCCCAGAAATCCGGAATCCCAGAGTCGGTTTCAAAGTCGGCCAAACAGTTGTCACTAGCAGCGGAGCTGTCTCTGGCCATGCTGCAGCTCGATATGCAGAAGTATCGGAATACCTTGGAATTCCCTATGCTAAAGCCCCAGTGGGAGACCTCAGATTCGCCGCCCCGGTCAAATACACTGGGTCTTCTTCCCTCAATGGTTCTGTCTTTGTAAGTCTATATGCTTAATAGCTCCTCACTTGGAGAACATCACAGGCTAATATATCACAGGGTTTTGCATGCCCCCAGCTTCCTTCCGCCGGAGGTGCGGGTCCGACTCCAGAGATAATTACAGCGGCGAATGTCACCGCTGTTGGATTCCGACTTTTCGGCCTCGTCAGCAGCCCTCCAGGTGTAATATATGGCGAGGACTGTTTGTCGGTGAATGTGTGGTCGAAACCTCAATGCGGAGAACATAAGAAGGCTGTAATGATCTACATACATGGAGGAGGTTTCACTGGTGGAAGCTCAGCAATTCCTATTTTTAATGGCGCCAGCCTTGTTGACCGGGAAGACGTTATCATTGTCTCTCTCAAGTACGTGGATCGACATTTTTAAAACAAGGCGTGGACTAATTATGCCAATAGCTATCGAACGTCTATCCTTGGGTTTCCAGGCAATCCTGCGTCACAAAACAACCTAGCTTTATTGGATCAACGTCTAGCGATAGAATGGGTACGGGATAACATAGCAAAGTTCGGTGGGAATCCAGCTAAAATCACTATATTCGGAGAATCGGCTGGTGGCATATCAACAGACTACCTCTCATACGCATTTGCATCCGACCCAATCGCAACTGGCATAATAGCACAATCTGGAAACGCCTTCAACTACGGATTTCCCGTTTCCCAGGCTACTTCAGCTGCGAACTGGTATTCCGTCACGTCCGCAGTCGGCTGTGGCAACGCATCGACCCCGTCAACTACGCTGCTAGCATGCATGCGTCACAAAAGTCTCAATTCAATTTTAGCTGCCATTCCCACCAGCGGCATAAATTCCATACTTAGCCCCTTCGCACCAACTGTAGACAACGTCCTCATCTTCTCCAACTATTCCCAACAAATACCTGCAAAAATACCGGTATTGATTGGCAACAACGACTACGAAGCCGGCTTGTTTCGTACCCAGCTCGCTCTCGGGGGCCTGACTCTGCCAGACGCAGTTTGGGAAGAATTCAGTCTTGGAAGTTTCGTTTGTCCCACCGGCCAGCGCGCAAACGCCAGCTTCGCGGCTAAGACCCCAATCTGGCGTTATCGCTACCACGGCGTTTTCCCCAACACCGATATCAGTTCAGAAGGCGGTGCATACCATGGAGCAGAACTGCAACTTCTTTTTGGAACGACATATCTCACTGGTGAAAACACTGACGAGGAGTCTAAAGTCGAAGCTTACATACAGGGAGCGTGGGCTGCGTTTGCAAAGGATCCTTTCAATGGGTTGAAGACTTATAAGGGCGGGTGGCCTTTGTATAACCCTGCTAAGAAGTCTCTTGTTCGACTTGCGTACAATAACCGTGCTGGTGCTAACCTTTCTTTCCCAAGCGAGTACGATGCTAGGTGTGCGAAGACAGACTTAGCGGCAATATTTTGTCAGTTTTTGGGAGTGTGTTAAATTACCCATGTTTCTGTAATACCTAGCCAGATTTCCCCATCAAGAGATGCAGGGCAGCCGCTTCAATCAGCCTGAAATTTGAACGGCGCTGCTATCTCATAGAAATATCGATCAGAAGATAGTATAGATACTCCGCAACTAGATTTATCGCATAGATTAATTTAAAAAACATCAACTTATCCAAATCTTTCTTCTTTCCCCACGCATTCCCGTCTGCACTATACCCTCAACACCTGTATTAAGACACCCCCTGGTTCCGCAAAATCAGATAAAACCAACCATCTGTAATGCAGGTCATACTCTGCCTATACCAATACAACCTATATTGTGAACGAATCAACTAAGAGAAAACGGTTCAGATTTGAATTTTCCATCCTGGCTAGGAAGACTCGCTTAAATCAGGGGCTGATATTTACCAAACAAAGACACCTACAGGGAGAAATTATAATTGCGAGCACTTCCTTAGCAGAAGTCGAACATAAATGTAAATGCTATCTTGATTGACAATTTCCTCAATAATGCCCCAAAACCATAGCACCCTGTGAAATAAAATAATCCATACGTGATGGACAGATTTAACCACTTGTACACGGTCTACACCAGCCTATAGTCCTCAATCTCCATCAAGCGGATCAATTTAAGGGCCTCATTTGCTACTGGCTCATGGCTACAACGGATAAGATGGACACACCTTTTCGCCCAAAATTCCCATCTAGCTGAACTGAATCCACAAGGAACAATCCTCCCATCCTCAACCAATTGACCAAAGCTTGAATCTTCCACAGCGTACTCGTTAACAGACCGCAGGGTTAAGTTGATAAGCTTGTAAGAAGCTACGGTCATCCACGCATTGACAGCAGGTAAAAGCTCCTCAATAGATACTTGATTGGCGTCTAAAGTTGCTGGGTTTGACTTCGCAAGCATTCGTGGAACTTTGAGAGCATCACGGAAAAGCAATAGTGCGCAGGTGCCCAAGGCGTTGCCGCATGCTCCAACCGAAGCCAAACGTGCAGTAAAAGCGGCAAGATTAACACGTTATTGGAAGGCCATATTGGAGTGTTCAATCCAGCTTTTGCGGAGGTCGTCGGCAAGATATGGAAGATCAACCCACACCTTCTGCCCATTTGAGGCTGTGGCAACTACGATTTTCTCTCTCGAGCCACGTCAAAACTCCCATTTCCCGAAAGCAAACAATCAACCGCACCAAAGAGTCTTGCTTCGAATCATTGGAATCGGTGTTCTTCGCGATCTCGATAAATAAACTCCAGAGCTTGTGGAGAAGACGGTCGAAGTCGGAGGGGCTCGCATCTCGCTTAACAGTGATGTTTATGTTCCACATCAAAGATAGAATATCTTTGTCCCATGTAAGTTGTATGTCTTTTGTTATTCCTTTCTCGACTTGGATAGGCTCCTGATAAAGGGCTACTTCGGCTGGAAGGATCTCATTGATGGCTGGAGATCGGCCGGTGGTGTCAGGGTCAAAGTGGTTGTCCATGCTAATAGTGCAACGGCGTTGTAACAAAGCGAGTCACTCCCGAGGAATGATGATTTTTTCAAGTATGGCAAAACCTCTTTCGAGTATGGTGGACTAGAGACTTGTCAGAGTTCTGATTAACGTACTTAGGATACAGTGAGATTGATGGGAAAATGTCCTTTTCCCAGAGCAGTCTGCCAAAAGTTAAGTTGAAAGTTGATTTAAGATGTGGCAGACGTATTCCTTTTGTACCAACATGCTTATGATAACCAGGCATTTCAGAAAAATGCGCAATGTAACCTAACCTTTACCTAGCTGAGGATTAAGGGGGCTCAGGGGGTAAGCGAGGCGTACTCGTAGGGTTCAAGCAACGTCGAAAGCCTAAAGCAGCGTTGAAACCTGTTGGATTCAGCGGACAAAATACTATGAAATCCGTTTTATATATAATCTCAGCCCTTCTTTATCCAACTTGCATGTTTTCGAGCTCGTTTCTACTCGCAAAGACGAGCTAGCATCTATGTACATTGATTTCGCTCACAATACCCTCCATTTCACTATCGAACCTGCCATGTTTACACATGCGATCGTCGTCCTCTTTGATATCATGAAAAATGTTCAAATTCTAGCTGTTGAAATTTCATCGGATAAAGATTGGAATGATGTGATGTTTGAAATAATTTTAGGGAAATTCTCATGGTCGTTGAACATGAAGAAAATTTATTTGGAGTATAAATATGCGGAACGTGCTAGGTTTTCCTAGCTAGAGGCTATACCGAGGTCTCAATGGGAATGGAAAGGTTGGGAAAAGATGCTTTTGAAAGGGTGTGTGGTACGAGTTGTCAAAGCTTTGATCATGCCAAAGATGATTAGTCACTGAAAGTTGCGTAAATAAAGAACAATTGAGTATTGCCAACAAGACGTTGCAGATGTATGCTAAGGATCCGGGGAATGGCATTAATTCACCGCAAAATTGTCTTAAGTCAATATTAAATAGATGTTAAAAGCATCTCCTCTTTGTCTTTTGTATTCTTCTCTCTATGTCTAAACCAATGCTGGTGAGATTCCCTAACCAACGCCCCCAATGCTTGTTAATATTTATACACAGTTCCGTTCCCTTTTCTATACATTAGGACTTAATAGATCATATTTCACACATCTCTCAACCTGTGAAGTCATTAGCAATCAGTACGCCGGTCTATGTGCCAAGTGGAACTTACATCTTCAATACTAGCCTGCAAAAACTTCCTCGTCTCCAAACCCACCCAAACCTTCAACATCGAGAAATCACCTTGTCTCAACATGCCTCCACCACTTTGCTTACCCAATTGCCTGAGTATTGGTAAGGCACTTGAGAGCAGATCGATATTTGGATTGAGAGCGCGGCCAATGCCTTCTAGGAGGAGGATCGAGATAACCACATTGACAAAATCGCCTTCCATCCTAACATGATGTTGCCGTACCATCCCGAGTACCTCGTTGAGAATATCTCCAATCTTCATGTTACCAAGCGCTAAAGTCCGGCTTTTAACACCAAGGACTAAATGCTGCATTTTTAACGCGAAAATCTCCTGCTCAATCACAGCATCAGGTTGACGACAACGCTCACACATCAAATGGCCCGCTTTGTATCCATCAAACTCAGCTACCGCCTTGAACAAATCAAGAAAGTTCGTTCGATTCGTCGCATTGAGTTCAGTTACCAAACCAGTGTCAATGAAGATTAGCTGGGGACGGAATCCCTCGTTGTCAATCTTTTGTAACTCAGCCTCCCAGGCTACGGTGTCCTTTTTGTGGCGGTAGGGACGCAGTCGCGAAAGGACTTGTTCAGTGACATCAGGTTGAGTTTGAGGATCTTCGTCCTTGTGTTTTTTGAATGGGTTGTGCGGTTTGGAAGATTGGTAGAAGCGGACCATTATGTTGCCTGGATGTAGATCGGCATGGATGAAATTATCAATTAATAACATGCGCAAGAAAGCATCCAGCCCCTCGTCAGCAATTTCCTGTTGGAAAACACCGCCTCCATTTTCCATAAAATCAGAAAGGGGGATTCCTTGGGCGAATTCTTCAATTAGGACTTGACGAGTGGTAAATTCGGTATAAGGGTATGGAAACCATGCCGTAGTCCGGTCCTTGAAGTTTTTGCGGAAGATGGATAGATTAGCGGATTCAATTCTCAAATCAAGTTGGAGACGCATCATTTCGCCGAACTGTTCAACTTCATCAGGTAGGGAGAGCCATTCCATAGTCGGGATAGCGTTGAGTAACGTAGCAAAGAAGTTCATTATTCTGAGATCTCGGCGTACCGTTCGCTCGACACCGGGATGTAGCACTTTTATTGCAACATACGATGACGGTACCCTCTGTGGTGTGCTCTTAATTAATGTGTCGACGTTCTTCCGGACAGTCTTTCGGAGATCAACTTCCTCCTCCAAGTCAGGATCTCCAGGTACCGCAAGATCACTCTTAAGTTTTGCCTTATATACTTGCGCAATAGCTCCCACACCTAATGGCTTCTCATCAAACTCCTCGAATATTTCCTCAAATTCCCTGCCATCGAAAGCTCTTTTTATAATGCGTTTCGTCTGCTGGAGCGAGTGTGCCGGCGCATTTGAATGCAATTGTGACATGATCTCGCACATTTCGGTAGGGAATATATCCGACCTTGACGCTGCCCATTGCCCAAGCTACACAATTAGCCCTAGTTCCTCGTAGTTCGCAGAGTAAAACCTACCTTTATGAATGCTGGTCCAGCTCTCTCCATACTTTTGACCAAAAACCAATACCACCATAAAGTACCACTCCTCTCAAAACCTCTCTTTTTGTCCCTTGGCCCAATCCAAAGTGCTGGAATCGACACAAGGACCGGCACAAAAATAACCACCAGATGCAGAAACCTTAAGCCTGTACACAGAGGCTCCCAAATATAGAGATCCAGATAAAACACAACATTATGTCTAAATCTCAAAAACCCCCGTTCATCGTCATGGACTTTCTTTGCAATCTCCTCCCTGCTCGCCTGCAACATGCGACCTTCCGACGTTTGTTCGGTGCCTTCATTATCCTTTTCAGATAGCAGGACAAATGCAGCAGGACTTAATGCGGCCGCCGTCGCGAGCAGAAGTCCCCTACTGCGTGGCGGAGAGCGGAATGCCCCCCGGCCGTTCGTAAAGGGACGTTTGGGAATCAATTGAAGTCGGCATTTGGCTGTAGGTTGTATTCGGGGGATGGGGCGCAGACATAGTCGGCCTAGGGTCAGGACCGACCTCATCTTCTTAGGAAGAGGTGATGTGCTGCTACAGATGCTCCTCTTGACATTTTGGTGAGTGAGGTGAGGCTTGTGACGGAGCTTCCGAGGGTGGTATTTCGTGACGTCAGCCAGATTTTCTCCAAACACTCAATAGACTCAAGACAATGCGGCTGATCTACTACAGTAACTCTATTGGTCTACATATAAGCTTTAGATAGCACTCCGCATCACATATAAAGTGAGAAGAAGAAAGTGTAGGTATATATGTATCACGTGACTGGGGTCACATGCTTGTCTGGATCATGTTTGTATCTCTTTCGCAATACTCACTAGCTAGAGCTATTCAGAAGAGTATGTATCTAGGCCCGAACAGGGAAAGTACTGTTACACGCTATAAAGCTGAGTTTTCCTCCGGGATATAGACTAGGGAAATCAACGGGAGCAAATTTGATATGGCTCGACTCAGGTTGGACCTTTCCCAGTATTCGCCTGCAGAAACTGGAGAAAGAAGTGGACGACGGCAAGATGCGGGTCATTTTTCTTTTTGGGCGGTCGGGTGGATCCGGTTGGAGGGAAGAGGAGCTGCAAAGAAGTCTTGGAAGGGCGACCGAGCATTTCATACATCTGCCATGCATCCATCCATCCATCTACCACACCTCCACATCTACATCTTCTCTCTGCTCCTCCACCTCGTCAATTCTCCATCCATCCACTTTGCGCATCAACTCAACCTGGATTTCTGCGCTTGATACAACCTTTACTCTACACGCTTCTCAATTTAATTGCGCCAAATCGCCCTGCTAAACTTCTATCCAAGGCGAATAATATATAACAAGAGCAATCAGCAAGATGGGATGGTTCTGGGCAGACTCCGATATCTCAGTGGTAAACGCAAGAACAACTCCTCACCCTCTCGTCACCCCAGATAGTCAGCCACCGGTAAACGCGCCCTAACATCTCTTTCCATTCTCCAGGATATCAACTAACAATTCTCAGCCAGCATGTCCAATGCACAATTCTACCGCCAAAACCACCCCTGCTCAACCCACCCCCTCAGCAGAAACCGCCTGCCCATATACGCCCGCCGACTCTCCTCTTCCTAGCGAAGACTCGAAATCCAAATATTCCAAATACAATCCCCTAAACTATATGTTTGATTCCATTTCGCAAGAGCGAGCCCCAGCCCAGACTGTCGCTTTACCTACCGAACGTGAACCCTCTACGATCCCCAAAGGAACTGGTGATGGAAACTGGGAATACCCTTCGCCTCAGCAAATGTATAACGCATTACTACGAAAGGGATATACGGATACCGATGCGACAGCTGTGGAGAGTATGGTTTCGGTACACAATTTCCTGAATGAGGGGGCATGGGCCGAGATCGTAGAGTGGGAGAGAAGATTTGGGGGAGGATTAATGAGAGGATGGAATATGTGTAAGAGGGGGGAAGAAGGTAGTTTGGCAGGTGCGAAGTTGGACGTTGGTGCGAATGAGGATGTGGTCAGCCAGCCCAAACTGGTGAGGTTTATGGGGAGACCCAAGGAGATGACCCCAAAGGCCGCCATGATCCAGGTTATGGGTTATATCTACCCTTCCGCTTTTGCGTAAGTTCCCTGCTTTTACATTTCTTAAGAATCAGTACTGATTTATGCCTAGGACCGAACCACCTTTTGATCGCCACGACTGGTTTGTTCAAAGAGAACACAAGGGAACTCAAAAGGAGGTTCGCTACGTCATCGATTACTATTCCGGACCACCAGAACCAACTGGAGAGCCAGTATTTTATCTCGACGTCCGACCAGCTGTGACCCCTACTGCTGCTGTGGAGAGAATGATGAGATGGGGAGGTGACGTGTGGTATAGAGCTTCTGGTGCCGTGGCCAGAGAGCAGGAGAAGGAAAAGGTTGCAGCTTAGGCCGACTTTATCTATCACGGCTCTCATTTTGATGTTTTCCTAGGCGTTGCATAGACCAGCGTTTGCTTTTCTATACATAAGCGAGATGATTACATGAGGATTGGGAGGTTAGGATTATCTGGTTATGCGGTTTCAAGTTTGGAAATCTCCTTTTACCGGATGGTCGTTCTTGGTTAACCCACTCTCCTCTCATGGTTTAGATATTTTTAATACATTGATACCAATCATTGATCCTTCTGACCTTTATTATGTGGTTTGACTTTGCAGCTTGTTACACTCTGATTTCCTTTTTCCTCCTCTAAGTGGAATGAGTGCTTCTACATATCAGGCTTGTCAGAAATCGTGGCCTATCTCAAGTACGCTGCGAGAAGCAAGTGATTCCATTGATGTAAACACCATGACAACTTGGAGCAGAACAGAAGGGGTCAGCTACCTCTCCTACTTCCTTCGGTAATAGAGAATACTATATTCAAAAATCTCAACAAGCCCCCAAACTGTCAAAGCTATTGAAGTACAAGTATATTGATCCCGCACAAAGTTAGGTTTTACCAGGTGCAAGAAAAATACCGTATTAAATAGGTCCTAACCATCGAACCAAACCAAAGATGACCAATCTGATCTATCCTACAGTCACAGCCAGCATCCCACAGCAACCAACATATCAATCTCGCTCTTTCGCAAGCTTTTCCTTTCTCTTCTGGTTCCCAAATCACCATTCTCATGCTCAGTAACAGATCCATCAATCTCAATTCCATCGTGCCAACCTATACCCGTCCCATCATCCCCATCCCCATCCCAATCTTTTCCCCGTCCCCCGCCGGCCGTCTCCCATTGACATACTGCCACAATCGACTCAGCTCCCGTACAGTCTTCCCCTCACACTCCTTCGCCGCCATCCTAACCATCGCCACTCCATCCATCTGCGTCATCATCTTCCTCTCCTTCTTCATCTCTCCCTTCCCATCCTTCTTCTCCCCGGTTCCATTCACCATCTTGCCATCCTTGCTCGCCATATCCTTCCCATTGCCGTGAATCTGGTTCCCATTCACCATCTCATCATAATTGGAAGGCATACGACCGAGGCTCATCCGTTTCATTCCACTTAAGCTACCACCCATACCCATTCCCATGGCTGTGAACTCGCGTTTTTCAGCAGTTTCAATATCGACCATCGGCACGGTATCTAGGATCCCTCCGCCCATTCCCATGCCGGTCCGTTTGTTGTTGGGATTGAGTGGGAAGAGCATATCCATGTATTGACAAAACATAAATCCTGGACGGGATACCAGGAAAGTACGGCCGCAGAAACGGTTATCGAGGGTGTTCATGGTGTGGTGCATTATTCCGCAGCTTGCTGTTAGGTCGGTGGTGAGGGCGTAATGCTCCATGTGCTATTATTTTGATTAATTCCCCATATTCATTTTAGATCATGAAGTTCATCCACTTTGGAAGAGGGGAATGAGAGGGAACGTACCGGGATCACTCTCTCACATTCCTCCATCCTGACCATCATGGACATACCACTTTTGGTACTTGAATCTCGCCCCATCATTCGGTTCATATCCATCATTCTCTCCATCTGCATGCATGGATTAGACATATGCCTCGCTGCGGACCCGAAGGTGTATATCTCCATCTTGAACATCATATCTATAGGCATATCACACAACATGCGATCCATAACCTGGCTCAACATTGCGGCTCCAGTTCCATGTGCAATAATGATAATCTTTTGACAGGATGGCGAAAACATTGCTTCACGCAGTTGTGTTTGCATGGCCATGCAGGAGGGAGTAGACATGTTTAAAATCGACATAAGGGTTGGCATCATCATATCCATGATGGGACCGTATGTACGATTATGGATACCCGTGATTGGACGCCCGAAGGTCTGAGAGATGCGATTCAGATGTTGTTGCATGTGCCGAGAACTTATAAGCATTAGCACTCAATCTTTCAATTCCTCACATTGGCACCATAGAGTTTTGAGACTGGGGAAGGAAAATGAAGGGGATGTACCTAGTCATAGATCCATTGATATGGAACCACCTTTCCTCAGCCATCATATCATCACCCATCCTCCCAGTACAACATTCGCATCTCATAACCATATTCCCATTATTCATCGGTAAACATATCATCGTACAAATCCCCACACAACACATAATAACAGGCACCAACATCATCCCCGGAAGAATCATACACACCGGCACACACAACAGCGCCATACATATCTGCATCATTCCCAACATGACCTGCAAACAAACATCCATAACGTCCATCATCTCCATACTCCCCATCATCGAGCGCCCCAGGTCCATAGCATACAATGAACGCATCATTTCGGGCATGCATCGCATCATATTCACCGCCATGAGCTTCATATCCATCCACATCAACGTCATGGCCGAGTGGCGAGACGACATGGGCTCGGTACTATTCGACACATCCATCATCGCAGGCAGGAAACGTACAGTGCCGTCCATGGCTGTGTACATATGACGCATATTCGAAGAATCCATCATGGAAGGAGCGCGTTCCTGCGAAGCTGAGCGGGAGAGACCTAGAAATGGCATTTCTTTTTTGCGTCGTTGCTGTAAAGCTGACTACGTAAAAGCTGTTGGGTCTTTATTTTGGGCTATGAAATTAACAAGACGTGACAGAATTTTTAAATGGGGTGTAGGCACTTCGACTGAGGAAAGGGAGGGGTGTGAAGGGTAGTGTTCGGGGAGGTGGGCTTTGTGGAACAAACGATTGAACTTATGTGAAGAGCGGAAAACGACATTCTTGACGTGGAATGTAAACACAGCAAGATTCGAAGAGAGCACTGGAAACGTACTGGAAACGTGGTTGAGGGAGAAATTAAACTTCATTCTTTGGATTTGCGAACAGCATTCCTGAGCAGAATATCGCATTATGTTTTTTGGGTATGCATATTATTGGACGGAGGCTGCTCCGGATGGCAACTGGAGAAGATGGTTGGATGGATTGAAATAACGACAACCTTGAAATACCGAGAACATGGTTAGTGAAGGATGTCCATTGATGACAAAGGCTTTTTTATGTTCAAATCCCGACTTGTAAACTGAAGTGAAGAAAAAGTAACTATCAAATGCCTAGTCATGTGATACATTTCAAAAGAAATTACTTGAGAATGACACTTGATGAAAGTCTCATTCAATTATTACTATTACCCAGTCTTTTCAGACTTACGAAATCCCACAACATAGTTTTGAATTTGCTCACAAAAAAACAGGTAGAGTTTAGAATACCGCAAATCCTATCACGAAATCGAAACTTGGCGTCGATTCAGGGGTTAAGCGAGATATTTCTGTTCCCGTGGCATTATTCTCTTTAACAAAGATTGAGCAAATAATTTGTGTTTAGTATCTTAGATCATTTTCCCACTTACAAAATTCGTTGTATTGAGTCAACTCTGATACGCGTATGGTTATACTATCAACTAAAATAACTTAAGTATAGTTCTCAAGCATAGCTGGGATTCTGAGAGATAAATTTTATCATATGTAGCTTGTGGAGTCTATGGTGCATCTCCACCTCTTCCTTGCTAATTTGAATGATTATTAATTGGTTTATGAAAGCTTGTTATTGCGTTCTTTGTGTTGTTTATTGCGGTTAATCTGAATTTACTGCATTTACTGCATTTACTGCATTGCATTTCGATTTAAACGATACTAGAGTCTTGTTCAATAGATGAACTGGCTTTTCACCATTGTATCTTCATTGGTGAACATATCCTGTTTAGTGGGACATGACTAACTGCTTAATATTTTATAGAATTGATTAATCCTAAACATTTTGTTCAGGTAAAGTTACATGCATGAATCATTTCTAATTCATTTAGCCCTAAACATCTTTTCCTACGGCTGTATAAGACTTATCCAGCAGTTTACCAAACTATCATGAATTCCTAAAAATAAGTCTCCTTAAATTGGGCACAATGGACTGCTGCAAAGATTTATTTATTCACTGCTCCGCAGTACTTGTAATGCTGGTCATGGCAATACTCTGCCTAGCCCCTCCCACCTCCATCACCTTCTTGATCCAATACCTCCAGCCTGATACACCTGCAGTACTACTCTTCTTTAGCTTCATGCTTGTACTACTTGCATCATACAGACTCGTTGGGGTTTTAGTCATCGATACGTGCTGTAACTACCCTGTATTGTCAACAGCAGCACCGCAGCAGGGATTGGCACCGGTCATAATGCCGTTCTGGATGGTGCATGCATCTTTGACGCGAGAGATGCGCGAGTATGATTTGGAGTTTGAGGAGGCTGGCGTGAGGAGAGATGCAGAAAGCGACGAGGAATATAGCGAGGCGGGAAGCGATATGGATTCAGTCTTTGATTATTTGCAATATGGAACATTGGTGGCTGAATGAGTTGTAGGCATTGTATACCATAGACTGCAAATAATAACCTAGATGTTTACTACACACTATGCAGACTTGAATACATTCATGTTTCGTTTGCTTGTAAGTCTCACGTCCGGAGTTATTCGAATTTACCGTACTGTACTACCAAATAAGTTCACACAATAGCAAAACTTTGCAAAGCAAGCTACTTAAGTACTCTCTCTCATTACGAGTATAGCTCCATCTCATCTTGCTAGTGAAGATGACAGTTTTATTCTTAAAAGTATCAATTTCCAGTGATTCAAAGCGAAGGAGGCTGTTCGTAAGCACTCCCTTTAATCTAATGTATGTTTTCCGAGTTATTTCCGCCATTGTTATTTCTGAATGGTCGAGGGGGGTTGGGTGTGATTGAATAATTGAATCTGCTTGAAATAAGTCTAAGGTTACGGAGTGAAGCAAGCGAATTCAATTTATCCAACCACATCTTCAGGTAAGACACGCCACCAACATATCGCCGATGCATGTGCCCCTGACACTGCAACATACTGCAGCATGCTACATCACGCAAAGGAATCACTCAAAATTGGCGAACATTATTCGCCAGCAACAAGTGTCAAAGACCGAAGAAAATATGGCGGGTAAGCCTCTGTCCGAAAATGTTAGGCGAGTAACCAACTGTAATTAACTCTGAGTCTTCTAGGGTTAGGGTAGGATTAATACTACAGTAATCTGCGCACCTAAAGCTACTGTGAATAGTTCCTGCAGGTTCCAACCACTTGGACCTGGGGCTGGAAGGTATAGGTCAGCTCTCACGCTGGGGAGGGGCGTAGAACCGGTGTTATGAAATTCACTCATTAGACAACCACTTAAACTGGATTAAGGAAGATATACATTTATTTCCAATAGTAGATTAATCGAATATGTTTTTATTTAAGAAGATCGGTTTACAGTTATATCAGTAATTTTCAAACACTGTTTTCATTAGGTGAGAGTTTCCTTTCTGCCATATCTTTGGACGCAAGGAACATGCAGTGCTGGGTAACAATCGCTTTGGGGATCTCAGAGGTTGTAGTATCAACCTTGCTAGCTAATGCTACTGAAGTATGATACAAAATGGAAAAGAGAGTGTTTATGGTTGTAGCAATCTTAAGCCAGGGTATCTGACTACGGTATTCTATCATTCTAATCATTAAACTTTGCCATAAAATACTCGTTGGACACACACACAGAACATTTAATTGATCTTTCGACTTTTACAGGGTAACAAATGTAATTGGATCTTGCTAACTCGCAATAATTTAGATCAAATAGGCTTAGCTCTGAGCTCGTTCCCCTTCGTGTAAACATGCTGCCGTTTCATGCAACCGAAAGTCATGGCCACAATCCTCTTTACTTGCGCCAATTGAGGTGGCTGGCACATACATTACCAGTATGACATGGACTGGGTCTGCATGGCTGCGCCCGTTAGCACATTTGCTCCTTTAATAACCTGGCGGTCAGAGATATGTGCACACTCTCTTTACACTTCAAGCTGTGAATGGTCCAATTCTTACTCTCTCTCTCTCTCTCTCTATCCGGGCTACTTCTACACACATGTTTCCGCGAACTTTTATCTCTTCTCGACAAGATTGCACAAATTCAAGTCAGCTACACAATACCCGCTGAGGATTTCAGATATCTCCATGTCTGATATAAGTGACACACCTGGGCGTGAGAGTGCTGAAAATGGAAGAGAATCAGATTATAATCTTCCACAGTCATCAATAACTAAGAATAAGGAGGATGATGAGCAGCACAAGAATATTCAGCAACCGAATCCTCCAGCAAGACAAACCCCAATTCGGCCAGCACTGGCAGATTCTTCTTCTGTATCAAGCGCTCTCTCAACCTCGACAACATCCAGTATTTTTGACACCAGTTTGAACCAACCAGGAACACCACTCACACCCAATGAGCAGGAAACACTCATTTCGGGCATACCCAAATGTTTGAAAGTTGAAAGTCATGCCGATCCGAGAACTTTTTTGTTTAAGAGTAACTGTCCAGAAGAATCTCGTCAATCTTTTATCAGTAGTTCTCCTTTAGTATCTCCAATGTCGACGGAATCACCTCCGCACCATATGTCTCCAGTTGTGCCAGCAGAAGGCGTGAAGTACAATACAAATCCAGACCAGGATGAAATTGTTTGCAATGTGGATGTTTTGGATGTTAATGACTCGCCAACCGCTCAAAGTAATTCCAAGCTTAAGGCTAAGCACTCTGCCAAAAATTTGGATAATAAGACTGACGAAAATGTTGAGGTTCTTCATACCAAAATAATTTTGAAAGAGGCAATGGTTCAAAAAGATATAGCGGTGGACAGAACTGTGCACAACTTAAAGTCGTATGGTGAAGAAGATGTACGAAGCTCCAAGCGGGACTACTTTGCACCTGATGCAATTCATAACGGTCCGGGATCGGCTTCAGAGCATATGAGAGCCGGTGTCTCTACCGGACCAGACGTCATGAATGATGGCAGTCCAAGCAATGCAAAATCAAAGAAAGGCCGCACCTCTGCCGTAGGCATCACCAAGCCGCTGCGAAGATCAGATCGATTGGCTAAGTACTTAGTCAATTACTATTCACAGTCTTACAGAACTAAAAGCCAATCAACTAGTCTGGTTTCGGTGAAACCAAATTTACCCCTACCTAGCAAGACAACCTCTAGCATAAATTCTGAGTCGGACATTGAATCTCGGATTCAATTAACACCAAATTCGAAGACAGACCCGCCGAAACACTCTCCTGATTTTAAGGGATGGAAGACTGAAAAATCTGAGAATGATGTGAAACTTGAAGTTCTCCGTGTCCTGCGACAGAAAAGCACGGAGACAAAATCCAAAATGCCATCCTTTCGTACCCGTTACTTTCAAACTTGGAATTCAATCTGGAATGACAACAACAAATCGAACACAAAAGATGGCTTCATCTACATATTCGAATGCTCCTCGTTTCCAGAAGGATACGTCAAGATCGGACATACAGATCTACTGCCAGAAGAGCGTCTAAAAGCATGGGAAAAGCAATGCTCGATCTTGATCTCCCGAATTTCAGATCCTCATGACAAGAAATTTCGGCATCATGAAATAGTAGAGGCTCTTGTACACGCAGAACTGTGGAACAAGCGAAGGACGTACCAATGCTGGTGTAACACAAACCACATAGAATGGTTTGAGATAAGGAAAGAAGAAGCTTTAGCAGTAGTTGAGAAATGGCGCAGTTGGGTCATTAACATGCAACCTTACAAAAATAATGGGTCACTGCGCGCCAGGTGGATATGGAAGCATGACCAGGCCATGAATTCGAAGGAGATTGATCTGGCCATTTTGAAGCAGTTTACTATTGAGGATACACATGAATGTTGCCTCTATGCTTTCCGCGATTTGGTGGAGATACTTTGGCTCGCTGCAGAGATGCTTGTATCTTGTCCTGAATTATTTCTATTTGGAACCGCCGTCGCTTTGTTTTCATCTATTTTGGGCGCCGGCATTCTAACTTGTGTTATAGTGGTACAGTCTTTATATGTATTCCTTTGGTTTAATTACAGCTGAGTAGGATTTGTTTTGTGGCCACTGGAAGGAATAGAGCGTGAATAAAAGAAATTGTAGTAAACTCTTTTTAGTTTAATCCCTTTGACTATTCATATTTTAGTGTCAATAATGAGTAGAAAACTTGATATCTTGAACTAACTAGTATATGGGAATATACCGTTTGCTGGACGGATAAGATGCTTGCATACACCAGCAAACATCCTAAGGATCCAAACCGCTACATCTCGACATCTGCCAACTCCTGCCCATTGACAACCACTGTCTCACTTGGTAAAACCACAAACATGATCCTCGCTATTTCAGCTGTCCTATTATGCCACGCATGAATAGTCCCACGTTGCACAATGCCACTGTGCTCGGTAAGCACCTTCTCGACACCATCATCTAATTCAAGCACAATCTCCCCTTTCAGTACGACTCCAAAGTCTACACTGGTAGTTCGATGCATTGGTGCTGATCCTCCTGGTGGGAAGTCAACTATCTTCCAATTTGCATGCCCAGGTTCAGCAATCGGCATGGTGGTTTTGTACGGGTCCTTAAAGGGGACCGTGTTTGAGACTGAGAAGGATGAAGCAGAACTAGGCGTCTTCTCGAGACTGTTGCTTTCGCCCTCAGTACGAAATAAAAGTGTGATTCCAATATCGGAGTCGGTCGCTACCTTAGAGGTGTCCAAATAATTGACAGGGTGGAGGGTATCCTCGTTGGTAATTATAGATTTGCCAGTAGAGGAATGGCCGGTAATGACTCTATGAAATGAGGCCGACATGACTAAAGTATCGGATAACTGTTATTTTTTGATGAAGCAAATATCCATGGATTGATGTATGATGGGAAACGTGCACTTATACACTGGATAGGCTCGGCAAAGGCCGCTTACTTGCTTACTTATGCAGCCTTACAGCGGAACCTATGAGATCAAACATATATTTGGCTTGCATATATGATTACCCAGTCACAGATTCTTCAAAGCTCAAACAAATTAGGCTAATCGTAATATGCTGGTTGGAATTCAAATTGCGTGCGGCCGCAGCCAGAAGTGGGATATTTCCCCTCCATTTTCATCCCCTTCTCTGTCTACTAGACGGGTTTGCATTATGTTTGAGTTTCAAATTATAATCTTTCCTCTCTGTTTGGGTAATAGTAAACAACGGCAATACAAGTTAGCCTTCCAAAGCAGCCAGTCGGTTACGCGCATTCAGGTATTGTAATATTGTGTTATCATGCTTTATAAACCTTTAGGAAACTTTACGCCGCTAAGTATAAATAAGGGACAGAGAATTTTAAGTCTAAAGAATGTACTATCACAAGTAATATTTTGTACCTATACGCTAGAATTCTAGAATATGAACCGCTATAAACTTTTCAAAGCATCAAGACAAGAAATTTAAATTGTATACCTAGTTTAGCATAAATTCTAGCAACCTCCGCTGCAACTCGAAGTGAAATTATTTGTTTTATTTATTTGCTGAGTTTCAAGGCATTTTTCTTCTTTTGAAAAGAACAATTCTTTTCACTTACACTCTGAAGTATTCAATGTTGAATTACTCCTGACTGGGGTACGAGATAAGCGAATGTCAATAACAAAAAAGGGGGAAGATGGAGCTAACAAGCGAGAATATTTAAGTGGAGAAGTTGGAATTCCGCAAGGCTGGGGAAAGGGTAGGGCTTCAAGTACGGCACAAAAAACACACCCACCATCCACGACGATTACCGCACCAAGTAAGTGTTCCGATGGCGTTAAGGCAGCTAGACTGATAGCTCTAGAGCCATGTGCAAAGTCATCTACCTCTGGTGGTGCGGTGACGTATCGCAATCCGATTCTCCGGACCACTGCGTCAAGCTCTCCGATCCTACCCAAGAATGTATAGATACTGAAGAGCACGTCCCAGATAACATGTGCTATCACTGCAAAATTATGCACGACAAATTAGTCGAATTGCGAAATCTAGAAAAGAGTTTGGTTGCGGCAGATGCAAAGGGTGTACAAGGACAGAGTGTGGAGGAGATGGAAGCCATATGTCAACGGATTGTTAAAGTTGACCAGAATTATGGAGAACTATCTGATAGAAGGGAAAGGGTCTTTGAGAACAGCCGCAGATGGCCTATTGACCATGGCTTGATGTACGCGGGTGCTTCACTCGCTCATTTCAAGCAAAACTGTGAAGAGTTGATACCCATGGTGGTTGCTGGTATGGATTAGGATCGCTGGACTCTTGATATATTTATGAATTATGAATTATGAAACAAGAGATCAATGGATGGCCGGCAAGTTGGAAAGTCAGGGAGTCAGGAGTGGAAGACTTTAGTTGCCAGAGCTTCAGAGGTCCAGCTCCCAGAGCCTTCTTCTGGTGGCAACTCAACTACTACTTAATGTGACCTGGTTCGCCTATGTGGAAAGACGTAACATTATATATCACGCCAAGAACACAAACGATTCGTTGGGAACGGTCTGGAAATGGATTAAGTAGTCCATCTTCAAGTAGATAATCTGGGAAGTGAAGGAAATCACGACCAATTATGGTGATACGTAGATGAGCTCTCAGAAGATATCTGCTAAACCTCGAAGCATTATAGAACACTTAGTGTTAGATAGCATTAGTATTGTTATCACTTGTGAGAATGTTCACCAAGAAGAATTGGTCCACTCCGCTAGGATAGAATACAATATTTAGCCACAATCTATCAAAAACATCAGATCTGGAATATGAAATCTAGAGCCAACTTACAGATTCCCAGGAGCCAGGTCGCCGTCATGAGACGACCCAATTCTAGCTCATGCATCACAGAATGAATGATTCCAGGGAAACACTATCGGATCTTTTGCCGCTATTGCAGCAGCACAAATATGTGGAGTTCATGACAAATCTTCTTGTTCGTGATATGCTCCATATTATCTCGCGGTACTTCTGATTTTTTCGAGCATAGTGATCCAAGTTTTATCCAGCAGGATGTAGAAGATATTTCTTACACAAAAAGAACAAGGGTGTACCGGGCTTCTACAGATTAATGATATATGGTAATCTATTCCGGTACGATCAAACCATATCCGGACACAACCGAGCGGACCGATTTGATACGTTAGAGCAATCGCACCCCTTTCTGAGGCTTTTTCCAGCTTGGCAAGTTGAAGAACTCAGCTGTGTTAATTACTTCATATACGACAAAATCACGGAAAAGTGGCGGGAAGTCGAGGGCCATTTCTACAACCTTCTCAAAGACGACCCATCCCATCTTGCTGGGACGTCGATCGGAAAGATCCATGTAGCAGGCGCTGGGAGATTGAGCCTTTCTTCTCGCATTCAGCGAAATTCAATGGGCACATCAAGTGGCAAGAGTATATCGCCACACTCAGTATATAAGACTTACGCTGGATCTTCACAGGCGAGGGCGATGGCTGAATGTATATCTTACAGAAGAATTCGTAACGCACAGCAGAACCATTTCTAACAGAGGCTCTGGATGAGATTCCATATAACTCCACATTTATCACACCAGAATAGAAAGAACTCATGTCGCTTTTGCGAGTGGAGTGAAGGTTCCATTCCTAGGGGATTGTGTCAACAAACCAAACAATGGTTGGATTTGGGCTCATCGACACCAACTTTGTGACCTCTACGTCGCCTTTATGATTGGGAAAGGCTTAAGAAGATTTGGATACGTGTTCTGGGATAGCAGCAGACTATACATCTCGGGGATTTTGCAGATGGAGTAAGTAACTATATTCCTCGGACGGTGCCTGATTGGCATCCTTTTATTTAGAAAATAAATTGATCAGTATTATGCTAACTGATGGCTAGCCCCTCTAAAGCTTCTTCCAAGACATCGAAACGATTCCCACGGCTGATTTGCCTTGAAGACAGTGTGGAGGATAGGATTAAAGAGCTTGCGCAGTCATACTAAAGCCCTTCGTATTTCGAAAAAGACGTGATTCCGCTCCTCTCATATAGTCATATATATCTAGCCGCTCTCGAAAGAGGGAGTATTTCAGAGCTTCGTTCTGAAAGAAATCATATGAAGCTTCTACCATTTGAAAACCCTCAAGTCATAGCTGTGGTCCACCGCCATAGATTTGGGTCCTGGGAGTTATGCCCATCCCCTCAGGTTGTTCAACCTAACTTGGGTTCATGGACTCACAGTCTAACAGTTTGCCAGGAAGAGCGGCGTTTAGAGAACAAACATAGTAACGGTTTCCTTGGTTTTCATTCCTTGTATAACTGTTAAATCACGTGCTACTGATTGACCACATGGGGAAGGAATGAGGGGATTGCGAAGCTACCCCGCCATGACGCGGCGTTGGTGAAGGTTGAGTCGTGAAGTCTTCCTAATCTCGTTGGGGATTCAACCATCAACATCAATGAATTGCTCGATTCTTCGCTTATGTGTTGACAATCATTACTTTGAATTCCTCACTCTGACATAGCAGATACGACGTTGCGCTCAGGAAGACGAGAAACCACCACGACCGATAGCTTTGTTTGCAGCCTTCCGACGCTGAAGCTTGATAGAAGAATTATCCTTTCAATTCCTTTCAAAGATGCCTTCCGAAGCATTCAAGGCTTCCCATCCACGGGTCTGGATCGACTGCGAGGTACCTGCCAGGTAGAATACTCAATGGCACTCGCTGACTTTAGCATAGATGACAGGCCTTGACCCCGAGACCGACCAAATCCTCGAGATCTACTGCATAATCACCAACGGCCAATTGGATGTGCTGGACGAGGGATGGGGTTGCGTAGTGAACCAGCCCCTCGAGGTTATGAACCGGATGGTACGACATTCATTCATTCTTTCCTTGAAGCACTTTCAGTGCTGATATCCGCATAGGGCGAATGGTGTACAAAGACGCACGGGGATTCGGGGCTCACCAGCAAGGTCTCGCAGTCGAAAGTCACTCCAGAAGAAGCAGCGGATGCTCTACTGGAATATATTAAGAAATATGTGCCAGAGCCAAACAGAGCGTTGTTGGCTGGGAACAGCGTACATGCGGACAAAGCGTTCTTGAGTAAGGGACCGTATAAGAAGGTGATTGATCATCTCCATTATCGGATTCTTGATGTTAGTAGCATCTACGAATGCGCGAAGGTTTGGTGTGGGATGGATGTGTTGGTCAACATACCGGAGAAGCAGAAGAAGCACACGGCGAAGGAGGATATTCTTGAGAGTATTGCTGAGGCGAAATACTACAAAGAGGCCATCTTTGCAACGCAGAAGAGGTAGTGATGAAGGTTGAGATCGAAGGCGATCCAGCCGACGAGTTGTTGCTGCGCTGAAAAAGCCAACGGCACCAATCGAGTATATTATTTAGATATATCTGGTGCTTCTGTAATTCTGTAATTCTGATCGTCTTGTATTAACACACAAATACTTGATATCCCTAGATCTTAGTATAATGTAGCAATTACAAATCCCCTGTCTGTTTCACCTGAAGCTGAACTGTTTAGACTATATGTAGAAATGGTTGAGATTGTTGGCGTTTATTGACATCCACCCCTAATTCCCTGGTGCTTTTTTCATTGGATTTGACCCCTGAAGGTGAGTTTGCAGCTGTGGTGGTAGCAGCGGTACGGTGATGCTAGCAATGACGCCGGTTTCTGTTGCCCCCCCGCGTTGATCACCGCTTTTTATCAACAACTCAACTCTCCGCCCAACCTTCCTGCTCTTCTCCAATTCACTTCGTTTAGAACCCAAACACCTCAATCCGATACTTTACCTTTGTACCTGCCATCATGAGTATCAAAGAAGTCTCTCTCACCCCCTTCACCGACCAGAAGCCAGGAACGTACGTTTTCCCCTCATTTCACCCCCCACCAACGTTGAGAAATTCAAAAATAACAAGTGAACAGCTCTGGTCTGAGGAAGAAGGTTGTCGTCTTCCAAAAGCCTCACTATAGCGAGTCCTTTGTGACCAGCATCCTCCTCTCTATCCCAGAAGGAGTCAAGGATAGCTTCTTGGTTATTGGTGGTGATGGAAGATACTGGAACCCAGAGGTTGTGCAACTGATTGCCAAAATTGGAGCTGCATACGGTGTCAAGAAGTTGCTGATCGGTCAAGCTGGCATCTTGAGTACTCCTGCAGCTTCCCATATCATTCGGAAACGCAAGGCTACTGGTGGTATTCTTCTGACTGCCAGTCACAACGCTGGAGGTACGTGCTGCCCAACCCCTCATCAAGCTCCCAGCTAACGGTAGCTGAATAGGACCTAAGAATGATTTCGGAATCAAATACAATCTCGCCAACGGAGGACCAGCCCCAGAATCCGTCACAAACAAGATTTTTGAGACCTCCAAGAAGCTCACCTCCTACAAAATCGCCGATATCCCTGATATTGACATCGACACAATTGGCACAAAGACATATGGCTCCCTCGAGGTGGAAATCATCGATTCATGTGCCGACTATACCGAGATGTTGAAGGATATCTTTGATTTCCCTCTCATCAAGAAATTCTTCCAATCCAACCCCGATTTCAAAGTCCTCTTTGATGCCCTCTCTGGTGTCACTGGCCCATACGGAAAGGCCATCTTCGAACATGAACTTGGACTCCCATCATCAAGTACCCAGAATTGCATTCCATCCCCCGACTTCAATGGCGGTCACCCAGATCCCAATCTTACCTACGCTCATTCACTTGTCGAGGCTGTTGACAAGGGAAATATCCATTTCGGTGCCGCCAGTGATGGAGATGGAGATCGTAACATGATTTACGGTGCCAACGCATTCGTTTCTCCAGGAGACAGTCTTGCCATCATTGCCCACCATGCCAAGCTCATCCCATACTTCAAGAAACAAGGTGTCTATGGTCTCGCACGCAGTATGCCCACATCTGGTGCCGTCGATTTGGTAGCCAAAGCCCAAGGACTAAACTGCTACGAGGTTCCCACCGGCTGGAAATTCTTCTGTGCGCTTTTCGATGCCGATAAGCTCTCCATCTGTGGTGAAGAATCTTTCGGTACCGGTAGCAACCATATCCGAGAGAAAGATGGCCTGTGGGCTGTTGTAGCATGGCTAAACATCATTGCTGGTATCGGCGAAGCCAACCCTGATATTACTCCTAGCATCTCGAAGATCCAACATGATTTCTGGAACATCTATGGTAGAACTTTCTTTACAAGATATGATTACGAAGATGTCAGTAGCGAGGGTGCAGCCCAGGTCGTCAAAGACCTCAATTCTAAGATTGAGGATAAGTCATTTATCGGTAGCAAGATTGGCGGTATGTTCATTTCCATCCCCTCTCATTTACCCTTGACATAGTCCCAGGATCAAAGGATGTAAACTAATGTTCAGTAGACCGCACAGTAGCCCAAGCAGGAGATTTCTCCTACACAGATCTTGATGGTAGCGTTTCCCCCAACCAGGGTCTATACGTCAAATTCTCCGACGGATCACGCATTGTTGTCCGCTTGTCGGGAACAGGCTCCTCAGGCGCCACAATTCGATTGTATGTTGAGAAGCATACCAGTGACAAGACGACTTATGGCCAGGATGCGCAGGTGTTCTTGAAGCCTGACATTGAGCTCGCAACTGAGTTGTTGAAGTTCAAGGAGTATATCGGACGTACCGAGCCAGATGTTAAGACATAAATAGTTCTAAGAGGAAAGGATCGGATTAGGACGTGGGGCGCTTGGGTTAGCGAAAAAGGCCGGGGAGGAAGCAATGGAGATTGTAGATAAAATACGCTACCCATGAACATGAATCTATGATTTTCACAATGTATCCTTTTCGCCATCATTAACTGCTCCTAAATTCGTGTTGCACAGTCGCCACAGATCAAATTACCAGGCTGACATCAAATGCATGCCCGTTGACTACATGTCTAGTAGATTAGCAAATTACCACTCGCTTGAGCCCCTCTACATGATTCAATCATCACCTCTACTAATAAATAGCTGATCAATAGCCTGGAAAATGATCCAATTGCTATGCCTTGGAAGAATCTTTTTTACCGCTGTAAAGCAGTAATCTGACACAACATGGAATAGCTCTGTTATGCCATGCCATATTTCTGGTGCCTTAGGGAACACCACAATAACCTTAAGACTATAAACTCTTATGAATGCATGAATAAATACATATCCACCATCCCTCGATATACTTTGCTTAGATGGAAAGTAAGAAGGGACTTGGACTTAGGTCCGTGATTCAGACCTATAATTAAGGCGGTAGCCGTGGTGGGGGCGGGGCCAGTGTGCTGTTGCCTGTGCTTGCCTTTCTATGTTTTTGGTTATTTAGTTGAATTTTGGTTATTCGTTTTTTATTGATATATAGTAAATAGTTTGTTTTGGGCAGGTTTCTTCTCAGTTTGCCTGTAAGTGTTTTGCTGTCACGTTTTCTTGGGTTGTTCAGAAGAATGGCAGGTAGCCGGCGTGTTGGCACGTGAAGTGTCTGAGCTTAGCGAGATTATCTCAGGGGTTACTGTAGAGTATTTTCTGTCAATCTGTGGGGGGGGGCCTATTTATACCGATTTCTAAGGTTGAAGCTATTAAAATCATTGGCTGGAGAAACAACCAGGTTATTAATGATCGCTTTGAAGTGCTGCCGAGTTATAGCTTTAAGTAGAGGACTCAAGAAACCTAAAAGCATACTGGTTAACTTGGTATCCAATGTGAGTTTAAATAGTTTGAGATGCTTATCACAATAGGGTATAACTCCAAATATACTGTTTCCCACGCCGCAAAATGACGAAATATATCCCAGACGCACAGAATGTAATGCAATACAATACTGACCAGCGTGATCATCTCGTAAATAGGTATATTTATGCTAAGAAATGAACTATGAAACATTAAAATCGGGAGAAGGAGATATATAAAGTGGCTAGTTGGAATTTATGGAGCTAAAGAGTTGACACAGGTTGTGATCTAACGAAAACTTTCCAAGAGGCTATTATTGGGGTTGTAGAATAATTGCTAATGTAGCAGCTACTATGCTTCACAGAAGTTGGATTTTCCTGATTCTTAATTGCAATATATAATAGAGATCTGATGTGCATGGAATTTGAAGCTGGCTGAATCAAATAGTGCATCATATCATAATAGCCACAAATAGCCATCTTGATTGGAAATTCAGACAAGCTACTTCTTACCTTCTACTCGAATAGCTTCAAGAAGACGATGTGTCTCCAAAGCATTCTCGAAGTCAGAATACCTGTCTACATAGTTAAAGTCAGTATTTACTCCATCCAGCTTAGGTTAAAATGTAGCACTAAACATGAAGCAAAGACAGGCATACCTGTAGCTCCATTCGCGAAGGCCTCCCACAGCCTTGCTGCATTAGTTCCCGGGAATTCAGCCCCAGAAACATGAGCCTTCTCTTCGGCGTCGTGAAAGTCGATATCTTGCACCACTCCACTTTTATTACGAAGCTTGAGCGTTCGACCGGGTGGCCCGAGCTGCCAAACTGGAAAATGAATTTAGCAATTGTCCGAGTCTTCATAGTTGATTTATCGTAAGTATTCTCAGAATAAAATCATGCGACTTACAAACTTCTGGAGTGGTTATTTCAATTTCTCCCTCGGTTCCTGTGATAGTCCAACGAACACCTTTATCGTCAATCGTCTTGTTCCCAAATGGAACATTACGGAAATTGACGGAAACAACCGCACCAGACTGAAGTATTCCCTGTAAGAATATCTCGTTTGGCGCAGTCTTACGCACCCGATAATGGGATCCATTTGGAGACACTATATTAACCTCTGCCTCGTCGGCTTTAAGGATGGAGTTGAAACTGGAAAAGCCACCAAGTACATGAGTGAAACTGTCAACAACTGCGTATCATCAGCAAATGATAAGAGCAGGGAAATTTTTCACTCATACAGTGTCCGTAAGAAACTGACAGAGAGTTCGCACCACTGTTAATGTCGTGATATGAAGCGAAAGATTCTGGCCATACATCTGCCCAGCCAAGCATTTCACCAGTCACATTAGAACTCAATACCTTTCCAATTCTTCCTTCGGCAATCTAAATTATTAGTTTAATCACAATCCCTATTTATCCAGATCGAATAACACATACCAATTGTTTAATTTTCGCGACAAGTGGATCCCCCTGAGCCTGAACTCCAACCATTGTTTTCAACTTTTTTGAGTTGGCAAGCTCAACTAATTCTTCAACTTGAGCTATATTAGCAGCCAGTGGCCATTCAACAAACACCATTTTCTCTGCCTCCAACGCTGGTTTAATCAGCCTGTTCAGTAACACTATTAGTTGCTGCATGTCACATATCATCTTTGGATATATATTGTATACTTGTAATGCTGATCAACATTTACAGAAACCAGAACAAGATCGACATCTGGATCATTGGCAATATCGCTTGGGTTGCCATAGGCTTTGACTGACGTGCCTAGCTTGTGAACATTGATCGAAGCTTGGGCCGACTCGATGCTTGAATTCGCTACAGCCACTATTTGGTAATGAGGTGATGCAAGCAATGATGGCAAGTGCGTCTATAAATATCTTGTCAGATACAGTTTCCAAATGTCGAGTTGCTTTTAGCGCAAGATTCGGAGAAGGACATCTACTGACCGACGCTCCCCATGCTCCTGGTTTTCCAATACCGACATCGATTCCCAGCCCAATAAAACCAACTCGAATAGGATCCATCACTAATGGTGTGAGATTATTAATATATAAAACGCTTTCTAAAATCGATTCTGAGGCGTGATGAAGCTGAAGATAAGTAGTTACAGATTAGTTTGGAAATATGGATTTTCTCTTATATTAAGATTCGCACCCGAATCTCCGAAATGATTTGAAACCAAAGGATTTCTAAGCTAAGCTTGATAAGCTAAAGTTACACGGACTAAGCATACCAAGACTTCAAACCCCGAGATAGACCCTTGGATAAGTGAAAGTAGTCCCCCGTTTCTTGGTATAATTAGGATTCGGGTATAAATCACATAACTATATACCCAAAGATAGACCAGAGATAGTACTAATTTGAGTGCCTTAAGTATAAGGCAGTAAAGCTAACCGTAGCTAGGCCTTGTCTTCCACCGCCCACATCTATTTAAGGGTAAGCTACCTAGCTTTTCTGTCCCTTGAATGAATTTTTGACAGAAGTGAAGTGAATGATGATGTCAGGGAGCATGTGTCACAATGGATGGCAGCTTCTACAAGAATAAAAGAGGGTTCTTGTATACGGTGTAGTTGAAGGAAGAGCAGAGGTGTGATGTACTGTAATACTAGTGTGGGGCTAAGGGTACCTTACAGTAAGTCACAACAGATGATTAGTGAAAAGTGACGATAGATGAACGTATAATGAATTCTGTATATAACGATCTGATGCCCTACACCCCTGAGCTTCCCCCTCCCTACGCAATTCTCAGAGTTAGCACCTTAACTATGACTAGATTAGTGGGAAAATAGTTCTCTGGACAATTTATATTAATACTGTCTCACCCCCAAATTGAAGACATAATTTGCATAATTACATTGAAAAATTTCAAACCTTTTCGCATGTAAAGTCTGTATGATCCTGAGTGATTTGATATTAGCACTGATATTGTATTGGGTTTATCACACACACAGTCTACTGAATCAAAATGCCGATCTTAAATTCTATGGCTTTTGAGAATACCCCCGAAATTCACCTCACGTCTACCGAGTGTATATATTCGAACTTCGCAGCCTTGTGGGGCTTAAAAAAAGATTCTTCCAGGCAATGTTTGCCTGCGCAAGCGAATCCTACGCCAAAGTTAGACTTATTGTAAAGTTACTAGAAACCCTATGTTGTGGCCTAAGGCACCCCTGGTCCCACTACTAGTATTACAGTATATAGCATCGCAAGAAGAGGCAACACCTCTTCTCCTCCTTAGACTAGACCGTATGCAAGAACCCTTTCTTAAATTTCTGAGGAACCTTCCCTCTCATTTGTGATATAGGGTCCTTGATACCCTAGAAGTGAAACGAGACTTGTTTCTAAGCGACGAGTTGAAGAGAATGAAAGGGTACTACATTACGCATATCTACTGCTTGAGTTCATTTCATTTTCCGTACGTCCACCAACCAGTCTTCAATCCCCGATCTGAAAATTTTTGATCTTCAATTCCAATTGTTCGAGTTCGCAGATCACGTCCCTGTGGAATGCCGCCTGCAGTGGGGGATCTGTGAGCTTTCGAGAATCGGCCCCAAAATCACAATACAAACATTTTCGTACTATCCTGCCATAAGTCGCGCCAAGTCTGCTTCCAATTCTCTCGCTAAGGCGAATGGCAGTCCTGAAATCAGTGTGTGAATCCACTTTTCCATCAACCAAATCCACATCTTTACGCAAGCTATCGAATGACGCCTGATACTCCAGTTCGATAAGAATAACTCCCAGACCGAACAGATATGGATTTCCAGCAACGCCTCCACGTGGTATTCCAAAATGAGTACTCACCAACGTGTTTTTCTCCGTTGCCTCGTCCTTGACATGTACATTCAAATAGGGTGCCATCAGAGTAAGTCGTTTTTCTGTCATACTTTCATCCATGCCAAAGAATACAACATCATCGCTACGCCATGAACTTTTCAAAAGCGGAGTAGTATGAAATTGGAGAACAGCTAATGCCAATTGTCTAGCAAGCCTCAAACTTTCGTATTGCAACAATTGCCACTCATGGTTTCGTTGTGACAGCCGAGTAATTAAACACGCGAGTGATATCGAGTGTCTTTGTTGACAACTTGCGATACTGGGATTAGAAAGAACCCGGTGCTTACATGTCTCGTTCTTTCTAAGATAACCAATGCATTCGTCTGGTCTAAAATGGGCGGTCATGAGATGTTTCTGTACCTGCATACAGAAATTGTGGTTCTTTGAGAAGTCTGGTAGATGAGTCTCAACTATTAACTGTGTCTTCTGTTTTACACATTCTTGGACTTCGGGCTCGGGCTGCTGGCCTGTAAATCGAACGACTTTTCCAGTCTTTGCCTTCTTCCAGGGAAGAATAGATGGGGTCTCGTTGACTCTTTTCAGTGTATTTCTCAATTTAGACAGCGCGTCATGCACTCCCTCCTTCTGTCTGGAATCTTCACTTGAGCCTTCCTCTAGGATCGACTCAATGACAACCCAGACCGGTTCAACATTGGTGCCGCCACTCTCTATCAGGTTTTGCGTCAGTGCCATAATGAATCGTACCAGCGGTGGATCTCCTTCATTGGGCATAACATTTTCAGGCTCCAATTGGATGTGAGCCCAGTGTTCAGGATGGACGCTACAGGCTTTGCCCAAAGCATCAAATAGTTGTACTGCTGCTTTTCTCACTGCTTCAAATTTGGCTACTTTGGAGCTTAGTTTTACTGGAGTTGCAGAAGAGACAGTGTTGTTTTGCAGAAGCTTCAGTCGGTTTATTTGGCTGGATATCCGAAGGAACTCGGTATTCAATCGAGCTAGCTCGGTGAGATTCGAATCCAGATGTGACTGGGAGAAAGAGAACTTCAATTTCCGTTTAGTCCGAGTGAAAAAATCTCGAGTTGACTCATTCTAGATTGAAATCAGCTCAATTCCTAATCAACTCAAACTATTTTAATTTGGATTCGGGAATAACTACCCACCGGTGCAGAGTTACCGAGAAAATTGTCCATGGCGGTAAGGCCCGCCTCGATTTTCCCCATGATGTACATGCAGGCATATCCTGAATCACCAAGATGCCGAGAGAATTTCTCCTTCATTTCTGCATTATTTGACAGCGGATGCTCATCTCCAGCAAGCATCTTATTCGCAGTTTCGAAACTGGTGAGAGACGCTAGTAAGATCTGAATCTCATTACAGAAAGACGTTTGTTCAACTTTTAGTCGACTCTGGAATTCCTCCACCTCACTCCCACAATTCCGATATCTAGAAAAGACATTGCTTATCATTTTATAATGCTTTGCAAGCTCTATTGCAATCGGTAGCCCGCTGAGGACCAAGCCCGCAGTCTCGGCCATCTTATAAGTTCAAACCTTGCTCTCGATGGCTTCTATAAATTGGTGAGTCAAATTTTGACCGCCTTTTGGAGCAGTGTCGGGGTTGCGTTCTTGTGCTGAAACAAATCTTCCATATAGATAAACTCAAGCGAAGCTCTGCCCAGTGTTTTGACGTTGAGCTACAATAGGACAGGCGATCAATAAAGCGAGGCGGATTTGAAAATGTCTAGAAACATAACAAAAAACCGCAGAATAAGGATTAAAACGATAACGATTAAGAGATTTTAAAACCTATCGGGCTGCCAGATATCTTTGGGCTCTCTACGGGGCTGACAAGGAAGGCTGTGCTGATATTGCAGCATGCGGTGTCACACATTAAAAACTAACAAGGCTACCTGATCACTTCGTCAGACCTCTGTTGCTACTACAAACAATCAAACATTCAATTAACATCGCTGAAAATACGCTGGTCTTGTAACTGATCTATTTACCTTTCTTAGGCAAACGCTATAACTGTTCACCTATGCAATACGATTCGGGGCGAGCGTGGAAACCCTACTGTGTACCGCAGTCTCTTCCATCCACGCATGTTTGAGCATCTGAACCCCTTCTAAAGCTTGTCCTCACAGCCTTACTTCATCCTCACAGCAATAACAATGTCGGAAGAACCTAAACACTTACACGTTCCATGGCTTGAAACCTGGGTCGATGGAACTACGATTCAGACATCTTTCTCAGGACGGGATGGCCCAGATTTGATCGCTAGTGGATTCACGTGGCAGTTCTTCGAAAAATGCTTATCACTCTTACGAAAGTTGATCCGCGCTTCAAGGGAGTCATCAAAAGTTATCAACAAAAAGGAAACCAATTTGTTGAACGAGTGCCTTATTGACTTATTTCTCTGGGGAGAGGGCTTCAGCGGCGGGCGACTTGATAAATGCATTGAAAGGTCAGACTCTTTGAAAAGTGCTATTTTAGGATTCATTGGCGCTATTGCAAAGGTCGTTGTCAATGGTTAGTTTCTTTAGTCTTGAGCTCTAAAAGTTGTCTAATTTTGAGAGAATAGATCTGGTCCCAAATTTCAAGCCATGCATATCTTGGGGAGAAATTTCCGATGCCTCCGGAGAACTTCAGACACTTATAGAAAAAGGCTGTACTATATTAAGGGAAGATCTCAATGATTCCGAAGAAGACGACTACAATTCTGATTATGAATCTGTCCAATTGAAGCAAGGTCCGAAATTGCCTGTTTCTACAAATACTGTCCATGTGGATATTAAGAAAATAAGGTCAAATGTGTTTTACTTGATGAAGTTGGCGCCTTCAATGGAACACACACTCACCTTGGATGAAAATCAAGAAGTTAGCTCTTCTCCCATTGAATTCCAAGTCTCCGATGCCGCTCGAAGCTATGTGTACAATGTGCATGACAAGTACAGGAGTGCAGAAACTAGACTTGTTAGTCGCTTAGGAGAAGCAAATTTTCAGAGGCATGTTGCAATACGCCAAAAGATGGCTGCAAATAACGGGACTACCAACATCGATACCCGAGACAGTCTCACATACGTGCCAGTATCAGCATTTGTCCCAACCTCTGCATTCCATGACTCAGGGCTGGGTACTGTATCAGCAGCATCCATAGCTTCACATTCTTCTTTCCAAACCGATTGCACACAAAGCGGAAAACGTAACTTTCGAGTTCCCCCAGCCCCAGTTGATACCTATGGCAACCCATTTATGTGCCTTATATGCGGTCATACTCTAAATAACATCAAGAGTCGCTACGATTGGAAGTAAGTGCACATAAAAACAATATCATCACTTTCTTCGCGTATACAAACTTGGGTGTTCTCTACAAGATACTGACTACGCAGGATTCACGTTTTTTCCGATCTCCAGCCTTACATATGCACATTTTCAGATTGTACCGATGCTCTGCGAACATTTCCTACACGTAAGATGTGGTCAGATCATGAATTCTCGCAGCATCGTGTTAACGTGACTTGGATTTGTCCAGTCTGCGGAGATGAGCACAAAAATACAAAGGACTGGGAAGAACATATGGATAAGGTGCATCCTGGTTCCTTGTCTAAAGTTGAAAGACATTATGCATTAGCTGGCGCAAGGAGAACAATAGAACAGCCGATCAAAGAGCAGAAATGCCCTCTATGTTTGAAAATAGCTGGTTCATCACTGAAAACGTTCACAGCACATGTATGCCGTCATCTAGAAAGTATCTCGCTAGCTGCACTTCCTAATGACGCAACATCCGACTCAGAAGAAGGCTCCGTGTCTTCCATCCAGGGTTTTAGGGAAGCACGATTGGAAAGCACTGAACAACTGGGAGAAAATGCAGCGTTCGAGGATATCACGACCGACGACATAGAGTCTCCTTTGTTCTTCTTGGTTAGAAAGAAAATAGAGTATTATTTCACAGACGAAAATCTCAGCAAAGATTTCTATTTGAGGAAACACATGAACGGCCAAGGATTTGTCTCTTTGAAGGTTATTGAAAATCTTTCATTTATTCAACATCTCACTCAGGACTATGAGTTGATTTATGCAGCTTGCAAGAAATCTGAAGTCTTGAGTCTGATCACATATGACGATGGTACTAGTTGGGTGCGAAGAAATCAGGATCGGGATCAATGGGTTTTGCCAGTTGAGGATAGGGACGAGTCTGTGAAGAACGAAGATCTTACTCAGATCGTACCCCAAGTGTCAAGTCTCCATGATCCAGCAGTTGATATGCTTTTTCAAGCAAAGAATGATACTCAGAAAGAATTACTGGCTATGAATACTTCGTCTGCAAATCTATCGGACGATGATTCTGGTCAGAATTCTCCATCTACACCTACTATGCACGTAAACTTCGCAAAGGATGCCAACTCACCACCAACATTAGATTCAAAATCGGGTCCTTCAATTATTCCACATTCAAGTATTCCAGCTCCTACAACGATGGAACATGAAAACCTCTACCCAGAATACGAAAAATCCCCTATAGCGAAGCGGATTTCACGGGCTAAAATGGGCGTGCGCAACTATAAGTGTGAAGTTTGTCGCCCGATCAAGACTTTTACCCGAGCTGAACACCTAAGGCGAGTCCCCTTTCCATCACTCATATGTCACATACTGATGACTTAACCTCTAGGCGCCATCAACTATCTCATCAAAGGCCAGCATATCCTTGTACATTTAAGGACTGTGAAAGGGCATTTCACCGACCAGATTTGCTAGCGAGACACCTTCACCGACAGTAGGTAACAGGAATATTTTTATTTAGTTTGCGCGCTAACCTCTAAAAGTGAAACACAAGCTGAGCCGCCATATATATCTACTGGTATACCAAGACCCAATGAAGCACCTGCTCATACAGTGACGCAAAATCTACCCAACTCGGGAGAAGACTTAAACCGCGCCGCCCCTAGGCATTCCACCTATGAAGAACTCCCTAAGGTTAATTACAACGATCCAATACCTTTGCCGTTGCTAGGTATTCCGACTGAGATGCCTATATCCTATCCGTCTCTAGAAAAGGATGACTTCTCGGTATCCAATCAAACTGAAAGCTTTCCCGAATCTAATTACAACGATCCTGTACCTTTGCCGTTGCTAGGTATTCCGACTGAGATGCCTGTGTCCTATGACCAATCTCTCTCTATTGAAGAAGACAGCCCATGGGTGTCCAGTCGAAAGCCGAGCGTATAACAGAACAACTCACTATAGACCTACCATAACCTTTCGATCCCGTTCCAGGACCGTTACCAGTTGATGGTCTAGATTTGTGGGACCAGCGCTTTCTCCAGTCACCTCTATCACTATTTTATCTCTAGATATCTACACCACCGTTCAAAACGTGCTCCAAACGAGACAATTATGCTCACTTCCTTAGCCAACGTACTGTGCCATCTCCCAAAGCTGCCCCCCTAAGAGCCGTAGAACAAATCGCTCCAATGGCTATCAATGGAACATGGAAACTTTGCCGATGATATTTAGCCCTTTTAACACATTTAAAGGAGTTATTATAACTACTTTTGGAAATGGCTTCTAAGATTTTGATGAATATACTGCGCAGATCAATCTAGTTTAGGGTATAGTGCTGAGGTTGCACCATCGTCTACAAAATATCTGGGAAATACGCCTATGAGGAGAAAAGGTTTTTCTTGATATGATTTTAACGTAATTAGATGTTTCTGAATTTCTTATAGGCCTATCAGCCAGATCGTGGGCAGTTTTTCCATCTCTCGAAAGTCTTTCTTTTTGCCAAGGCGAGGGCATATCCTACATCATTTCTTACTGGTATGAAATTTGGGATTATCTTTATTTATGTCGTTGATTCGATTGTTTGAGCGCTTTGAGGATAGAATTGATAATATAATAAAGCCTCATGATTTTCTTTGCGACATCATCCATTAATTGTAGTCAAGCATTGGCGATTCACGCTTGCTTGGGTATTTTCCACGTTAGTTTCCTGCTTCAAACAGCTGTCACGTAAGAGGAAGATCCTATTTAAAGTACCAGGGCCTGAATTAAGTCTCATTGGTTTTCTATCCCATGACTTCTCGACATATTTTGGAACGATTCTGCCTTTCCCTAATATCTCACGTGCATAAATGGAAGTCAAGTCACGTGAAATATGCGAATTGTGTGATGCTCTATCCTTTATATTTTGTGTACAGCCCGCAACATCATGTATCTATACAATGCAATATATGTCTCTGAGTCGTGTTTTAACAATGGCAAGTGGTCATCTATGTGAGCATACCATGTAACTTCTTCCCCCAAGTATCGGCATTGACTTCTGGCGTCTCATTCGCAAGCACGATATCGATACCGGTATACAAGTCAACTTCCTCGCTAGGAATGACCCATGCATCCTTACGATGCACAAAGCGATGACCAAAGTAGATAGAAAGAAAGATTGGGATGCCAACATATGCAGTCAAGAAGCTGCTGGCATTCCAGTTATCGGGGAAGAAGACATCGAATCCATTGATTAAGGTAAGGATGATGAATGCGACGAGAGCAATATAGGCGCCGACAGGTTGGAAGATGGAGTGGTATGGGATGTTTTCCTTGTCGAGACCTTGGACTTGAGTGGCTTTGCGGAATCGAAGGTAGACGATGGTACAGCAGATCCAGGAGATGAAGCCAGAGGTGTTCGTAAGGTTGACGAACCAGTTGAAGACTACGGCACCGCTGCTAGCGCAATTGAGGTAGGCTAGCGGGCAGAAGAGGGAAGATGCGATGACAGCCATGTATGGTACACCACCTTTGGTGCATTTGGTGAAGATTTTGGGTGCGTTGCCAGCGACTGCGAGAGAATAGAGGGAGCGTGAGGACATGTAGAGGAAAGAGTTTCCAGACGACCAGGCTGACGTTACGACAACAGCGTTGATCACAGACCCAAGACCCTTAATGCCCACGAGATCAATACCGATAACGAAGGCGGAAGATGCAGCTCCAACACCGCCATCCGTCAATCTAGAGTCGGTGTGGGGGCAGATGATTCCGATGGCCAAGACACAGCCGATGTAGAAGAAGACAAGACGGAAGAAGTATCGCTTGGCAGCTTTAGGAAGATTGCGACGTGGGCTCTTCATCTCTCCTCCAGTTACCACTAGCAACTCAGGAGCAAAAGTGAAAGGGAAGGCCGACATGACAAGGACTTTGATGAATGCAATGAAACGGCCTAAATCCCCGGTCTTCTGATAGGTATCGGTCGCACCTGGGTCTTTCCAGTAATGGAATCCTAGAATTCCATCTTGTTTTGCTAAAATAGGTTAGACTACATGTTAAATGAAGACCAGGAATTCAACTTACGCCCACCACCCCAGAAAAGAATAAAGGAGAGTAAGAGAAGTCCAATCATCATGAAAACTTTCAATGATGCAAACCAGAACTCGGTTTCTCTATATGTGAATTAGCTTATAGATCCTTTGTTTCTTTCTAAAAGTTGACAAGGCTCGCCGAGTGTTTGATTTCCGAATGGGTCAATATATTGACACATCAGTCGGGTCGTAAACAGCTAACAAGATGCACCCGAAATATACCAGTTGGACACGTCCTAAGAAGGTTTACATACCCGTAGTACTGAACTGGCATGATATTAAGGCCGATGATAACCACAATAAAGATAGTAATCCAAACTGCTATGTTAACAGGCGAATCCCAGTAATCAATAACAATACCAGCGGCGGTGATTTCGTACGGGACCAGTATACCAAGCGAGTAAAAGTACAGCCAGCCCATAGCAAATCCAAGAGAATTCGAGACGTTTCGATGTCCGTAGTAACTCATCGTACCGCCACTGACCGGAAGATAAGCGGCCACCTCAACAATGGCTGTGACAACACCCAATACACAGAAAGCCATGATTGAGTAACCGAGTAGGATAAAAAGAGGTCCTCCTTTGGCAAGAGTGGCACCACTTCCAACAAAGAGACCAGTACCTGCGAATTGTTAGGCTTTGCATTCCGACAAGATTGAGCGTGTCGTGCGTACCAATGGTTCCTCCAAGAGCAATCATTTGAGCATGTCTGGCCTTGAGACCTCGATGTGTTGTCTCTTCGACCACCACGCCCACGCCATTGGATTCAGTCAAATGGAGATCTGCTCCTCCTTTCTCCTTCGACTCATATCCAGGCATTGACTTGCTGTCGGGCGTCGCATCGAGGTGTTCTTCAGACTTCATGATGGAAATATAGAATGGCAAGAAGAAAATCCATCAGGAAGCATCCGGCGCACCATGATAGCTATATACACTTCTCGAAGAGCTAGACCAGACGATAAGATAAAGCTCGGTGATACCGAAGAACTGCAGAGGAAGCTTCCCTGTCCAGCAGGGTCATCAGAACCTTATTGGGATATTTTAGAGGAGAGTAGTACCGGGGTGTTTTTTTGGCGAAGATAAGCCGGCAATTGGCTATAGAGATTTAAGAGAGCGGGCCGAGCGGATGGTTGGAGGAGAACCCCTATTAGGTTCTCCGCATGTTCGTGGATTTTCCCCGTGGAGGTATACATGTTTGACGGGGCTGTACAGCACCGCAAGAATCTACAATGCGTGCCTAGTAAATCCGCGGAACCGGTTGATCCAGTGAAATTGCCTTCACACCCAACCTCTGTAGCAATTGTCTTCCAGCAACGGTCTTTTTGTATTTCCTCTGCTACAGAACTTCAATAACCTTTTGAGTGGCTCCTAATGCTTGGACGCTGTACAGACAAGGCGCAACAGGTCTGGGGCGTCAGATAAGAAATTCGGCCAAGTGTTTTGAACCTAGGGGGAAAGGGGGGCTAACGCGAGTTAGCCCTTGCCTGCAGCACATACGTGAGATTGTCCTATCATGTCTTTGCCACACTTGATCGTAATACCCCAACGTAAAGAGCTAGAAGTTGAAGCAAATATATAACAAAAGGCTTTCGCTGGCAGAGAACGGTAGGAAAATTTATAATAAAACCATCTGAAAAAGGAGTTCATACAAAGTGGATTCCGATATCAATGTACAACGATTGCTTGGGGATTTGAGTCACGTGACTTTACTATGGGGAAACTTTTCCATTTTGAGCTGTAGCGCAAACCCTAATCCACGCCCCTATCATGCCAAATTTTAGCGAGTGAAAGCATCACGTGAACGGTGCAAGCCGATAAGGATCGAGAGCTTAAGGTACCTTACCTATTTAGTCTGCATAATAAGCCGTAAGCTACTGGAGTATTAAATGTCCTCCAGTTAATTGAATCTGTTTCTTACCTCCGCAGCGGCTTTGGTGAAAGGAAGAACTACTTATAGAATGATGTGGCGGTAATCCAGCCAATGTACGAAGTACTGTACAGTTCAATACTGCCAAGGAATAGAGGCTGAGACAGACAACCCCTTGCCCACCGGCTGCCTTCCAGCCAGTGGGCTCAACCTGAAGATTGCAATTGCCATGATAACATGTCATTCCTATGTATTTGAAGCCTTCTCCGAGCTGTCATTCCCTTGAGTGACTTTGATATATCGCCACCACATCTCAAGAATATCCGAGTGAAAGTCGCTGATATCCAGCTCTTTCGAGATGGCCAAAAGCCGGCGGAAGCAAAAGATATGCAACAGAAAATTAGAAAAGGCCAAGAAACAGCGGAAGCAGAAAACACAATTTGCAAAGGTGAAGGCGGAGGTCGAAATGCATCTTGCTGAAGCCGACCGATTAATGGAAGAAGCTGAATCGCTGTTTAAATATGCAGTAATTAAGAGGATTGAGCAGCCACAGCCTAGCTTCAATATTTCGGCATCATTCACTATGCGAATGCTCTACGAAGCTCTACAGAATGACGCAGGATTCAACTCAGCTTTTCGTGACCTACCAGAACATTGGTGCCCACCCTTTACCAAAACTACAAGATATAGAGATTTACAGTACCGCTTTGCACAACGATGGTTGTACTATAATCAGATCTGCTCCTGGAAACAAACTTACTCTGCGACTTTAGAGCTATACCGCTCTTTGATTGGTAGCAAAGAAGACCGTATCCTGTGTAATGAGTGTGCCTGTTTTGATTGGCGCTATCATCTAGCTGGCTTCGAAGATCGTTCACCTATAGACCGGGGATATTTCGGTGATGAAAAATCAAAAGGAGACACTGGAAAGATAACGCGATCTGATTTTGGAGGCGAATATAAGATTACAGACAGCGGGACTTCCTTCACTTTGCCTAGTCTAGCCCACGCTCTTGAGAACGAAATCTCATGTACCTTGTGCAGCTTGCTAGTTTCTGCGTTGAAAGCTACAGCTACACTAGAGCAATTTGAGCACATAGCAAGGGATGCACAACCCATCGAGATTAGTTGCTACAGTCCATTCAAGAATGACCTCCAAGACTATTGGGTACTATATACACGATTTTTCTCAGATCAGAAGGCGGCAGTGGGCACATGGGATGTCATCACCATTAGATTTACTCTACACACCACTCGTGATTCTCTGACTTGGGACCCTATGGTTAGAATGACCTTACAAGATGTTGGTCGAGACATCATTCCTTCCACACAGATTGATCTTAGTGTCATCCGATCATGGTGGCAGAAATGCAAGACAGAGCATTCAGAATGTCGCAAAAAAGCCAAAGCTCTGTCTTTTAACCATACTAGTGCGAGGACTGTATTTAGGGTGATTGATGTTGAAAGGAATGAAGTTGTCATTGCTCCCAAAGCATGTTCATATATCGCCCTAAGTTATGTTTGGGGTGGTATTACTGCTTATCAAAGCAAGACATTCCGGAAGACAAGCGATGTTCTAACAGGGGATGAGATTATCCCTATCACACGCAGGCGGGTCCCGAAGACTATTCGGGATGCTATGCGCGTTACCAAGCTAATTGGCGAAAGGTATTTGTGGGTCGACGCTCTTTGTATTGTCCAAGACGACGACTTGGAAAAAGCAATGACCATTTGCCAGATGAACAATATTTATCAGAATTCACTGCTTACTATAGTGGCTGCTGATGGTAGGGACGCAAATTCTGGGTTAGTTGGTTTGGAGGCTGGATCGCGCCTGATCCGATCTGTTGTGGGTTGTGTGGACAGCATCTATCTCACCATAGCAGAACCAGCACCCGAGCTCAATAATTCACCATGGTCATCTCGTGCATGGACGTATCAAGAAGAGCAGTTCTCGCAACGTTTGCTCATTTTTGCTCATAACAGGGTATACTATAAATGCAGCAAAGGTTCTTTTGGGGAAGCTAGGCCTTTAAAACAACTTAGAGACTCGATCCTTTCGACAAATCTTGAACCAAAACTTGTCAATATTTCAGAAGAAGAAGATCAAGTACTATATGCATATACCAAGCATGTTGAAGCCTACACAAGCCGCAACCTCACTTATGAAGGTGACATCCTCCATGCATTTGAAGGATTGATGTCCCACATATCCAGTACTTCAAAGAACGACTTCGTGTTCTTCTGGGGGCTACCCACAAAAGATTTAATATACGCTCTTGCTTGGAAAAGTGAATCTTCGCACCTCTGCATGCGCAGAAGATCTGCAACCACACGGTATTGGGGCGGTGTTACTTATCTCTATGATAATCAACACCCAATGCCTATCACTTCATCCATCGAATTTCCATCATGGTGTTGGGCTGGGTGGGTTGGACCTGTTCGGTATGATATATTTGAATATCCACGATTGTCCTGTTGGAACAGCCACGAAAACTGCTTTTTTAGCTCTACTGTCGAGTACCTCTCATTGTCGGACAAGCAGGATACCACTCGCAAAGAAGAAGCCGTAGTAAGTATCTTATCTCTTGGTATTCTTTCACTTTCCGCAGATATGGCAAGTCTTGACCATGAGAGAATCAAAGGATACGAGAAGCACTGCGCAGATGATGATTCATGCGAAATGTGCCGTGGTCAAACACAATTCCATTCACGAACGCTAGTGATGGATGATGGGTCGGTATGGGAATCTGGCATGAAAGAAGGCATTCTCCTCTTGAATGCTGTCGGATTCATTGACGACTTTTGTTCGCATACTGTACTTTTGATTCGTAGAGATGCCGAGAATGGGATATACTACAGGGAAGGAATTATTGATTTGCAGAAACGCGAGTGGGAAGCAGCGAACCCATCACGGAAAGACCTGAGACTAGGTTAAATCTCATGGATGAATACTTGGACGGCTTGAAACTATTCAAATCCATATCCGCATCAACAATTTTGTCGGACTGGAAACTGCAAATCCAACAACACTGATGCCTCCCCTAAATCTTTTCTTACAGGCAGCAGCTCCACCTCGAAAAATCTTCAACAATTGCATAATGCAATACCATAGCCATTGGTACTAAGAATGTTCCGGGTTATGCTATAGCCAATCGATCCCCTCCCCAACTACTAGATTGGACAGCCGACTATAACACCATTCATGGGGCCTTTCACCTTTTTAAACTCATCTCTCCAGCAACGCTCACCATTTTCATTTGATTTCATTGGTAAAAGCAAATTGAACAAGCCCAATAATATGTCTTAAACGTTCCCCTTTCATTTTGTTCTGAATATTTCAAATACCGTCAGATTGCAGGGAAGTCTTGTTAGATTAGATATGGAGAGAATATATGTATTGATAGAGCTAGATTCTCTTATCAACGCAAACATATATGGGTTATATAAGTCAAGAAAAAATCCCCTACACTGAATGTATATGCTATGTTCGCGGCAGCTAGTTAGCTTACATCTTCATGTCACAAGGTAGTTTGTTTGGTATTTTTGGGACTTTGGTATCTCACGTACACGTCTTGAGATGCATCACATCGAACACACTACATTTGGGAATTAAATATTACATTGCCTCTCATTATTTCTATTACCTAATCCGTATTATATAATGACCTAGGGCTGTTCTGTCGTTGGCCCTGCTCTTTACCACAGTTTGAAGAGTTTCGCGTAAACTCGCTTCAGCCCTCGCTTGCCAGAGTTAACAAAGGGTTGCTCCGTCCTAAGAAATATAGATTTGTTACTAGTTTGTCCTTAATATCTCAAGCGAGAATCTCTTCCAACTCCAAACTAGGAATTGCTGTATAAGCATATGGTGCACCTTTTTCTACCTTACTTGGCCGCGGCCTTCCCTAGACAAATCTCGAGCCTAGCTTAATTGTTCATGGTATCGCATCATAGATCAAATCTCCCCTTTTTGGTGGCTGTAGGAAGTCCTCAGGCACGGCTTCTGGGAGCTGTCTTTCTTCGGCCCACTGTCGTATCGCATCGAAGTTCTTGCATTGGTGCTGCGTGTTGAAATCGACAAATGACGTGGGGGCTGATGGATTCCACCAAACTTGTCCGAGAAGCCCGGTGTCGGGTTGACACATGAGCTGTTGTCGAATGATATCCATGCAATGGGCTGGGATGGTTTGTTAGCAACAATTCAATTCAACTCAAACAGTATCTTGAAATAGTGTCGATTAAACTTACAGACGTGGTGCTTTACAATGTTGTCATCGTTCATGAAAGCACCCGTGCCTTGCGCCCGATAGTAATCATAGTTATAGTACAGTGCTTGGCGCATAAGATTCTATCAAGGTCAGTTTATAATTCAAGCTGAAGGCTAGCATCCTTACCAGACAATGTAAATGATGGAGCCCTTCAACGTTCGCCGGAAATCCACCGCCGTATTTGGGGTTGATCTTGACTTGATCCGGCTTGAATCCAGATTCTGGAGCTTCATTCATAGGAACTGCCAGACTTCGATCTATTTTTTTTCTTTCTATTAGCTATGTGTTCTTATCGACATCAAGGGCGTGGAAATACTCACATCCTACACCTAAGGAGTCCCACGCAGCATCCACTTCAGGTCCAGCATCTTGCCGAAATATATTGGTCTTCAGTAGCGAACCATTGAAAGTAACAGTGTGAAGTGAAGTATCAACTTCCTTCAAGATAGGCGCTTCAAAAAGGTTAGCTATGCAATTCCAAGCATCTCTTCTGCTTTTTAGAATTCACACTTACAATATCGTTGGACATGCCGAGGGCAGATATCGTTTGGATTCGCGAACCAGAATCTCCCAAGCCAAACTCCAAACCCAACCAGGAAGAAAGATGCAACTGGGATTCCGAAAAGTAGCACGAGAACTGTTCGCTTGCTCGAAATTTTGCGTTTTGTTCTGGATTCCGCAAGCAACGTTTCATAGTCCTCTCCACCTTGGGAGCTCTCGCGATCACTTTCATCTTTGAGTGGTGTATACATGATCTGGGTGATGATTGTTGTTCTTGTTACAGGATCGGTGTCTGTGATTCCCAAAGAATAGTGAATAATTAGGTAGGGAATGAAATGACCCAGCGACTGAGCACGATGGTAAATATTAAATCCCACACTTGAGCACGGGCTATCTAAGAACCACTCCAAAGGAGCTTACAATATTGTACATACATGGTGGCCCTATGACGAAATAGCGTGTTATACCCAGCCTCGTATACGGAGCCGTGCTCTACTCATCAAGTATTGTACCTTATTCATGTTGTTTTGTCAGGCAATACGAGTTAAGCGAGAAGCATGGGAGGGGATTATTCACTGCCGGATACCCCGTGAATTGATATCATATCATCATACGAGAGTTTCCCCTACTCGGTCGCTAGCAGAACTAGGAAGCGGTGAGACCATTTTATTCGTCGATGCTTTTTTGACAGCTTGGAAATGTATATTGAAAGGTGTAGGCTTGGCATAAATGATCATGACTCTCTCTCATTCAACCAACGACCCCGCATTCTTTCGTAGATCACCTCGTATGATCAACCCCACGATGCCCGTAGCTTACCAGGCAAATATAGTCAGTCTAAACATACACTACTGTACACAACAGTACCAAGACGACTGACTCAGTATAATCTAAATATAGATTACTTCCTGGTGTGGATTCTGTACCTCATGGTGTACACCCGGTGTACCAAGTGCGCAATGTCTATCTCCCGCATCAATTGATAGACAAAGGTCTATCTCTATCAAGCTGGTTCCATAATCCAAGTTAAAAAGACTGGGATGAAAAGAGGTCGGCGCAAACGCCGCAGCCCGGCAAAGGCAGCTTCTCCAACAGCACTCCTGAAGGTAGCTACAGTGCAACTCAGCTCGGTCCCGATGGGCTGAGGCCATACGGAGAATTCCACGATTCGCCTTGGTACAGTTTATCTTCATGAACAACACGTTTTAACAGTCTAGCTCCTAATGGGTGGTTTATTTGGCACATCAATATAATTAGGGCTGCAGTGCAGCTTGCTGATACGAGACCGCATTGGTACGTTCACCTGATGTCTCGTATGGCTGATATGCTCCACGCTTCATAGTCATTAATGGCGGATGAGAGAGCTAAGTGCCAACCATACTGGGGAATAGCATCATCGGGAAGCTAGTTGACGATACTTGATACGAAGGGCTAGTGTCAATCAAGTCTGTCCTCCCAAGAAATGCTTACTGGAGATTTTCGTGAGATGCTTGTAGCCGAGTCAATTGCTCGAAAGTATCAAGGGTGTCGTACTAAGTAAATGGGGTTCACATCATTGACGATGGGGACAATCTACAGAATATGTCGTCATTGGAAAGTCCAATTGAGTAGCTCTAGATATTTCCGTACTCTCATTGTTCTATAAATCATACGGTTTCCCATCGTTTGGATCTTACCATTTCTCATCATCCCACTCAGTCACTCATCCACACTCCAATACAATCTCAAGATGCTGTTCTCCGCCGAATTCATTACTGTTCTAGCTCTCGCCTCCTTAGGGCTGGCTGCTCCAGCTCCTGCTCCTCTCCCAGCTCCAGAAGCAAATGCTGAAGCTGCTCCAGTTGATTGTAAGTACTCCCATGACGCTTCTAAAAGATCCGACTAACTCGCTCAGACGGAAACTATGGCGCATAGTGAGTAACTCGTCTACTGACAACCCACTACAATATTGTTAGAGGATGGTAGCTAATATCGTCCAGCGGTACCTACAAAGACTACCCACCACCACCACCACCTTCTCCCACACCAACGAACTATGGTTCATACGGATCCTACGGTACCTACAAGCGTGAGGCCGCCGCTGATGTAGCAGCACCCATCGAGAAGAAGGATGCTGCTCCAGAGGCTGCACCAGCTGACTGTAAGTTCTTCAGACCGAATTGATTAATATGTATTTTACTAACACATATTTAGACGGTGACTACGGTGACTATGGTAACTAGTAAGTATCTCGGTACATATTGTTTCTTCTGGGACACTATCTTACATTCCGCAGTGGTAAATACGGCAAATATACCAACTACCCTCCACCACCGCCACCTTCTCCCACACCAACGAACTATGGTTCATACGGATCCTACGGGACTTACAAGCGTGAGGCCGAAGCTGCACCAGAAGCCGCCGCCGAGGCCGCCCCAGCTGATTGTGAGTATTCCCTACCATATTTACGGTCAATCATTAGCTAACTTGGAACTAGACGGAGATTATGGTGACTAGTACGTTATCCACGACGAAGCTTTGAACTCTTTAAACATCAGCTAATAATAATCTAACAGTGGCAACTATGGAAAGTACACCAGCTACCCACCACCACCACCACCACCAACTACCTATGCTAGCTATGGTAGCTATAAGCGCGCTGTCGCTAACTGGGCCGCTGGTCTTCCATAAATAGTCGGACAAGACTTTTGAGGGCGTGTTGAAGGAGAAGAGAGCGTGCAAGTAAATTTAAAGAAGGAATTAATGGATATGGCGCTTATTGATGAGATGAATGATGATTACACGGTCCTTACATATAATGTTATTTATAATTGAAAACAATCTGGTTTTGAATCTTGAATTCTCAAGTTGTTTTGATTTTGTCATGAAATATCCAGTGAAGCATCATAGCAATCAGTGTAACTTCATTTCTAGTCTCGAATTACGAACCATTCAACATTAATAATAAGCTCCGTATAACCGAGACCCTATAAATGAATAAGTAAACCTTGTCTTCTTTAACTACTACTTTTCTGGTATCAAACCAAACCCCTGCTACCAATGTTGTCCGACAAATTTCGATTTTTCAACAATATCAAGCCAAGAACTTGGATCTCTGCTTATTGAGATCCGAAGAGTATTTATGAGATCATGCGACTGTGACTTAAAATACTCTCTTACATCTGTGATGGTATGCGAGGAGCTATGGGGTATGTGTCACGTGTCGTAACAATTTTACGTCATAAGCTATAATGATTCTTCCAGTAGTTTTCTTCTTAATTCTGTAAACATTTCCTGAAAGAAGCACCTACCTTGTTCATTGAGAACATAGCTTGATGGTGATGAACCAAGGCCGACTAGCCAAAACCTCCCTCACCTGAAGGCTATCGGCTCTTCACCATTCGCATCAGAGTTGTTAAAAAGGATTAATACTTTGTGTCATCTTATGAAACGTATTGACATGTGTTCAATATACGATTGTTATATTTGTATCACGACGCCTTAGGAGTTTTACTGGTTGCAAGAATCCGAAAGCCAAGTGGCACTCTCCCAGCAGGCTACCACTACCTCAAACAAGGCAGGTTCTAGGATAATATATTGCTCTAGATTCCATGTCATTGGAGCAATCTATAAATAAGTAAAATAATATGCTTTCATTTTAATGTGCTTTCCTTCGGCCTGGTCCTTTGGGCCTTCCTTTGATTCGTGGCTTCCCTCGGGTATTACTTATGTCTCTCTCTCTTTTAACCGAAACACATTCGAGTCTGTCAACGTTCATTCGATTCTATGGTTGGAACTGGAAACTCAAATATGCATTCGAAAAGTGTCAATGTTACAATAGCAGCGATATCTCTGCTTCTGGGAGTTAATACTCACTCGTCTAGCGATGCAATCGCTTGCAATTGTGAGGCATCAGCAAATATTGGAGAAACAGCTCCCGTATTACCAGTGTTAGGCAACCCAAAGTCTTTCGCAACTTTTACATCCAGACCAAGTATACGATCTTCAAAACCCAGAAAACCTGTGGATCCTACAATCTCTCCGTCAAGTTCTTGGTATTCAGCTCTTGGATCATCGCCGACTTCAAGCACCACATCTCCTATTGCTCCTACATCATCCGGATGCTCAGCAACCTCCAATTGGCTAGGATTCTCAAATCTCAAACATGCATTCGTCTTGTAAGCCGCCCCAGCCTCTCACGACATTAAGCTAATAGATTTAGTGGCGACTCCTACACTGCCACAGGCTTCAACAAGACCGGCATTCAGCCTACACCAACAAACCCCTTGGGAAACCCAAAATATCCAGGGCAGACATCTGCAAACGGACCAAATTGGGTCGACTACCTCACTGTGAAATATAACGCATCCTTGCTCCTGACTTACAATTTCGCATATGGGGGTGCCACTATTGACTCCACGCTCGTAGCACCGTATCTACCCATCGTGTCATCTGTTTCAGAGCAAGTCGAAGAGCTCTGGTTTCCAGCTTATTCTGGGAAGTCAGCGACCTGGGCGTCAAATGATACGTTATTCACATTCTTCGTTGGTATTAATGATATCAGGAACTCGCGGCACAGTGGCCCAGAAGATTATAGAGAACTATACGTTAAGATATTCACCATCTGGGGTCGCCGTTTAGAGAAGCTATATGCCCAAGGTGCACGTAACTTTCTTTTCTTAAATGTTCCACCTATTGATCGCTCGCCGCTGGTGCTCGTAAAACCCTCATATCAACAGGTCATGGAGAAAGATGCTATTCTGTACTGGAACAACTTGATCAGCCAGCTAGGGACAGATGTCAAAAAGGCGTTTTCGGACATTAATATCTTCACAGCGGATGCTTGGAGAGTTTTCACGGAGGTGTTGGATGATCCGACGAGCTATTCTGCAACAGCTAACCTAAAGAACACTACAACGTATTGCGATGCGTACCAGAAGTATGCCCCTTTTTTCATGAAAGATAGACCTAGTTTCTAACGAGATATAGGGGAACGCCTAAGCTAAGCTCTTTTAATGCATCTTGTGGATTGCCAGTTGATCAATACTTCTGGCTAAATAGCCTTCATCCTAGTTATCCCATGCATGATGTCCTTGCTCAGGAGGTTGTAAGGAGCTTGAAGGATACCCCAAGTATTTGCTAGAAAATAAAAGAAAGGTTAGGAGGCCATCAGGAAGTGACTTGGAAATAAAAGATTAAAATGTGTGCACTTTTGGGTACGCAGATTTGTGAAAAGAAGAGAGGCAAAGTACGTTCGCCCACATGTTGGAAGTCGTTGGCAGCAATATTTTGAGTTATTCGATTACTATATGGACTTCAGTCTTTCTTGTGTATATGCATTGAATGGAAAACATTACTAGAGAAATTGAGAATTATAACTCGACTTGATGTGAAAATTTCGGTGGTTTGCTGTAACTTTACCTAAGCATAATCTTGTTCAAATCGTGTGGACTGCTTACTTGCTGAACAAAGGCCCAGTTCTCCTATCTATCTCGATGTAGAGATCTGTAGCTTTACAATATTTAATTCCGTAGCAATATTGTTTTACATCTGCTTGAACTGACGGAAATATCTGAAGGCAACGACAGATCTCAGCCATGCAGTTCGGTCATATTAGTCGTCTGCGCCTCAAACCCCTTTTAACACCAACTTCCACTTGGGTTTCCCAAAATGCCCAAAATAAATCTCTAATAATATGTTGAAGACAGCACTACCTGTACTCAACAAAAAGAAAAATGGGCGAAGCACGTGACCTAAGCGACGCCGAGAAAGGGGGCTAAGGAATGTGTTTACATTGGTAAAAACTCCCACAGTCAGTTTCGCCGATTGTCGAATGGATGGATGGGCTAGAAGCTTCGTCGGGAATAGACATATCAAACACTATGGATATTGCTGCCGAATTCGGAATCTCGAGTCACGATACTTAACCCCGCCAAACCCCTCCTTGCGCCTAACCCCCTTCCGGGCATGAAATCCCGCAGCCAATTCTTATCGACAGCTTATCGACCATTACACGCCCAACCAAAGCTCTCTTGACCCGCCCAATGGACTGTTCTCGGATTGGTGACGGTGGCATCGACCTGGGAATGGATGAGGGGCCAACAACGTCCGACGTCGCCTGGCCATTTCTGGTGACACCAAGTTTGGGTATCTGGACGGGAATACTATTAGATTCGGGAAGTGGGATTGAGAGCCCGATTGATACAGCTGGTCCCGACTACTGGTAACTATATTACGGACGACATCCCTCTGGTTGTTTGAAAGAAGTATATAGCTGTGTGACTTGTCGAGAATACTTTGACTAGACAATTTGAATACCTAGCACACCATCACAAGATACGAAACAGCACCACACAGCACAATGGCACTCGACAGACTGAAGTCGGTGGCTCACCACCTCTCTGGCACCACCGCTCCTCCGCATCCATTCGATCCCCTCAGCAATGCTGAAATTGAGACTGCTGCCCAGATTATCCGCTCTTCTAAGGGCAAAGTCGCATACAACGCCATAACATTATGGGAGCCCCGGAAGGCGGAGATGTTGAAGTGGTTGGCGGATCCTGAGAAGACACCCCGCCCAAAACGTGTTGCGGACGTTGTGGGCATAGTACCTGGCGGAAAGGTATTTGAGGCGCTGATCGATTTGGCTGAGGGCACAATTACAAAATTTGAGGAGTTGGCGGGGGTCCAGCCATTGGTGAGTTGCACATGGATGTGAGGTGATAATCGCAGTGGGCTAATTAATGCTAGATCACCATGGAGGATTTGCAGACTGTTGAACATATCGTACGAAAGGATCCTAAGGTCATTGAACAATGCGTGATCAGCGGTATTCCAGCAACGGATATGCACAAGGTGTACTGCGATCGTACGTATGACCATTCCTCCAAATTGAGCTTTTGCTAAAATTTGCCAGCTTGGACGATTGGATATGATCACAGATTCGGCAGCGATGTTAGATTACAACAAGCTCTAATGTACTACCGACCACATATGGATGATTCGCAATACTCGTTCCCTCTCGATTTCTGCCCTATCTTCGATGCTGGGAAGCAGGAAATCATCCACATTGATATCCCAGATGTGCGCAGACCAGTCAACCAAGCAAAACCAAACAACTACCATCCAGCAACAATTGAGGATGAAGGGGGCTATAGAAAGGACATCAAGCCAATCAACATCACGCAACCAGACGGAGTTTCGTTTACTGTAGAAGGTCGGGTGATAGACTGGCAGAACTGGAAGGTTCATGTCGGATTCAACTACAAGGAGGGCATTGTGCTCAACAACATCACTTATAATGACAAGGGAACCGAACGCCCCATATTCTATCGATTGTCGCTTGCGGAAATGGTGGTACCTTATGGAAATCCAGAACATCCTCATCAACGGAAGCATGCGTTCGATCTTGGCGAATACGGAGGAGGATATATGACCAATAGCTTGGCTCTTGGTTGTGATTGCAAGGGTGCAATTCATTACATGTAGGAATTCTCTCAGTGAATGCTTCTTTTTTATCATACTAACTTTTCTCCAGGGATGCCGCATTTGTAAACCGAGCAGGAGAGAGTACCACCATCAAGAATGCTATTTGCATTCACGAAGAAGATGCTGGCATTCTGTTCAAGCACACTGATTTCCGTGACGATTCCGTCATTGTCACCCGTGGTCGAAAACTCATCATCTCTCACATCTTCACCGCCGCAAACTACGAGTACTGTGTGTACTGGATCTTCCACCAAGACGGAACCGTGCAGCTGGAGATCAAGCTCACTGGTATCCTAAACACCTACGCCATGAACCCGGGAGAGGACACCAAAGGCTGGGGTACGGAGGTTTACCCAGGTGTCAACGCACACAACCACCAGCATCTATTCTGTCTGCGTGTTGACCCTAACATCGACGGTTCAAGCAATACAGTTTTCCAAGTCGATGCCCTCCCAGGCGCAGGCGAAGTTGGCAGCGCTGAGAATCCTTACGGAAACGCATTTTATGCTAAGAAGACCAAGTACAACACAGTGGAAGAGTCTATGAGTGATTACGACGGAGCTACCTCCCGCACATGGGAGATGGCCAACACAAACAAACTCAACCCATACAGCCACAAGCCAGTCAGCTACAAACTGGTCAGCAGAGAAGTCCCAGGTCTCCTCCTAAGCCTGGATCTCTCGTATGGAAGCGCGCCGGTTTTGCTCGCCACGCTGTTCACGTTACAAAGTGTAAGAGCCTATGCCTCAGTTTCAGTTTCCCCGACTAACCTTCTCTAGACCATGACGAGCAAATCCTTCCCGCTGGACGTCACGTACCACAAACCTCTGGTGAACCTTCACGTGGTATCCCGGAATGGGTCTCCGAAAACCCCAGCGAGTCCATCGACAACACCGATGTGGTTCTCTGGCACACATTCGGAATCACTCACTTCCCAGCTCCTGAAGATTTCCCCATTATGCCTGCAGAGCCGATGACGCTGCTGTTGCGCCCTAGAAACTTCTTTACCAAGAACCCAGCTTTGGACGTCCCACCTAGTTATTGTCAGACACCGAGTCAAGTATTGGGAGGAAGGGGTACCGTTGATGGGACAGACAGGGAGAGCAAGCTGGTCACTGCGAAATCATGTTGTAAGTAAAGGACACTGGAAGGAGGGGAGTTTTTGGGGTTTCTTGGACATATTTTAGGGTAGATTGATATCGCAATCTTCTAGCGCGCGCTGAGTACTCTTGGGAGTCTTGTTGATTTTTCAATGGGAAGCGAAAGGATGAAGGAACAGAACATATGATAATAACAATAACAATAAAAATAAAAATAACAAGTATAATACCGAATGATAGCCTAGATCAATTCAGAACAAAAACTGCCCATGCGGTATTTCTTGCCGATGGCCAAGGGCTACCACGTAAGCGTGATTCATGTCGAGTCTTTCAAACATTAGACACTCTCCTACACTGCAAGCAGCCGAGCGTGGTATACATGAATTGCTCGAGGAGCAAGATTTCCCGGCAGTACGCGCTACTTGTCAAACTATTTCATGAGCTTTGGACTATACCACCTTTCAAAGTGCAAACCTGCCCTGCATGATATCGCTAGGCATGAAATAGGATGGACGAAGCAGAACCGTGATATGTCACAGCGTTACCTACAGAATCAGTACATACAGAATCAGCATCGGGCTAGGCCATTTAGGCCACTTGATATGTTTCTTCGGTTTCAACAAGTAAGTGTCAAGCCAATGAGTTCATAGTGTGCACCGGCTATTAATAACCACAGTAAACACGCAGGAGATAAACATTGCTCTATTCTCCTTAGCGGGTTGGGAATTGACCTTTTAGGACCCACAAGCGAGGATGTAACAAAACATAAACGCTCGGGCGATCGCTGGGTCATGTACAGTAGAAATAAGCCTTTTACCCCTTGCGCGGCCCCACCATATAGTGGAGTATTTGGGTTAAGGTGGAGACGGCAGTGATGGAGAGAATGAGGCTGTACCGTAGCTTGGTCATGCTTTGCAGAATAATCATAGGAGTAAAGAAAGCTTCAGACATTTTAATAACATAATATTCGAGTACTACTAGCAGCATCATAACGAAATATTACGCATCTCCAATATGACAACGTTGCCTACCCCCTAACACCACCTACTCGACGAAACATGGCCAAATCTATCTCCTAGCTAAGGGATAGGAATCTTGACGAAGAGGCCTGGGAAGACTTCGATACTCGAGTATTGAATGGTATTTGCGGGGGGGATGCACCGGCAGATTGGCAAAGCTTGTATCGTAAGATCTAGGCTCGGGGAAATCGATGTGGCTTTGGCTTCGTGTGCCCGCCGAGACAAAACCAGACAAAACCAACGTTTCATCATGCCAAGGCAAAACAGCACGCCAACACATCTGTCAACAGCATGCCGAAGAAGTCTTTGCCGATGGGGCCTCGCCCAAAACAGTGGTCGGCAGTCTATTTTTCTCTCATTCCTGGAATAGGACAGAAGAACCCTTGAAACTACTGTAGTTAGCTTCTTAACCGAGCTACGTTATACAGCCAGCATCGACAACTAACACGTCAACTCCACCATCAGAGCTGTGTTTCATTCAGATCGACCACCACACTGACCATCTTGCATCGTAAAGTCTAGTGAACTACCCCATCCATTGTTTCGGTCATCGAAACGGAACGCTTCATGCATTCTCTCGAACTCAAACAATATCGAATGTGGTGGTGATGTGATGAGTAGGAGGAGGCACGATGAGGTATATAAGGTACTGTGATTCCCCAACTCAGTTTCTTTTTTTTATCATCAGCATCAACATCAGCATCTTCATCTTCATCTTCAACTCTTCCTCTCTTCAATTCTTCAGACTTGCGATTGATTCGTAGTCATCTTTACTCTTTTTCAATCTTTATTCCCTGCAGTTGATCTGTATCTTCACTCACACCTTTACCTCCCTTCACAACAACACTACCCCCACAAAAAACCCTCAAGATGTTATTCTCTCAACTCATCCTCAGTCTCGCCGCTTCCACCTTGGTTGCTGGTCACGGAAAGGTCGCAGTTGTTGTAAGTCAACCCAAGAATTCCATATCAAGTTTGCAACCCTACTGACATACATCACAGACTGGAGATGCTGGTGGAAACGGAACTGCGCTTGGAATCCAAGGAGGAATCATCCCAGGTCCTGGTAGAAACAAGGTCACTGAGCCTGATACCACCGTCTTCGGTAAGACCAACATCATGAGCGACGGACTTGGTTCTACTGCTGGTGGTGGCAAGAACACTGCTGCCGATATTGTTTCTGCCATGGCTCAATCAGGAGACACCTTGCCCCAGGTCACTGACGGTGGCATGATCACCGGTACATGGCACACAGTCACCTCCGACGGAGCTGGCCCAATTGCCGCCGTCTTGGATCCTACAGGAACTGGTGCTTTCGCCAGCGGTGTCATGCTCAAGACCGTTACTCAAATCCCCGGCAAGAACGGTAACATCCGTCCTCAAAAGCGCAGCTTGTGGGACCGTGCCGTGAGCACCATCTCCAAGCGTGCTGTCAACATCAACACCGACGAGGTAAGTCATTGGATTATTTTCCCCATCTTAATAGAGATCATAATAGCTAACTCATTCTTCCACAGCCAATGGCCTTCCAAATGCCCGCCGGTACCACCTGCACTGGCTCCATGGCCGGACAGGAGAACGTCTGCCTTGTTAAGATTGCCAACTCCAACAATGCCGGTCCTTTCGGTGGTGTCATCGCTATTCAGATGGCTGGTGCCGCTGGTGCCTCAAATTCTACTACTGCTGCATCAACCACTGCTGCATCAACCAAGAAGGCATCCACCAAGAAGGCATCTGCCCGCAGCAACAAGCGCTTCTACGCATAGATTGAGCACCGTCATATTTTTTGAGTCTTAGAGTCAGCACGGTAGCTTGGGGCCACGGGATGGTTCTTTTTAGTGCGATCGATTCGCCCTGGGACAGCCCATAATCGAGTTCAGGGCGTTTCTAGCTGCAAGATTGCAGCTTGGAGGAAGCCCTTGAGAGAGTTTGAAAGCAGCGGTGTACAAAATCACTCCTTTACATCTGCGCTACAGTACATAATCTGTATATATATATATGATAGATATAACGTTCCCTATGAGAGAATGAACGAACCTCCAAAACTACATTTCTTCACTTTCTTGCTCCTTGATTCCTATGCCACACCAGTGATTTATTTTGTACAGATCCTCATATCTAATAAGTGAGTAGTAGGAAAATGACATCAGTTGGTTGATGAGTCAGTGAATCAAGTCTTCGAAACAGCCATGGAAGACTTAGATGAGCATTTAAAACTGTAGGAAAGAGCTTTCGATAAAAATCTTTTCGGCAAAGTGTTATTAACTTGCCTGTTGAGAACCTCTCGATTGATGAGTTCAATATCGACATTGATCTTGACCCTTTCTAGCATACCAAATTGAAGCTAGCATCTAATTTGAAGAGGTAAAGCGCGCACCACAAATTAACACCATATTCCGTGTGCAAACCATTGGTATCTTCTGACATTATCGTAAATCCTCAGCGAAACCTGAACTCATACCGCTTCCTAGCCCTTCCCTACTTCTACTACTTCCAAGGAGCTACGCACTTTCCATGAAGTCTATCACATGTCTTCATCAACTTCGCTCGCCACTAATCCAAACCCACGCTCGGCACCCTCCTCCTCATATGTTTCAATCGTACCTTCATGGTCGAAATTGCAAGAAGGACACTTGGTTCTCTCCAGCAGGTGTCTGGTAAGACAAGGTCTACAGAAATAGTGAGGCACCTCCTTCTTCTCGCAAATCAGCGTCACCATCTTAAACTTGAACTCCTTCGCGTTCCGATAGCAGATCGGACAATCTGCCCAACCCTCAGGAATATCATCAATATCCACCTCATTCCGTAGTTCAACGATCGCATAGAGTCTCATTTTCCTCAACTGGTTTACCGAGTTTCTCTGCACCGCATCTGGTGGGGCCGGGAGCTTGCTATTTCTCTCATCAATCTCCGCCTGCAGGTTTGCGATGACGCGGAGGATGGTTCTGTCTGTTGGATCCGCAAGCAGCATTTTGATGTGCAGCGTGAGCAGTTCTCTGTAGGGACTAGATCTTTGATCCTTGCTTTCGCCTGCCTCCGTGTGTCCCCGAAGCTCCCACTTGCGAAACTCTTCGGGTGATCGCTTGTAAGCTTCCTCCAATTGGTCTGCTCTTTCCCGTTGCGTATCGCTGTCGTAGCCGAAAAGTTCAAGCTGGTCAGCAATGACACTGACCCGCGCATGAAGGTAATGAATGCGCTTGACACGATTCTCATCCATATATACTGTAGAAATGCTCGTCAGGTGTGTTTCTTCTGCCAGGTAGAGTGAGCCATCAACTTGTGGCTGGAAAGACTGCAGCCTTGTTGGATAGTCAGGTTCCATTTTGGGATTCCAGGGAAACAGATCTCTCGGATACAGAATGGTGGGCATGGATTTTTATTAATTGTTGGATTGTTGGAATCTTTGATTGGTGGAGGAGCGAGTGCTTCGGACAAAGTTGTTTGGCGAGAGCAACAATTCTGGCTAAGGCTGGCAACATCAGTTTACTTCCTGATCAGGCCGTGTCGCTTAAAGTTGGCATTTGTTCAATTCTTATATGCTGATTACATTAAAGGAACAATCAGTGCGTGTTATAAAACAAGTCAAGCATGTAACATTAAGTAGCATCTGCCATTAATAAGGATGCATTTTGGAAAACCACCTTGATATATGTTCATTCTTATATTTTTTTCATAGTCGTCATTCTAGTGTCTTCTTCCTTTAAGCGATAGTTTGATGTGAAATCACTCATGTCCCAAACACAAACTTATGAATGACCAGTTTCAAATGATTAATGAATACTCTGTTCAGTAAACTGCATCTAGGAATTAAAGTCACAAGCCAAGCAATGAAAACAAGACTTAACACATATCTACAAACAATCAAATAAGTTATTAGAGAAGCTAAAACCCCTACTCACACATGTCTCCTTTATCATTCTCTGTGAAACATGCACATACGATCATTCTTACAACACGAAGGCAGACCGCCCATTCCCTTTGAGATCAGTCGTTTCAGATAAATCAAGAGAAGCCTGTGATACTTCAGATACGCAATCTACAGGATGATACGCTGATATCCCATGAGGCGTCGGTTATTCGCTTATATACCTACTTGAGAATCCTGTCACTTGTCATATTTGCCGCATTAGGCAAAGTCAACCACGAGGAAGCCAATCGTTGTTTTAGTACCGCTCTTTTGTTCCATTATGTGTAAGGGATCAAAACCACAAATTATAGTCTCTGACAGATCTATAACTCCTTACTGGGATCATTGAATTGTGGCTGGGAACAAAGTTGATACCGACAAGATTATGTCTTCAGCGGATGTCTACAATATTTGGGGCTGAATAACCATACCTGAAAAGAATCACCAGACTCACTTGGAATTGAGCATTGTTGAAGGGTGATCAAGAGGAAAGGGAGAACGAATTACTTCTTGCTTCTCCTCAATTTCATTTTGCAGGCTGGAAGGGGTTTGCTTTGAGGCATGAGGGTGACTGCATTCGGTAAAAGTTAATTGTTTACTGAAGTTGAAGTCCGATGAAACGAATTGAAAACAGGCTCTTATTTTGTTTCATCTATAGATCCTCATCATATTTGTCCATTCCGACATAGCTCCTCCGATTGCCCTTTCCCCGGCCGCTCTGGCGTGCTGGTGCAACGATTTTGACAGACGAAGATTCTTCGGCTGATAGATCAGGCATGCTAAGATCATCATCTTCGTCGGAGGTTGAAGTCTTGATGGAAATATCCTTTGCCAACTGCTCTTTTGCAGGTATCTTCTTCTTCGCTGCCGACTTTTTGCCTAATGCAGGACTAACTTTTGCTTCTATGTTAATATCCTCCTCACCAGTAGTCTTTACTTCTGATTTTAAATCATCTAGGATAGCTTGCACTTCGATGATGTTATTGGCTTCCTGCAGCTTCGCCTTGATATCATCCTTGAAAGGTTGCCTATTTCCAGCTTGGATGGCCCTCCTCGCGGAGAAGTTGGCGGGTGTAGGATTCTTGAAAATATCCTCTCCATCCTCCCCTCCCTTCTTTTTCACTTCCCTCCTTTTGGGTCTTAGCCATTCTTCCATGCTGGGTGGCCAATAGACTCTATTGTCCTTGCCCCCCATTCCAACTTCTTCTTCAGGGATTATAGGCTGTTTCTCTTCCTCATCGCTACTAAGTTCCTTCCCAAATTCTTCAACCTCAGCTGCGATCTGTTTCTTGGTCTTTTTTTTCTTGGCTTTCTTAGGTAGTGGCTTATTATCATCACTTCGTTCATAAGGAATGATATTGTTGAACGTGTCCCAACCTGGTAGCTTGAATGTCCTCATAAGCTCAAAAACAGACTGTTCTTTGTCTTTAGCTTCAATCATAAGATCCATATCATTAGCACAGGGAGGTAGTGTTATTGGTCTAGGATTGTGCTTTCGTCGTTGTCGACCTGTGATAGCTTCTGGTGTTGGTTCACTGTAGTGCATCTTCTGTTTGATCTGCTTTCGATCCCATGTAGCCTTGATTCTGGGATACAGCTTCATGATATCAAGAGTCCCCTCACGTAGTTTGTCAGAGTCGAAAATTATATTGTTGTGATGGAAATCCAGACACAGTGGGATGTTCAATTCTTCACAAATGGGGAGTAGGTCGTGAACGGACCATGACACATCGTCATTTTCTAAAACCACTCGTCTCTTGATAGATTCTGAGAGACCTTTGTAGTTTTCGCGGAAACGGTCTATGGTTGCAGCTTTGTCGCCAAAAGTGCCCCCTAAATGTAGAATCATCACGGCATCACGGTCAGACTGAGGTGGCAGTTTTAACAAACTGAGCAGCTCATTGTGGTACTCTAGATCTCGGATGGCATTCGAAATCACTTCCTGGCGAGGTGAACCAAGTTGAGTAAACTGCCCTGGATGTGTGCTGACTCTATGGCCTAGCTCTACCGCCACTCGTCCAGCTTCAGCGAGAACTTCGCTTGCAAAAGGAGCAAGTTTATATCCATATTCCGCATGGCTTGCGAACGGGAACATCTCGGAGCTCAATCTCAGAAACTTGATACCGTACTTATCATTCCACTTCAACATTTTGACAATGTCCTTCGCATTTGCGACTCCCAAATCTTCCACATATTTATGTCCACGTTGAATAGATGCAGGTTTCATCTTGTCTGGTCTGTTCTTGGTGGCATGTTCTGGTTGTGTAGGATCTTTCAGCGGATGTCGATGTTCGAGAATAGATGCTATGCGACACGTTCGAGAACTGAAGACTGGAGGATTAGAAAAGCGCAGATATGTATTTAAACAAGCCTAAGGTCGCATTAGTACTGACTGGAGGATTGAAAATGACCAAACTTGCATATCCCAGACGTCCTTTCCAAGGCAAGGGCAAATAATCACTATTGACTGGTGGAGGTCTGGCCGCTTCAAGTTTCAGAACTTCTGCCTCTTCTGCTGGGCCAACATCATCACCATCAGGATCTTGTCTATTGTCCCACTCATCGCCATCCTGCTCCTTTTTAATCTTTCCTTCTACAGCTTTTTTAGCAGCTTGTTCAGCCCTAAATGCCTTGATTTCATCCGACCCTTTTTTAGCTGCAATTGAGCTCTTTGTGGGCGACTTTTTCTGCTTCTTCGCCGCTGGCGTCTCTCCGGTATCCAACAGCGGTGGGTCACTATCATCACGTATTTTCGCCTCCCTTTTAATACCATTTGTACCATTTGTCCTGGCAGGAGTCATTGGAGCTACGACTTTAGCCACATCGAGTGACTCGCTGGTCTCGTCGGCATCAGGGCTTGCTCTAAGAGCTGCGTTACCGTCCAATATCTCCACATTGTGATCCGGATTCGTATCAACCTTTGCACGTCTTGATACCCGCCGTTTCGGTGCCGAAGGCTTAATAGGATCATTGTTTGGAGGTTGCAGAGGAGGCATTTTGGTTTTGCCGACCGTGGACTTTGCTTGGGTCGGCGCCTTTGGCGATTCCTGCATAGAAATATCGCCAGACCCTCCTATACCTACCACCAAGGATCTCTTCCGCTTCGGAGGCATCGCGATGTTGAAATACCTGCCTTGATTAAGGATATGATTTGAGTACAAGCTGAAGGACTTCAAACAGCTGCGAGTAGTCAAAGGGGGGTTTCTGCCAAAACGCAGTAGGTATGAAAAAAATACAGGCATTCAACAAGGGAGAGACTGAATTGATTGGGGCAAATGTCAAAAGGAATATAGTGATAAATGTACCGTTATTCAGCGCGTCCTAGGTCTACGTCACGCGTTCGAACCTATCTGAGCCTACTTACTCGATGTCAAGGCGGAAAGTCAATTCAGAAGATCGTTCGCTAAGATTTCAGTGACGTTAACGATATTTTAGCGCCAAATTATCTAAGCGAACCCCTATTTCTAACCCACAAGCCATGCTAAGACCTACTAAATGGCTAGCCTTTCTCAGGGTGCAGTGAATGTTCTATCCACAAACTTCACATACATACTTGTGTCCCAAATTATAAGATTCCTCAAGATAACGGACGAAGAGTTGAAATTTTTGGTTCTAGCACATCACCTGTTATAATTTCAGGTACATGGGCATAACTGGCACGATCGTGGCGCCTAACTAAATCCCCTCCAACCATTCATTGAATCTTGCAGGCCTTTACGGAATTGAACTAGCTATAGAACTGCTATGTGATTTGGAATGGAGATTTACATTCAAAATAGATTGGAAAGTAAATGCACTAGTTTTGCATTATTTGTTGACATCTATGGTATGAGTATGGTACGTAGTTCAATGTTAACGAGCCACATATACCTTCATTCTCATTCCACGGCCATTAGTGTCTTGAAACTATTCCTACTCACATGCCTTATCGTCTACCAACCGAGTCAACAGGTTGCACATGTGAGCTCATCGATTACGTATCATATGAAACTCAGTTCAAGGAGAAAAATTTAAATGTGTAAAAGTTGCATAGTACTTAACGATGTCGATCTCTGCTATCAATCCGTATCCTGACTTTGCCGACTTAATATTGGTGATCCTACTTTGCAAATTTCATTGCCAGCCAATTAATTTCCTTCCCATATGATGCTTTCCAATACCGGCCCAACCTCCATCATTGTTGAATGCAACTACTTAAACAGCAGCGCGAGTCTCTGTCTGTTCTGTCGCCCCTGTTTTCTCTGCAACCCCAGCTCCAGCCCCAGTGCCACCAATTGTTGTCACCTTCAAATTACCAGCTTCGATATCCTTTTGCAGTTGATCGAGTCTGGAACCCTTGGGTACGCTCTTCCAGGCAGGAAGACCGCTGTCAAAGACGTCGTCCATCTCCTCGAGGGTTTTGCCCTTAGTCTCGGGAGCAGTAAGGAACATATGAATGAGTGCGCAGCCATTGAAGGTCGCGAAGATCATGTACATTTTCCAGTTTACTATTTATGTTAGTGGAGGAACGGTGTGAAGAGATGCAAGGATCTCAGAAAGGATAAATTTGTCTTACTGTTTGTGAGCAAAGGAGGAACAGCAAATGCGAGGACACAGTTCCAGAACCAATTCGATGCGGTAGACAAGGATACAGCCTTCGCGCGAATCTTCGTAGGGTAGATCTCTGAAGGATAAGTCCAAGAAGTGGGTCCCCAAGTTGTTGCAAAAGTACAGACAAACAAATAAGTCATCGCAACAATCGCCTTAGACACGGGTTTATTACCAAAGACAATCCAGGTGATGTCCTTGTTGTTTTCGGTTTGGTGAGCCTTGTCGTTGGCGATTCCGTAGGAAGCTTGGAGAGCACCAACGATGAAGAGGAAGGTCATCATGAAAAAAGATCCGATAAGCATGGCGGGGCGGCGGCCAAATCGATCGAGGTAGAGAATTGCCGGAAGGGTGAGGAGGACGTTGAGTATATATTGGATTGATGCCGTAAGAAGGGGAGAAGCAATGTTGGCACCTTTCATGATGTATACAACATAGTACCTGTGCATGTTTAGTAAGGTTCATCCGAAAGAAATAAGCAAGCTCACATCATAACATTCATACCACAAAGCTGAGACCACATCTGGATAGACATGCCCAAGACCACACGCTTGAAAATTCGAGGTGCAACTAGTTGGCGATAGCTACTAACAGCTTCCTCACGTTCAAATCTCAACGCTTCCTCGATTTCCTGATACTCAGCTAGCACTTTGGGATGATTGACATCACCGCCACCATGAAGTCCAGCCATAACCTGGATAGCCTCCTCCCAGCGATCCTTGGACGCCAGCCATCTCGGGCTTCGTGGCAAGAAGAACATGCCGAAGAACAAGATAACTGCTGGAAAGATCTGAACTCCCCAAGGAATTCTGAAAGCGGATGTTGATTGGCTTCGATTATCGGGTCCACCATCAACATTTGAGGCGCCATACTGGATGAAGTATTGAATCAAGATACCCCATGTGATAGCCCACTGCTGTAATGAAACGACTCGACCACGAATTTCCTTTGGTGCGATCTCTGCCTGGTAGACGGGACAAATTGCAGATGCAATGCCAACACAAATACCAGCGATGACTCGTCCAACAACCAACATGCCAATGTTGATAGACGCGCATTGGAGACTAACAAGCTCAGTTGGACCATGATTACAACAGCTCAAAAAGACTACTTACATTGAGCCCAAAATCCAGAAAAGACATGCGACTTGGATACTGGTGCGTCGAGACCACTTGTCGGCAATGAACGAGGATGACAGAGCTCCTAAAAGAGATCCGAAGGGCATCGCACAAGTAATACCACCTTGACGGTACGAAACTGGATCGCCAAAATATCGCTTGTATGCCTGAGTACCAAGTACACCAGACATACTGCTGATATCAAAACCGAAGAGACCGCCACCTAGGAACGTTAGCAAAACTTAGCAGTCCGAAATAGCTTGAACTTACCAATGGCGGCAAAGCCACAGATAAAATAGACGTCTGAAGGTTCATAGTTAGCTTGAGTTCACTTCAGATGCTTACATTCTATTTACTATAGCTTGTCCAAACCATATTTGCGCAAGTATGTTCCTCTTTCAAGTGTTTGGTTGTGCGGGCTTCGTAGTGACGCGCGAACTGGTCTTTGAAAAGTAGAGAGTTTTCGTAGAAGTGCGACTGGGAGTTGGCGATGGTGAGGAAGTGGGTTTAGTTGAAAATCGAGCTTTAGTTTAACGAAACCAACTTATCACAAGAGAATTGCCTCGTTGATTAGACCACGGAGTGAATGTGATGGTTAGGAGAGAACTCTTAGCTGGCCGTAAGCTATGGTGAATCTTTTCATCCAACTTCACAATGGTGAAACAAGTGGCTGGTGCCTTCAGTGAAGTGGGTGGATATGGGTGATTTATGTATTTAAAGTATTAGTGTCCGGGATCATTTCAGAAGCAAGGGTGCCATGAATGCAGTCGACAATGGGAACTGAAATGCGGACAAACAGAGACCGATGGGCTTCACTGATTTGCCGACTCCTTGTCTGGTTTTTGCGTAAATAACATGCAACCTCGGAATATCAAGTTGTGTGATGCCATTTTATGCATCATTGCGGTTGAACAAGCCAGAAAACGCCGCCCGCGAATGGCTGAACAACAAGGACCGCATGTTTTTCCATCGTGCAGGGAAAGAACAGCCTGTTCCATAGGTTGATGGTATGACTTAACAGCGATGTTATCCGGCGAGGTGTGGGATCAGCACGGTGCACATACCGAATTCTCCAATCTGTTACCAGGTCGCAAAAAAGCTTGACCGTGCCACCTACATGCACATCACCCTTGCTCAACCTCTTTTGCCTTTGGGAGTGATCTTTTTGAACAAATTATATATTTCTTCTGCTGAGGATTTGTCCTCCTGGACCAGAGAGTTGCCATTTGGTTTGACTGAGTCTCTAAGCGTACGTATGGGGTGATAGAAGTGAAAATTACTAACTAAAATAAAGTTCCATCTACTTATATCATTGCTCCGAAGGAACGCCGTGTTGCTTACCATGTTACCCCATTACCCCAACTCCCCCGCAGAAGCTAGCCGGAGATCTGGTTTCGCCCAACGGCTTGAACCCGACATCTGCTTGTCTTAAGCCAAATTTTATGCCTCCACATCAGAATCCCTAAAATGCAAATCGACGCATTTGCATCTCACATTGGGCTTTGAATAGGAATGATGCCAACTGGCTGATTCTTCTGATCACCTGTGTAATGAGCGAATCAACAGCCACACCAGGGCAGGCTAAGCGAGTGTCAACTCTCGAATCATCAAGCTTCAGGTGACGTTGTCTTAGGTCTCCTGATGCAACATAAATGGAGCTACGTATGTTTATATGGAATGTTACACAACTGCGGGGCAGACGGTAATTTGGTTAACAGTCGTATGATTATTGCACCGATAAACTAGGTATGTACCCTTTCTACCAGATACCTGGGACCACCATATTAGTATCTGAAAGTATGTGGGAACTCACAGATACATGCAGATATCCAGAGCAATCTTGCTCCTGGAAACCTGGATAAATGATGCGTGGTACCACAAACCATTCAACGCTTTCAGAACAAAATATATTGCAGTGTAACTAATGTTGCATGGACTGAGGACAGGCGCAGCTATCAAGTTGCCGACTAAATATCAATCAAAGTTCGAGTCCTACGTAGAACAGTAGCATTTGCATCTTCTGGTAGCCAATATGTGCTGTGAATCTCATGGTGGGAATAAATGTAGTTGGATTGTCTATATTTCGATTTATTGTGTTGTCTTTATTGACCAACCTAAATTGCAACGTTGCAAACCTTGCCTTGCAATCATTAGCCTTACTTTCGGGGCGAAAGCTGTTCCACAATGTTTTCAGGGTGCTTCCTATTCAACGTTAGTAGTAATTTGCAGCAAAGAATGTCCCAGGGTTTACCAAGCCAATGCAACATATCTATTATGAAGTCAGTAAATGGTGGAAATCTCAATTAGCATAGGCTAAACTCACTTGGTATGACTACCTCTCGCAGCAATCTCCCCTTTGCTGTTCGTGAATTGAATTGACGTGTATGCCAATGTCTTTCCAACTGTATAATTTTCAGTCTTTCCTGTTCAACAACAGGTTTCCGGGATACAACATACACTTGTCACAAGTCACAACAGCCTTTAAAACATCACCAACTTTACCACCGGCGTTGAGATATGTAACTAGAACACTTAAGTTAGCAAATTTTCTCTAAGGAGCTTATTTATAGGTCTAGGAATTCTTGCCATTCAGGTCCGTAGAAACACCAGTAGCGTATAAGCCTCTTGATGCTACTGCCAGCGACCCCCCTAGGTCAACTTCCTCAACTATCAGCAACTATGAATTATCTAAAATGTGATTGAGCGTACCCATGCTTGCAATAGTTCCCCCATGAATTATGTTTAGTCTATTCTGCCCAATCTTTAGCGGAAGTTATTGCAGATGAAAGGAGGCAGCTCACCGTATGTTCTTTCTTTATATCAAGCTCAAAGTCGACGCGGCCTGGTTCTGCGGCGGTGACTCGTAACTGTGATTCTAGGTAAGCCACATAGAGCGAAGAACGCGATCAAATCCAGAAATTACATTTTCTCCAAACAATCTGGGTTGAGGTCGTTAGCCGTGGCCACAATGTGCTCAAGAGTCAACAAAAGTTTAAACTTGCTTGTATATTGAGACAAACAATTGAGAGAGAGAAAAAATACAGGATATCATTCATAAGTTCTAGGAAGAATTGCAAGTGCAATAGCATCAAAGCATGTCATTGCTTTGATTTGAAAGTATGTACCTCGGCTCTAGCCCACTCTCTTTTTGAAACGATAGCAAAACCTAACAATTTGTAAGTATAAAAAATATCAGGCGCATCTAGGACTGCACTCACTGATTTGACGAACCGAAGAGCAGCCATATTGAACTTAATTGTGCTGGTCAATGTGAAGTCAACTTTCCACCACATCGAGGAGACAAGGCTACAAGGCTACGTCCCGTGACCAGGCGACAGGTCTGTGCACAACCTCAATTATTTGTTATAGAACTCACTCCAACAAAGACTTCATTAATCCTCCAAGTGAGGCAATGATAAACAGATAATACCTCGAGGACTGAGGTTTTGACACGCCCATCATGTCTGTCTCATCACTCGCCTCCTTCGAGTACCTGGAAAAGCTTCCAGGTACGACGTTCAGCAAGCTTTATGAGCAGCCTGCTACCTCACTCGCCATTTTCAGGCGCATGCTGCCTCATCTTGGTATGCCCTCGTTTCTGCATTAAAGGAACAGAGGTTATGCTAATGAGAAGCAGCAAAATCGTTTGTAATGGCGTTGCTCTACCTGAGTAAACCTCTACCACTCGCTGACCTCGATCTCTGGGTCCAGCCCAAAAGCCAGATGTGAGCTTCCACCTACTAACCTCGTATGCTCGAGCCAACATTCTTCTAACACGCTGCAGAGAAAAGTCTGATGCCCTCTCAACTTTACTAAGACTACACATTATCACAATCACGACACCAAGTCGAGATAGCCCTCAACATGTATCGCTGCTACGGAACTTCCAGTCCTCTTTACGATATGCATTAACGGGCGGCGGGACTCACGACTCATTTGGTGTGCCTTCACGGGAAATGGATCAGGATGTCACGATTGAAGCGCTCGACGAATATGCCACGACACAGTGGGAGAGCATATTACATTACTTGGTACACAGCGTTGGTGGAGGCACACAAACTGGGCAGAAGCTTACCGATTCGGTCACAACTTTGCTCTCCAAAGGCAACTTGGTCAAGGTTGCTGGAAAGGGAATCGGAAAGAATGGCATAACCCAAGCCGGGTTCTCGTTTCTCCTGCAAGAAGTCAATGCACAGGTCTGGACACTGCTGCTTCTCTTCATCGAGAATGCCGAGGTATTGGGGATGAATTCGGTTGAGGTTCTCTCATTTCTTTTCATGCTTGGGTCTTTAGAACTTGGTAAGGCGTACAGCACCGATACCTTGACGCCATCGCAGCGACAAACGCTTACACACTTGGTGGATTTTGGATTGATTTACATACCGGAGTCGAAACCATCTCAATTCTTTCCTACCCGACTGGCAACGACGCTCACATCAGATGCGACAGCGCTCCGTAGCGTTTCTGCCGGATTTGATGCAGCAATTGCATCAGGTGGTGGATCGAAGGGCTTCATAATTATCGAGACGAACTACCGGGTATACGCATATACATCGTCACCGCTACAAATCGCCGTCCTATCACTATTTACACATCTATATATCCGATACCCCAATCTCGTCGCAGGAAAACTGACGACGGGTGCAATTCAGCGGGCCATCGCGCATGGCATCACCTCGGATCAAATCATCGCCTACCTTACAACACACGCACATCCCCAGCTGCGCAAAACGCCGGCTGCTTTGGCAGGAGGGCCGATCCTCCCGCCGACGGTGGTGGATCAAATCCGGCTTTGGCAGCTGGAGCAAGAGCGGATGACGACGACGGCGGGGTTCCTGTTCAAGGACTTTGAGAGCGCAAAGGAGTACGAGAGCTGTGTCCGGTATGCGGAAGAGATTGGGGTGTGCAAGTGGAAGAGCGATGCGAAGCGGATGTTTTTCGTGACGCGGCACGAGCAGTTGAGGGATTTCATCAAGAGCCGCAAGGTGAAGTAGTGAATCAGTGAATCATCGAATCAGTGGAAGTATGGGCTTGCACATGCACTCCAGGTTTCGGGCCGCAGTGGGGGGATTTGGAAGGATGGAGAGCTAGCTGGTGGAAGTATGAAGGTACTTGATAAAGTAAAGGGGCCACTGGATAGGCTCGTGGGGCTTCGATGCGTTTGGATGGCCAACTACTCGATTTGGAAAAGGGAAACCGGGCAGCATAGCGCGGCGTTGGGGCAAGAATTGAGATTATGGGTTGGGTTACATGTCCGGATAGAGGGGACTCTCGCGAAGAAGAATCATATATACATATATAATTCAAATTCAAATCCAAAAAGGTCCTCCTCACACACACACACTTACTTGCATCGACCTGTTGGACGTCGTCTCTTGCTCCTCTGCTTCTCTGCTTCTCTGCTTCTCTGCTTCCCGTGCCTTCCATCACAGCTCACCAACGGCGTATGGCACATTTCTCTATGCAACTTACAGCATCAGAGTATCTAATCTCTACACTCTACAGTGTACTTCCACCCCCTTGCCGCATGGGATCCATGGCCTCCATGGTTCCCTCCCTTGCACACCCACCATTCATGCCCAAAACGCACAACCCAAACCCCGCCGCCGCCCACAAACCCAAACGCTTTTCTTTTTTCTTTCTTGAAGCTTTGCCAAAATATTGTACTGTAATTGTAAGTAGCTGGTGTGTTTCGGGCCGCTCCGTAGTCCAACCACACCCACACCCTTGGGCAATCTTAATGTTTTGTTTGAACCACCGCCGATACCTTTATTTTTTGTTTTTCTCTTTTTTTACAGTATTACTGTAGTCGAGCTGGTATAGTAGTATAATATAGTATAGTATAATTTGCATTTACAGTACTTGTATCTATATATACCATTATCATTATCATTATCAATAGCGATATTGATATTAGTGCTAGTTGTTGATATTGCTCTTCTTTTGGGTAGCTCGGTGGTCGGTTAGTTGGCATCTCTACGTCATCGACACCCCCCGGTTTACGCCTCCCGCCAAAACAAGCCCATACCTTACCATACAGCATACCATACCATACTAGATCCATCACCCATATCCATAAGGTATTAATTATTATATGTCATATTGATATTGATATTCATATCCATGCCATCGTTAGGGGTCCCCGATCCAACGGCCCCAGAGCAAGAGGTCAGCCAAAAGCATAGAGAGAGAGAGAGATATATATGTATACTTGTATACCGTCCGTGATTAAATAGTAATAAGGAAGATAAATGAGAGATGGATGGATGGATGGATGGATGGAAAGCTCCCCACCCAATGCACCTCAAAATGTAGCAATATACAGAAATAATACCCAAAGGACGTGGCTGTTCTTTCTTTCTATCTATCTATCTATCTCTCTCCCTCTACCCAACAGCCGCACGTGAAATCCTGGAGGACGCGCGGGAATCAGGCTGAGCATGCGCAGTGAGTGAGTAGAGTAGCAATACGCAGCGGAGGGCAAAAGGAGCTGTGCGATGTGATGATCAATTATCAATTATCAATCCTCTATTCCTCTATCCTCTATCCATACTGTTACTGTTATACTGATACTGTTATACCGGTACTGGACTATACTGTACAAAGTATGGTTTGGCTTGCTCGTGCACATCTGCCCAATGGAACCAGCGGGACCCTGCTGCCATGAAAACCCAAAACCACCATCCCATCCAAAATAAAATAAAACCAAGAAATGCCCGGCAACCATAATAACCCATCCATCCATATATATATCCATCCCTCCCTTCTCCCCCCCGCCCTCCAGGATCGGGGTTGCAGGTTTTTAAAAGTGCTTTGCCCGTTTCCGAAATCTCTTTTCTTCCTTTGGGTTCCCACCACCAGCCTCTTGCATTTTATTTTTTTGGGGGTGGTTCTTTATCTTATATTATTATTCCATGACCCCCCTTGAGATATATATCGCCATACTCTTCATCGAGCGTGTACGAAACAAACTTCTTCATAGATCCTAAACCCGCCCAAAAGCGCGAGGCATTGATTGATTGATTGATTGATTGATTGTTGCGTCGAGAAGAGTCGGTTTCGGCTACAAACAGGTGCAGCAGCTACTTACTTGGTAACTGGGTAATAGCGGGGCATCAAACCACCATCATCACCATCTATCACCATCACCACAAACACCACCAGCTGGACCACCAGCAGCAGCAGGAGCAGCAGCATACCGTAATACGCCGCACCACCCAGATCAACAAAAACAAGAACAACTTCATCATCGTCGTCATCATCATCATCATACCTACCTACAACGCCCTTCAATATACCCCTCGTCTCGCCTCGTCTCGCTTCGCACATCCCATCTCATCCCCAGGAACCAGCCAACAATATTCCTGCTGAACCCCAAACACACCCACCAACAACGTCAAATACCATGTCTCGTGAATACGGCTACCCGTCTGCCCGCGGCGGCGGGGATCGCTGGGACGCCGAACGCTTCGAGCACGAAGAGCGCAGCCATCGCTTCAACGAACCCCGCTTCGACGACCGTTCACCCACGGATTTTGGC
>Ga0247734_1000093_pt1 | contig 80489 bp, 69 predicted proteins | sample UWRJL103311B2_FD_180933 | JGI IMG/M metagenome (GOLD analysis project Ga0247734, IMG submission 180933) | Plant litter microbial communities from Arlington Agricultural Research Station in Wisconsin, United States - UWRJ-L103-311B-2 | ecosystem: Environmental > Terrestrial > Plant litter >... | reverse complement strand
TCTCGAGATATATATCGGATACCATGTACCTGTCGACTTCTACAGCTTGAAATCCAACAGAACCTGCCCAATTAAATCTACCCAATGAAGCTTCCAATCAAAAAGAAGGGAACATGGTACTATCTATGCTTATGTAGAGGTGTGGATACCACATATAACCTCACAGCAAAAGCAGCGCTCCTCGGCAATCCGTAGAAAGCCGCTTACCAAATTCGTATTCTTAGTCGCACTCGGCGAACGGACTGTCTCTTTCACATAACACCTACCGGACTTATGTTGGAATTTCACGATCCAGTCTTCTTAATTGGCCTCCATTTATCCCCAATTATCTCATCTTAGTTATTAGCTGGAGCGAGGAAGAGTATATGGTAGCAGTCGAGTATGAGCTTCCTAATCCGTCCGAATATGCATGGTGATCTATGCGGTGTGCTCGTTACATGTTATGAACATCAGGATTATAGTGCTCGAAAGGATTAATTGCAGGCTATACCTCCCATGCTGATCTGGACTCGTCCCCAACCAACACACGCAGGCACCCGCCGACCACGGGCTGGACTCCGGGCAAAAGAACAGAACCCAGGCCGGAGAGTTACCCGGCATGCCAACCTATGTTTGACTTATGGGAATCATAAACTGTTGACAGATGGTTAAGTTTGGGCAACACTTTGCATATACTATTAACACCTATTGTTTTGTTTTGAATCTGTCAAGTGCTTGTATCACCAATGTTCGAAAAAGATTGCGACACGTTTCCAGAAGAGCCGGATACACTAGGGGAACATGTTTCTTTCTTGCATTCCAAAGATAATTTGAAGTCTCATCTCGATGGATTCAAATCGAGCGGGGCATCATTTTGGAAAACGAGTTGGGCAATACACGGCTGTCTGATACTCCTATATACTACTTTCAGCGCCTGTATCATATTTATATTAGGTTTTGAGAGGGAAGTAGCGGAAGTTAATCGAAATGGTGAGCCAATCCCATTTTCCACGAAGCTTTTTGCTGAATATGGTTCAAAACAGCACTTCCTGAATTACGCGTGGAGCACTCATATATTCGATTCCCTTTGATGAGAGACACGCCATTCATAGGACAACCGTCAACGTCTGTTGATGATGCCTGGAGCAAGCTGCTTCACAACATGAGTCTTCGTGTCACCGATGCCGAACTTGAAAAACAATCTCACACGTCAATCCCGCTTCCACGAGGTGGAAATATTGCGTGGCTTGGTGTCTTTCATGAACTTCACTGTATCGTAAGCACCGATTGACCTTGCTAGTCTATGTTTCTAGTTTAAACTGATTGATTTTGCCAGAAAATGTTTCGAAAAGCAAACTATCGTGAACACTACCATCCAGAGGCGAAGGGACAGGTGCTTCGCGACCTGCAGGTGCATGTTGACCATTGCATCGAATTACTCAGGGCTAGTGCAATGTGCCGCCCTGATTTAGAAACCCTAACTACTTTCAAATGGGGAGAGGGACTGGCTAAACCACTCTTGAGCCCAGAGAGGGATCTACGCAGATGTGTGGACTGGAATACACTGATGAAAGGTTTGGAGAACAGAGTGGTAGACGAGAAGGAGATGGCAGAGCTACATAATCCCCTAAGCTACACTTTGCCAGAGGTCTAGATATATCATAGCCATTACTTTAGTTGTCCAATATCATGATGTTCCTAACCTTCGGACATTACAAAGTCGTCAGATTAAATATAGAGTCTTATCAGGGGTAAAATATATGTAGCAAGAGATTATCAACGTAAGGAATTGTAGCGTACGTCCATTTATTTGTTTCCTGTTTACTACTTTGAACTTACTCAAATTTCTTCTGTGCTGCTGTTGTCCACTCAATAAGCTCATCCCATCTTTTACAGCGATGCTGAACCCCAAACCCGTGAACTCCTCCTGCTTCTTCATCCTTCTCCTCCATTGTGAGGTCAGGGTTGCACATAAGGCTTTGTCTGAGGAGATCGATGCAATGACGGACATGTGGTGGGGAAATCATCATTGGCAGGTCACTTTCATTCATCTTCACACCGGCTACTGCAAACTGATGGGCTTTCCAATACGCTTCGCGGATTCCATTCTATTCACATGATAATTAGAACTCAATAGATGTAGCTTTAGTGATAGAGGAGATACCAAGCAATGAAGAACATGATACACCGCAAGAGTAGATCTTTTAGGTGCTATTTCTGGATGCGAGAAAAACCCATTTTCAGGAGGGAAAAGTTCCTTCCAAGCATGTGCAGTCTGCACTGTACCTTCGGCGAATGTGCGGTTATAGATGAATATAGAATCAATACTGTTAACTAAGCAACACATATGATTAGCAGTAGAATATCAAAAGAGACTAAAAGATCATCAACAGCCCTGACGTACGTGGAATGTTAGATTTTGAGTCTGTAGAGGACGTAGATGATGTAGTATATCTGCCTGCAGTAAAGCTTAACCCCACAACAAAAAAGAATATAGAAATGTTTAGCAAAAGTCTTGAGGATGTTGTTGGCATTGATCGCGAGTACCACGAAAGGCTAGAGGGTTTGTCGCCCAAAATTGAGTATTTCGAGGTATTTGACCGGGACATCTTGAGGATGAGGGGAAGAGAGAGGGACGGGGGAGAGTAGAAGTAGATGCAAGAACCGGAGCCGCCAGGGTTCATGATTAGGGGACGGTACAATTTAATAGGACGATACATTTTATTAATTCGACAAATCAGATTCGTTTTGGTGCATGGATATTTTGCCCGTAGGCTCGGGACTTATGGATACATCTCGGCTTTCTCGTCTCCCTCCGCTCGGTTGCTTTGGCTGCTACACGGCCCAGCATGTCTGTAGCTTTTCGGTTAATATAAAGGTTTCCCGCTAAACCCATTTTTTATCTATATCGCAGAGAATTATGACACGCGAAGGAGTTTTTGGAGCAGTGGAATATACTTCTTTCTTTTGCTGTATAGGACCTGAGGGATTGTTGGTATAAACCCTGACCTGACCTGACCTGACCTGAGTGTCACGACCCGGTGAGTTCCTACTTTAGGAGAGGCACCCTCTAGGGGTGTGCCCACGATATAAAAAGAAAAGGTGCCTATGGAGCGTAGGTGCCTACCGAACGAAGAATACCCATCTGCAGTAATTATTATAATGGGAAATAGAGTATAAGCTGTGATAGTTGCCTAGCAACCGGAATTGGGTGGCTCTTGGCACGGTCGGTTCTGACCCAATGGTCAGAGCCGTTGTCACGTGATAGACCCCCAGGACCTGGCCTTGGCACAAAGGAATATATATAAGTAAATAGTTTCATTAGAAAGGAGTTTCGTGCTCAAACCTTAATACTCCTGACAAGTTAAATTCGCTCACACAATATGTACAAGCACAAATTTCACATGTGTGTGCAAATAAAAGGTAACGATGCATTTTATCCTGAAGCGCCAAACTCCTGGATGTATAAAAACCAGAACATAAAAACCCTTCTGAACAAATCAGGGAAACAACGTAACGTAAATAAACCTTCAAACATATGTTGGCTTGGCTTTGGGAATAGAGAAAGGCGACGAATTTTCGTGGTATTTTGTTTTAGATAGGTTCAAGATAGTCTTGGTTGGTGGGTGGTCGTGGGGTCTGGGAAAAATTCCAAGACTTTTGAAGCTCCGTCCCCCGTCCCGCAGCTCCTTCTTTTAAGGCTTGCGTTCCACATAACCGAAGGTGAATTTAAGTGCTAACAAAAAGATTCGGCCAGTGAAATTACTCACTACCGTTGTCCGATCCCACATATATTTCCACGTGGTATTATTTCCTGCCTCTTGTGAGAACAATTTCAATACTTACTATTGCATCCGCGCATCCGAGTCAAACGCGATAATGTAGGAGAAACCAATTTTGTTGCAATTGCCAAAGAGCTATAAAGACCACCACTATGCCCCCATCAAAATAATAATTCCTCATAGAATTTAAACACTATAGGCACCATTTCTCGCCCTTACGTTCGTCATGTCTCAGTCTCGTCAAGTTAATTTCCTTAGTCGAGGTATCACTATTGTTGGCGACCTCTACTCTCCATTTGCCGGCGCACCGAATCGCAAGAAAGCTGCCATAGTCGTGGGTCACCCCGGAACTGGTATCAAGGAGCAGACATCTGGTCTCTATGCCAAGTCGCTTGCATCTCAGGGCTTCACAACTCTCGCCTTCGATGCTGCTTATCAAGGCGAGAGCGGTGGAGTGCCGCGCAACTTGGAAGACCCATATCAAAGAGTCGACGATTTCAGAAACGCTGTGACATTTCTCGCCACCCTCGATGGGGAAGTTGATCCGGAAAGAATTGGCACTGTGGGAATTTGCTCATCCGGCGGCTTCTCGATTTTCGCTGCGCAAACTGACCTACGCATCAAAGCCGTGGCAGCTGTATGTGGCGTCTGCGTAGGTACCATGACTCGGAACAGCATGAAAGATCCTTCTGGTGCCATTAATCAGGCGATTTTGCAACCAGGACTCGCCTGGGCGGGAAGAGAACGCACCTCAGAGGCGAGAGGAAACCAGCCCGCGACAATTAGTATCCTACAGACATTTGAGGAAGCTAAGGAATACTATCAGACTTCTCGTGGGCAACATCCCAGATGTACGAATCTGCAGCTTGTGAGGAGCCTGGACACGATAGCTACATATGACTCATTCGCCTTTATCGACTGGATCTCGCCGCGGCCGTTGTTGATGATTATAGGAAGTGAAGCAGACAAAGGAACAGGCGAAGGAGCAGACACAGGGGGGTTTAGCAGGGTGGCGATTGAGCGAGCTAAGGAGCCGAAAGAGCTATTTGTGATCAAGGGTTTAGGGCATATTGATCTGTATGATCATGTGTCTGAGTCCGTTCCTAAGCTTGCGGATTTCATGGGCAGATATTTATGTACTTAAAGGATCTGGAAAGAAGCTCACATCATCTACCATGTCTTTGCAGGTACGAAAGAGAGTCGACAGTAGGTCTTGTCCACGACTGTAACTTTATATAACTCTACAGGCGTAATACATAATACAGACTCCGAAGATAGATAGATGTTATCATTATGTATACATAAGACGTCGCGCCGATAATCGAAGCAAGTGACTTCTTTCAGAACTGTTTAGCACACGGGCCAGACTTTTCGATCTTTCCGGTAGGGCCGTCGCACGACATAGTCTGGAAAACGGGAATATTCTGCATCTTATCGGCCTATTCCAAGATCTAGTGATTATTGGACGATAGGGGTTCAAGAGCGAAAATGTCGTCGTTTGTCTTGTAGTGCTTGAACGTACTATTAGCTATAGCAATTCCAAGAAAGAAAAGGATCGGGTTAAAGAGGAGCAGTAGACTAATCGTTGTCTCGAATATAGGGTGCTCTGGCCTATTTATAAGGTTAGTTAACTGAAACTAACAAATTTAATATATAGATAAGGGGAATTTAGATTCTACCTATTTTATAAGTTATATATCTTTTTGGCAGTATCTCTCTTTAAATTTATCTAGATCTCTAGCCTTCTATCTAGACTTTATTTAACTAATACAACAATATCCTATCAAGAAGCGTTAATTTAGCTAAATCTTAGAATAGCACTTCTTAAGACCTTAGTAAGAAAGAAATACCTACCTAGTAGTATAGACCCTTCCTTGTACCCCTTTTCGTAGAGAATTCAACTAACTCCCCTAGTCTAGCGAATAAGAAGTAGAAGGAGTTCATTTTAGTACTAAACCTAACTCGTGACGCTTTATGCTCGAACTTATACTAATTATTCTTCTATATAATAGATACTAAGATCTTGAACTTCGTTAAGGTTAGGTAATATTAAGGTTGGTAAGTAGTAGATAAGCCAAGTATTTTAATATGCTTTCACCTATTAGCTAAAAGGTTTGTTACAGGCCAAGGCAGTAGTAACTATAGGGTGTTGCTCTTATATTTATGGCTGACTTCCTGATCTGCTCAGGAATACAGATGCTGGTATATCTCTCGTAACCTGAGGTAAATCAAAGTATATAGCTAGCCACCTCCATCTGGGGTGAGAATCTAGACACTTGCACACTATTAGAGAATCACCTTCGTGACTCTCGATAACGACCAGCTGGAAAGTGCTTGAATAGCAAGAGCAAGACGAACGAACGTGAACGACAAGCTGGAAAGCACACGTGGAGAATCAACAACCCCAGACATGACCCCTCCACTGACGTATATAATTAAATTTTACATTGAACCAGGCCTCCTGTGAGTTTCTATTTGAAATACCACTATATCAAGTGGTGTGATATAATCTTAACAGGACAGGTACTGTACTGTATTGGTGTGCCTGGGCTTTTGGCCCGAAAGCAGCGGCATGGTGATGAAAACATGGCAGGGGGGTTAAGTGTGTTGCCTTAGGCACCAACTCTAAACTAGCATTAAAAGTATAAATATATCATCACGTATCACGAGAAAACCATCTCCTCCTTCCTCCTTAGACAGCACTGAGTACAAGACCCAACTTCCCAACTTCCCAATTTCTAGCTGTGAAGAAGGGTCCTTGACATGGGGAGAGAGAGAACGGACCAAGCTTCGCTGCTACAGTAAAGCCCAGGTCGCTGACTGCAGCACAAACCAACAGAAACTCAAGCAAGCCTATACTTAGTAAAGAACTGTAAATCCACCAACAATATTACGGAATTTCAATCTGGGTCCTTACATGCCTTAAACTACCTGCATTTCACAAGGGTATAGATACTGTACTACCCCCTCCCTGTCCTCAAAGCACATTCCCCACCATTGAAAGAATCGAAACATTTAAATGGTCAAATGCCATGCCTGCCTCAAAGCACACGCCATCCATCCACAGGGCGGAGTGGCTATTGAAGGAATCGCTCTGTTGGTTTCGCTCTGTTGGTTTCGCTCTGTTGGTTTTCCCATAACCCTGACTACCCCGCGTCAGACAGATATCAGAGCCAAGCTCTTGAGACTTTATAAAACTGTTATCCTCCCAAGTAAATAGGATAGGTCGCTAGCGAATATGGATACTATCATTACTCAAGTTCAAAGCCTGGCAGCAAGCGCGAATGAAGCTGGCCGCAAGAAGTTGATTGACTCACTGCGCAATCTTCAGTATTCCATTGAGACTCCAAATGATACTCTCCGGCGATTTGGTGGATTGGTGGGTGAGACAAATCCCTTCGGGAGACGATATTCTAACCTCCAAAGCAACTTCAAATTGCTGCTGCATGCATTGGTATTGATCTAGGGATCTTTGAAGCTATTCATGAAAGCAAAGAGCCCCTCAGCATCTCAACTTTAGCTGAGAAAACAGGAGCCCAACCGGAGCTTCTAGGTACAGAAAAAACAAGACAAACTGACTGGCAATACTCCAGCTAACTTGTTAAGGTCGCATCTTGCGCCATTTGGCAGCCGAAGCCCAGATTATGGAGACAAGTAAAGATCATTTTAGCTCAAGCCCTACGACTGCCGTACTTGCAGACAAAGCTTACCAAGGCGGTATTCACCATTTGTACGCCACCTTTCATTTCTGAGAATCCCTGATCTTACATAATATTTATAGCTTTGATACGGTAGGACCTGTGGTACAACATCTTCCTGACTTTCTCGAAGAAACAAAGTGGGCCAACATTGAGGATTGTACAAACACACCATTACAGAAGGCATTCAATACAAATCTCCCTGGATTTGTGTGGTTTCCCAGCCAGACCAAAAGGTTTGAATATTTCCAACAAGTTATGACAGTGCAGCGTGCCGGCGCTGCAACTTGGCTATCTGCGTTTCCACTTAAGCAAGAGCTTAATGACTTTCGAGGGAATACAGTATTTGTTGATATCGGAGGCAGTTTTGGTCATCAATGCATTGCAGTCAAGCAGGCGTTTCCCGAACTTGCTGGAAAACTGGTTCTTCAAGATCTTCCAGAGACCTTGGCCATCGTGGGTAAAATCGAAGGGGTTGAAGTAACTGAGCACAACTTTTTTGAAACACAACCAGTCAAGGGTACGTGCTATACACTTAGGATAAAACAGTGGATGATTATTGCTGATATGTTGCTGATATGTCTATATAGGAGCAAAGTTTTACTACCTCCGTAACATTCTGCACAATTGGCCGGATGAGAAAGCCATCATTATTCTGAAGAACATTATCCCGGCTTTGGGCGAAGACTCACGCATTCTCATTGATGAGATGGTGCTTCCTAATGAAAAGGTTCATTGGCACGCGACACAAATAGACCTGGCAATGATGTCCGCGATGGGAGCAAAAGAACGCACAGATGAGCAGTGGAGAGCTCTGATTGATAAAGCTGGTCTCAAGATTATTAACATTGTCACATACACGCCTTCATTAAATGACTCTATCATTATGGCGATACCAAAGTAAACGGATTTTGATGCCAAATTCCGTTATAAATGTTGATATGAGGAACACTGCGGACGAGGCCTTCCCATTTTGTGGTTGTGTCATCATCCTCACTATTGCTTTATTTGAATTAAATACTTTCCCCGAAACTTGAGCAATATATATTTCAACATGAATTTAACAATGTGTTCAGGGTTTTGGCATTGAGTAAATGTGTAGAAATCTCTAAAATTTATAATCTTAGTATTTTCACAAATATGGAGCAGCTTAAAACCCAACCCAGGAACACGAACAAAAACCTCCAAATTCTCGAAGTATAATACAAGCTATAGTTGTGGATTTGTATATTATAGTTCTTGTTGGTATATGCATGGACCTCGAGTCGGTCGTTGTCTTCCGACACGCCGTCCAAAGGCATACATTTTTCAATTTACCCATTCCGCGTTGTTAAAGTAGACCATACCACTACTATGATCACATACGGAAAACGAAACTCCAGCTCTTTATCATTAACTTTTATTGAAATTAGAGTGTTAGGTTCTGTCTATCACAAAGAGAAACTTGGGAGAAGTGTAAGCCATCAGTGGTAATTTGATCAGCAAACTGGAGGGAAAATGTTTATTTAATTAACCACAGACTTACTGCACATAATCCGATCTGCCTTTGTTAATTCACGATCTCATATCGGTTCTAAGGTAGTATACTGTTAACTTCTAAATAAGTAAGACTTGGTAGATAATCTCTTGTCTATTCCACCAAGCAGAGTCTTCAACCCTAGACTCGATATGAAGTACAAAAGCTCAAATAGTTAGAGTAATCCAAATTAGTTGTCAGTTGTCAGTTTTCAATTTCAATAACAATGAGTATGTAAAAGTGTATAAGCAGCCGGTTAATGATGCCAACGTCATCATCATTTTAGTAAATATACCTCTAAGAGGTAACATTCCAAAAAAGCGTAACTTGACGAGCTTTAAAAAGATTACAAGACCAAATAGCAGAAACTTCAGAAACGAGAAATTGTTCCTAGACGGATCGAAGCCCGTTACGTATTTGAAGGAAACCGTAAGAGATGTAAATTAGTATCCAGGATGGCTTAAATACGTTGACCTCCTAAGTGATAGAGCAATCCCCGAATCGCAGGTAGTCACGGGACATTAGATCGAATAAAATAGTCAACTCAAACCCAAATTTACACGCAAAAGCCTATGCCTCCCGTAAGTATGGCACCTTTTCCGAATGGTATCCATTTAAACAGTCAGGAGATCTCCATCCTAGATTTCCAGGATCCAGTAGCAATTCTTTTCAAATGATGCTTTATAGCTCAGCTGGAAAAACGGGAGGGAAGAGTATTCGGACTTAGAGATCAAAGATATTGAGTTACAACACGGAACTAAAGTCTAGAAGAGGTGGCTAGTAACTCGCAAAGGAGATCGATAACATCACAAACTTTTTGGGTTATCAGAGTATGGGTTCAACATGTGTTCTACCTGCTTAAAAGATCTTGACCTGGTTTTAAACTCTTTCTTTATTGTCCCTGACGCCTCAATTTAAAAAATATTACCAATAAATCTAACCGTGCTGTTTTTGAACATTATGCGCAATACCTTATATGAATTCACCGGCATAGGATGAAAACACTATTTACATAAGAAAACTAGTCCTACTTTGCCACGCCTGTCATTATCTGTACACCCTCATCCCACCCTCTTGATTCTGCAATTTTGATGGGATTTCTCCCCAGTTCGTCAATGACCTTCAAATCAACCCCGCACCGGCTGACAATCAACTGAAGAACATCTGCATCTCCATTCTCAACAGCCTGCATTATCCCGTTCCAGCCGCGATAAACCAAGTTTGGATCAGCACCGTGCTCTAGGAGGAGCTCAAGCATCTCAGTATCCTCGCCGTGGAATCGTCGCAATGCTTTGACAACGGGCAAATGCTCACCAGGAGAATTGACATCAGCTCCACCGTCTGTAAGAAGATATCTTACAATCTGCCTATGGTTTTCCCGTAACGCTGTGGTCAAAGGCGAGAAAACTCCACCATTCTTATCCTCGACCGATACACCTGCGGCTAACAGGAGTTTGACTGATTCCAGTTGGTTGGCCGATACTGCCATTTCGATAACTCCCTTGAACGCGCGAGGCTCAGGAAGTATAGCAAGAATGCGCTGCAATATAGGAGGATTTTTCACAGCAAGACAGACCGGCCAGTCTTGCCCCCGTAGGTTTGGATCGGCCCCCCTATGTAATAGCAGGTCGACCATATCAACGTGGTTCTCCACGATAGCCGTTGTGAGCGGAGAATGACCTTTGGGATTTTTATCGTTAGGATTCAGGCCTTGATCAAGCAGCCAGTTCAAAGCCTCCATATTGTTTGATTTGACGGCTGTTTCGACAATCCCTTTAGGACTATGGAGGTCTGCACCTGCTGCCACGAGAGCAGGCAGGAAGTGCATGCGGTGGTGCGTGATGCATTTAAACGCAGGATATTCGCTCGCCGGTGTGTTTGGATCAGCTCCACTACTTAATAGCAACTCGAACAGATCTGGCCGATCATCTCGAATGGATGTACATAAAGGTGTGTATACTCCATCCTTGCTAGCGTTGGGATTGACCCCTGCCTTCAGCAAAATACGAACCGAGTCAATGTTGTTGAGGCTGGTTGCGAGTTCCATGATGCCTGGGCACTTTTTAGGGTCCGCTCCGTGATCCAGTAGTAGTTTTAAGCAAGGGGCTTGGTAAGTTGAGGGCCACAGCATGTGCTTAGGACCAGGCAGATTCGGATCTGCGTTATGAGCGAGCAAACTTGTAAGAATGTCTGCCCGGCCAAGTTGGATAGCTTCAAAAAGTGCAGTTTTCCCTTCTCGGGATTTAGCGTTGGGGTTGCATCCATAATTCAGAAGAAGATCAATGAACTTCTTAGGGGTCTTCTTCTGAATGGCACCAATCAGGAGGGTATTTCCATTCGACATCATTCGGTTGACGTTTCCATTGTATATTAGCAATAAGTGAGTGAAGCCCACCTTATTTGCCATAGTGGCAGCCCCCAGAGGAGATTCAAAATCAGAACCAGCGGCAAGATTAGGGTCGGCGCCATACTGGAGTAGGGTTGTTGCCCCTGCCATGAAGGACTTTTCTACGGCTGCGAAGAGAGGAGTAATGCCATGGCGATCGGGGTCATTCGGATCTGCACCGTACAAAAGAAGTAGGCGTACACTCTCAGTATCATAGGCCAGAATAGCTTCCTTGAGCGCATTCAGATCTGGTCCTGTATTTGCAGGTACACCTCGATCAAGCATTTGCTCCATAGCTTTGTGATTTCTGCTACGAATTGCTGAGACAAGAGCTGCTCTCATGTTACCTGCCTCTGGATCGCCCGAGCTCCGAGGGGTACAGCGTGGCATGGTAGAAGGATCCGCAGTAAAACGAACAACCTTTGAAGGATTGACCTCAACACCTCCAACCTCATTGAGGAGGCTGTCTGAGTCATTGGTAGCATGAGACTGAGTATCATTAAAGGTGTTGCCTGGACGCTCAAAAGAGTCGCGTTGAGAGTCGCGTTGAGATTCGCGTTGTCCTCCCCAGTATGGATTTCGGTCACTCCCAGAGTGGTTTGAAAGAACGGTCGCTGCGCTATGATACTGATATTCGGATGGTGATGTTATTGCCATACCGCTAAAAGTTGACAGCGGAGATAGTGGAGATCTTGAAGAATCCTGCTGCAGATTTGAAGATGACCTCCCAGGCCAGCCCGGCACTGGAGGTAAAGGCTGCTGCTGGTGATGTAATGACTGCGGTGAGTAGGCAAGTCGCGGACTGGGCTCCACAGCTGTCGATGACGATGAAAAACTATCCACACCATCACGAGGTTTCTCGGCTATGGGTTTTGTCCCTTCACTAGTCTTTCTCTCCAGTCTATCAAGCCGATCAAGCGCGGCGGCTAAGCCGGTAAATCCAATGCCAATATCCCTATCAATCTTCTCATCGCCCAAGTTCCATTGGAAGACAAGTGCACTCATTCGTAAAGCCTCGCGAGTTCTTGAAAGGGCAGTCCTGTACTTTGTAAGATCGTGCTCGCCAAACATCTTTCCCCACCCGCGCTTTATACGACTAGTTTTGCCCAACTCAAGATCCAGTAGCTTGTTGACCATATAGTCGAGCGCCTGGAAATCCGAAAAGGTCACCCTGAACTTGCTGTCTAGCTCCGACACCATATCAGCTGGAAGCTTTTGTGCATGGTCGCCAACATCACTAAGACCCGACTCAATAGAGAAAAGAATTTCAACGGTGTCAAGAAATTCGTGAGCCAAACTGTCGAAGCCATCAGGGGTGGTTTTAACAGTTGTAAGAAATTCTAGGATGTGTACCGCCACACGGTTTGCCAGAGTGTTAGTTTTGTGGCATTGGGCCAAGCAGTTAGCCTGCGCGTTTGCCGAGGCGGTAGCATTGTATTGACCTTTCAACTGGGTGTGACTTCTTTGAGTGCCCGCATGTGTTGGACGTGTAGCCATTGTAACAGTTTTAGGGGCTGTGGTTCTAGGAGTAGCTGAAGTAGCCGCGCGAGTTGGAACCGCTGGCAAAGGTGAAGGTGAAGGTTTCGGAGTTGTAGAAACAGCTGGTGGAACTCTCAAAGCAGCCTTTTGTGCTGTAGCAGGATTACTCCTAGGTACGACACTGTTTGGCGGATTAGGAAATAAGCCCAGCTGCTCGCGTGGTACCAGGGTTGTTATGGAATCTCTGGGGCTCAGGGAAAGGGATTCAAGAAAAGAATACTCTTTGTCTTTGTCAAGACTATCGTTGGCCACACCCACAGACTGGTAGGTCATGGTAGGGAGCAAAGTAGAGAAATGCAGCAGACAGAGAGAGAAAAAGCAAGAAGAGATGCAGGAAAAGAGAGTACTTTCCTGGGGGGCAGCTACTTAGTCAAATGCGACCCGTGGTGGGAGTGGACCCAAACAGAGGAGGGCTCGAGGGTTTTGGACTAAGGAGTAATAGTCAGCGCCACGATCCTGAACTTGGAGAAATCAAGGGTCCCGGAGAAAGGATTTTGAAGGTCTGGATCATCCCTACACCACTTACACCACTTACAACACTTACACCACTTACACCACTTACACCACTTACACACAATGGGGTAGCTTCTTGGAGCTAGCAACTATCGGGGCTCCATCTACCCTGGCGGCGGCCGGTCCATCAGTCATCCATCCTGTCTTGCTGGCACGGCCAGTCCGTGCCAATGGGTTGGATATCATGGTGTAGTAGTGCTAGCCTATCGGGATCCGTTATGTCATGAGCCGGACTGAGCTTTTGACCGGCGAGTCCAGTACGTACATGCATTTCGCATCATTGCACTCAGTGAACGGGACCGCACCCGCTGGTACCAACAATACCTCTACCAAGATAGATAGAAGGGAAAGTGACACGTGAGATCAGAATGTTGATCTTGCAGTAAGTCTTATGTTGTAGTCCTCTCTATTCCAGGTGGGAATTGCCCGTATACCTAGTGGCAGTGATACGATACAAACTGTCAAAATTGCTCTCCCAGACTTTGGGGTCTAAATCAGCGGGGGCATACCAAGGTTTAACTAAGTTTGACTGCAGATCGATAACCTCTTGCCTAGCCTCAGACAGCTTGATAGTGCCGGTGGGTGGCTGATCCGCGTAAGAAGAAGAGGCGCATTTGCCCTTCTTGGAAGTCGCTAGCGGAGCGGGCTAATAAAACATGTTTACCAAGTTCAGGGGGAAAGACTGCCCTGCCCCTCTATTCTCCGCATATGAATTTTTGTCTTCCAAATCAAAATAAAATAATTAATTAATTAAGGAACTACGGAGGCCAAGCTCGTAGTGCGGACGAGAAAAGGTTGGCTAGCCAAAATTGATAAAGAATCATTTTACAGACTTTCCAATCATATTTCCATCACGTGACTGTATCTCGTGACCATCCATCCAACTGAAGCTGGATTTGATAAATCCGTTTTTCTAGTTAGTATCTAAGTGTTGTGTTAGAATTACGATAGAAACCTTATAACCTAAATTACTGTTTGCGTAGCGAGCAGGAGAGCTCAGGGGAAGGATTCACGTGACTAAACATTCCCAGCCATGCCGTAAAATGGAAGGCACAATAATTGATATGCCCATCTATGGTTTTTATAATATTGTGTGTTAAGGAGTTGCTGCTTTTTCTTCAATATCTCTCCATTGTAGATGCAAATGCACGCCTACCCGACTTAAGGTTCCTCACCCTCTCCTGACACCTCCCTTCAAACTTATCCGGGGCGCTAGCCTGACTCGGTCAAAACTCAAATCTGAACGGCTCCTCCTCATACTTTTCTTTAATTGGACCATAATTGTGTTACCTCTCTCGGATGGCCAGAAGTCCTTCACAAATCTTGTAGTGGAGTGAAAATCACTTGATATAACCGTCGAAGGGGGCAAAAATAAATCCGTTTTATAATCTATGCTTGTCGATCAAACATATGGTCAGAGGCTACTAGATTGTCCCGAGCCAATAAATCTTGATAGCTCTAGGATCAGAAAGGTTAGTTGGGGGCAATCCTCAAGCACGTGCGCGAGGTACGTCAGAAGGCATTTGTTCGTTAAACTTTACAGGTTGTTCCCCCCAATTCGGCCATGGTCAATTATCCTTCTTATGATCAGTAAACATTAATTAGTACTGGATTAAACTTCACATGTGATTTGATGAGACCACCCATTAATGGGGGGCCTGGTCAACACTGTTGTATATGCTAAGATAGCTGGATCTGGCGTCTACAGTATTAGAAACCTAGATATACGAAGTGGATCTAAACATATACATGAAACTGGAAGGGACAAACATGCCCCAGTGTCGAATCCCTCCTCATCTCACTTCTACTAAGAGAAACGGACCTGATAAAGCTGATCACGATGGTTTGTTCGTAGTTTAGTAAGAACAACGTTGATGCCGAACTCGTCTTGCCTTCATTTCTGGAACAATCATAAATAACGAAAGTAAATTCATCAATAACTTTCTTCAAAACAAGCATGAAGCCTCTAGAACTACTTTCTACAGTCCAATTTGCGCTGATGAATTGCAAAGTTGCCACTTTGTTGCATTGATGGCCCAAAGGTAAGTTGTTGAGTTGATAAAGATTTAGTCTAGTCAAGATTTGATTGGATATTGTTGATATTAAGCATTTTGCTATGTAAGGGTTAAACATCTGATGGAAGATTAAGTGAGGTGGCTGAATTAATGTCATCAAAATCAATGATCCCATCGACGTGGTAAGTCTTAAAAGGTCATCATGAAGTTTACAGCACGCAAGGTAAATATCACAATAATAGCTTATATACTTCATAAGTTTCTTATAAAACACAATGAATTAAATGACAACTGAAAATAATATTCTTAGAATAAATGGCCTATATAGTGCACTTGTTACAGAAACGGGCTATTGACGGTATCAACTACGATTCACTGCAAGCTAACTTCACTATGAATATACAGTTATAGAAGACGCCTTTTTCTGAAAACAATATTGGAGAAACTAAGATGAAAACTGGGGCAGCTAAAACACCAGATACGTTAAGCAAATTGTTAAAAATCTACCTTTTCCATAGCCACTCTTCAAATTCTTGTTCGCCTAGTTCTCGCGGTACCTTCCCAACAGCTTGTCTCCAACTATTTGATGTCCCATAGAGCGGATGATTAGCAGGTCGCCTGACAAACCCTTTAAATCTAATCGATACCGGGCTGTCTTCACCCTCAAGAACAACCCTCCCAGCATACGCCCTCTCTGCAAAAACTTTAGCTCTCGCCTGATCTGCATTTGCGATGGCGATCTGTAATGCATCATAGTAGAGCCTTGATATCCTCGCGTCGGTGACATTTTCCTCTCTTAGAAGCTGTAGCAGCGTGTATGCATCACGCAGGCAGGCTAGAGGCTTGGATACCATACGCATACCATCTCCAAGTAAATCATCAAGCCGGGTGACTTCATCAAGACGTCGATCACTCTGTTGACGTTCTTCCCATGGCAGTGAACAAAGCTGACAATCACAATTGAAACCAAAGCTTCGTTTCAAGGCATTCTGCCGCGCCTCATAGCTTTTTGATCCGTCAAGGTAAGATATTGTGATTTCTTGTCCAACCTCTACGTCCTTAAAAACATGGATCGTGAGCTGATTTGAATTTGAATTCCAGGTATTCTGTGCGTTGTGACTGCAAGAGTGATTGATGCGAGATGCTTCAAGAAATAGCCCGCCTTCTCGAGCATCAGAGCCAAGAGGTAGGGCATTGGTCATGGCAATACCAAGAAAAGGACCGTATTTCTTTCCGTGGGCGTTATGAAGAGAGAAAAAGTCTCGTTGCTGGTCCTTAGTAGCCGTTTTCAGTGCTCTCACAACAATGCTTTTCACCGCCGTGAGGCGAGAATTATCCATGTCCCTTGGAACCTTGAAGATTGGAGACTCAGAGAGCAGGCGTGTACCCTTGAGAATCTTGGAGGTAGCAATAAAACCTAACCCTTTACCAGGGATGGGCTTAATGGCATACAATCTCTCATTCACCTGGTTGGTCTCGTGCATAGCTTCACCCCCTTGATCTATTTCTACGTCGTGCATCGAACTCTCCCCATTGGGTCTTGCCCCCAGTTTTGGTATCTCTTCCTTTCCCATTTTTTGAGACTACTCCGCTGTTTTTCGAGATTGGGACTTGGTATGATATGAGATAAAAACCACTACCAGTGAGATATTGTAGTAATCAAGCTTGAAATCTCCTCTTGGGAAGTAAGTCTGAGACGGCCTGGTCGGGAGATATTTATCAAAGTACTGATGTCTTCAACCTCATAATATGTTTTAGCCCATCACCATATTAATAACTCACATAGATTACGGGCTTTTTGCCAATTGATCTCCATGATGCGTGGCAAGCTTCTACTTGTCCATATGCAAGTTGGAAGTTCGACACCATCACCATACATCCTTGTTCTTCCCGACAGCGACACACTCTCTAGTCGCCCAAACTTTGCGATAACATTCCCAATCAAACTCCCGGGCTGAGTATATCACCATTAGCTCGGAAGCTCTGTGTTGGTATCGTACCCCGGGAGTAAGCTCAAACCTCCTCCCTTCCTGGTTTCGTTAATTTGCTTGAAGATAAATCGACCAAAAATAACGGATGTGCTCAGAATCATAAAAGCAATTCTAACGTTCCACAGCTTAAGAGCGGGGTAAACACCATATACTCGTATATCTGGTTTTGTATTCCCACACTCTTTGTATACTTGCATTCATAGGCTGAGAGGGAAATCAAGCCGGTTTTAGTTGCACAAGAGAAAATCGTAGGTTACTGTAAAACACTGCTCTATCTCATCCTTCAACCCAATTCTCTTTTTGCCAAAGGACAACATCATTCTAATTTGAAGCAGCTACTACCTCAACGATGACGCAACGAAAGGCACAGTCAAAAAAGCAGCAACCAAGCTGGTCAATGTTCCCTTTAATGCACGAAAACGTGTCCCGCCTGCTTGAAGATGAAGACCTTCATTTCACTTTTCATGATATCGACGAGGACATTAATAGTATCCAAACTTACGATGCGAATATTATGGGTCGATTTCGATGCCGAAACCTAAAATGCCGGTCGAATGGATGGCCAAGCATGCGAATCGCTATCACTATCCGCGTGTACGAGGGCGAACGGTATAATGCAAGGGTGTACCATCAAAGATGTAAGATGTGCAACATGCTAAGCAAGCCAACTCTAGACGACTCGTACGCAGAGAGGGTTGCGTATCGTCTTAAAAAGTGGCGTGGAATTGAGCAGGAACTTCCACCTTTCTCGGACAAAAGCAGGGGCCCACATGAGGAGGAGTTCTGTGAAGGCTGTAAAGCTGGGCATTGTACCGCGGGTGGCGGAATCGATGGACTGATTTCCGGCTTTTCGAACTTTTCGTTGGGAGGGATGTGAGACATCAAGCGGTCAGACACAAGGGTCAACTTGCCATGTGTTGATGGTGATGTTCACTTATTACAGTAAGATACTCATAACTCTTGCCTGGGACTGAAGAAGTTGATTGTTCAGAATTATTACAGTACAAAGACAACAGCTAACTCTTTACAAGTTGCAACGGCTACATGAAGTGAGTTTCCATCTCACCCGCTACACTGCGCTGAACTTTAACTTATTTCCCCCTTACCCAAATGCGCCTCCTTCACGTTGAGAACTGACTTTTGCTCCAAGGAGCGACAAAACCAAGCATGGCAATGGGAAGTACGGATTTTAGCTAGTGTTAATGACATATATTATTAAGAGATAAACCACTTGCAAAATTTGATCTGTTTGAAGTATGCGTTTGCTTAGATTAAAGTTAGTCCATCCAGATAAATACCTAATTGATTATGGACCATTATACGTTGCGCAGCTCTGCAAGGTCCTCTAAAATGATTGAGTATTTTGTTGCCATCCTCCAAGTAGGAAGTGGTACCTCGGACTGATTGTTCTCAGTCTCTGTTGAGTGGAAATTCGTGCCACTGTTGAGAAGGATTTTCGCCCCCTCTCCTAAGATTTTCACAGCGCTACCAGCTTGGTTTATGTTGCCAACCCCGGTCATATAGCCTGTCATCCTGGTACCATGACGAACGAACGTCTGGATGAGTTCATCATCACATGGTCTGTCCAAATTGATATACGGCGAATCGATCAAAGTATCATCAGTCCTGTAGTTTACATCTCGATCAACTATATCATCTGAGTTGACATCAATACGTTGAAGATTGGTTTGATGTCCTGTTGCGGCTTTGTTACCGGGTAGTTGACACTTCTGCTGATCCACGAGTTGAAAAGAAGTAACGTAAGCCCAAAAGACCAGAGTTGACAGAAACACTGCATAAGGTTCCAAAAAGCTATCGTGACTGTACCTCCGAGCATGCCAAAAGATTGCACCTGCATGAACCAGTGAGAGCCGGGATTTGTATTGATCCTGTAGAAACCATCGTACGATCTCGTTTCTGTATTTACGGAGTTGTGGCGTGAGAGATTCTGATGTTAGTATATTTGTCTTGGTCGAATTCCGTATCAAGCCAGTAGCAAGGTTCTGGATAGTGCTCGCCGGAGTGAGAAGGATGACTCTCGCCAGATGGAGGTGAAGAATTAATGGATGCTCTAGGCCCACCCTTTGAGCTATCTTGCTATTTGCTTCCCAATGCAAGATGTCAAGGCAATCACAAGCGCTGTTTCGCCACTTTGCAAATGTTGGGTTACCGGGTGGCCAGTCTTCAGGCTCTTCACTACCCGGCCGACCATTGGGTCTAGTGCCAGGAGCTGACGGAATCCATTTTGAAAGTGTGTTGGCATGATAGCTAGCCACTTCCCATGTGCGTCTATAAAGACCGTGAATGAGTATTGTCCGTCCAAGCTCACCAAGATTATTATTCACAAATTTATTCTTGTAAAGAGCCTCGAGAGCACCCAGGAGAGATGGACATTCTTTCAAAGTAAGCTTCTTCCTTAGCAATCTTAGACAATCTTACCACCAAATTTAGTTTCCATCTCATGCAAAGTACTATGCTCTGCAATTGCCCAGAAGTCCTCGTGACAGGGAAGTGAAGCCTTGGCGTCTATAAGGAGTAATTGTGGCCGGTAGTCAGTTTGATAAGCGATGATAGTATCAAGCAGCTGTCCCTTGAATTAGCATTGCAGAAAAAATCTGTCCGTGGCAAACTACTCACCCAGATGAAGTATCCCACTCGGCGCCTAGTTTCTGTTAAGATCCATGTCCCCCATGACGATTGACCCAGAATATCAATTCCCTCAAATTCTTTGGTTTCGTTTTGAAGTAATTCCAACTTCAGACATCGGTTCACAAGCTTGGCTCTCCAGTCAAATGCTCTCTGGACCAGTTTCTCATTGCAGCTGTTGAACATGCCTAGCGTTCCTAAAATCTGAGCTTGTAGTACATAATAATTTACTTGGGTCAGTTGTGAAGATGAACGACCAGAGAAAATATTCATCTCAGGTAAGTTGAGCTCGAATTCGACATGCTCTATTAGTCTTAAAAGAAATTCTAGCCATGCTTCACTGCATTTGTTTGCGTTACTTGTTCCAAGAAACTTAATTCCTATTGAAGATATTGCAATGAAAACAATAAAAGCATTTTCGTCCTGGCAAGTGAGAATTGATGATTTATGTAAGAGGGTGTAGACATCATGAAAGTATTCGAAGTAAAGCCTTATGCCAAGGTAGAACATATCGATTGATGGAAAATATTGAGCGGCAAAAGGTTTGGCAGTGTCGATGCAATGCTTGTTGAATTCAGAAAAAGCCTTTTCGTATATACGTGGCGAAATTTCAGAAAGGTCCTGCTGCTCATATTGAGTCGCACTCGTGTTCAGTGTTGACGGGAACGACACGTCGCCAGCAGTGCTTTGATAAATTGAATCAATTACTTGAGCCTTACAGTTCCTTGGCAACAGGTGGTTTCTTCTGAGTTTACCATAGCGAGGATCTCGAGCGCCGGTACCGTCCACATAGCGAGCAGGCGGCCGGGTTCCAAAACTCATGTTGCTCAGGGATGCAGATCCGCTCGGAGAGCCTGTATACTCGGTTGTAGAGGTATGAGACCTCTCTGATACGTGACTCTTGCTGCGGTTTGAATCACAGAAGCTTCTGTTGCCTTCGCCGGAATCTCCATTAACTTCCCTAAAGCTTTGAACGGAAGCATCGTCATTCGCCATCGAATTTGAGGTTAGAAGCATTGGCCGAGCTCCAAACATCTCTAAACTCGTGTCATCAAAGATGAAATCATCATAGCCATAGCCTGTTGGAGATAACCAATTAATCGAGGTAGAATTTAAACCCGAGAATTGAGTCTCCTGAAAATCGTTATTTGCTTGTAGTGCAAAGTCGTACGGGTCGACAGAGTCGGCCTGGTGTACGATTGATCGGCTGCTTGAATCTTGAATTTCGGGCTGTGCACAATAGCTTAAAGCTCCATTCCTGACGGACGAATGCTGGTAGGCAGGGCTAGAGATATGAGCGTTCTGCTGAGATGGGTTTGGTGGTTGGTTTGCCACAGTATCAGTTGCTGGGTATGCTGAGCCCTCAAACGGTCCCACTTCGCCACGAGCGCCGATATTCGAGGCTGAGAGGGCCATAGTATGGCTGCCAATAAAAGTGAATCCAACATCATCATCCGCTGGGAGTTGGGCAATTTCTTGCTGGTCTCCTATTTCCGCCGTTTTCCGAGCCGGCGGAGGATACTTGCACTCGATTCCTCGATTCGAGCATCTATCGCACGGGTCTGCCCCCGAGCATTTCACACGCGCAGCTGCACAAGACCGACATGCTCGGAATCCGGCACCAATCGTACGGCGGGTTGCTGGCACCGCGTTGTCAGAATGGTGAGCGGCGTGGTGACGGGAGAGAATATCACTGAGAGGATGATCAGCATGTCTTGAAACGCAATCATCTCGGGTATTGAATTTAATCTCACGCTCTTGCAAAACGTTTCCGACATCTTGTACACGGGTATGGCTTCTCATTGGTGTGGCTCAGAAGGTGCCGGTTCAAATGTTCCTGACGAGAGAAAGACTTCTGGCAGAGGTGACATCGCGCAGGGACGGAGGCTGCCCGGGAATTACCCATTGCCGCTTACGACAGAAGCTATATGCCAGGTTTATTTATGACTGCATGATGGTGATCTCTATGCGGCTCCCAGCAGCGAACAGATGGATCTCTTGTCATATTCCAATAAAAGTAGATGTAACGATAGTATCAAAGGTTGCTGGGATATAAGCGAGAGGATGAACTGCGGGGAAGCGTAGGTTGGCGAGCAGGCGAGGTTGGGGAAACCAAGGGCAGCCGGGGTTGCGTTAATAATAAAAGTCACTTATACGTAACAGGTCAACCTCCAAGTCCAGTATGCCGCGTAAACTATGGGGCAAATGCGAGATATTTACTGCAACCTTAAGCACGGTAATTTTAGAGTCATATTTTATACACACAATTCTAAATGTACTGTTATAGATGATGAGTTGGATTCGCTTATTTCGTCTATGATGATGTGTTGAGGGTTATAAATTACTGCCTTGCAAATAAATAAGCTGGGAATATGTAGAAAATCTGGGTTGGGTTTAACGACCATCATCACACGTCTAGTCCCAGTGGACAGCAAAAATGTCACATAATGAACAAAATGTATTTCAAATCAGATAAGACCCCGAAGAGATCGAGCAATGGGTGCTCAAAATTGATCTGTTTTTCCATTCTTGGTATTATCTTCGGTCAGTCCCTACTATCTACGCTGTCTCTTGGCTTATTTTCTCAAAGACTGGCATCGTTTCAATAGGACAGTCCACCTTGATTGTTTCACCGCCAACATAGACATGACCTCCGTTCATAGCTTTCCATGATGCCCCAGCTGGCAGGTACACCTCCATAGATCGCTGGCCAGCACTTAGGACTGGACAAACGAGATATTTCGGTCCATACATGTACTGGATCTCAACCTCCCAGCAATGGGTATCATCCGGGAAGTCATAGAAGCATGGCCGCATGACTGGCGTCCCTTTTAGGTGTGCTTCTTCCATTACCTTTCTGGTATAGTCCCTCATGCTCTCACGAAGATTCATGTACGTTTTACAAATCTCATACACGTCGTCCCCGTAAGACCACACCTCATTAGCCGCGCCACTGCAACAAGCTGCACCACCTCCCTCTCCAACCTGCGGCTGACGAGGTTCACGATCACCATGTAAACGCATGACAGGGCAAAAGGCCCCCCATTGAAACCATCGCACAAATAGCTCCCTAAAGGCTTCGTCATCAGGGTTGCCTCCATGGAATCCACCTATGTCGGTTGTCCACCAAGGCAAACCAGCTAAGCCCATATTCAGCCCAGCGGACAGCTGGTTCCGGTAGCTGGACCATGAAGAAGCAATGTCACCGCTCCATACCAGAGCTCCATACTTTTGTGAACCAGCCCAAGCACAGCGGAGCAGATTCACGATGTTCTTTTGTCCGGCTGCTTGCATTCCTTCGTAAAATGTACGCGCGTAGTCGACTGGATAGATGTTGCCGATTGCAACATTGGTGCCCCGCCAATACCGATAGTTGTCAAAGTCGTAGGCCGTGTATTCAGGTTCTGTAGATAAAACATGATCAGCTGAAAGCGAACAATATTGCTTTCATGCACCGCAGTGAAGGAGTTGGATTTTAAAAATGCGTTTTTTCGTTTGCCTAACTTCCTTAAAAGTTTTGTGTTCATTCCGAAGGAAATACTAGACATTGCAGCAACGTGAATAAAGAAAAAAGACCTGAATAAACTTACCCGCTTCATCAAGCCAGAAGACCTTGATACCTTTAGAGTAATAGTTGGACTTCGCTTTCTCCCACAGAAATTTTCTCGCCTTTGGGTTCGTGGCGTCATAGTGAATCGTGGGACTCTGGAAGTCTAGTCCTACTCTAACTCCACGTTCGACACGAATCAAATAACCATTCTCCATCATTTCCTGGAAGTTTTCGGAGTTGGGCTCCACCGTTGGCCAAATTGATACCATCAGTTCAATTCCCATCTCCGTAAGCTCTGCCACCATCGCCTCTGTTGATCAGATTAGAAACTTTCTTCAAGGAATGTGCATTCAAAGAGCTAGCTCACCAGGATCTGGCCAGAAGTTGGCATCGAATTTCCAATCCCCTTGTTTAGGCCAATGGAAGAAATCAATCACGATTAAATCAATAGGCAACTGCCTCCGCTTGTATTCTCTGGCAATGCCTAAGAGTTCCTCCTGCGTTTGGTATCGCAGCTTGCACTGCCAGAATCCTAGTCCATACTCTGGCATCATCGGCACTTTCCCTGTAACTTCTGCATAACTCTCCACAATCTCGGCGGGATTATCACCAGCCACGACCCAATAGTCCAAAATGGTGGTTGAGTATGCCTCAAAACTCGTGATATTTTTACCAAACACGGCGCGACCGATAGCAGGGTTGTTCCAGAGGAAACCATAGCCACGGGAAGAAACAGCGAAGGGAACACTTGCTTGGGAATTACGATGGGCCATTTCAAGATCTAGTCCTTTTAAGTCTAGATAAGGATGTTGATATTGGCCCATTCCAAATATTTTCTCATTTTTGTCTAAACTCTCAAACCGCAGTGTCAAATGATAGTCCCCCCCCAGGTGTGGTTTGAATTCACGAGCTTCCACTTCAATTGAGCTGCATTTTGGGTCAAGCAGATCCTTTCGATTGCGCATATACTCCTCAAGCAAGAGCTTGCCGCTGGAGTTCCAGATCATAAGCTTCCCGTAGACGCTGATGGTCGCTTTGATTTTGCCGTTTGTGATGACCCCTTCGGTGTCGGATATTTGGATTTCTGGACTCTGAGAAGAAGCGACGGCTTGCAAAGCCCATAGTTCGTCCTGATTTGGCATTGAGTTTGCTTTTGTTGCTCGTACCCGGAGTGAATTCGCACCCCATGCTTCAACCCAGACTTCTTCCGCATCGTAGCGAAATACCAGTCGGTTAGACTCGCTGTACAACATTCTGGAACGGGATGTACCAACTGAGTGTATCTTTGTGATGAGTTATATATATATATATAGGAGAAAGTACAATGGTGAAGATGTTTGGGAAATTAGAAGACCGGAGAATGAGGGAAGAATTGTATAAGTAGCAGCTGGAAGTTGCTAGCTAATAACTGTAGTGATGATGTCGACGGACGTGGGATCTTCGGCAACCTTAAAGAATCCGGCAATACACTACTACAGTACAGTAGTAGTGTAGTATACATGACATGCATGCAACTATACAAACGTCCACGTTTGCTCCGTCCGAAGCACCCAAGGCGGGGAAAGGAGATCTTGCCCAAACAGAGATTTCTGGTGGGGAATTGATTGCCCGAAGGAAAGCCCGATGCTTACTAACTATACTACGTGTGTGTGTACTACGTATACAAAGCATACAGAAGTATATTTCCTTTCGTAGCTTACGCCATGTTATGCTATGCCCCCGCCGGGTGCCATCGGCCTCCTCCCCTCCCCCCGCCGGAAACCCCCATCGCCAGATCACGATGGTTTAAGTCCAGAGAGACCAACCAACTCTTAGCTTAAAAATCCCACGTGGACAAACACGAGATATTTGCTGCTCGTGATACTTTATTTCTGGACGCTAGCAGGCGACGCTTGATTCGAGCGCCTATTGTATTATATTACCAAGTGGGTTGCGGAGTGCATTACAAAGTGGACTACAACGTGGATTGTGGAGTGGATTGCAGAGTATACAGTAACTACCTAATTAAACTACATATATATATATATGTAGCTAATTGAGGGATAAGCTGGGGAATCAGGGGTGAAGGCAAGGTCAAGGTGCAGTTAGGCCTATGGTTTTTCACAGGTGGGAAATGGGAAGCCATTGATGGTATATTAATTTAAGCTACCAGTGCCAGTGGCAAATGATTTGAGAAGTTTCAATACATTATTTGCTAAAGGATGACTACAGTAGAAATAGTACAAGATATACCAGTAGAGTTTGTACAAGTCCACAGTGAGTTATGCCATATATTCATGATCAGGCCCATGACCCTTTCAAGCTTTTCCTTTACAGTACTGCCCTATGCTTTGCTGCGCAGCCCAAAACCAATTCTGTTCATTTACCTTTTCGCAAAGGCAAGTCTTTATTTGAATCGTCTTCCAGCAAAATAGAACTTACTCTTTCGTTTTTTCCTGTACCGGTTCGGTATTCCGCGCAAACGGGTTGACATCCGTCTTCGAAAAGTTTCTCGCACTGACGTTTTGAGCGAATAAAAGATCTAACTCCTCGAATGTCCGCCCACGGCTCTCGGGCAAGCGAAACCAACTCCATACAAAGAAGGCAAACGCACAACCGCCCCAAACAAAACCAGTCTTGCCTTTCCAGTCGCCTTCGGTCGGATTCAACATGTAGGGGTTTACAACGTTGCAGAGAATCTGTCCGATATAGTAGGCGCTGCGAGAGAGAGAGATGGATTTATTGCGAAGCCGAGTGGATGGTATTTCGCCAATGATTGCGTAACAGATGGGTCCTACGGTCATGTAGTACACGAAGAGCCAAAGCAGCATAAGTGTGGCCTGGACATAGTATCCTGCTTGTGATTTTCCGGCGCCCACACTGACAAAGCCTACAATCCAGAGGAGAACGGCCAGGCTTCCCAGCCCGACGACATACAGGGTTCGACGTCCATACATATGTAAGAGTCTCCAGGATATCAACGTTCCAACACTTGCAAGACCCAGTCCACCTACCGACATCTTGAATGAAATAGAAGTGGGCAGTCCAGCTTGAAGGAAGAAATACGTCGGGGTACCTCCCATTGCCGACCCGCAAAAAGGCTGTGCCAAAAACGTCATGCAAACAATTTCGGTTCGTCGCCTGTCGATTCCGCGAAAGCAGTCCGCATAGCTCGTCCCGGCATCGATTTCCTTTTCGAATTCATTCGTATGGATCATCATGGCTACATTCTGAGCGGCGAGATGCTGATATTTGGCGCTCGTCAACCGTTTCACCGACAGCTCAGCCTTCTCGATTTCTCCTCTCCGGACATGGTAATATGGAGATTCAGGCGCAAAGAATAGGACAATGAAGAGTGGAATTGGCCAAGCCCATTGTATGGCGAATGGAATGCGATAAGCCCATTGTGTAGTGACTCCCGAGAATCCCGAAAGCACTCCAGCAGCGATAAGTTGTCCAAATGCCCAGCAGAGATTGACATAGACTGTAAGATATGCTCGGAGAGCCATAGGGCAGACCTCGGATGCATATGCCGGCGCCATAGTCGCGAAAACTCCCCAGGGAACACCACATAGGATTTGGCCTAGAAGGAGGACTGGTAGAGATGGGGCGAAAAACGGGATGAAGATAAATGCGACAATCAGTAACAGAGAGCAGAGTAAGGTCTTGCGATATCCAAATTTGAACACGAAGTATCCGTTCAGCATCGACCCGATGAACGTTCCAATAGATGTGCCATTGCTGAGGCCAGCTTGCCATGCGGCGCTAATTTGGTATCCAGATGTATCATTGAGGAAAGATCCGTATTTCTTGGTGAAGGATGGTAACCCGAAGAATGAGCTTATGAGGACAATATCGTAACCCTCCATAATAATTGCGGTGGATACGAGGACTGACCACATTACGGCTTGCGGATATCGACGAAGGGCATCCTGGACGGTGAGGTGATGTTCATCAGTAGCGGCCTGCTCTGCCAGATCATTGATCTTGTTGACATGCGTAGAATCGATATTTTCCAATTCCTGGACATCCAACGCTTTTGACGCCGACATTTTCAAAGTGTGATAGAACAATAATCAGGATGACGTTCCATTACCCCGGATTCTGTGAGGTGGATATATATATATATATATAAACGGAACCCCTACCCCACGAGTAGGTCTGATTGTTTACTGGACCAGGGACGTGGAAGGCTATAGCGCATATTAATCCCCTAGCTCCCGGTGGGGGTTGCGGGGAAAAGGGGTGCATTTGAGCTAGAACCCCGCTGGAGTTGGGAATAGAACATTATTAGCTCTTTCATCGGTTTATTCAATGATAACATAAATGATTTTCATACTAAGAAAGTGTTTATTTCCCCGGTCAAATTTTCCGTAAAATAGTAAAATATTATAGCTTAGAAATAAACCAGTTGTTATATCAAAGTCGTGGAATAAAACCTTTAATAAATGTCACGCAAAATAAGCGAGAATAATAGACCCTTGGTTTTGTGAAGTACATTGAACACAAAACACCGCACTTTCATAATAGGATCTAAAAGCTCTGTTCTCATGAGGCTAGAGATATACGCAGTGGCAACTACTCGATAATTCTCTCCAAGAGAAAAGAGGACCAAGGGAGCAACAGTTACAAGAAAGCGAAAACCGTTAGATCGCCGATCTTGGCTAAAGTCAAGCATATGAATGATCAGATCCATTGTTACGTACGGAAAGTAAAGCCTTCTTCGGACGGAAAGATTGCGCGACTCTGTAATATGCACTAATGACTTTCATCATTTCTCAAAAGCGCTATTTGTAAGTGTTTGTACCTCGCTTCTGGACTTTCAGCCTAATAACGGATCCTGGTGGATGGAGTGGCGGTATTGGGGGATTGATAGCTATTGTAAAAAGGGCTCTTAATTCGATTGGTATCATCATAGTCGGAGCGCAGCATGGTGATGTAGCTTCAAGCTGTAGTCTACGGGTATCCATTTTCGATCCTCCTCAGAAGATAATTTAAGCAAATCTATATATAATGTTGCTTGGCTCTACTCTGTTGCTACAGAATTAGGAATCAATCAGAGATATTTAAAATTTTGAACTCATCCCCAAAATGACTTTGAATTCAACATGTCATGTGGCTAAGCTATGTCTTAATTTTCTACACCAGGGTGTATAAGTACATTGTCGGCTCTTTTTGAAAAATTATCTTAGGAAGTGCATATAATAATTCCTCTGAGATAAGTTACTTTGGTCAATCCAAATTTTCAACAACAGAATATCGTAGGATGGAACTACTGGAGAGGATACGCACGTGCACAAACATTGCTCTTCTGACATAGCTGTTACCGTTTATTGGATTATATGTGACATCGGCAGCGATAGTCATACCGTTGGCAATGATCAACATGGTATTTCTAGAGTCACTTCATATATATTATGACGCCGCATCAAATCCAGGTGTTCTGTCGTCGAGCGATAATTTCGCCATTGAACATTTGACCGTAAAGGTGTTAGTATCTTTAGAAAAGACAAGAAGCGGAATCTGTCTACGTTGTTGATTCTGTTTAATAACACCATTATGGACCTTTATCTCCAATATGAACGTCCAAGGTTAATCATATCGCCGCACGTCTTTGAGGATGTGGTTGAGGTTCAGAACTTTAGGATATCACTAAGGTTTGAATGGACAAACGGATGTGATGGAGAAAATCGAAATCGGTTCATAGTTCTTTTTATTAATGCTTGCTATCATGGATATAAACTCGATATTATTATATTTAGTTTTTTGAAAGGAGTGGTAATTTTACTGGTACGAGTTGATAAACAACCTCCACTGCCAAGATATTTTAGGCCTAGTTTTGCGGGCAGAAACCACTAAAACAAACAAGCCGTCAGGCTGTGTTAAAGTTCCATAGAAACCATCCAAGCTTTAAGGCTGTTCAGCCAGAAGGGTTTGATGGCAAATATGAAGCAAACCGTTCTTTTACTCCCTGCTGAGCAACTTCTACGCGAGTTCTTACTTGAATGTGCACTTCATTTCCCCGGCCTCGAGATCTGGATTGCGGGCGGTTGGGTTCGTGATCGTCTGCTCGGCATCCCTTCATCTGACCTTGATTTGGCGCTGAGCAACGTAACGGGGAGGGAGTTTGGCAAGTACCTAGAGAGCTTCTCCGCCGAGCCAGATATTGAATCCAAGTACTGTCAGAAAGTAGCTGGCCTGGGCATCGCTGGGTCCCGCTTCACCAAGTTCCACATAATGGAAAAGAATGTCGGAATGTCTAAGAATCTCGAGACAGCTGGGGGAAAACTATTCGGACTAGATATCGACTTGGTGAATCTTCGGAAGGAGGTCTATGACGGCCAAAGTCGAACTCCTCACATGGAGTTTGGCACCCCCGAGGAGGATGCTTTCCGTCGCGATGCTACTGTCAATTCTCTCTTTTTTCATCTAGAGAAGCAAGAGATTGTTGATCTCACGGGCAGAGGCCTTAAAGATCTAAATGCCAGAATCATGGCTACACCTCTAGATCCGCACCAGACCTTCATGGACGATCCACTAAGGGTTCTGAGATTTATTCGAATTGGCAGTAAGCTCGGCTTCTCGATCGAGCCAGAGGCTATGCGTTGTGTAAAGGACAGAGAGATACGACGAGCCTTAGATACAATTATCACTCGCGACAGGATCGGTATTGAATTATCTAAAATGATGACAGATCCAGACCCAGCAGTTGCTTTTCAGCTTATTTTCGAGCTAAATCTCTATAGCCCAGTCTTTCTCCGCCTCGACTCGCCCCTCCTTCAGACATTACAGACTGACTTTCTATTCCTAGAACCGCTCACATCACCAACATGGCCAATCTCGTGGCCGCGAGCCTACCAACTTCTTACCGCCCTCTTGAAGGACCGCAGCAATTTGGGCACACTGGTTCAATCAGAAACAAACCTTAGCCACCTCTGGATTATGGCTGCCTATGCGCCGATTGCTGGGCTCCGACGGACTATGCTTAGACAGGCAGTCCTGGAGGCGACAGCGGCTATCAGAGCCCCCACCAAGGTATCTAAACTTCTTGAGAGCGCGCTCAAAAATTTCGACTCCATTCACACCACCGTGAACTCCATTGTAGCTGAAACAGGGAAATCTCCATTACGCAGCCTGATCGGCATGGCAATTCGTTCCTGGGGCGCAGCTTGGATTGGGCAAGTTACGTACGTCATGCTAGCTCAGGTTGTGTACGCAAATGAAATGTCATCTACATCAGTATCTTCCACAAATAGCTCTTTTATAGATGAATCGACCGCAGGGACAATACTTGGGAGGTATTCGGCGTTTGCTGATTTTGTGTGTGAAAATGACTTACGAGATGCACACCTCCAACGTCCATTGCTAAACGGCAATCTGATACAAAGTCTGTTTGGTCTACAGAGGGGAGGAAGCTTTCTCAAGACTGCAATTGATGAGCTTATGGCATGGCAGTTTGACCATACCAACAGTAGTGTTGATGAAGCCGAAGCATGGCTTCTTGGCCAACAAGAGAGGATTGGAATTCCCATGAATAATGAAACATGCGAATTAGAAAGTACCTTATAGAGGCGGTTGCTAAGAATTTGTTTGACGAAAACTCTTTGAGCTATTACATTGTTGAACGTAAACGAGACGTGCCTAATGACTGAATGTGTCTTCTACCATATGTAAAGTTTGCCTGTTCCTCTGATAGTTCTGCTTTGATATATATGTGTTCCGAAGACTCTTTCAAGTCAAAGCGGCCGACAGTTGTTTAGCACCTACTTATAATTTTATTTTTGAAACATAGTTTGGTTTATTTGAACTGCTTCCTAGCACGCCCTTGACTTTGGCCGTGGAAACAATTAACCGAACTCAACAGAGAGCTGCATCACATTTTATCAACAAACAAAGCTTACAGATAACCTGAATCTACAGGTGACGTCCGTGGTTCCACGAAAAATCCACAATTTCGATGCCGGACTGACGTAGATTATGAAGAGCACGATGTTAACCAGAATCGGAAAAGTGGAGACTAGCACGGGTGACCATGGAGTAGGTTCACCCCATCTTACTCCCACTTATAGCGTTTCCTCGGCATTTATGATCAGCTTCACCGGGCATTAATGGGGTAACAAGACGATCAACCGGTAAAGAATATACAGAAATCGACAACACCGAGTGATATTTTATGGTAGTATTATTGCAGGTTTTTAAAAGTTCTGTTAAACGTTACTACAAGTCAATGAATCGAGCGGTTAATTAAGCTTCGCATCCGGATTGAACTTTTAAGCTTATTTTAACTAGCTTACAATTAAACCCGTTAATACAGCGCTGTTGATTTTCTTTTTCTTTTTAGACAGGCTTCTAGTGAGTTATTCTTTCAAATTTTGACACATCAGCCCTGTTCCATTTATTCATTTAAATACTTGTTCTTGTGTGCAACTATTGTAGATTTCAACTCATAATTACGACAAGGTACAGAGCAACAAAATTAAAATTTAGTGGATGGTAGGGAATCATTATTGTACATTTATTTTGGGTATACCCATATGCATTAGAAGCCCAACTAGGAAAAATCGAGCTCGGCAATCTACGGAGAACAACACCGATATCTGAATTTCCACATCAACTAAACTACGATCTACAGATAAGATTTGACAATACTTTTCATTAAAATCACACTGTAGACCATTGCGACCCTGATAATTTTGATATTAAAATATTCACAATCAAATCAATCATTCGTCAATCAGTGACAATGAAGGGATTCCTCAGTAGTGCCACGGCGTTTGCCATGCTTGTACATACCTGCACTTGTAGTTATGTTTCAAAAATGCCGCATAACTCACAAAAGCTTTTGCTAGAGTCTATGGATTGGATGGACAACTCTTACGACTCAGACTCTGGTTATCTGCATTCGGTATTGGGGAATTCTGCGTTGCAACATGAGACTCGTAGTTCAGCGTGGTATGCAGTTGGCCTTCTAGCTCGAAACAAAAAGGACGATGTAGCAAACGCGGAAAAGATAATTTGTAATATTATCGGTGGACAATTCAAAGATCCAGCGGATCAATGGTATGCCTTCTGAGATATTTCTCAATCATGAGTTGCATATTGCACAATGCTAAACTACCAAAGGTATGGAACCTACCAGCAAGAACCAGAAGAGCCAATCGTTGGCTCGACAGTCTATCCTGCAACCATTTATGGTTCATGGGATCCCAATTGGAGATCTTTTGTTGGCACTACCTTTATTGTTGCCTTAGAAGAGTTTGAGCACTTAATGAGCGCAAATACCGTATCTCTGATTTTGGAATCTGTGAAGAATTCTACTATTGGTGACTACTATCGTGTGGGAGGGGTGGATGGTGATAATTTCTACCCTTCATATTCTAATCCTGTGAGTCTCAGTATTCTTCTCCGTTAGATGTAAAAGTATACCTAAGACTTCGAAGGCTATTATGAGCGCATTCCAAGCTTCCTGGGCAGGTCGTCGTCTTCAGGATAGCAACATGACTCATTCAGGCGAGAGTCTTGGCCAAGAAATCATAGACTTATTTGCTATTTCAACAAACACTTTGTCGGAATTTAATAGTGCCACCTACACCGGTGTCTCACTTTGGGCCCTCAGTCTCTGGGATAAGTATCTACCTAGTGAGTCTGTTTTGAAGGCCAATGCCCCAATGATGATCAGGTGTACCTGGGAAACTGTCGGAGAGCTATGGCATCCACAGTTGAAAAATCTGGCGGGAAGTTGGGATCGTACATATGGTTGGGACATGAATCGATATGTCAGCCTCATAGCTTTACACATTTGGAACATTGTCGGGAAGGAATTTTCTTCTCTGACCAAATCGGTAAGATTTATCTACCTCTGCTCCGGAATACATCAAATGCTAAACACATTATAGCCTCAAACGATGTCTCATGCTGATGATTTTGCCTTCGCACCTTTGTTCGCCATCATGGGAGAGCATATGAATTCACTAATCCCAAAAGAAGTGCAAAAAAAACTTAAAGCATTTTCTGGGACACACACTTTCAATACCTCTATTATCTCACCAGTTTACGATTACGGTCATCGTAATATCACTGCCTGGTTGGCGCCCAACATTAGTGTTGGAGGACAGACTTTCAATGAAGTTGAAGTTGGCGGACCAAGACAAACTCAAAACCAATTCAACCCAGGTGTAGTGCAGTGGCAGACCGGAAAGGAGATCGGATTTATCACAGTATGTTGATAACCGCCGTAACACTTTTTCTAATTATAAATGGGACTAATTGATAAAAGCTTTGGCCAACGGAGAAATCTGCGATGATTGTTGCTACCCCATGGCAACTCAATATAACATATCCCAACGGAACAGATTCTTCGATCTTTAGCTTCCTTGTGTCAACTTTCAAAGATAAGACCACGATTGCTGGCTGGCAAGACATTCCCAACTTATCGGTCACACCGACCGGAAATGTAAACTCCACTTTCGCGCTGTCTTTCGCAGGTTTATTTGGTGGTTCCGATCATCCTGTCCAGTAAGGCACTTTCCCCAACATTGCCAATCTCTCTCTAATAGACTTGTTAGTGACTTTGAATTCTGGAACATCACCTATAAGATGCCAGCAGGTTCAAAGGCGGTCCCAAACATGGTTCTGAATTTTGCTATGGATTAGGGTCGGGTTTGAGTTTGATGTGATCAGGTTAGGGAGGGCATGCACAATGATGGGGGGATTAATACAATTGTGGGGTAATCCATACACAACCAACACTGTACTGCACATAACATAGTAAAGCCCATGACTGTGCATTTGCATCATCAACAAATGCAGTTATTAAAATCGTGTCAATTTTGAAGTCTAGAGTCAGTGAAGCCAGAAAATATCAACTCTATAGGCCAAATAAACAATGGTAAATTGTTGGGGGTGATTCGCCCCTAAACAACTAGATCTTGTTCATCTCGTACATAGCCGATGGTTGGCATCCAGGCCGAGGGACGCAACTTAGACCCCGCCCGCTTTATCACTGATCAAAAACTCTTATGCGTACATAGAATTTACTCACAACATTCCTCAAGTTTCCCGTTGTGAAGATGGATTCCGTCGCCATTCCCCGGAAGCTCTGGGAGCACGCCTCCCCCGAGAGTACAGAAATGTACAAGTTCATGCAATCAATCAACCAAGAATACAGACTTAACTTGCAAACATTCTGGGAGCTTTATCAATACTCTATTACGAAACGAGCTCAGTTCTGGGACCATGCCTTCCAATTCCTCGGTCTGATTTATTCGGGTTCTTATACTGTCGTTGTTGATGAGTCCGCTCGCATCGATTCCAATCCGCATTGGTTTGCGGGGGCACGTTTGAATTTCGCGGAAAATCTGCTTTACACAAGAGCCTCGGGTGACCTTACGTCAGATAGAGGGAAATTTGGAAAAGAAGATGAGAAGGTTGCTGTGACAGAGGTGCGAGAAGGCGGGGTTGAAGTGCGAGATGTGACCTGGGGACAGTTGAGAAAGGAGGTAGGACAGTTAGCAAGTGCCATGAAAGCCTGGGGTGTAAAGAAAGGCGATCGCATCATGATTGTGGCAAGCAATTCGGTGGACACTTTGAAAGTCTTTTTAGCAGTTACGACACTAGGCGGCTTATTCACCAGCAGCTCTACGGATATGGGTACGGATTTTCTATCTTACATCATATTCTGCTTCGGAAGTATTCCGATATCTGTCACATGGCTAAATATATCTAGGTGTGAAAGGAATTCTTCAAAGAGCGTTACAAGTAACGCCAAAGGTATGGCCAAATTTCCCATAAAATAACAGAGTTTGACTTTATAGTTTATTTTCATGGACGATTCTGCCGTTTACAATGGAAACACCATTGACTTACGCTCCAAGATGAACCAGATAGTGGATGGAATGAAGTCTGTTATTGATTTCAAAGGAATGATATCCATGCCCCGGTTTTCCACTCCAAAAGATATCAACTCCATTCCTCACGCTCAGACTCTTTCCAGCTACTTATCCAAATCATCCCCAACCGCTCCCGAGTTCGTACAGACGGATTTCAACGACCCTTTTTTCATCGCCTACTCTTCCGGTACCACAGGAACACCTAAATGTATTGTCCACCGCGTAGGTGGTTGCTTGCTATCAGGGGCAAAAGAGGGGAGGCTGCATCGAGAGATGAATCACGAAAGTGTTGCTTTACAATATACAACAACGGGCTGGATCATGTATTTCAGCTCGGTGATGAATTTATTGCCTGGTGCTCGAGTTGTGCTATATGATGGAAGCCCGTTTCAACCTGATCTGACTACATTTATAAAATTGATTGGCGACCAGAAAGTAACGAAATTGGGTACTAGTCCCAGGTGGATGCATGAGCTGCAAAAGAATGGTATTGTTCCAAAAGAAGTCAGTGATCTGTCAAGTCTGAAGCTCGTGACAAGCACAGGGATGGTGCTTTCCGATCAATTGTTTGAGTGGTTTTATGATGTTGGCTTCCCTAAATCAATCCACTTAGCAAATATCTCAGGCGGTACTGATTTGGTAATTATTATATCTTCCCCATATTAGACCAAGATATTCATCTAACTGTGTTTTATAGGCAGGCACTTTTGGTCAGGTAAGGAAACAAATATCCTCTGTTACATATCCTCCCGCTAATTTGAACAAGGAAAATCCATTGACTCCAGTCTATGTTGGTGGCACACAAGGCCCCAGTCTGGGTACTCCAATAGCAGTGTATGACTCCATGATTGAGGGTGGGAACTCTACCCCAGGCGCTTTGGTCCCAGATGGAGTTGCCGGCGAATTGGTTGCTCCGGCTGCATTCCCCAACATGCCTGTTTTCTTCTGGAACGATCCTTCGGGAGCACGATACCAAGCTGCCTATTTCGAGAAATATGACAATGTATGGACACATGGAGATTTTGTAATGATTCACCCAACCACAAAGAACGTACTTTTTCTTGGCCGAGCCGACGGCGTATTAAATCCTAGTGGGGTGAGATTTGGCAGTGCGGAAATATATAGTGTTATCGAGGCTGGTTTCCCCACGGTCGAAGATTCTATATGTGTTGGTCAGAGACGGCCACAGGACGTAGATGAAACAGTTTTACTGTTTCTACTAATGAAAGCAGGACATAAGTTTAGTCCTCGGCTGGTAAACGACATCAAAGAAGCCATCAGGAAAGAGTTGAGCGCAAGACATGTGCCAAAATACGTTTTCGAGACCCCTGATATTCCGGTGAGCACTTTTAGTCAGTTTTTTAAGCCAAATTCATGTCGACTAACATTGAATAGACAACAGTAAACCTGAAAAAAGTCGAGTTGCCTGTCAAACAGATTGTCTCAGGGAAGATTATCAAAGCCAGTGGGACATTGCTGAACCCCAAATCCTTGGACTTTTATTACAGATTTGCGAGAATTGAAGATGTTGTATTGAAGAAGGGAAAGTTGTAGAGAATAATATTTCATCATGCTTTCTACTATGACATACATATTAGTAGCCGCCGTTAAGAATCGTAACTAGATTGAATCGAATATTAGATTTTTAAATCATCTTGTAGGAAAACTGCTAAATAGAATAGGAGTCATCAATGGTGAAATCAGATGGGAAATTGGTTCAATTTGACATGCGAAAAGGTTGTAAAGAGAGCTTTGGATTACTACAATTTTGGTGCGCATATGCAGTTCAGAGAAACACGAGTGTCAGCAATTCGAAACATAATATATCCCACTATGATCACATTTCTCTGAAACTCTTTGATAGAAGCTATAGCACAATTTTGGTACAGCTAGCTTACTTGCCGAAGAAATTGAACACATTAAGAAACCCCGCTCTCAGCGTTGCTATAGTATATGACATGGCACTCACTCCTTCAGAAACGTAGTCTGAACCGGAGCTCCGAAGAACGGTGTATTTTAGAGACCGTCAAGAATTCAATATATTGCCCACCAAGCTAGTTGGAACTCCCTTTAAGTTGCAATGAAAATTGTTTGGATTCACTTGTGAATGTTAAAAGTCTAGAAGCTGATAGAGAATACTGTTTGGAAATTATCTAAGAACAAGAAAGATAGATCTCAGTGCTAGTTAGATAGAGCCACAGTAACTGATCTTTATGTCTAAACGTGATGAGTAGACACATTCCATCCAACTTGCAGCATTTTGCTAATCTGAATTTTTATGTATTGCTCTCCGTAGTGAATTATATCCTGTCATTGTATGCTGGTTCTGGACTATTCTAGTTATTTCTTGCTAATATACGATTGCAAAATAAGTTTTTGCCCACTTGTTCTAGTTAGAGTGTTGGACGTGGTAAATTGTCTTATATGTTTAAATGCTCGAACTCTTATGTAACAAGAAAAGAAATATTGAGCTCTAAATGAAAAACAATGGGCATCATCTGCCTACATATCCAAGCATAACAAAACCACCATCAGCACAACGAAGAAGTTCTTAATCTAAATGCACAAAACCTTGACTGATCTAATTGGAGTCAAACCACAGCTACCTTCGTGTGATTCCTGGCTAATAGGCCCGACGGAATTATCTGGAGATCCCGAACTTTTCTCACATATTAGCATCTATCTGTCCATATGTACATCCACACCCACACACACACTCGACAGAAATGAAAATAAAGAATAAAAGGGATAACATACCAGCTATCAGACGACTGCCAGGTCTGTAAAACTAGAGTTCCCGTCCCAGAGCATGGCTCCCAGTCGGTTCCCTGCTCATTGTTGGTGTTCAGCTTGTAGCTAGAGCTGGTGCCACCGCCGTTTGCTACAAGGCATCCATTGTCGTTAATGAGGTCGTGGGAGACTTGAGACTGGCAGGTAGAATCGCTAAAGCGTTCGATGCTAATCCTGACACCATTAACGATGGTGCAGGAGGTAAGCACAGCGAGTACAGTATTCTAGAATTTATTTGTGTTAGTGATTGCAAAAGTCGGGAGGTTATGGTTTTAAAATACCTTGATGAAAAGCATGTTGATGGTATTGAGTGAGAGATTGTGGTAATTTAAAAGAAGCTGTGGAATTGTACTGAGGGCATGTATATATACATATATATATATATATATCAAGCTGGCCGATGACGAGTGTAGATGGAAGACACTATATCTCTCTTCTGAGTTGATACGAGGTAACCTTCGGTCTGCTACGAGTAGCACTTTGATCGCATCGGGTAATTGGTTTTGATCGGCATCGGAGTCATGCACAACGGAATGGCGATCTACTAACGACCGTGGGATTCAAAAATGCGGAGAAGAGGATCAATGTATGGGGCTTCCCGCGCTAGGACAACGATCGACGAGACTATCTCCATGTGGATGCTTTAATTCCCCAGGAGAAAAAAACATTTACCTCTTTGAGTATCAATGCAGACCAGAATTGTTATCAGATCTTTAATTCCGTCCCGTCTTCAAACTGAAACCAAGCCAAGATCTGACCCGGCCCACTTATGAGGGATTTGATCTTCATCGTTCAACGGGATCTATACTAATAATACATACTTTTGAACATGATATTTCAAAGTAGAGAGACTGCTAGATGTTTTGCTTGTGGCTAAGAATTCGTATCTGGGGCTGATAGACTACTATGACGACCTGCATGACGTTTCTAGAAGCTATGGCATCCATCAACGACTGTAGCATAAAGAATCAAAGTTACACCGAGTAAGGCCCCGGATTTACAGCAAATTCCATTGTTCACTATTTACTGTCATTGGCTACCTACTGCATATTTCGTCAGGGTGTGATCGGTAATAACTTGTAAACCTTAGTGTAGTGTACTGCGTAGATTAATTAGTACGTAAAATGGAACAGCCCTGTTGAACCACTGTAGGACTATGGTTAAACACGTGTTTCCACATGCTAGTTCGGTTATATCGTGAAGACGTACGAAAGCATATCTGAAGGTCTAATCCTGGATACAGTACACACGTCGTCACTGTGCATCGCTTCCCGCTGTAGGGACGGGAGCCTATACTGCTCGGCAACCGGCAACCAGCAACCGCCAGCGCTTAACTGATGAGCCGATGCCAATACGAATATCCTAGAACCACAAGGCACAGACAGCACAGTACTGTATGTACAATTGCCGTGCCCCAGGTTGCTTGGCGTATAACACATGAAAAGTAAATGCTATCATATATAACTATTTGATTGTTTGAACCAGTCAACGCAATTGGGTAGTTTGTAAACAGAGTAATATTCACACCTATTTTGGCCTGTACCTAGGTAAGAAGTTGAGGTAGCCAAATATTCTACGCTCATTTTCTTCTCTGGAATCGAACTTAGCGAGCTCCATGGGAAACAGTCGGACAAAGCCAAAATCACTCCACTTTCTGGCCCCATTGACGAGTCATAAAGAGATTTACCCTCAACGGAAGCATATGGTATGGTGAGATTGCAGTACCGTGTTCATTACTACACATGGGAGATAACTAGCAGCTTGTTGACCCGCGCCACTTCACCACGACGATCTTTAACTCGAGGGGTCTGCCTTCTAGAAGGATATAAGGATTTAAACGAAGCTCCACCGAAAGGGGAGATATCCATTTTGACTTTATATCGCTTAAAGCCGCCAATTCTTATTAGAAGTTAACACCTGATAATGGGTGAAGATCTATCCCATTGTAGTAATGGGATTTTGTTCACTGCAACTGAGAACATTTCCTTACCTCACTTCAAGTAGGTCTAATATTTGCTAGTAGCTGAAGATCTTTCTCAAACTAGTAATGGGAATTTGTTTTGACACCATCTAAAATCTGCCTCACTTGGAGGTTGGGCGAGTATAGACGTAATCATCGTGAGCCAAGGGAAACATTTAGAATTTCCAAGGAAAAGTCAGGTATGTGTTTCCAGGCTTTCCACTTTGAGCGATTAATCGAGACAACATGCGTGGATCGTCTGCAAAGTAATTCATCGATAGATGTGGATAATTACTACAACGTCATTCCAAAGGCTGTAACGGCTGTATGGCATCACTTTGTACTCAGAAGTGTTATACACGATAGGCGAATTGTAGACTACGAAAATGTATATAAAGGAACTACTTTCCATGCCATACTGAACCATATCGCAACATCTTTGTAATATCTTCACCCATCATCATAGCCTATACACTTTACCTTGATTCAAGATACTTATCAACAATTTTCCAAAGCACACTCTACAAAAACTTCATCATGATGTACTCAAGCGCCATCGCAACAGGATCTGTCTTTCTGGCCTCTATAGTCAGTCTATCTGAGGGAGTACCACTGGAAAACCGCCAGTCAGGGTTCACATTTGAGTGCGAAGGAATTAATGCCCCGGATTGGAGTGGATGCAAGTTAACCTCCGAACTACTTCCAGGAGTAACCAGCTGACATACCATAGGCGATGCAATTGCCGATGGTTTCACCGGCGATCCAGCAGGACTTGTAACTGTTCGTAAGTGCCACATTCTCGGCAGCCATATTCACGAAACTATTGACTGATAATTCCATTCAGCTGCTGGAGGAACTGGAAACCAAGTGATCTTCAACAATGGTGACGGTGTCAATTGTGTAGTTGGTGTGCAAATCAACGAAGCGGGTTTTGCCGTCACATATCAACAAGTCACACAAGGTCTTTGGGGTTTAAAAGACAGCTGCAGGCCACTAAAACTTGGAGGAACCAGTGTCTCCACCAATGGTAAATGGTCTGTTTTCGCCTTGAGCAACCCCGACTATCGAGGAACAACCGTTGTTGGACGCAGAGCAATCCCTGATTTGGGGTCCCTCGATGGTTCTGTTCTTGTGCCCCAAGTTAAGAGCCTGGCTGCACGCGCAGATGGCGATCAATCCTTCAATGTAGGGATCCACTCGACAGGAGTACTGGGTGACAAGCAATATATCGGCTACGGCATCCCTGGTGAAGGAAGCTATACCACCACGAAATCTGACACAAAGAGTTTTACCTACTCGACATCCATATCGGTTTCCGCAGATATCCTCAAGATCGTCTCCGTCACCGTCGGCTTTGAGTTCTCAACTACCAAGAGCACCACTACCACCGAAGGTATCACTATCCCATTTAAATGCGCAGCAAATGAAAACGCATACCTTTTCCTGCAGCCATTGCTTGAGGTGTGGTCGGGAGCATTGAGCCCAAGCGGCGAGCAGCTGAGTGTTACTCGACCTCAGACGAAAGATGATGGAAGTGCTTTGGCATCATACGATTACCAGTGTCGCGATTAAGTGCTGTTAGAAAACTGGTATTGAGAAGGGTCGGATGAGCAAGTAGAAGGATTTGCTGCGATTTTCAGAGAACGATATTTGTTAAGGGCAATATTAACTAGTTACATGTGGTTTATTATTTTCAGAGAATGATGTTTGTTAAGGGTAGTGTTAAGTAGTTTATATATGGTTTATTTTGTTAATAATTAAACCACCCTTAAGCGATACTGCTGAATTATCACTTGGACAGCAACATTTTGGATGAGATTTTCAAACAACTGTTTCATAATTTAAGACATATTAAAAACAAACTATTGCTTGTTTCTAGTTTACAGGTCTGAAACATATGTCTTTTTACACAATGTCCGTCCCCTTAGTATTAAAACTGTCCCCAAAGAGATGACATGTAGTCAACCTTTGACGAAAAAAAGCAAGACTTCCAAAAAAGGCTCCCTGCGGCAACAACAGATTCCTCCTTCCCTATTATTTACTTTTAATGCTATAGTTTAACCTAGGATTCAAACTCTACCTTGCGAGTTATGATTGTTGGGCTTCGTGCCTACCACAACTTCTGGCTGGATCGGAAGAGACTGTACTTTAATTGTGGATATGGTCGCAAGGTACATCACTTTGAGCCTTTTTTAAATTATTGATGTTTATATTTATGTTTTCTAGCCACGGTACGCTTAAGAAGGATTCCAAAACCAATGTACCAATTCACCTTGCCTATATAGATGGCCTCGATCGCGTTCACGGCGGTCACGTATAAGAGCATGTTCAGTTAGTTATCTTTCTTTATTATATAAACAAAAAAAACCTAACAGCTGTAATGCGGTCCTTAACTAAGATCTTACAAGTCATCATATACGGTATCAATAGCCAGGTTAAGATTTGAAGGTAGAATCGTCAGCGAAGAAGGTAACACATCTAGCCATTTTCCATGAGATTTAATGAGCTCTTTACACTCTATAACACAAAAAAAGATAGAAAAAGGCTAAAAAAAAGAGCAAACCCTACATACGCGTTGTTTATCGCGTTACAGACATGATCAATCACGGAGTAGTGAGTGCAAGGTAAGGGGTATAAGCGAAATTAGGCGAGGGGGATTCCCTTGTGCCTGGATGTTTCATATAGATTAAGATTCGGGAGATCGGGGGTAAATATCTTGGAACGATGGGTGCCAGCCACGGTTCCCTACCTAGTCACTGAGGAGGGGTATTAATATTGTCAAGCCTCAGAAGTAAGGCACATCGCTTAGTCACACCTCGCTTATCTTAAGGTGTCTGAGGGTAGGTACCTGTACCTAGCTAGCTGCCCTCTTAGCGAGAATGAACCAAGCTTCACTTGAACCTTTTTTTATAGCATATAGTGAAAGATAATAAGTGAAGAGCAACTATCGGTTGTAGTAATAGAGGTTGTACAAGTATCACGATCTGAGAGCCTACCTCTAGATCCTTCCTTTGGGGATCCCAAAGTTGTCAGGTACCAGCTGGTCGGATACCAATAACTGGGCATAGGGGATTTCAGGCCGGCCGTAGTACACTACCAGAAATGGTATTAGGGCAGAGTACCAGGTGGAATAGTAGGCCCCCTAGGTTTTCAGACTTAACGATCAACTATATTACAATATGTATAAGAGCAGGTTTGTATTCCATAAAATAATAGATAATGTTAGTACTTGCATTCTTATTACTCATATCTATAAATCAGATGTACAAAGATGGGTGGGTTTATGAGCTATAGAAACAGATGGATTGGATGGGATGATTATTCCCAAAGAACTCTATATAGTTCGAAAGTTGAAGAGAATTTCAAGTATATTAGTCTAAACTAAATGTTAGGAAAAGGCTGAGTCGCAACATCGCTATATTCTAAGCCAACTATCCAAACTCTTGAGATATTCTTAGTCGCAGAAATATCTTGAATTGGGTCAGCTCCAGGCGATAGAAGGACTAGGTCTGCCCGCATGCCAGGTGCAATCCTTCCACGGGTTTGAAAACCAAATAATAGTGCTGGAATAAGTGTAGCAGATCTCAGTGCCTCCGCATTGGTGAGTCCAGCATCAACAAGGTTTATGAACTCAGGGTGTAAGGTTCAGCCATAGGGAGTTCCGTTGATAGGAATCTGAGGAGCTGCATCGCTACCAGCCAATATAGGGATGCCAGCTTGGTGCATCGCCATGACATTAGCGCGCCAAACTTCGTAGGAAGCATCTGCTCCTTGTCCGAGGACCGCAAGGATAGCTGCATTTGTTTTTGCTATCTTGAGAACAATTCTAGCAATCTCCATCGTAGGAGTTGAAAATTGGTGCTGCTTGACCATCAAGGAGACCATGTCTGGTGAGAGAAGAGCGTCTGCTCGAGCATGTTGAATCCCATTGGTTTTGGAGATGATAGCCTCCATGTAGTGCTTGGGAGATGTTGCATGGGTCACGGTCGTCATGCCCTTTGCATGCCGACTGGCAACTAGATTGTCTTGAAGACCTTGATTCGGGCCACCATCATTGGCAACAATTTTGAGATAGTTGGAGCCGTTTCCAAAGGTGTAATCGACAAATCCCGGTGCTTCTGAAAGCTTGGTTATTGATGCGGGGCCACCACCGATCCCTCCAGGTCCATGAGCTGAAATACCAGAAGTGAAGAATTGTGCAATGCCAACCTGGTTGCGGAGCGCATCACATACCTCCCAAGATGAACATGCCATCCCCAGAGCGGTCGTGACGCCATAGCTCGCGAGATCTTGCAGTGCGCTGACGGTCTCTGGATGGCAATGGCTGTCAATCAAGCCCGGTAGCAGGACGCCATCAAGACCATCTACGAGCACATCGGCCTTGGATATGTAAGGCACGATCGTACCGTTGTCAATCAATACTGTACTAGGCTCAAGTAGTTTGTACCCATCCCAAATCCTCACATCGATCAAGGCAATACGTACTAGACCCGTCGTGTTAGCATTGTATCAAGGCGTTTCAACGTTCCGAGGGAATTGCTCAGGATGTACATAGCCGTGGAAACAACTTTCAGCTACCACAAGCAGAAATGCAATTATGGCAGCAGAGCAAAAACGAATGTGGCGGAATCTCATGTTACAGCTGCTCCAGCGAGTATGTAGGTACACAAGAAAAAGGTTGGAACTGTTCCTCTACCAATTTACCGTGGGAAGTGGGATAGTCATGCCATTTTACATATTTATGTATTCGCAGCAGCTGCTACTGTCGCCAACTTGTATTAGCAATTCTAACACTCGTACTGCCCAGTATGTGTCAGTCCAATATAGATCAGCCAGGATATCATTTTGAGCAGATATAAGAGTAGTGTACGAGTACGAGTGTACGACTACCTAAGCAGGGTTTATAGTATAGGACTTGGCAATTGGCAATTGGCACGACCTAGGGTCAACATCAAACTTCCATGGGTGGCAAGCTGCTTGGTGGCCAGATCAGGCGTAGTGTACGAGATATCCAGCCTGTGCTCTTGACGTTGCGTGGCGTAGCAATGACTACTTATTAAAGCACCCGAAACTCCGACACTTTCTTTTAAGGGTAACACATCCTCCCTTTGAATTCTAAGTGACTTATTATCAATCAAACAACTTATCATATATAATAATATACCGCGCTACTCCTTGATGAGCGAACTGTACTGAGATATGACGGATATATCCCTTACTATGGTCAACCTTAAACCCAGCTCTCGTAAGTACCATAATAAGTCCCGCAACGGATGCCGTCAATGTAAGCAACGTCACTTCAAGGTAAGTGCATCAACACGCATTCCCTCACTCTTATAATTGTACATTAGACTGTCGAATAATAACAATCAAACATAGTTTGATGAAAGTAGCCCACGCTGTCTTACCTGCGTGCGGCGGAATATCTTGTGTGAATGTTGATTTGGCTGATTCCCCTACTCAAAATACTCAGTCATCATTGACAGCCAATTTACAAAGGTTTATTATATAACATCATAAAGCTACCCGTACATGGATCACTAACACTTCACTCCAGATCCTCTCGCACCCTAATCACAACATATCGATACGGTCTCCAAACCCCCCAGCTCCGACTCCTACACCACTGGATCACGGCGAGCTCCTCGACCATAGGATTAGTACCTGGCCCAGATATCAACCATATCTGGCAAGTGGTTGTTCTAGGAAATGTGCAGAATCATCTATTTCTTGCACACAGTATGTTTGCCTTCACGGCAGCTCACATGGCACACCTATACATAGACACTTCTCCTTTGCAGAATGTCAGGTACTCTGACATGGCCCGGCGATACTCAGTTGAAGCCTCAGCTTTCTTTCGATCATGTTCAGTCACTGATCTCAATCAACTCGGTCTGGTCCCGACCCTTGCGTTTTTAATTCTCATGGGTTTGACAACTTTGAGTTTGTTGCAAGGTGAAGTGGAATATCTTGACCGCTTCCTAGACCTCTTATTTTTGACACGCCACTCGCTGCGACTCGTAAACATATACGGAACGCCAGCTGTAAGTGATTTAACCATAGCTCGCATTATGGTTGCATCTGAACTCCAACCTAAAGGCTTGCTAAGCTTGAATGAACGGGTAGAATCGGCCCTGGACAACTTGGAGTCTGTTAACTTGACAAGCCCAAGTACCTCGGGATATCAGAAAGTAATTCTTTCTCACGCTATAGTACAAACAAAGAAGTGGTACTCGTTTGTACCACTTGACCCGCAGAATTTGATCTTGATTCCGCACTGGGTCATGTTCATGACCGATGATTATCTTGTTTGTCTAAGAGATAAGAACAAAGTAGCAATGGCACTGCTAGCACATTGGATTATTTCAATATATAATGCCCCAGAGAAATGGTACATGTCTAAGTGGCCGCAGAACGTAGTAGCTAGTATTGCAAAGGAGCTTGGTCCAGATAAAAGTACCACCATAGAGTGGGTACTAAGTAAAGTACCTATACCCAGATCATAATAGCATATCATTGACGAATACAGCTAATGGAATTTACCCCGGGTTTATATGCTTCTCTATCAAAGATTGAAGTTTCTACTTACCTAATTTCTATATAAATCTCTTTTACCTATTAAAGACCAGTCTCAATCAAGTTTGTAGTGTGAAGATAGATGTAAAGCTCTGATCTTTCTACCTTCCAAAAGAAGTAATGTCAGGTTGGTATAGAACCTAATTAAAGAGGCGTCAAAGACCGAGTCTTCCCTGCAGTACCCGATCACAGCCATCCGCCTAAATAATCCAGCTCTTCTTAAGCAGTAGCTATCTCGAAGTTCCCTCTCTTCGCTCCTCTTACTACGAGTCACTCGGCTGGTTCTCCCCTCGCTTCTTCTTACAAATACACAAAATAAAGCTGCCGTCAATCTCTATATAATAGAGAATAAACCACATCTTTCTCACTTTCCTAATATTAACGCACGTCCCCTTGATAGATCAAGCTATATGATCAAGTGGAGACTTTCGAACACCTTGCTCCTCTTTATACTCGACCGAGTTAAAGCTTTATGCAGACCACGTTAGGCTTTCTACTTAAATTACAAGCGACGAATATACTCTTGGCCGTATCTTGGTTATAATTCGCTATTTAGGGTATATATAAAGTTCTTAAATGCTTGCGAGAATTGATGGACAGAGAAACACTAGCCTGGAAATGGTATATTAATTATTACACAAGATATTCTATATTCCTCTAACCTCTTTCTTTTCTCTATATATACCCTATTTTATCTCTGTCCCTAACATATTGTAGAAATACCTCTAAAAAGTGCCGCACCCTTCACTGTCATGACCCTTGGCGTGTTCAGAGCCTCACACTGTTATACCTCTATTAGCAAGATTTAAAAGAGGAATATTAAGGGAATTTGCTAAAATAGTAACGTACTAGCTTGTACTATAGATATGCTAACTTAACTATTTTACTTTTGCTTTAAGGCAACATACTCAAAGATATTATATAACTAAAAGACAAAAGCCAAAAAAGACGTTCATTAGTAAGGGTTAGGATACTATATAAGACTTATTTTATATTCCTAGCATAATGAGTCTCATGGTTTATAAAACTTCTATTGTTCTATATGAAGTTTATATTTTAAAGTGAGGAATTTTTGAAGATTTCTAAACCTCCCAATGTGACATCTGTTAACTAATCTATAAGTGAGATAAAGTGTAGGCAGCAAATAACACTAATAAAATCTGCACAATACTGATAATTAAACGTTTCAAATTTCCTACTTCAAGTTACTTATATAATCATCAAAACCATTTAGTTTCTCCTCCACCACTACGTGGTTCGAATCTTGAGGTAGAGTTCTCTAGATGCCTCATGCTTGGCATTCTTTTTGGTAGACGCTTCTCGTCCCACTGCAGACAAATCACCCATGGTAACTCTACAGATGAATCCCGGTTGATCCGATTCATTTCCCTCGAACTGAAATCTCGGAAGGCTGCCTTTCTGAACACCATATTCTTGTAACCAAGAAGTATAGAACGGCAGGGAAGCTAAAGTCACATTAAATGTAATTCATGTCTTGTTGAGATATTGAAGGCACTCACGAGCTGAATCTTTGGATTCTTTATTCTCTGAGCTGCCCTGGGGCATAATAAACTTCTCTTTTTGGTTCCGCCGTGGATCAATCACGTATTCTTCTAGTGTCATGCAGAATCCATGCGATTCGAGTGGCTTTCCTTGACGGTAAATATGACCAATTGAATCCAACACTAGATTCCGAAAATTGGTGTCTGGTGGGCAACGTTCGCTTGGCTGGCAAATCTTTCGATAGCACTTTTCATATTGGAAGCTTTCCAGCATATCTTCAAAGTTTTGCTATATCATAAGTTTTAGTGAAGGTCAATTTGGTAGCAGCATGAATTCTAGCATCCCAAAATATATAGGCATACCTGAAATTCTGTTTCAGTCGCTTGAACTGATAATGCTCTTAACACCACATTCGCTACCGCAAATTCAAGGATCTTGACGCCGACCCAGCGATCTATATTTCGTAAGAAGGATTATATCGCAATGAACCTTAATTTGTGGAGGCGTTTGGCAGAAAAGAGCGCTTCGGTGGTACATACCGTTGCTATTTGGCATATCGCGCACTACTAATTGTTGCAGTGAGGAGGATAAAGATGTGGACGATGTTGAAGTTGCATCTTCCATGTTTGTTGATAGCTCGTAAACTTGGGCTATATAGTCAACAGAGGCGACGATCTCGCAGTTTTGTTTAGTTTGTGTAATACTGACGGCTTTTGATTGTGATCGCTTTTGGCGTGAAAAGAGGTTGAATATCTTCATCTGTTATTTTCCCAAAGCTGTGGACCAATGCTAGCAAAGACTCGTAACCTCTGACACCATGCAATTGTGACGGAGAATTGGATAAATTATGTACAAAATAGAAAATGAACACTCATCTACCGTTGGATGGACGCCTACCAGTCAACGTTGTTTCTGACTTTCAACCCTAAAAATAGAAAACACTCGGTGTCTTTAGGCAACTGAAACCATACAATATGGTTCCACAGTCCAATGGTAAGTTCTTGGGCAGAGTACAACAACTTACAACAACTTACAACAACTGGAGATCCAGAAAACCGAATTTGGTTGTTCCAATCAATTTCTCATAGCATTCAGGCCACTGCATTATCTTACACCGAACAGTAGGATTTGAGTTCAAGTAACGTTTTAAAATATATTATAGTTTATGATTTATGAGGGAGATCAAATATTTGGCAAACGCCCCGGCTCTGTGTTAATCAGGTGTACCAGCCCACCAATGCACCTTGAGGTAAACGTTAGGAATCAAGTGTGCCTCGCGTCTTTATGATACGTCAACTCTGCATCCCCACAGTGCATATTTAATGACGTGGAGGCTTAATTGAAGCGCAGAAGCTGAATGAAGAATATTTCGGTGTTACGCAAAAGTTGCGAGCCGCCACGTAATAAATCGCCTGCTTTGAATTCCTTCCAATCTGCGTTCGACTTTTTCCCATAACTATCCACTAAGAACACGTCAACACGAACAGCCCCAGCTATCTTGGAGTACAAAACCTTAATCTAATCGGAGAGCCTCTGTCTATGACAACTTTGCAGGATGCCGATGTCACCATGCCACAACAAAAGGATACTACTGTGGTTTTGAATGCAATGAAAAGCACACGGCACTATCCTCTTGGTAAATGTCTCAGTAGTAATCTCTAAGCCTGAATTTGTCTATTAAACGTGGAATAACAATCCCCGAGTGGTAAGATGCCAATCTACAAGTGAGGCATTCTCAGCACTTATCGTAGAAATAAATATTATATGAAGAGCAACATAGGCTTTAAAGTCAAGCGAGAGGAGAATCGAGGACGGAACGGGACATTTTTCTCCAATCAGGATTCATAAAGATTCTATGCCAATACGCGGAGCAAGCCATCTGGGATCACAATCTATTGAAGCGTGTCGTATCAGTAGTCCGAGCTAATTGGTCTTGATGAAATCGTTTGACATACTTCAATGAGGCATTAGAATGTGGGTGTAAAAGAAACTAAATTGCTGGTATTTTTATTGACGAACGGCAATAAATCTGATATTTCTTTACACAGCAGGAAAGCCATAGAACAGTTGGAGGAAAGGTACGGACATTATAATATGAGGCTCTGTTGAACGAGAAGCAATCATCTTACTAACCATTCATTCCTTCTTTTTTTTAGACAAAGTAGCTTCCGTTGTGCCAAGGTCTCTTGCGAAATGTGCACTATTTACTCGTTTCGTCCATATTTTATACATTTGATAGACACTGATACTGATACTTAAAAAAACTAATATCACTATCTCAAACCCTTTATTTTTGGGGCCGACTACGTATGGCATGTAGACATAGTTAAGCCAAAGCACGATTGGAGTTCTCTATCAAATAGTAATAGTCCAGAAAATGATTTAATTGGACTTTTAAACTGTCAAACAATATATCTATTCCACCCAAAACGCCTTTAAATACAGACATTTACCCTTATTCAAAAAAGTTTCAACCAAAAGCTCCTATGCAAACTAATCACCCCATACACCAAGCGCCATGCAAAAAACTGCTTTGAAGTACTCTTCCACATCCATCGAAGCTTGCTTTCGAGGTTCTGACCAATTTATCTTGCTCTCCATGGATCCCATGTCGACCAGTCTATCTGTCTGATATCAACAAAAAAGTTGATCTACTGGTCATGGCTTTAGTTCTTAATACTTCGGTTTCTTGGTGGGAGTAGCTGGTCTTGCAACGCTGTCAGGTATCAACGGTCCACTGCTACTTTTGCCTACACTTGCCGCTCCACCTTTAGTCAACTTCGAAGGCGTAGGCTCGTTGCTGCCTAAATTCAATCCTCCCATTTTGCCAACTAATGCATCAGTGTCGGAAAGATACTTTCCCAGTGACACAACCTTGCCTTCTCCAATTCCGTTTGAGCTAAATGGATACCATTGCCATCGCTGTATGCCTTCCATTTCGGCTACCTTGTCACTTGCCTCACCCGGTGGCAGAGGTGCATCCACATCATCGTCCTCGTTATCCTGGTCCTTCAGCTTCAGCTTTAAAACCAGTGACTTAATGGAAGCAAAATATTCATTTATAGCCTCGGGACCGAAACGCTTAGTGGGAGCGTTTGGCGTTGATGCCTGACCGGACTGACTTTGACCAGCGGGTGTTTTCGGTGTGCTGGGGATATTCGGTATAAATTTACCCTTTTTCCCTCCAGTTTTCTTTTTCTCGGCTTCGTCGATATACTCTGCCAATCCAACGAACTGTCCACCATCATTCTGACATTTTGAGTCCCACTGATGCCAATCGATTTTCATAGCTTTACTATAATTTTCAAGATTAACGCAGGCTAAGGATAACATAGAATTTACGCACACCATTGGACCATAATTATAAACATCGAAATAAAACCCATCGTGCCCATTATCATCGTTCCCTTGGCTAGGCTGCGACCCAGTTCCTATGTTCGTGCCAGACGGGCTTCCCGGTGTGGAAGTTCCTCTCTTGGGGACAGGTGAAGATGGGGGTGACGGATCTTTCTGGTTAGGTTTGATGTCGGGGAAGTCTGGCAAAGAATTGGATGTTGGTGAATTTGTTGTTTGCTGATTACTCGATATTTCGGAGGTCCGTCGAATCTTCCTACTTTCAATTTGATGGCCGATTTTACTTCCAGCACCTATTTAGAGTCAACGATAAGGAACAACAAAAAGCTTTTTAGAGAGTTTATGCTGACTGGAATTTTCTTTCGCGTCAATGCACCGGAACACTGGACTTCTGTCAACTCCACTTGCTACTCTTGTAGCCCCGATCAAACCACTAGAAGGCGTATATCGACCACCCTCTTCCATTAACGCCATTGGGAATTCTTCCTGGGAGCTTTCTTTGCCGTGTAAGAGAAACGTGTTTGTGTTGGCCCTTGACTTGCTACATGGAATATGGGATTTGAAACCGCCCAACTTCCGGCGCACTGTGTTAGAGCCTTTTTCTCCTCTGTGAAGGAGAACATAACCAGGTGGAGCGTTGGTCTTTATGGATCTTTCCTTGGTTGTGTGATCACAGTTCCTAGTTTCTCGTTTAGAATCGCGAGTTAGATATCTGGCAGGTTGTAGCACGTACCTCCACCACAAATAGTTCATGCAAACTCCATAATATTTGCCCTTATAAGCCTCTGTAGTATCTGCATTCTCGCAATCCAAAGATATCAATGGAATCTTATTACCACTTAGATCGTCCAAAAACTTTATCTTTTTGGCTTCCGTGATTTGTTGAGGCGCGTTTTTCAAACCACCTGCTTGGCGTTGCCAATGTGTTTTGATTGCATCATCGAGAGACTGGGCAGACCACACTGATCTCGGGGCGACAAAATTCTTGTGGGTTATGTTGACGTGAGACGAAGGTCTATCGGGAACTGGGGTTGTTTCAGCAACGAAGGAGAAAGCTGCCAAGTATATCAAGTGGTTGAACCTGACCATGTTTGATTTTAAACAAATATTGAGAAAAGTTGATGTATTCCAATCTTTGACTCTCATGGATACAAAATACATTGAACAAAATATATAGCTTCAAGAAATACATATCCCTTGGTAAGAGGGTGTTGCTAAATTAAGGGAAGGATTAGAAAGGATTGAGTGAAAGAAAATCGCCCCAACCCATGTCCTGGAAACTATTTAAAAACAAATTCCGTTGGTTAAGGAAAGGGATTCAAGACCCATTTATTATGGCAGTGTAAAGAATAGATACTCCCAGATTGCTGACTAAGGACGCAATAGAGGTATCCGACGGAGGGTCTTGACACTGTTGGATTTAAATGACTACATTATTTGTCCATAATGTATAATGCACAAAGATTACTTTAGGCTATGTAGTTCAGTCAGTATTTCTTCTATTTTGTTGCACTTTATATAAACCAGCATATAGAACGGGTAGGGAGAGGGGGACATCAAATCGAGTAATATATCACCTACGATTTCCTATCAAATCTTCTGGAATATTTTTTCAACTACCTAGGAGACTGGTATGAAATATGTATAGCAAATCATGTGATTTATAGTCCATCCCTGATGGTATGATGACCAACCTCATCAATTGACTGGGCTAATGAAGATATTAACCGCTCTACAGCTTTCAATTTTCTCTGCAACCAATAACAGAAGGATCACCTACAACCATTGTCTTGATCCTCTGGGAAAGGGGGCTTCGCAAGGAATCCTTCAGAGATCATTAAGAGCTCCCAGGAAGAGTTGCAAGTAGATATGCGCCTATGATTTCTATTTTCGAACCAACATATGTTGGTTGTTGTCGAATTCGTTCGCTAAGAAAAGCCGCCCCACCGTTGTTCCCCATTTTTCCCCGTGGGCTATGTAAACAAATATTCCAACACTTCTAAATTCCAACCCTGAGCCTAATTACGTTCATACGTAACTGCAGTCCTGCTCGATCTTTGCCTCACTGAGAAATTTAATCTGATGCATTCGATTGATCGGTTTATTTTGAGCGTTTTGCGAGTCTCTTTGCGTCTCTCTTAATCTCACTCTCCCAACCTCACAGAACTACAACTTACAATAACTAAAACGGCAGTCGGTTGATATCTCATCTTGTAGAACTCAAAGATGTCTTCAATAGTTGTCCGGGGAGGGTTAGGCTTTCCTCTTTACGATGTACCTTGCGAACTTCGACAGGACATCTTTCGTTGGATACTGTTGATCCACGAGGAAGAGCACAGCACTACCAAATATTCCAACACAGATGAAGCATGCATTTGTTTCAACTGGCTAGTCGAAGAAGATGTGATGTGGGATCATCGCAATGATTCTCACGACATCACTCAGGAGCTGCGCTACAACAGCCCCATAAGGATGATACCATATTGGGGATCGAAACGAATGTCGATTTTGATGCCTATATCCCGTGAGTGGTACAAAGAGATCCAGCAAGTTCTTTACGCCTCATTCGATTTCGAAATATGCATAGATCTCATCAATCGAATGCCTCCCGCGGTGTTCTGTTTGTCCTTTCTTCCGATCCACTCCTTTCAGCTTATACGGAAGATTACACTGTACGTTAGCAGAACGCTCGTCGAAGAACACCACGAGGTCGAATTGATGGAGCACAGCTTCAGGGAAATTGCAAAAACTCTCTCCGGGCTCCATACGGTGACCCTTTGGATGACCGACAAGATGTGGATCAGACAAGCACCAATCACCCGGGATATCGATCAAGAGTTTTTTGATGAAGTAATTGCTATGGCTAGTTTGTTCAAGCATGTCCCACGGGTGAAGCTTTTGCCTCTGCGAAGCTATGATGACCCGGAACTCACGTGTTTCGATTCTACCGTGTTGAAGTGTCATGAAGCGTGGTCGCAGATACGGCGCGGCTTGGAAAACTAGGACCTCCCTCGAATTTGCGAGTCCTCCAATGGCAAGATCTGTATAGCGGCCTTGTCGATCAAACTTCCAAGATCTTCTCAAGCGCGAATGTCAATAAGCAACCTCTTATTGTCCCTGCTTCTTGATTAGTACAGTACCTAGCCGAATATCAAATTCTCTCTACCGGAACTGCAGGTGTCAGAGAAGATTGAAAAATATACTTCTACCTAGGACTTCTGTCCTACAAAAAACTGCAGATGCTGCCTCATACACGACAATTTCACTCATAACATGGCCTTGAAGTATCCGAGCCTTCTAATCACGACCGAGGGTACATTTCTCATACTTGACACGGAAATCCATAACTTTTTCATTCCTACATAGATCTTCTATCGTCTTATCTAGCCAATATTTTCCGCACAATCTATCCCATCCCCCAATAGGTGCAGCCTTTTCTATTATCAGGTCCTCTCACTCCATACACTAGTTTTTAACTAGTGTTTTATATAGCGACAAACGGAATGAGGACCGTCTTCTTCTTCTTATATCTATCCGGAAACTCCATCCTGAGAGCCCTCTCCTTCTTCCAGGCCCACTGGTACATCTGCCCAAATGAGAAAATCAGGAATACCGCCGTTCCCAAACTCTTTGTGACAAGCAGGACCCCTATCCATGCAAGTGTTTCGAAGAAGTAATTAGGGCATGTCACCCAGTCGAAGCCGTATCCTTGGGGAATCCCCCTCTCCGTGCCTCCTGGTGTGCGCAAATTACTCAAAGTAACATGCGTCTTGAAATTGCTCGCCTCGCCGTATAGGAACAATAAAACGCCTACCACATTCATGATATCGATGGTGGGACTCGACTTTGCGGTTGGGGAATCTGGGCGGTAGATCCAGTAGGCGATATTCAGTCCAGATAATGCCCAGTAATGCGCCGAGTTTTTGAAGATATTCCGGACCGGCATGGTAGCAAGAGAGAACTTGTGCACGTAGAGGGTTTCGTATTCGCGCTTAACAAAATGCAGGACAATCATCGCCATTGCAAGTAGTTGGGACACCGAAAGCGGAGGATTTGTCTTGTAGAGGTATTTTCGGAGAACGAGGAATGACAGGTGGATAATGATGGGTCCAGCATATTCAATTACGAAGACTGTGAGCCATGATATTTGGGGACCTGCTGGCAGTCAATATTTATCCATCAACGCATTCTGGTACCACACCACTCCATTGGAGTCTAGTGAGCAGTGCTACCAGAGTATCATTCATACCAAGATCTTTTACAAAAACCTCCTGCGCATCCAAGACATCCTTATTCTTCCCAATAAGCGCCTTGTGATCTTTCAGGATCTTCTTCTTGGAGTCGAAAATGCCCAGACGGTTTGGGTCCATGCCACCCGCTTGCTGCGCCAATGCAATCTTGACATCTTGCACAGTCGTCCTATCCGTTATGTTCACTGTCGCTGGAAGATTTTTGATCGGTTGCCTCGCAGCTGTCGAAGTAGATTAGCTGTTGCTGTTCAGTGGTTCGCAGAATAGTGCAGTGCAGTAGTGGCTAGAGGGAAGCAACGTGAATTAAGAAGCAATACTTACAGCGCGGAGTAACCTTTATTATCGAGCTCATTTTGAGATTTTGAGTACTTTTACCTCACCTGCAGTCAGCCTGGGAGATGTAATTGAAGTTTGAAGGAGTTGAAAGATGTTGAGGTGAAAGTTCAACGAACGCCGGCTCCAAATTAGTGACCTATGTGCTTGGCACAAAGTGGGCCGAGGCAAGTCTGGCAGCCTCGCCGCAAGGCTACTAATGTCAATATTGACAAAGCAATTGCAATGGCAGATGAGCAAATACAAGAGTATCATTTTCGTATGTGATAAATACTTTCGTAAATCTTACTTGACAATTCTCCTGTCTGGAAATTTTTATAATAGTGAGCTCCAGTAACTGCGTAGAACATTACGGATATCTATTGCCACGTTGATCAGAAGTGAAATTCGCACGCGGACGACACAATAAAATAATAATTTTCCACGCAACACTGGAACCATGTACATTTAATGATCTATGTATGAATAACCGAGAGATTTTATTATGCTCATAGCGAATTTGCAAGGAGGAGTTAATTCTTATTCTAGGTAAACTTAGTTTGAGACCAAGTACCTGGATCGGCTCCTCACCCTTTCAATTCATACTTACGATGTCTCATACCTTTCTTACCAGCCGGAATAACTTTAAAGACGGAGGAAACTAATAAGGAACCACTACTATTTTTCCTTTCTCTAACAAAAAAACGCTTCTTCTTCAGTCCTGATATTCATGCAAGGCTTCGTCATAAACAAAAAAAGTGATATATACTGAAGTCGCAAATGCCAATTTGGCAAACTGTTCATCAAGTTTTTCTGAAACCTCCGAGAAAAATTTGTAGTAGGCAAACCCCCAGTAGTTTAAGCAAAACTTAACATTGGATGTTTCTTTCGCCAATTCAAATTTCGGTTTGTCTCGGATCAACAAAATGAGGAGATCAATTGCGGAAGCTTTTAGGCGTTCTGCGGCTGGTAAAAGCATCTCGGCGACATCCATGACAGTGAGATATCCAGTGGCTTGTCTAACATGGTCGGTGCTCTCTACAAGATTTTCACTTTCGAAAGTGTTAGTGACGGCATTGGCTATTATTGTAAATAGTGTTTGAACAACTTACAGGAGCCCTACACTCAACAAGATGTCGATAAATCTAACTCCAGTGCCATTCCAAGATTCTATAGCGATATAGAGGTTGTCTATATGATCTACAAGGGATAGCATGCTTTTCTTAACAGTTTCGGTGGGGGAGCCTTTGCTAATGGCAATAGCTGTGGAGTTTTTGGTGTATCGGTGGTGCCCATGTTTAGAGATGTCGGTCACAATATAACCTGCAAGATGTCAGCAAACTTCACAGGTCCAGACTGAGTTCATAAGTATGGAAGTCAGTGGGGCTCTCACCTTCTGGAATGGCTGTAGTTTGTCGAGAATAGGCGACTGTAGTAAGGGAGAGTGTGGGTAGAATAGTCGGAATGCAGGCGGATCCACGTGAACAAGAATTGTGTGCTGGTATGGGGATGTGAACATCCACTGCCAGAACTGCGATGAAGAAGAATGATAGTATCGAAGTCACTGAGAAGCACGCCATGATGCTAACAAGATTCGTAGACTAGTTTCTAGCCATAGACTTCAACACATTATCAGTAATTATGTGAGATGGTGAATGATACAGAGAGATTGACCTACAGGCAGTAGTGCTATTCTCGAGGCGATAGTAATATATAGAAATAGAGAACAACCAGTACAGTTTCCCCCCGAAACTTGCGGTAATTGGGTCGGGGAAGCGATGATTGCTGTAAGCTAATTCGATTAATCACAACAAATAGTAGAGAAGCGGGAAACTAAAACAATTTCTGGATGGCTTTGGTAATGCTGTGATATTGCCAATTTGCGATGTTTGGAGATAAAGGAGGGAATAATAAAATGGTAACAATTGCTCCTTATGACCATTATGACAGGTTGGAAGGAGCATGTTGTTGATTCAGCTAGAGAAGGAAAATCTCAATGTTAGCAAGGAAGCGACGGCTCAACAGCAAGCCAACTACGAAGCCATTTCTCGTATCCTGAATTGATGCGTGGCAAAATAGTCACATATTTACAACTACTGAAAATCACAAGTGACAATTGCCAAATTATGAAAAGCACGAAGATAAAAAGAAGGTGTTGAAGAATTACTCAGGATTTTCTAACTGAATGTGTAGAGGCAGGTGCAAGCAAAATCACATTATATGATGCTTGTGACGTGTATACCTTACTAAAATCAACTTTGCAAGGTCTCTAGAACAGGGAGGCAATTTCGAAATCTGGAGTCACATCCTCCTTATATCATGGTTTTATTTTCAAGTCGTTGTGGCCATTGAAATTGGGCATTAGTAGAATTCATTTGCGGTATGTTCGACGTGGAAGAAACAGAATACGTTAATATCTTATACTGTAGTTTGTTGATGTGAAATAAGTTGAGGCAAGAGAGTGATTCAAAATTCTTCCATGTTTGATATTTGGAATATTGTGCCAACAAATACTCTTTCCTCGTTGCGTTTAGGTTAATCTAGCACGACTCACTCTAGGTTGGAATGATGGTACTTATGGCGAGCGACAATATTATGTAGAATAATGTTGCATTATTTTAGCATGGGTTGCCATGCTACCTTTGTTGTCAGTACTCATTTCGTTGTAGCTAGTCTCCGTTTCTAATCCCCTCAAAGCACATACTTTAATTTCTATTGGAGTTCTAGAGTGGAATGGGTCTCTTACTGGCTGATCAGGACAAGACCACTTGGAATAGGTAGCAAGAATAGTCATAGGAGGCAAAAACAAGTAACCTAATGATTCGAGCCATCGAAAGAAAAGATCAGCAAGTAGAGTTATCCACCACAAGTACATGCTTGAGTGCAAATCAAAACTTCTTTCAGTTTGGATAAGTTGACATTCATCTAATTCCCAGTTGTTCAGAAAACACCGAATCTTTGTAATGGGGAAACATCTATGTGCTTGATTATTGACTTAGTGCTAACTCTGGGGCTAGCTGCTGTACTGCACCGCAAACCCCCTCCCCCCAATTCACGCCCACAGAACAAAAAGTTCTCGGTTACACTAGTTTTCGATTCAGGGGCAGGCACCGACTAAGGAGAATCTATTATAAAGTATGGAGTGGCGATGGTTCAAATTTTGCTCGGAATATTAAAGTTTGACAATGACGACCTGCGAATTGTGAGTTTGACGTTTAAAGTTTGAAGCTAGGGGCCATTCATTAGTCAACCAGCTTTATGGAATGCCACCCACAATTAATATACTTTAAAGACGTTATAAGGTACTGGATGATTGCATTTGGATGGATGGCAAAGTGACTGCCACGAGTTCGGGGTGCTCCTCATCGCATGCTCGCATGCGGCCCCGTTTCGTGTTCAGACAGATATCACGATGTCATGAAACATCGTGATATCAGGTCCACCGAGGGCTGACTGCACTTAATCAAACTAATTTGGAATCAAGCTTGTAATTAAAGTAGTGAATATGAACCAGCTATTGCTACAAGAGCTAGGTTGATGATATGCAAGACTGGGCTAGACGGCCATGAAGAAGCATACAACTTCGGGACTTTTGTTTTTTCGGCAAATGTATTGGAAACTAGTGGAATTATTCTCGAAAGAAAGTGTCTGTGTCTCTTCGCACCCAGGCACCCAAGTACTGTTGGTGCTAGACACGTCCTGCATGTAAATGATAATACCGCAAGGATGTTTCTCGTATGATATACCGTTACTCTATTAGCCGTTCTAGCTTTGCGACTACTGAATATTGGTCCACAAGCAATACACGCTACAGCCACCAAATGATCCGTGGCTCGCGTGGGTTGACATCTGTAGGCGAAAACGTGTGGGACTGTCAAACCTTGATAAAAGGTTATCTATATTTATATATGTATATATTTATGTTTTTTGTAGGGTTTTTTATAGGGGTTTTTTTTATAAATGGGTTTGATATATTTGTATTTTGAATTATATATCTACCAAATGTACAGATACACAAACACAGGCTTATTTATGGTCGACTGACTAGCATAGCTGCTATGAAGTGAAATATGTCACATTCGGTCTCTGTTAGAAGAGAGAGAGAGAGATCAATAGTGCAGAGAAATTCCGGCTGATGAATTTCCAATCATATCCGGCCGGTGACTCGCTTAATGATAATAATAATAATAAATATAAAAATATTAGAAAGGGTTAGATACGATCTACAGGTTCTGATATCTTGGCAGACCCATATTTCCCCCCTGAATGAGCTAGCGTGGGATGTCGCTGGGGTGTCCCGACCCGAAGGTCAACACCCAGTCCAGCAACCCCAAGAAAATATTTGGGTTAAGCGGAAATGAGGATATACTTTCTCCCAGAGGCTGTCAATTACCTCAATTACGACTTCATGAAAATGTGCATCTAATTCATCTCTGCTCGCTATTGACCTGCAAAATCCGCCCTATCGCGATTGGGTCAATACCGATACCTCTCCAAAACGCAAGCTGCAAACACCATCCCATCCCGCATATCTTCAGGGGCTACAAAACGGGCCAAAGCGCTTCAGAAACCCAAAAGGCAAAAAAAGAAAGAAAAATACAATAGAAGAGCCACTCGGTTCTCGATTGTTCGTACACACCACTCCTTACATTCCCCATGAATTGTCGCACTGCAGTCTAGCCAGCCCATTAACATTCCAGACTCGGGAAGCGCAGGCCAGGAGATAGGGTTGGGAAACGGAACAGGCGCAATGCCCTGGCATCACCTCCCCCAAATCGCCTTTGCAATCGCAACCTATCCGTTTGCTGCATCCTCGGCAGCAGACCTGCCCCTCGAACTCGGTGATGAGCTGTATATAATTGAGGAAGGTGGGGAGAATGGGGAGTGGTATCGCGGATATTTAGTTGCGCCGCCGAGCTTGCTGGCTGGGTTGACCGCGATCAAGGGCCAGTCCCTCGAGGCGAGGGTTTTCTCGGGCGTGTTTCCTGCCAGTTGTGTAGAGGTTCGGGAAGTTCTTGGGGAGGATGATGATGAGACTGACGACGAGGAGATCGAGCGGCCGGTCAATGGACGGAGGAGGAGTATACGAGTGAGCTTGGAGGGAAGCCCACTTGCTCTAGAAAAGAAGACCGGAACAAACAAAGCATCTGGTGCTAGCATAGAAGGATACCCAAACAAAACAAAAGCGAAGAAGAAACGCTTCACCAACGGCACCTCTGCGAGTACAGATGCCCCTAGGGATCCAAATGCGCCCAAGCCTCCTGCTCCCGTTCCAATGTTGAAAATTGGAGACGAGACACCTACCTCCGCCTCTGAGCCATTAGTCGACGAGATCGCAAGCTGTTTACGGGAATGGCATTCTACAAATCTACACGAACTTCTTCTGTCGAGCCAATATACACAATTGGAGAAAATGTCGAGTCTGGTAGCTACATTGGATCTTGCGAGGAACCAGTTTTTGCACAATGTGTTGACGGACCACGAGTTGGAAATTTTGAGAGAAAAGACCATATGGGACCTGGTTCGGGGGAACAAGATGCTGAATGGAGAGGTAATTGTGCGTGATCCTGCGCATCGGGGAAGAATACTCACTGTGGATGATTCGGCTGTCGAGATTACAAAACTACAGTCTATGATGAGCTTGCTGGATGAGCGGCCCCAACTTCCTCTTCATGATACACTCTCACTCCATCATCTTTTAGTAGATGTCAAGCCATTCGTAGGAGGATCCACGGAGTCTACCACATTGGTCTTCTTTCTCGCAACCAAGACCCCAGGACACCCTGTAGCCACCTTTTCGGAAAGCTACTCGTTTGAAGTCGCACCCACTGGTGCTCTTACAAGTTTAGCCAAAGCTGGTAACATGCGAACGTTGTTCACAGATTTGTCAGCAGCAGATATCGGAGAAGTGCCTGGAGTGGATAACGAACTGTACCTGGTAGTAAAAGTACGGTCAACTCATCAGGTTACAGCAGGTAAGCCAGGGTCTCGTGGAGCAGGATCCCGTGGTGGAGGGTCTCGAGAGGGAACCATATCGACGAGAGGTGGTGAAAAGCCACCGTCCTCAAATGGAGTAAAGTCTGGCAGGAGGAGTCTCATGTGGGGCCAAAAGTCGACTAAATTGTCTTACTCAAGAAATGCCCCTATATCTTCCAAGCTCAACTCATTATCGGAACAATCGGAGGAGCGTAACCTCAGCCGAAATGAAAGTAAAGATGGCCCTCTAGGCTCTTTGGACTCATCATCCCGAGGTCCTGCCACGAATGAGCTAGGTCGTGGCTCGGTGAGTCGAATAGTTACCAAAACTCTGGGAATTGGTGCTATTAAAGTAAGTGAAATCATGAAGCAAGATGAAGAAACGGAGAAGGTAGTCAGTATTTGGTCTCCAGCTGTGGCCTTTACAGAAAATCAAGATTATCAGCACGCCGATGGTTGGGATGATATAATACGTGAACTGATGGAGAGCAAGTCTGAGCACTACGAAAAGGCTCGGAAAGTAGATCGTCTTCAAGTGCATCTAAAATCTTTCGAGAGCCCTGATGCGCAAGCTCTTATTAAAGCAACACCAACTTTGCTGGCTGGTGTATCGAGAACGAACAAGATGGGTTTCTCTGGTGCTCCTACGAAGCCCAGATCAGACATTTATGTCACGATCGATGAAGCATTTCTTCCACGACACGCACTTCTTTCTCGCTCCTCTGGTAGCGCCATACCACTGGCTACAGGAATTGCTTGCGCGAATCTCCAAGTCACCTTGGAGGTTAGAAAAGCGAGTGGTGAGCGACTAGAAGGTGCGATCTTCTCTTCCTCGAATGCCGAGGGTGAAAGCTCATGGGACTCTACTGTCACGGAACGAGGAGATGCCTGGAATCAGACATTACGGCTAGCTATTCCACCCAACGACGTGGCTGGCTCTCATCTCGTCATGGTCTTAGCTGATGTCCCTAATCAGCCTTTTGCCGTTTGCTATGTGCCATTGTGGGATCAGCAGGCATTCATCCGTGATGGACATCACTCCTTGTTACTTTACAGATATGACGAGGCCACTTCGAATGCAAAGGGAGATAGAGACGGGAGAGGTGGCTACTTGTCTCTTCCTTGGAATTCGAGGGGAAAAGATGATGTTTCCAAAGATGAGGTTGTCATTGGCCCCATTGCTACGCTACGGGTGCAAACTTTCTTGTGCAGCACGAAATTTTCCCAAGATAAGGTTTTATTGGGACTGTTGCGTTGGAAAGAACAGCCGCCTGGAGATGTGCAGGAGCTCTTGAAGCGTTTGATATTCGTTCCTGAAATTGAGGTTGTTAAGCTGTTGAATGACGTTTTCGATGCCATCTTCGGAATTCTTGTTGAGAATGCTGGAAAGGACGACTACGAAGATTTGATATTCAGTGCTTTGGTCACAGTTCTCGGCATAGTTCATGACCGCAGATTCAATCTTGGACCTCTTGTCGACCAGTATGCTGAGAACAAATTCAACTACCCCTTTGCGACCCCTTGTCTTGTAAGATCCTTTACACGCCTTCTTACATACCCCGAAGATCCGGAGACATCCCGGAAACTAAGGGCTACGTTCAAGGTAGTGCGGCATGTTCTCAAATTCATTACTCATGCTCGAGGCCAGCAGAAAGAGAAGGAAGCTGGAATTGGAATAACCAGCACATCTCCAGGCTTCACTCGCCACCTCCGGACGATCTTTAAAGCACTGGATGCATTGATGCGAAATACAACACCGATTCTAGTTGGAAGTCAAACACTGGCCGTTCAGCATTTTCACACATGGCTACCTGAACTCAAAGGTCTGCTTACTACTGAGGAGATATTGCATATTGCAATCGATTTCATGGATTCTTGCGAAGCTGTCAAGGGCAAGCTCATTCTGTACAAGCTGGTTTTAATCATCAACTATTCTCGCCTAGAGCTATTCTCCCAGCCGGAGCAAAAGTCTGCTCTGAGTGCCAATACCGTTCGATGGATTGCTCCACACTGGGGCAAAACCGAACAAGTAACCATTCAGTGGAGAGAACAAGTCCGGCTTTGTTGTTCAATTTTATCCACCCAGATTGACGGTCTCGGCCCCGAAATTCCAGATCACATTCCAAAAATCATAGACTCATATCTAGCAATCAACACTCACCCCATAAAACCCCAGCCTCGGCTATCATTGCTTTTTCCAACCGCTTACCCATTTCCCAGCAAACCCATTCTCGGAACCGTAGAGTTTGATGAGGTTCTCATTGAGCTCACTGCCATATTGTCTGCGATCTCTAATCTTCCTAATGGGATGCAATTAGATCTTGCAGGGGATGAAATGGCCACTCTTTTAGAAGATACATTGCGGGTGCATTTGAGCATTGTCGAGGCGAAGGCTTTCCCATCGAACTGGTTGAGTGTTTACATTTACCATCATAAATCCACAATGAGGACATTGGAATACCTCGCTGGCATTCTTCTGGACTCTTTCTTGCCCGATCCTGACAATGCGGAAGATTACAATACCGAATTGTGGAAGATGTTCTTTACCGTTCTTTTGAAGTTGGTTGGGAGTGATGCACTTGCATTGGAAACCTTTCCAGAGCAGAAGCGAAGAGCGGTCTGGAAGATTGCTGGCGATGTCCGAGAACATGGCGCTGATTTATTAAGGAGAACTTGGGAAGCCATTGGATGGGACACTAATCTCGATGATAAACAACGATACGGGATGGCAAAGATGGGTGGCTACCAAGTCCAATATGTTCCTGGCTTGGTGGGACCGATCGTTGAGCTTTGTTTGAGCGTCCATGAGGGTCTTCGTCGTGTTGCTGTCGAAGTGTTACAAACTATGATCATTAGTGAATTTACTTTGAGTGAAGATGTCATCATGATACAAACAGAGATGATCGATTCTCTCGACTATCTCTTCAAAACCAAGCCACTTACTGAAGGTATACAGCAGAAGCTATTCATCAACGAACTACTTGATCTCTTCCAGCCATTGGCTGGCATTGAAAACGACACACTCTACTCTGGTATTCGAGATCTTGTTGCGACCATCGACGAGTTCCTTGATCTTCTTGTTGCAGTACATAGCACAGATGTGACCGGAGAAGCTTCTCACATGATCCACCGACTTCGCCTAATGGAATTCCTGAGAGATATGCAGAAAGAGCAGATCTTTATCCGCTATGTCCATCAATTGGCTGAATTACAAGCCATGGCACGGAATCATAAAGAAGCAGGTCTTGCTCTCCGTCTCCATGCTGACATGTACGAATGGGATCCAACATCTATGGTCCAAGCTTTGGTAGAACCCGAGTTCCCAGCTCAAACACAATTTGAACGAAGGGAACGCATCTTTTTTGAGATGATTAGACATTTTGAGGAAGGTGAGGCGTGGAGCAGTGCCTTGGACGCCTACCAAGAACTTCAGATCCAATACCAGAATAACGTGTTTGATTTTCCCAAACTTGCACGCACGCAACGAGCTAGTGCCACGATCTACGAAACGATAGCTAAGAGTGATAAAATGGTTCCTAAATACTTCCGCGTAGCATATCGCGGAATGGGATTCCCACCAGGTCTGCGGGATAAAGAGTTTGTCTTCGAAGGGGGGGCTAATGAAAGAACATCTGCTTTTGCAGATCGAATGCAAGAGCAGCATCCCACAGCTCAGATACATACCCAGCCAGGTGATCTGGAAGACATCGAAGGACAATTCCTACAGATTTCCGCTTTATCGCCGCATCGTGAACTCGAACACCACGTTTTTCAACGAGCTCGTATTCCCATGGTCGTCCGTGACTATCTCCTCTCTGCACATCCCCAGTGCTTCTCTGTCACATCTAAACGCCAGACCTCCGGCCCGATCCAAGAACATCACGCCGAAAAGATTCTCTACACCACTGCAGAACCTTTTCCCACAATTCTACGGCGTAGTGAAATTGTAAATGTCGAGCGCGTACGTTTCAATGCCGTGCAAACAGCACTCGAGCGCATCATCCGCAAAACGCAAGAAATGGGTGTTGTAGAGAAACGTGTCTTAGATGGCGAAGAAAGCATGGCCCCTCTTCTTTTTGAAGCACTCTCCATCTCTGTTGACATGAACTCTGGTGCAAGTATTGCGCAATACCGAGAATTACTACCCATAGAGTGGCAAAATGATGAAGTTGAAGATGAGGAGCCAACTCCATTGCAGAACGCACTGAGGATAGCTCTGATCGATCATGCTATTATGATCAAACGGTGTATTAATCATTTCACCAAATTTCCTGACAGTATGCAAGGCGTGCACCAAGAGAGTCGTGAGGAGCTTCAGCAAAGTACATTTCCCATTATGCCAAACTCTCTAAATTTATGTATTAACTTGCTCTCAGATTTTGAAAACACGTTTGCCCCAGAACTGGCATCTTTTGCATTCCCCCAAATCAAAGCCCAGTTGCGTTCTCCGACCCCTACGCCGTCCTGGGCTATCGCATCTCCTGGGTCCGAAGTCAATAGTCCTATCAACATCCCGCGAAGTCTAACTAATGGCACGAGCCTCACAACCGACACATCGGTTCTGAACACTACAGTGACAACACCACACCATACTAAAAACTCTAACCGACTGAGTTTCCTGAAACGGACACCTGGACAAGTTCCATTACCTGAAAGTGCGCCCAGCACCCCAGTAAATGGGAACGGCGAACGTAATTTTAATGGAGGAATACAAGGAAAGTTAGAAGCGAGCGAACAGTTCAATAACGACTCAAAACGGCATTCTTACTTCGCGAACAGCGCTCCGCTCTTACCCGCTGGACGTGGACGCAGCGAACGAGACGATAATGACTGGGTAACCGATAGCGATCTAACTAAGGACAGCCGTACCCGGGATGGCAATGGAAAGGATGAGAGGAGAAGTATGAGTTCCCAGCGAATCGAGATTGAGGAGAGCATGAAGAGGAATGTAGGAAGTGTGAGAAAGAGACTTAGTATGTTGAAGTTGGGCAAGAAGAGTAGTAAGGGTAATGTGCTTGTGGGGAGCGTGACTGAGGAGTAATTCTCGTCAGACATCTTCGATATTAGTGGGCGAGGTCCGAGATAACAGTGGGGGTATAGTTGTTTACAGGGGAAAATGGAAGTTAGGATTGTATTTGTGTTACTGGTGAACGGAGGAGGGAATTTCAGGGTACATAAAGGAGAGATAGGATATGTATCTATGACGATACGTTGTACATTTGTTGGTTGCTTTTTGGAGGAACATGGGCGGTGCCGTATACCCGGAAACATTTTCTTGTTTGTTAGTTTTTACACAAGTATAGAGAGAATTGTATTGTGCTCTACAGAAGAAACAATTGTATTATAGGTCGTTGTGATAATCAGTTTCAGAGGTGTGTAGAAAGGGCGGTCTCACTCGCTATTTGACACGACATATTACCATAAATGGATAGTATAAACGATTGCCTTATTCGGAGGAAATGGGCAATCAGCGCGGAAAAATAATAGAAATAACACAGCCATCGAGATTACAAGCCCACGTGGGTCATGATTTGAACAACCATAGGCTTGCTCGGATTTTGATATGCTTCACAGGCTATATTATATACACTATACTATCACATCTTCCGCAAGACGACAAGCAAATGATCCGCCGAATTCATCGTCTCCTTGTCTTCAGCACTCCGCATGATAATGTCTAGCCAGCGTTCCAGCTCTTCATCTTTCAGTTTCGCCAAACCTCTCGCACCATCAAAGCCGAGAAACCCTTCACAGCTGACCGTTCGCTCAACCCTCGCTTGCCCTCCAAAGGCCTGCAGCTCTTTCTCCAGATCAGCTGGATATACGTGGAACGACTCCGTCTCTACCTTTCTGGTGTATTCTCCTGAATTCAAATACCTCTCATAGAAATCCCACTCTTTCACGAGGCGGGAAGGGTCGCGCCGTCCCATGTCTCGGAGGTGGGCATAGACGGTCACATATGCTAAGAGAACATAACCTCCCGGCTTCGCCATCAAGATGCTGTTGCGAATGACGGTTGATCTCTCTTCCGGGTCGAGTAGATGATACAAAGGGCCAAGACAAAGCACAACATCAAACGAGCCTTGACAGGCTTGAAGGGGTTCACACTGCGGGATTGCGAGCGCATTCGCATGTATTATGGCATCCAATCGCACGCTTGCTTTCTCTGCATTTCCTTTAGCAACTTCCAGATTTCGATGCGATAAATCATTCAATGTAACTCCGTGTCCTTGCTTCGCTAACGCAATCGCTGCGGAACCAGTTAGCCACAGTAACAGAAACCCTTCCTTTGGCATGCACTTGATTAGGTTCGATAGACAAGATTGCTTACCATATTTTCCTGGACCACCCCCAATATCCAGGATCTTAACTTTATCCAGCTTTAAACTTGAAATGCAGGAGCCGATGACGCGCATTGTCACTTCGAACTCAAGCCTCCCTTCATCCAGCCGATGCTCTTCCATCTCAGCATGTGCATCATACCAACTTTCGACCAGCGTCCTCCCTGCCATAATATCTCGTCTTGACTGATTTTTAAACAAATAATCGGTTTCTAATCACTATCTTTTGTAGATTTCTGAGCAAGCAAAGTCACAAGTTATCGAAGCCGATTACGTAAGTTGAGGCATTTTCCTGCAAAAAAAACGGATCTCTCTGGCAACCCCGATCCACGCCGGCTCAGCGTCCATCTATCTATTCTTATCAATATTATATAATAAGAGCTTGATTATCTTGCTTATCTGGCTTAGTTCCCCCTTTCATTTTTAGGGGGAAAAAACAGACTCCTTGCCTTATTTTAGGATTGGGCTGCTTCTTATCATTATCGCTATCGGTCTCGGAAAGTAACACTCGGACCATCATAAATGTGGGAACTAACTCTTCGCTAAAGCCCCTTTTGTTACCTCTCCTCTTTACGACGAAGCAGCCAAGTGTTTTATTTAATCGGAGAGCAGCAAACGCAGGTTGGTAGACTAGTATGCGGGATTTGATTTTGGAATCTCTAAGCCTGGTGTTACTATTCCATGTTAAAATGGTATACCATCTGCTATTACAGCATGAATTACACACCAGAGTGGTCGCAACGATAAATGATCTTTCTACGTCTTTGATCCTTTCAAGAGCATTATCACGGTCAGGAGCGGGGGTATAGATACGCAAAATCTATCATTGACATGGTCAGTTCACATTCACTTGCGTTCTGGAGTCAAGCAACTTGTCCACGCTCAGATTACTTGTTCTATGCAGGGCTTGTAGCCTGCGGCCAGCCGCACTATGGTACTCCCCTCTCCCTCCCCCCCCTCTCGTCTAATATCCCGAGAGGTTGTCCTCTCTAAGGAGAATAAGTCCACCAACCCTTCGATCAACAGCCCTTCCCTCCCGGTGGCGGGGCAGGAGTTACACCGCCTCACTCTTAGCCCGCCTCCCACGGGTTCTACCCTCAACCACCGTTGGAGGGTTGAGCATGTCGATCTTTAGGTTGCTGGACCTCCTCTTCTTAGAGGGGACAACCTCTCCTTTTACCTCCTTCTTCTCCTTCACGGCCTGCTCCTTCTTTGGAGCAGGCTTCCTCTTGCCCTTCCTAATACCTTTCCCACCCTGGTGGGGAGAGGGAGCTGCTGCACTAAATTTGGCAACGGACTCCCTCTCCTCCAGCCAGGGCTTTCCAGAATACCGTCTACCCCAACGGGCAGGATCTCTTGAGGAAGCTATGAGAACAAATTAGCTCAAATTCTATGTCGTCACAAGCTTTGAGATAATGAGAGGTCCAAATTCTAAACTACAATTTGCTGAGCGCTGTAACCGTAGCCCAATAAGCATGTGAATGCAGATTATACGATGACTGATGAATCAGATACAGTCGACAGCAACTCGTTGATTGGCTCGCGATGTTCAATTCCACCAAAATGAACTGTCAAACCGTGCTGGGAGCTACCAGGTATGGAAAACAAATCTTCCGTGAGGCTGGGGAAATGAAGAGAGCGTAAAAATAACATGAAGGGCTGCGTGAAAACGAACAAGTAGATTCTCTCGTAATAGCCTAGACAATGAGAATAGACGTAGTACTCGGTCAAACATAGTCTGAAACGAATACATCGTATGGTACGAGACAGCAGAAGAAGAAACAACAGAAAATAAGGTGAAGAAGCACTGCTGAATATTATGAGAATTCGTAGTTTCAGACAGTACTACTGATATGACTAGAAGTGCAGATATATCGATAATAGTAATGAAGTGTTGATTACGTACCACCTGGTGTGCCTCTGCTCATTGGCTCTTGCGAGGTGTGACCTCTCATATCCATCACTGGGGTGCTCTGCAATCTAAAATTAGAACTAGCTCAACTAGAAGAAGTGACTCTAGTGACATACCTTTCGAGGCTTTTTATTGGAAGGTCTTCCAAAAGCGTCGAGAGCTCGAGGATTCTGCACCAACAAGTTAGTCTAATGTTGGTCGCGCCACAAGTGATAAGAAACTGTGCATACTCTGTACTTGCGTTCCAACTTCGCAATCTCCTTCTGTGCACCTTCCATCTGATCAGCCGCAACGAGCTTCTCATCGATTCGATCTTGCAAAGCCCTCAATTCCAAAACGCGGGCAGCATCAAGCAACATCTGGGCGCCGTCATGTCCCGGTGCAAGTTGGCCGACAGGAGCAGCAACACGAGCCCTCTTGGCCGGGGGTTCTCCATCAATCCCATTATCTTCTGTGCCCCGTACGACTTTGGTATTTCCATGATTAGGAAGAGCGTTACCAGAACAGCTAGATTGAACATGATGTTTAATTACAGCTTCCTCTTCCTCTTCGTCGTCAATTGCTTTGCGCTTCAGAGAGGTGGTGGGTGCGGCTGGGACGTAGATGATGTTATGATCCGTTGGGGTGGTGGCAGCGGTATCGACTGTAGGCGTTTGGTTGTTGCTGGTGCTAGCGTCGTGGTCGGGGGAGGATTGGGAGAATTGGGACGACTTGGGAGAGGCAGACATGATGGGTGACGGTATCTTTTCGCGTGGAGTGGAGTAGGAGATGGAAATAATGGCGGAAATAGATGAGAATATGCGGCAAAGCTGGGTGAAAGTTGAGTGTGCTATTCGATTCGCGTGAATTGGAGTTTCGTTGCGTTGCTGTTTGGAAGTATTTACCTCTTGCAGTTTCTAATGGAAAGTATCTGATGGAGAGATATGGCGTGGACTATCCAGTAGCCCAGCGATCGAAGAATCTGGGAAAAGTCGGGTTCGAGTAAAAAGTCAAGCGCGTGGGTATTTTGGTGCAAATATGCAGGTTGGACGTTCATAAATTGTCGCTGGATGCTGTATGGAAAAGAGAAGTATTGCAGTATGACCGAAATGCGCTCGTGCGAAAGAAACTGCGAATGATATGATCAATGATCTAGAGAACTGTGTTTGGAGAAAAGAGAAGTTGAGGACGTAATTCTGGGCTGGGGAGTTGTCGAGAGTTGGTAGATATATCGGTTTCTGGTACCGGAGGAGAGGCTTAGGAAAGAGAAAAACGCGCTAGCATCAACCCACTTTAAATTCACAATAGACCAGAAGTTCCAGCGACGCGCTATTGTACTTGTTATTGTACGAGGAATAGTGACTTGTGAACAATAGAGCGATCAGTGAACACGGACGTTGGGTGGAGAAATTCAATGATTGATTGTATTGTGGACTACGAATCTTCGAGACTGAGAATTCATTTCCCTCAGAACTCGCAAGAGTTACCTGGCTACACATGATCCTACTAGATTTAAATTTAAAGAAATGCTGTTAAGAGTGCCGATGTTTTCAAATCAGAAGAAGGAGCGAGTGAATGTTTACTTTCTCCTGCCTAAGGCAAAACGAGGCTGCGACTATTTTTCGCCATGCCGCCAGCCACGCTATTTTGATATAGCTCGCCTTCATATTCACTCTTGCGCTCTCTCCCAGATGTTCTTGATCACCGTAGAGGTCTGTCTCACTGGTTGGTAGGTCCGGCAATGTTGGGCGGATAACGTCAAGCCAGTCAAGGATTGAGCCAACACATTTTGAGAAGCCGGACGCCAAGGTAAGGCAACGGAGGGATTAAGAATTTATCTGCGGTTTCGGCGGTGGTTGCGCGGCTTTGGTTGGCCTGGAAAACTTTGGTTGGTCTGGAAACTTAATGGATGGGCTCCCAGATGGGCCGCACCCCTTTCAATTCCCCACAACATTGGTTGGTGCAAATGGCTGGTGTTCAATAGACGCGCTTGAAATCTGGGAAGTTTACGGCAGAATGCTCCCCACACAAAGTAAATTTTGGTTCCTTTGCATTGATAATTGATATGGTAATGGCAGTGATGTCCAGGCACGTCTTGGTAGGAGGAATTTACGGTAATCAGATGACTGTCAATACGCTTTGCTGCAGTTTTCGGCGCCCAAGATAAATTTTGTCATAGACTTATACATACCTGATCCTTGTTCTGGATATCATAAAACCCCAACCGTAAAGGTCAAAGTTGTTGTTCATGACGGTGTATTTCGTTTATATTGAAGGACAGAATCTCAGGTCCGATACCTGCAGGCTTTAAAAGGTCTTTCCTAGCCACTAGTCAGCACGGTGAGCATCACTAGGTAGTATTGAACTGTGATGGCGGATTAAGCATGATCCACACAAATGAGGCCGTTACAACATCGACAACCGCATAGCTCCGCTCGGTTTTACTTAGCATGTGATCACTTCTCCTAGACGTGGCTTAATTATCCATCCTCGTTCGCCAATATTCTGTTACCCATGATTCCAGACCAGAAACAGTTCAAAAGCTCGCAAAATTCTTACAATGGTTGACGCCAATCAGACGCAACAAGTAAACCTGCCAGTTCACTTGTCCAAATCTGGCACAACAGAGAATGATGGGTCTCTGAACCAACTCCCTCGGCGTCCATCAAACCATCGATGTCAACTCCGAAAGTCTGCAAACCAAGAAAGCTTAGACGAAGAAGATTTGAGTCCTAAGAAGAATGTGCGATCCTTCTCTCCTCAATGGGTTCTAGAGTTTTGGTCGGAATTCTTTGGGACTTTCATGATTCTAGTATTTGGTGATGGATCAATCGCACAGGTTAGTTTATTTGGCCATACGGTTCCCAAACTTAATTTCGAGCATCGAAAGCAACTTTAATGTTTAGACCCTATGAAACATTGGGTAGTTTGAACTCTACATGCAAACTCCTAGAAGGACTTGGAGCTACCCTTCGTCATTCCCCAATCGTTCGAAATTCGAAATAGAAGTCTGCAATTAATTCTTTTTTATAAGATTGCATGGGCAATATCCAGACAGCTGACGAATCCAAGGTAGTCCTAACCGACGGCCAAAAGGGCGACTATCAAACCGTTTTCTGGGGCTGGGGGTAAGTCAAAACCGCACTTTATTGACATCTGTACGTCTCAATTTTCTAATCTCTAGCAGGATTGGGGTCATGCTCGGGATATATGTATCACAAGTAAGTGCCGGTCCATGTATAACTTCTCATGAGCTGCGGATACTAAAATCAACATTCAGCCTAGCGGATCCCATCTAAATCCTGCAGTCACCATCATCAGTTGTTTATTCCGGGGGTTTGCGTGGAAAAAGATTCCACATTATATTATCGCCCAGATATTGGGGGCGTTCGCTGGTGCAGCAGTCATATACTGTGGGTTTTGTCTCCAGATGGGGGGTTTTTTGGATCACACGGCCTCCGTAGCTTTGCTGTCTAAGATTTTGACTAACCTTGGTAGTGAATTACAAGTCAGCGATCACGCTTCATGAAACAGGTCCTAGAATCCGAACATACCCAAATGGACCAGATAGCAAAGAAAACCATACCACCGGGGAGATATTCTGTTCATACCCCGCTAGTAACATGACCCCCGCCGACAGGTTCTTTAACGAGTTCATTCCTAGTACGTCGTTCTTACCACCCTTCTGTAATCCGAGATGGTTATTTTTGAGGGCTACCAAATTCAAATCAGAGAACTGTCTGTCTGACAACAAAGTAGGCGTGGTACTGATGATCCTTATCTTCGCGCTCAACGATCACTCCAAATCGAACGAAATCATCAGAAACCTAACACCGCTGATGTTCTTCTTTATCGTGTTTGGTCTTGGGGCTTCATTTGGATGGGAGACCGGATATGCTGGAAACTTTGCTCGTGACTTTGGACCAAGGGTCTTGTCCTATCTTGTGGGCTACGGAAACGTATTTGAAGCTGGCACCTACTTTTTCTGGATTCCATTAGTGGCTCCGCTTACGGGTTGCTTCCTTGGAGCTCTCATTTATGACTTGTTTATATACCGTGGTAAAGATAGTCCTATAGTTAGACTGTGGGGCGGTTTGTTTGCAGCTGGGCGGAAATCTGGTGGTGTTGTTCATAGCAGCGTGTGAGGTTTTGAGTTAGCGAGACGAAGGAGAGTCTTCTCTACCAGTGATAGAAAAGCTCAAGTGGTTGCACGTGATTACTCTGATCAGCTTTAGAATTGGCTAAGATATGAAGATAAGAAATACACTTTTCCCCATTACCTTGGCCAATTCGAATTCCAATTTGAACGATCGCAAATTACCAGTATGCTCCATTTTCCTTGGATGATGACAATGCGTTATATAAACCCAGTTCAACCATTCACAGGTTTTGAAGGTGCTGAAATATGTTCACATGTTGTCTGGTACGTACACATGTTCGCGAACGATATTATTAATATAGCTTCACAGTTATGACAAGAAGATAGTTGCTATGATGAATTTATACTATCCTTGCGGGTTTTGAATAGCAAGTTAGCTACCAAAAAGTAAGCAGTGTTACTGTGTATAACGTTTCATTTTATTTATGATTGAACCAAAGATAAAACAATTCTTTCTACATGATGAAATTAAATGATTTGAGATTGGTTCCACTACATCTCAGATTTGAAAAATGAATCCCATTCCGGACCACGGGTAGTTTGGCATTGCGGAATAGCATAAGTTAAGCATGTGAGGATCTATGGTGCCGGTGTAGTGCCTGCCCTGCGAGTAGATGATCAACTTGATGTTGTAGTGGTCGGCCTACTTGTAGAAGATCGTGTAGAAGACCGGGATGAAGTCGTCGTGGTTGACCTGCGGGTGGATGTGCGGGTTGCCGTTCGGGTTTCTGTACGTTCGGTTCTTGTCGTTGTCTCAGGAACCCGCGTTGTTGGTGCGACTCCCACGGTAATATCAGCGGAGCCACGTCCTTGTTGTCCTTCAATGCCCATGACCATATAATTCTGCCTCCCTAGCTTCAACCCTGCCTTCTCCCACGCTCGGAAGTGGTTCCCGGTGTTGATGGTGCCGCCACAGTGCATTCTGGTACGGACAGACCAATACTGCTGAAAGTCTGCCGTGCCGATGATAGAGGGAGCATTGGTGCGCTCTTTCTGCCAGATTTCATACATTCCTCCATCACTCTCTACCATCCCATATTGTGTTGCGCTTGAGTTGTCAGAGGGATTGTGGCGTCCCATGGACTCGATTACATAATATTCAACGAGCGGATTAGTTGTCCAGCCGTATAGAGCAAGGTATGCGTTACCGTTGACCTGAAAGGAGCCAGAGTAGTTGAAAAGCCTAATTTATAAAGCAAGCTTGTGTCAGTTGCTTATAATGCTTCACCCGTTGGTGATTTGTGATAGGTTCTGCTTACATGTCTCCTCCTGGTCTGTAGCCCTTTCCAACAACAAAATTCCCTCCAAACCCATTGTTCCAGTCCACGCTAAACTGACCGGCAGGTCCGCTTTCAAAATCAAGATCAGCGAAGTCGTTAGCCCAGTTTTGAACTATGAAATTTGATCCTTGTCTAGGCTTCAAACTCTGAGAGTTCGTGGCGGGAACTGCAACTACACCAACGGCAGCCACATATAGAGTAGCAAAAAGAGCAGCGACTGAAACCATGATTAGGATAGTATGGGATTAATCTAGAATCTGATTTATGTGCAAAACTTGGGCAAAATCTACTCTTAAATGATATCTGAGCCCTTCCATCCTTTTGCTATCAAACACTTGCACGCAACGCTACATTCTGTATTTGGCTACAGCCACTCGCATGTAATATATGCAAATACACTTAGGCTATACGAATTCCGCATATATTGGATGGCGATCAATGTCTGGACGAGAGCAAGAAAGCAGTGTATACGTAAGTGGTGTTTCTTTTTATTCATTCATAAGCACTATGTCTCCAATCCTAGATTTTATCACCCCTAATAATAGATAGATTGAATCTAGATCTGGATATGAGGAGTATTTATTAATTTTTCCGTGAGCAGTCAATGAAGCAATGATAAACCAGGTATAACGTGCATTGAGATTAATTAAAGTATGGAAAATACATCCGAAGGTGAGCCACAAGGTGGTATTACCCGGCGGGTAAATCCAGCCCGCACCCCACCTCCCGTTCCCGCTCCGAGTTTACCTTCCAAAAGTGACATGGCATTGAAATATTGCATTTGTATACTTGAACTTAATTGGACAGAGCTTTTGCGGCTCAGTAGAGATATACGACACACCTCGGCTTGAGAAGCCGAAAGCAGTCCTCGTACTAAGCTGTGTTACCATCTGACATGTTCCTGATACCAATTAGCTTATTTGATAGATACAGAGATTCCCTAAGGGTAATTTCAGGCTCCATGTCGATAAAACAGAAATTGTAAATGCTACAACATTTCCTCGATGGTCCGAAGACAAAATAAATTTTACAATGCATGTTAAGAAATTTGGCTGTTTATCGGCTAATAATTTAGTGGAACTAGATTTAGTTGTCCCACGGTATCAAAAGGATTAAAGATGTGTTATATCGTGGTGGTAGAGCTGCATTTAACCAAATTTATCAGGAAAACTATCGCTTGTACATGAATGGCGAATAGAGAGGTAGAAAACTCTGTGTTTTCTCAATTTCAAAGCTTTACAAATTATTCCAAATTTAAAACTTGAAGGTGACATGTAATAGATCGATGGAAAGTCCTTTAAGTAAAGACCACAAGTCACAGCAAGAAAATTACTTATATAAATTGCCATCACACTTCTTTTTTTTTTTTTTAGCTTGGGCTCATCGACTTTTCTGATTCCAGCGTTACACAAGACGTGCTTAACCCTATAGATCCATAGTAATTTGTGGCTGTTAGTCTTTTTCCTCTGCATTTAGGTTAGAGTAGCTAATTTAGACAAGAATCAATAGCTGTTTGGAAATATGAAGCATGACATATCTTTGGGAGTTCCATTGTATGCTTCTTAGCAGCAGGATCTCTCACCAGTTCAAAGGCAGCCTCTCAGCCACATTCAAACCTTAAATATTCCGTATATTCCATACGGTTAATAGGTGTTAGCTAACAAAGCATCACAAAATCTCCAGTGAGCCTGCTTCAATACTAGAGAGCAATATATCTTTGTAAAAAATGAAATCCAAAATAGTAAGCACACATTTTTCTTGAGGATTTCACCATTTAATTATGCGCCAAATTCATGATTAGATTACCAGCTAGATACTATTGCTCGCTCGCGTGACTGATCATAAATCTATGAGCTGTCATTTATTTTGCTAGTGACAAACAATTCACAAGTTAGAGTCATTTCTCAGCCATTTAGTTTGCGGTTTGCATGTCGGATTCTATTCTGACTCAGCTCGCAAATAAGAGATAAGAAGGGAAGATTTTCAAAGCCCATTATTGAGTCTCATATTCTGTTATATACAAAATTTTAATTAATGATGTCCGTTGTGAATGAACATCTCCTTTTTGAATTTAAAGTTTGGTACTTCTCATCCTTGTTCAGGTTCAGAGGGTCTCCACAAAGTAACAATGTCTCAAGTTGGTAATACTTAGTTTTTCACTAAGATCTTGTCAAGATCTTAACAATAGCTCTCGTATGTTACTCCTCTATATCAACTGTAGCCCAATAGGTGGGATAATGATACTACAAGTGGTACACATTTACCATGGCGACATATGGGTACAGGTGCAAGAGAATTATGTTACCTGAATCGTCTAGAATGTCAAGACGTTCTTATAACTATTAACTCTCCAGTTGGTTTTCGTCATTGTTCAAATTTAGGAGAAACTATTTATTCATATGTAAAGTACCTTAATTCTAAAGAATTCAGTAACGCTTTTACAAATTGACCTAGATTTGTCAAGTTATGACGAACATTGTCTTTAGATATATACATAATTTTTATTCGGCACGTGCTTTCACTTCGCAACCCAATTTCATTGCACTTCCTTGACCTCATTGCTACACTAATAAACAACTATATATCCTTGTCAACAACTTACCAAGAACAATACACAGCTCTTTTGAAACTCACTTCTTTCAACAAAGGGTACGGAACCACTCACAATCAGTATCACACAAAATAGTCACTGCGAAACCAACAACACAACTACTTGTATCAGCTGCTTACACTAATTCTTTTGATGTTTCAAGTTGAGTATTAAAGCAAAATATTAGCAAAATGTCTTCTTCCAACAATGGCTCATCGCGATCATCATCTGGCGTATCAGTATCAATAGAGCGCTCCACCCCCTCCTGTATGTAACTGCGAGATATCTCATTGTCATAAACGCACGATACCTGAGTAACTGTTTTTCTATATATTTCCTCATTTTACCCCTCTCGATCCTTAGCATTTGATTTAGAAGACAATAAGCTAATTTGTGCATGAAACAGACACCAATGATACATCAGGAACACCACATACAATGTCGACTGCCGAAAAGTCCGAATCTCGAGCAGGAAGTGTAGTGAATCGATTCAAGCTCGCGATGGAGAGCTCGAAGGCTCGTTTCCGAGCGAGTAGTAAGTTTCCCAATGTTCATGATTTCCTATTACCAACTAACGTGTTCCAAGTTTTAGAAGAAGTGACAACAGGAAAACGTCCATTATTCCCCCGCCCAGAAGTAAACTCATTTAACCTATATAATTTCAGCACTTCTGGTGAAGACTCGTCAAACGACGATATAGTCGTTTATGGGAAGGGCGAAATTACTGTTTTGATCGATGAACTCTTTGCATATATCGATGAGAACAAGCATCAGATGCGCTATCATTCAAAGCCAGTTCGTCCTTATGGCTTCAATACGATAGGATTCATCAAGGAAGTCAATGTTGACAAAGCTTTGGATAAGTTGGTAACCGGAAAGAGAAATACATTGAGAAAGGAGAAGGCAGTGAAAGTCAAAGCGACGAAGGAAAAAGTGAAGGTTGTTGAAGCCGCTGTACCATCAATCTCCACTCGTTCAAAAGCTCTGGCAAAGGAAAAGCCTGTGGAGGAACAGAAATCTGCTCGTTTCACTATACCTCATAAATCTCATCTCGGTCGACCCTCTAAACCCACCATTCCATTGACTAGATTAGGAAGAAAGCGCCGCATAGACGATTTAGAGATTGAGATAAACGAGGGGGGCAAGCCTGACAATAGGAACATCAAGCGAACGAAGAAAAATGCAGACAGCGACCAAAAACCTTGCAAAACCAGGAAATCTGGTAAGCGGAAAGTCGATACCAATCAAGAAGATTCACCAGCCCCGATTTCGAAGAGATTAAAGCGAAATGAAGAAAGCCGCTCTGCTTTGAAAAACAAAATAACTTCGATTAAAAAGGAAAATATTGTTCCGACATCCTTGGAGCAACCTGGTAAACTCACACGGCCCAAGAGACCGTCTAGGCAGACAGGTAGCAGGTATGGGGGAGAATGTATGCCCAGAGCTACCAAATTAACTCAAAAATCGAAAGATTCTTCAACAAACAAGGGATCCGACTTGTCTGACTCTATTGATCTAACCCAGACTATTGGAATTGGTCAAAATCGTCAAACTATTCTATCGAAGAACAAGATTCCTAATATCTCAAGAGGCACGCAACAACCTACACACTCACCTACACTAATACATCATGAAGTTATGGTATTCCAGAATGCAGAGCAACAGAGACTCGCGATCGAACGAGAGATGGAGACGACAAAACGGAAGAGAATTTTGGCTCAAGGTAAGTTCACTTCAACATTTGTGGGGACAGATGGGGCTGATTGAAATCATAGACGTTGTTGAAAATTATGCTATATCAAAGGAGCCCCCAAACAAAAAGAGAGCCAAAAAGGGTGCTTCTGGGAAGGCACCTGTAGACCTGAAGTCAGCACGCAACAGAGTGCATGCATCGAAAGAACCAAGACAAATTAGGGTCAAGAACAACAAAAAGTCAGCTCAACGAGCAAGCAACCCAGACCAGAGATATCCCAAAGATGAGCAGCTGCCACTCGAGCGACCAGAACCAGCCACCGAGAAGCCAAA
>Ga0247734_1000092_pt1 | contig 80658 bp, 82 predicted proteins | sample UWRJL103311B2_FD_180933 | JGI IMG/M metagenome (GOLD analysis project Ga0247734, IMG submission 180933) | Plant litter microbial communities from Arlington Agricultural Research Station in Wisconsin, United States - UWRJ-L103-311B-2 | ecosystem: Environmental > Terrestrial > Plant litter >... | reverse complement strand
AGGGGCGCCGTCGCCCGCGCGGCGAGGAATGACGCCGAACCCCGCGGCCGTCTTGGCCGAGACGTCGTCGACATCGGCGTCCGGGATCAGGACGGGATCCAGCTCGTCCGGGGACCGGTTCAGGTCGACATAGGCCCGGCTGAAACGGCCGGCGATCACGGGCACGCCGTGTCCGGGCGCGGTTTCGATCAGCCGGTCGACCAGGGCGTCCTCGGCGCTGCGCAGGCTGGCGAGGGACAGGCGGGGGTCCGCCCTCAGGTCGTCGGGCCGGATCCCGCCCGAATGGGGCGAGGCGAAGACCAGCGGCCCGCAAGCGTCGAACCCGGCCGCGCCGGCGGCCGGGGTGATCTGCCAGGAGGGGACCGGATCCGAGGTCATCGAAACCGCATAGCCTGTTTCGCGCCGCCATCCACAGGCGGGAGGCATGGCGGACCGTTGATTTTCATGGCCGGTTTACTGTTCCGCGCCTAGGTTCGTCGTCTTGAATATGGGGGCCGATCGGGCATGGCGCGTATACTGCTGGCGGAAGACGACGCCTCCCTGCGGGGATTCCTGACCCGGGCGCTGGAACGCGCCGGGCATCAGGTGATCGACTGCGAGAACGGCGACGACGCCATCGACGCGCTGGAGCACGGTCCGTACGACCTGCTGCTGACCGACATCGTCATGCCGGGCGCCGACGGGATCGAGGTGGCGCGCGTCGCCGCCGCCCGTCAGCCCGGCCTGCGCATCATGTTCATCACCGGCTTCGCCGCCGTCGCCCTCAGCGCCGCCCAGGCCAGCCCCCAGGCCAAGGTCCTGTCCAAGCCGGTCCACCTGCGCGACCTGGTCAACGAAGTCGAACGGATGGTCGCCGCCTAGGATCTCGACCCGTCAAACGGCCGCCCGGCGCCGGTCCACGACGGAACACGACATGACCCACTTTTCGCCCTTGCTGTTTCCGGGGCGGGCGGGTTATAGACGCCACCTTCCCGTTCCGGGCGGTGCTCACGCATTGACCGGAACCGTTACGGCGGATGCGTAGCTCAGCGGGAGAGCACCTCGTTGACATCGAGGGGGTCACAGGTTCAATCCCTGTCGCGTCCACCATTTTTCTCTAGTGAAATCAAATCCTTACACCCGAGCCGGGTGGCTGTACGGATACGGCTTTCCGAGCCACTTCCGCGGTGGGTCAGTTTTGGGTCAGTCTGATGGCTCGCGGGTGATCATCAAAAAAAGATCGTGATCGCTCATCAGAGATCTCTCCATGACGTCACAGGCTGTTTCAGCCTGCCTCTCGCGGTCTTCTGTTTTCAACCGTCAGCGGCACAAAAAGCGGACCTGGGGAAACCTTCGTCTGTCTGTAGCCTTCTGCCGGAAGCACCAGACGGAGCTCCGATGATAGGGTGACTCGAGGTCTGGCCTAATTCGGGGCCTCCCACTTCTCTATCGTTCATCGCGCGCAGGTCGCACTTGCGCCAACAGCAGACGTTGGCAGGAGTCCGGAAAGGCGACATTCCGACGGGGTACTAAGACTACAGTCCGGAACACATCAAGCAGGCACCTTGGGCGTCTAGCTCAGAGCGGTCGCTCCGAAACTTGCGTTGCTGGAACTACCCGCATCGGGCCCCGATTAGGGGCCAAGCTGTGGCTTACCAACCCGTCGAGCACAATGGCGGGCGTCAGCCTCTATCCGCGTCTGACTGAATGGGCCGCTCGTCAATGCGCATGAAGCGCACGTCGTTGCCGGAAAGGCTGGCGCGTTTCTTGGCTTCGGTAGGAACGGCGCTTCTTCAATGGTCCAGATGCCGCGTTCCTGCCGTTCCGGCGCAGAAGCATGTCGGAGCCGAACATCACGTGATCGAGTGAACTGCATCGACGATCGCCTGGTGGTGGCTAGAGAGGGCGTGGCGCTACAAGGGCCGTCGGAAAGCCGCAGACCGCCAAGCCTACGGCTCCCAACAAGCTAGGCCAGTTCCAAGATCTTCAGGCGCGCCTTGGCCATGGCCGCCTCCCGCTGCTCCGGACCCACCTTGAGCCCTTCCGCGACCACCCCATCGATGTCGGTCACGCCGAGCGCTGTGAACACGGCGCGCAGGTAGGTCTCGGCATGCTCGAAGGATTCCGTTGGCGAGCCCGGGCCGTAGAACCCGCCGCGGGCGACCGCGAGGACGACACGCTTGCCGCCCGCCAGACCCTCGGAGCCCTTCTCGGTGTAGCGGAAGGTCTTCCCGGGCACGAACAGGCGATCAACCCAGGCCTTCAGCTGGCTCGGAACCGAGAAATTGTAGAGGGCCACGCCGATCACCACGACGTCGGCGGCGAGGAATTCCTCCAAGACGGCGACCCCCGTCTCGAGTTCCGATTCCAGCCCCGTGGAAGGCGCGCCGCCGGCCATGGCCCCGAAATAAGCGCCGGAGAGGTGAGCCAGCGGATCCGCCGCCAGGTCCCGGTAGGTGACGGTCGCGCCGGCGTTCGTCTTGCTCAGGTCGGCGACGGCTTCGTGGGAGAGGACGCGGCTCGCGGACGCCGCGCCGAGGATGCTCGAGTCGATATGCAGGATGTTCATCGGAAATCTCCAGGGCTGGTATTGCTTTGATACCGACGCTAAATAGATGACCTACTCGACCCCACAAGGAGGCAGTATTTTGTTACCCAGTTCCCTCGATGTGACCGAGCCCAACTCCCAACCGCATGGCAATTGCCGGGCCGTGGCCGACATCCTGTCCCGCATCGGCGACAAGTGGAGCGTGCTGATCGTCATGCTGCTGGCGGACGGCCCCAAGCGCTTCAACGAGCTGAAGCGGATGGTCGGCGGCATCTCGCAGCGCATGCTCACCTTGACCCTGCGCGGCCTCGAACGGGACGGTCTGGTCACGCGCACGGTGTTCCCGACCATCCCGCCGCGCGTCGACTATGAGTTGACCGCGCTGGGGCAATCGCTGCGAGGACCCGTGCAGGCGCTGGGGTCATGGGCGTTCGAGCACCAGGAGGTCATAGGCCACGCCCGCCGGGTTTTCGATGGCGAAACCCAGCAGGACGACATCGACGATGGCCACGCCGGTCGCCACCCTGTGCCCCAGCCTCAGGCGACGATGCGGCCGGCATTGAGATCGGCGTAGGCCTGCTTAATCTCCTCGCGGGTCGTCATTACGAACGGGCCCTGGGCGATGGACGGCTCGTCGATCGGCTGGCCCGAGTAGGCGATGACGCGGGAGGTTTCGGTCGCTCGCAGGGGAAGCCTCTGCCCGGCCGGGTCGACGGCGATCCATGCGACCTTCTCCGCCGACAGGGTTTGGCCCGGGAACTCGACAGCGCCCGACAGGACGTAGACGAACATCCGTTCGCCGGGCGGCAGCTCAAGCGTGTAGTCGGCCGGCCCGTCGAAGCGCAGGTCGGTGATCGTCATCGGGTGGACGCTCCAGGCCGGGTCGCCGGGCTGGCGGCCGCCTTCGCCATAGATCGTGACGGACACGCCGGGCGCGCTCAGCTGAAGGGCCTGCTCGCGCGTCTGCTCGCGGGTCTCCGGCGGGACGCCGCGGGACCTGGAAGGCAGGTTGAGCCAGAGCTGGAGCAGGTGAACGTTGGAATCACCGTGCGGACGCCCGCCATGGACGATCCCCGAGCCCGCCGTCATCCACTGGACGGCGCCGGGCGGGGTCACGCTCCTGTAGCCCGTGTGGTCGACGTTCGTAATCTCGCCCTCGAGGACGAAGGTGACCGTTTCGAAGCCACGATGGGCGTGGAGGTGGTCGTCGTGGAGATCCCACATGTAGTCTTCCGCCAGGACGACGAAGGGTGAGGACTTTCGCAGGTCCTGGGGATCGATGACGATCCGGTTCTGCACGGTCGGGCGCAGTGGGCGAAAGGCCCCCGCGCTTTCGACGAACTCGATCCGGGCGGTCTGCAGTGTCGGTGACATGTCCAATGCTCCTGTTTCGCGACACTCGAGACCTCATCCCTGCCGGCGCCGTTCGCAAGAAGGCACATCAAGTATACCAAGGAACATGTCGCGCTAGGGCAGTCATTCAAGGCTACAATCGACGACAAGGCTTGGCGCCGTGACCATCTCTTGTCCTTCTAAATCGGAAATCCAAGCAAACTGGAGGTCATTGACTTGATATGACTGGTGACGGGGGACGGTCACATTGATGTTCCTTCTTGCGGGGCTCTCGGCGACATCCGAATTCGTGGGTCTCAAAGCATCGGGCCGGGACACGCGCTTATGAAAAACAGAACCACAAGGGCCGGTCGCGACGACGCCCCCGTCGCCAGCACGATGTCGGGAGGACGCTGAATGCGCCTGCCCCTGATCCCGCCCGCGGACCTGACGCCCGACCAGCGGGCCCTCTACGACGACATGCGCGCCGGCATCGCGGGGAACTTCGCCGACTTCAAGGTGGAGCGGGAAGACGGGGCGCTGATGGGGCCGTGGAACCCCTGGCTGCACGAGCCCGGCATCGGCAAGGCGATCTGGAACCTGACCCTGGCCATGACGGCCCATGCGACCCTGCCGGACAACGCCCGACAGGTCGCCATCCTCGTCGTCGGCGCAAGGTTCGACGCCGCCTACGAGATCTATGCCCACATCGCGGTGGCGGAACGGCAGGGCATGGCGGCCGAACGCCTCGCCACGCTCGTCGCCGACATCAAGCCGGGCGACCTCACGCCGGAGGAAAGCACCGCCTATGACGTGAGCTACGCCCTCGTGCGGGGCGGGGTCCTGCCCGAGCCGCTGTACCGGCTGGGGATCGACCGGTTTGGCCAGAAGGGCATGAACGAGCTCATCTATCTCGTGGGCCTCTACACCCTGGTCTCGACCACGCTCAACGGCTTCAACGTCCCGGTCCCCGAACGTGAGTAGTCCGTGGCGCGCACCGCCGGAACGCCGTCGGCCGACATCGACACCTTTCGAGAGCGTGGCCTTGCTCCTCCAGGGGGGCGGCGCGCTCGGAGCGTACCAGGCCGGCGTCTATGAGGCGCTTCTCGACAACGGTGTCGAGCCGACCTGGATCGCCGGCATCTCGATCGGCGCGATCAACAGCGCCATCATCGTGGGCAACCGGGCCGAGGACCGCGTCGCCAAGCTCCGCGCCTTCTGGGAGATGGTCAGCAGCCGCGGTCCGGGGGCCTGGTGGACGGACTTCCTGGTCGGGGACCGGGCCCGGGGGTGCTTCAACCAGGTTGCGGCCGGAGCCGTCGTCGCCCATGGCGTCGAGGGCTTCTTCACCCCCCGGCTGCCGCCGCCCTACATGGCGTCCGGTGGTCCGTCGGCGACAAGCTGGTATGACGCAGCCCCGTTGAAGGCGACCCTGGAGCGACTGGTCGATTTCGACCGGATCAATGCGAGGGAGCAGAGGCTCAGCGTGGGCGCGGTCAATGTCCGGACCGGCAACTTCGCCTATTTCGACAATGAGCAGGACACGATCCGCGCCGAGCACATCATGGCGAGCGGCGCCCTGCCTCCGGCCTTCGCCCCGGTGGAGATCGACGGGGAGTCCTACTGGGACGGCGGGCTGGTGTCGAATACCCCCCTCGAATGGGTGCTGTCGGCGCCATCCGCCCTCGACACCCTGGTCCTGCAGGTCGACCTGTGGAGCGCCAGGGGGGACATGCCCCGCGACCTGGGCGAGGTCGCGGTGCGGATGAAGGAGATCCAGTACTCCAGCCGCACCCGGGCCGCGACCGACGAGTTCCGGATGGTTCAGGCGCTGCGTGCCGCCATCAACGAACTGCTGGAGATCATCCCCCCGGAGTCGAGGCAATCGCCGCCCGCCAGGCTGCTGGCCGAGGAGGCGGGCCCGGCGGTCTTCAACATCGTCCAGCTGGTCTATCGGTCCCCCACCTACGAGGGGCAGTCCAAGGACTACGAATTTTCCCGCAGCACGATGGAGGAGCACTGGGCGGCCGGGCGTCGCGACGCCCTCGAGACGCTCCGTCACCCGGATGTCCTGCGCCTCCCCCAAGGGGCCCATTCGGTGGGGATCTACGACTTCACCACGCCACAGGCGCAACCGCGAGAGGACAACCCGACATGAACCTGCAGGACAAGGTCGCGATCGTGACAGGAGCCGCGAGCGGCATCGGCAAGGAGATCGCCGGCGTCTTCTCGGCGGCGGGCGCCAAGGTGGCCATCGCCGACCTGGACCTCGACGCCGCCCGCGCGGCGGCCCTGGAGCTGGACCCCAGCGGGGAAAGGGCCCTGGGCGTCGCGATGAACGTCACGGACGAGGCGCAGGTCGAGCGCGGCGTCGCGCTGGTCGCCGAGACCTTCGGCGGCGTGGACATCCTCGTCTCCAACGCCGGCGTCCAGACCGTCGGCCCGCTCGTGAACTTCGCCTTCACGGACTGGAAGAACCTGCTCGCCATCCACCTCGACGGAGCCTTCCTCACCACGCGCGCGTGCCTCAGGCAGATGTACGCCCAAGGACGCGGGGGCTCCGTCATCTACATGGGCTCGGTCCATTCCAAGGAGGCCTCCCGGCTCAAGGGCCCCTACGTGACCGCCAAGCACGGCCTCGCCGGCCTCGCCAAGGTCGTGGCCAAGGAGGGGGCCGAGCACGGCGTGCGGGCCAACGTTATCTGTCCCGGCTTCGTCCGCACCCCCCTGGTCGACAGGCAGATCCCCGAGCAGGCGAAGGCCCTGGGCATCAGCGAGCAGGATGTGATCGACACCGTCATGCTGCAGGACACCGTCGACGGAGAGTTCACGACGCTCGAGGATGTCGCCCGGACGGCCCTGTTCCTGGCCTCCTTCCCCAGCAGCGCCCTCACCGGACAGTCGATCGTGGTGAGCCACGGTTGGTTCATGCAGTAGTCGCAACCTTTTTTCGGCAGGCCACGGCGGGGCGGTTGGGGACCACGCAGGCCTTCGCGGTGGGAACACCGGGAATACCGAAGCACAGAATAGTGCCTCCTTGTGGGGCGCGACCACTCGTCTACCTGTCTTTGATCGAGAGGAGCAGACCCAGCATGGCCGCCGCCTTCGTTCTTCGACTCCCTGCTTCGTCCTCGCGCCAGACCTCCGCCAGCCTGCCTGTCCGACTCCCTTGCACGGACCCCGAGGCCACGGCTGGCTGGGTCTTCGCCGCCTACGGCGCACCCGATCCCGGCGTCCTTGCGGCGGGCCGTTCAGCCCCGCCGGCCGGGCGGGGGGCGATGCGTCACCGTCCTCCCAAGTCCCGTCCAGGAATCCGCCCATGGCCAATATCCCTGCTCCCAGGAGCCTCGTCGTCCTCGGTGGAGGAATAGCCGGGCACGCCATCGCCCATCGCTTGAAGTCCCTGTTCGCCGTCACCCTTGTGGACCCCAAGACCTATCTCGAGGTGCCGATGGCGGCGCCGCGTCTCCTCGTCGATCCCGATGCGCTTCAGGCGCGAATTCCGTACTTGGAGTTCCTCGACGGCGTGACGCTGGTGCAGGGGCGCGCGACCGGCCTGACCGACGGCTCGGTCGCCGTCGAGGCCGCCGCGGAGGCGTGACGAGCCTTCCGTTCGACTTCTGCGTCATCGCCACGGGCTCCCTCTATGCCGATCCCCTGATCAAGGCCACGGCTGCGACCGAGGCCGAGCGGGCCGCCGAGATCGCCGTCGCGCATGCGCGGCACGCGCGGGCGAGGACGGTGGTGATCGTTGGCGGCGGAGCCGTCGGCGTGGAGACGGCGGGGGAGTTCCTCGACGCCCTGCCGGGCGTGAAGGTCGTCCTCGTGGATTCCGGTCCGGCGCTCCTCCCTCAGGCCCCCTCGCGGTTCAGCGGATGGGCGACGCAGTTCCTCACGAAGCGCGGGGTCGAGCTCATCCTCGGCGACCGCGTCGCCAGCCCGGGCCTGGGCGAACAACCCCTCGGCGGCGTGGTCACGACGGCGTCGGGCCGGACCATCCCCGCGGACGCCGTGGTGTGGGCCACGGGGGTCAAGGTGGCCACGGAGTTCGTCTCGGCCTCATGGCCCGACACGGTCGAGCCTGACGGGCGCGTCAGGACGGACCCCTTCCTCCGCGTCGAGGGCCATCCCTCCGTGTTCGTGGTCGGGGACGCCACCAACCTCCCCGAGAGCCGGATGGCGGTCATCGCCGGACTGCATGTGAAGGCGGTGGTCGCGAGCCTCACGGCCCTGTCCCGCGCCCGGCGGCCGGAGCACGTCCGCCTCAAGCCCTACAAGGTCCAGCGCCCCGGGGAGGGAATGGGCAAGCTCATGCTCGTGACCCTGGGCCGCCGGGCCGGACTGTCCTCGCTCCCGTTCGGCCAGTTCCGCGCCCGCGTCTTCGCCAGGATCAAGGGCGAGGACATGCTGGTCGACCGGGTGCGCAAGGACATAGGCCTCGATCCCGCCTGACCGCCGATCAGGCCGTGACGACAGCCTGCCGGATCTCCCCGAAGACCGGCTGCCCGACCTCGTCGTCCATCCAGATCCGCACTTCGTCCCCGTGCGCCAGGTAGGGCGTCACGGCGCGTCCCCCCAGGATGGTCTCGACCGTGCGGACCTCCGCGAGGCACGAATAGCCCAGGCCGCCCTGCGAGACCGGCAGGCCGGGGCCGCCCGCGGCGTCGCGGTTCGACACCGTGCCCGAACCGACGATGGCGCCGGCGCCGAGGCTGCGTGTCCGGACCAGGAAGGCGATGAGCGTGGGGAAATCGAACGTCATGTCGACCCCGGCGTCCGCGCGGCCCAGGGGGGCGCCGTTCAGGTCCACCTTCAGGACGCCGTGGAGCCGGCCGTCGCGCCACTTCGGTCCAAGGGCGTCGGGGGTGACGAACACGGGGGAGAAGGCGCTGGCGGGCTTGGACTGGAAGAAGCCGAAGCCCTTCGCCAATTCCGCCGGGATGAGGTTGCGGAGCGAGACGTCGTTGGTCAGTCCCACGAGCCGGATGGCCTTCGCGCACTCCGCTGCTGACGCGCCCTGGGGCACGTCGCCGGTGACGACGACGACCTCGGCCTCCATGTCGCATCCCCAGTCCTCGTCGGCGAGGGGGATGGAATCCCGTCCGCCCAGGAAGGCGTCGGACCCGCCTTGGTAGACGAGAGGTTCGCGCCAGAAGCTCTCGGGCATCTCCGCCCCCCGCGCCTGGCGCACGAGGGCGACGTGGTTCACATAGGCCGAGCCGTCCGCCCACTGGTAGGCGCGCGGGAGCGGGGCGGCCGCCTGGGCCTGGTCGAAGGCGAAGCGCTCGGCCGTCCCCGCCTCCAGGGCCGCCGCCAGGGCGCGCAGACCGGGTTCGCACCGGTGCCAGTCATCGAGGGCGGACTGCAGGGTGGGCGCGATGGACCCGGCGTCGGCGAAGAAGGCAAGGTCGTCCGAGACGACGACCAGGCGGCCGTCGCGGCCGGACTTGAGGCTGGCGAGTTTCATGGGATCCGGGCCTTCGGGAAATCACGCCAGGCGGCGTCGTAGTCGGGCATGGCGCGCGCCACGGCGCCGGGCGCGGGCTCGAAGGGCCAGCAGCTCTCGACCATGAAGGCCATGGTCCCCTCGATCTTGCGGGGGTGGAGCTCGGCCCCGCTCGCCTCCCGCCAGGTGGCGGCGTCGGGCCCGTGGGCGTTCATCATGTTGTGGAGCGACAGCGCGCCGGGCGCGAACCCGTCCGCCTTGGCGTCGTAGGCGCCATGGATCAGTCCCATGGCCTCGCTCATGACGTTGCGATGGAACCAGGGTGGGCGGAAGGTGTCCTCGGCCACCATCCAGCGGGGCGGGAAGATGACGAAGTCGGCGTTGGCCCGGCCGGGCGTCTCGCTGGGCGAGGTCAGGACCGTGAAGATCGACGGGTCGGGGTGGTCGAAGCTCACGGTCCCGATCGTGTTGAACCGGCGGAGGTCATATTTGCATGGCGCGAGGTCGCCATGCCAGGCGACGACGTCGAATGGCGAGGCGTCCAGGGTGGTCGTCCAGTGCCGGCCGCCAAACCGCTGGACCAGCTCGAACGGCTCGTCGCGATCCTCGAAGGCGGCGACCGGTGTCAGGAAGTCCCGCGCGGCCGCCAGGCCGTTGGAGCCCAGCGGCCCGAGCTCGGGAAGCCGGAAGGGCGCGCCCCGGTTCTCGGCGACGTACCCCCGGGCCCGGCCGTCGGGCAGGGCGACCGAGAACCGCACGCCGCGCGGCAGCAGGGCGATCTCCTGGGGCTCCACCTCGATCCGGCCGAACTCCGTGGTGATCGACAGCCGGCCCAGCTCTGGGATGAGCAGGGTCTCGGCGTCGGCGTTGAAGAAGGCCCGCCGGGTCATGTCCGCGTTGGCCGCATAGGTCAGGACCGCGACGCCGGCCAGGTGGTACGGCGCGCCGTTCTGCAGCACCGGGGTCAGGGAGGCGATGAAGTCGGTCGGCTCCCGGGGCAGGTCCCGGGCCGGCCAGCGCAGCCGGTTGGGCGAGGCGGGCTCGCGCGCCTCGACGCTGGGCAGGGCGGCGGGGGAGAAGGCGCCGTGGGCGGCGCTCGGGCGCAGCCGGTAGAGCCAGCTGCGGCGGTTCTCGTGACGCGGGGCCGTGAAGGCCGTTCCCGAGAGCTGCTCGGCGTAGAGGCCGAAGGCCGGCTGCTGGGGAGAGTTGCGTCCCACGGGAAGGGCGCCCGCGATCGCTTCGGTCTCGAAGCTGTTGCCGAAGCCGGACATGTAGGCGAGCGAGGTCATCGGGGATCCGTTGCTGTGTCGGGGGAGCGCGCCGGGGGTCAGGCGACCCGGGCGGCGGCGGGCGAGGCCGCGCCGTCGGCCGGCAGGGAGGCGGGACCGCCGTAGAGCCAGGACAGGGTGTCGTACCAATCGCTGGAGGACTTGGCCTGCATGATCTGGTTGCGCAGCAGGGCGTGGGCGCCCGCGGGGTGGTAGACGTGTTCCCCGATCGCCCGCGACGACAGCTGCACCCGGGCGGTCCGCACGAGGCGATGCGCGGCATAGGCCGCCAGGGCGGCCGGGATGTCTCCCCGGCGCGCGTGGACCGCCTCCGAGAGGCAGACGGCGTCCTCGAGCGCCATGCAGGCGCCCTGGGCGAAATACTGCAGCATGGGATGGGCGGCGTCGCCGAGCACCGCCACCCGGCCGTCCGTCCAGCCGGTGACGGGCTCGCGGTCGCAGAGCACCCAGGCCTTCCAGTCCTTTCCGTGCTCGATGATGCGCCGGGCGCGCGCGCTCACGTGCTGGAAGCCCTGCATCACCACCTCGCGCTCGACCGGCTGGCCGGCGATGGGGACGGGCGCGTCGTTGTGGAAGGTGACGACCAGGTTGAACACCTTCCAGCCGGACAGGGGGTAGTGGACGATGTGGCATTTCGGGCCGGCCCACAGAGTCGCGGCGTTCCAGCGCAGGTCCTCGGGCATCGCCTCGGTGGGGATGACGGACCGGTAGGTGGTATGGCCGGAGACGCGGGGGTCGCCGTCGCCCACGACCTGGCGCCGGACGTTGGACCAAAGGCCGTCCGCGCCAAGCAGGGCGACGCCGGCGATGCGCTCGCCAGAGGCCAGGATGGCGGTGACCCCGTCGGCGTCCTGGCAGTAGGATTCCACTTCGGCGCTGACCGTGAGGGTGATGCGGGGATGGTCCTTGCACGCCTTCAGCAGGACGCCGTGCAGGTCCCCCCGGTGGACGACGGCGTAGGGGTTCCCGAAGCGGGCGCGGAACGGCTCGCCCAGGTCGATGTGGGTGATCTCGTCGCCGGACATGGCGTCCATCAGGCGCAACTGGTCGATGAACACGGCCATCGCCCGGGCCTCCTCCCCCACACCGAGATGGTCGAAGGCGTGGAAGGCGTTCGGGCCAAGCTGGATCCCAGCGCCGATCTCCCCGAGCTGCGGCGCGCGCTCGAGGATCCGCACGGGCACGCCGCGCCGGGCCAGGCCCAGGGCCGCGGCGAGCCCGCCGATGCCAGCGCCGGCGATGAGGAAGGGTCGTTCGGGTGTCAGGGTCATTCGGTGTCTCGCCGTCGGAGGGCTATTCGGCGTCGGGCTGCCGGTCGGGCGCGGCGGCGATGAAGGCCGGGTGGGCCGAGGCGGCCGCCTCGATCGCCAGCACGCGCGGGAACCGGTCGAGCGCGAGGCCGAAGCGGCGGGCGTTGGCCAGTTGGGGCACGATGCAGAGGTCGGCCAGGGTGGGGTCGTCGCCAAAGGCGAACAGGCTTTCGCGTTCGGGCAGGAGGGTCTCCACGGCCGCGAGGCCGCCGCCGATGGTCGTCTTCACCCATTCGCCAACCTGGTCCTCGTCGAGGCCTAGCGCCCTCAGGCGGTTGAGCACCCGCAGGTTCTGGACCGGGTGGGTGTCGGCGACGATCGCCAGCGCGATCGCCCGGCACCGGGCGCGCCCCCCGGCCCCGTCGGGCAGGAGGGAAGGGCTGGGCGCGATCTCCTCGAGATACTCGAGGATGGCCAGGGACTGGGTCACGACGGACCCGTCGTCCAGTTCCAGGGCCGGCACCAGGCCTTGGGGATTGATGGCGAGGTAGGCCGCGTCGCCCTGCTCGCCGCGCACCAGGTGGTGGGCGACATGGTCGACCTTGAGCCCCTTCAGGGCCAGGGCGATCCTCACCCGCCAGGCGGCCGCGCTGCGATAGTAGCCGTGCAGGATCATGGTCGGTCTCCCCGGATGGCGGTCTTTCACGCCGATTGACAGTATACGTTCTATCAGTGGAGAATGGCGGTGTCGATGGCGATCACGGCATGGCGGTTCCAAGATCTTCTGGGATGGCGAATGATCCGGTGCGCAAAAGGGAGAGATGCCGATGGCGGCCGCACTGGGCCTTCTGGAAGACCTGCCGCTCGAGTACCGGGCGGCCCTCGCCGGTGAATCGATCACGCCCCTGTGGCCGATGATGCGCAACGTCCTGCCCCACGGCGCCCCGGCGCCGGTGACCCGGCCAACGTTCTGGTCCTTCGAGCGCATCCGGCCCCTGCTCCTGGAAGCCGGCAGGCTGACCCCCGTGGAGAAGGCCGAGCGCCGGGTCCTCGTCCTGTCGGACTCAGGCCGCGGCGCAGCCTCGATGCAGGCCAGCCCGACCATCTACTGCGGCCTGCAGCTGCTTCTCCCGGGCGAGACCGCCCCGGCCCACCGCCACACCCCCAGTGCGGCTCGCATCCTGGTGGAGGGGGACGGCGCCTATACGATCGTCGACGGCGAGAAATGCCCGATGGCGCGCGGCGACCTTGTCCTGACGCCGGGGGGCATGTGGCATGACCACGGGCACGACGGCGCCGAGCCGGTCATCTGGCTGGACGCCCTGGACCTGCCCCTCTTCGTCTATCTCGAGGGCTCCTACGCCGAGGAAGGCCAGCTGCAGGCGGCCCGGAACCGTCCCGACGCCTCCTTGGTGGAGTACGCCCAGGCCGGGCTGGTCCCCACCCGTACAGGCGCGCCGCCGAGACCGCCCTATCCCATGCTCCGCTATCCGTGGGCCAAGACGCGGGACGCCCTCCAGCGCCTGGCCGCGTTCGATGGCGCCGGTGGCGCCACCGAGGTCGACTACGTCAATCCAGAGACGGGCGGGGACTGCCTGCCGACCCTCGGGTTCACCGCCATGTGGCTTGAGCCGGGCGGCGTCGAGCGACCGCCCCTGCGCTCGTCCAGCGGGGTGTTCCACGTCATCGAGGGCCAGGGACGCTCGGTGGTCGACGGCGAGGCCTTCGCCTGGTCGGCCGGAGACACCTTCTCCGCCCCCGTCTTCGCCGCGATCGAGCACGAGGCGGGCGGCGACATCCCGGCCTGCCTCATCCGGATCCACGACACGCCCCTTCAGTCCCGCCTTGGCTTCTACGAGGAAAGATCCCCTTCATGACCGCCCCGCTCCTGTTCGATCCCCAGCCCCAGCCCGTCGTCCCCGTCGAGGGCGAGACCGGCGCCTACCCGGTGCACCGGGTCTTCTGCGTCGGGCGCAACTACGTGGAACACGCCAGGGAGATGGGGGTCGAGGTCGACCGGGAAGCGCCCTTCTATTTCCTCAAGCCGGCCACCGCGATCGTGGTCGCCCCTGGCGAGATCCCCTATCCGCCCGGCACCAGCAACTTCCACTACGAGCTGGAGCTTGTGGTCGCCCTGGGCGCCCCGGCCTTCCGCATCTCGCGGGACGAGGCGCTTGATGCGGTGTTCGGCTACGCCGTGGGCCTGGACATGACACGCCGCGACCTGCAGCTCGAGGCCCGCGCAAAGCAGCGGCCCTGGGACACGGGCAAGGCCGTGGAGCAGTCGGCGGTGATCGGCCCGATCGTGCGCGCCGCCGACTTCGATGTGGGCGACCAGGCGCTCACGCTCACCGTCAACGCCGAGGGCCGGCAATCGGCGCGCCTGTCCGACCTCGTCTGGAGCGTGCCGGAATTGATCGCGCACCTGTCGACGCTTTATCATCTCGACGCTGGCGACCTGATCTATACGGGGACGCCGGCGGGTGTCGGGCCGGTCGTTCCCGGCGACGCCATCCTGGGCCGGATCGACGGCCTGCCGGACGTGGCGCTCGGGATCACCGCCGCCGAATGAACGGGGTGCCGACGATGGCCGAGGCGAACGAGGTGGAAGAGGTGATCCAGGACCAGCCCGCGGCCGAGGCGTCCCCGGGGGCCATTGACACCCTCTACGACATGCCGGGCCACCTGATCCGTCGCTCGCAGCAGGTGGCGGTCGGCCTGTTCATGGACGAGATGGGCGACCTCGACATGACCCCCGTCCAGTACGCCGCCCTGATGGCCATCGCCTCCCATCCCGGCGTCGAGGCGGCCCGGATGTCCGAGCTTGTCGCCTTCGACCGCTCCACGCTCGGGGATGTCCTCGACCGGATCGAGGGCCGGGGCTGGATCCGGCGCGCCCGCAGCACGCGGGACGGTCGCGCCAAGAGCCTGTGGCTGACGCCGGAGGGCTGCGCCATGTTCGCCCGTGTCACGCCCATGGTGGAGCGGGTCCAGGAGAGGATACTGGAGCCGCTGAGCGCCGCGGAGCGCGACGTCTACCTGCGCCTCATGCGTCGTCTGGTGGGACTGCACACGGGCGAATCCCGGTATGGCCCGGCTTCCTCCGGCAGCGGGTCGTGACGCCCGTGTCGCCGCCGGTGGACGCGGGGCTCGTGCTCAGGCTGATCTCCGGCCTGGGGTCCCCGGACTTCCTGAAGGACGTCGGCGACGAATGCATGCGCCGGTTCGGCGCCGATCAGGTCACCGCCTTCATCGTGGAGGGCCCTGGCGTCCGCTGCGTCCTGGCCCATCGGCCCCGCGCCATGGTCCTCGCCCGTGACCTGTGCAGCCGGTACATGAGCCGCTTCTTCCCCCGTGACGCCGTCCTCGCCGGGCGGGACGCCGGATCCCCGGGCTTCGAGGTCCGGACGGTCACGGGGGCCGAGATCGCCGACGTCCGCTACCGCGACAGCCTGTTTACCCATGCGGGGCTCGGCGGGAAGCTCTCGGTCACATCCGTCCAGGACAGGCGCATGATCTACCTCAACCTCTATTTCCGCGATGCGGCGCCGGCGCGCCTGCTCGACGTCGAGGAGCGGCTGGCGCCGGTGGGCCAGGTCCTGGCCCACGCCATCGGCCGCCATGACGCCCTGACCGGGGGACTGCTGGCCGGGGATGCCGGCAAGCTTCGGATGGAGGCGCTGCTCAGGACCCGGTTCCCCATCCTCTCGCGCCGCGAGGCAGAGGTCTGCGCCCGCATTGTCTCGGGCCTGAGCCTGGAAGGCATCGCCCTGGACCTGCACGTCTCGCCGACGACGGCGGCCACCTTCCGGCGGCGCGCCTACGCCAAGCTCGAGGTCTCCAGCCAGAACGAGCTGTTCGCCCATTGCGCGGGGCTGATGGCGGCCTAGTCGCGATAGCCGGGCTGGGTGCGGTCGATCTGGCGACGCAGGGCGTCGAAGACATCCCGCCCCGCGCCATACTCCGGCGAGAACTGGAGCGCTTCCCGGCTCGACTGCTCGCAGACCGCGAGGGGAATGGGAATGTCCGGCCCCGCCATCGAGGCCGACGCGACCTGGACCTCGCAGGCGCGGTTCAGCGTCCACATCCGCACGAAGGCCTCGGGGATCGTCTCGCCCCAGGTCAGCAGGCCGTGGTTGCGCAGCACCACCTGACGCCGGTCGCCGATACTGGCCAGGAGTCGTTCCTCCTCCTCGGGGTTCACCGTGATCCCCTCGAAGTCATGGTAGGCGATCTGGCCGTGGAGCATGGCGGCGTAGAAGTTGGTCATCTCCACCCCGCCCGTCTTGCAGGCCACCGCCATCCCGGCGGTGGTGTGGGTGTGCATGATGCAGAGGGCGTCTGGGATCGAGCGGTGGATCGCCGCGTGGACGACGAAGCCCGCCGGGTTCACCGGATGCGGCGAGGTGTCGATCTTGCGGCCGTCGAGGTCGATCTTGACAAGGTTCGAGGCCGTCACCTCGCTGTAGAGGAGGCCGAACGGATTGATCAGGAAATGATGGTCCGGGCCGGGGATGCGCACGGTGATGTGGTTGTAGATCATCTCCACCCAACCCAGCCTGTCGAAGATCCGGTAGCAGGCGGCGAGGTCGCGGCGCAGCGCCTGCTCCTCCGCGCTCGCCGGAGCCGGCGCGACGGTGTCTCGGCCGGACGGCAGGTCCGCGACGGGGGCTTGGCTCACTGGGGGTCTCCTCGTCCCGGGACGTCGCCTGCGGCTGCGGCGGCGTCGAGACTCCAAAGGGCGGCGTCGGCGTCCCCGCCCGCGTCGGCGAGCAGGAGGAAGGCCTTGACCAGGAAGCGCTCGCGCGCGGCGGGGGACTGCAGGTCCAGGTGTCCGGCGAGACGGGGGAAGAGGGCCTCGAGGCCCTCCCGCCCCAGACCTTCCGTGGCGGGGAGGTCAGGCGGCGACGTCATGGGGGTTCTCCAGCGAAAGACCGATGCCGGCGAGCAGGGCGTCGACGGTCGAGCCGAGCGCCTGCGGCGACAGGCCGTGCCGGCGCGCACAGACGTAGCCGTCCGGGCGCACGACGAGGACGTCGCCCGGGCGTCCCGCCAGCGCGCCGGCGCCAGGATCGTCGGCCGGCAGGGTGATGGCGATGAAGGGGACGGACGCCGTGTCGTCGATCGCCGACGCCGCCGGCGCGCCCTGCGGGGCGATGACGACGGCCGCGAAGCCGCCTCCCGCGAGGTCGAGCAGGTCGCCGATGCCGGTCCTGGCCTCCGGAAGCGGCAGGCCGACGCCGGGCGCGTCGTCGCTCTCGTCGATGGCCGAGGAGCGGTAGCGATGGGCGGACGCCTGGCGTGGATCTATCAGGACGCGGAACCGGGGATGGCCGACCGACAGCTCAAGCACGGCGTCGCGCGCGGTGACGAAGCCGTCGGACGGCGGCGACATGAACCAGGTCGACTTGGTCGCGCTCTCGATGTTCTCGAGGCAGGCGGTGCGGCGCTCCTCGGTGTAGCTGGCCAGGAGGGTTTCCGGCGCCCGGCCGCCTGCGACCAGGGCGAGCTTCCAGGCGAGGTTGACGCCGTCGTCCAGGCCCGAGTTGAGGCCGCGGACCCCGAAGATGGGCACGAGGTGGGCGGCGTCGCCCGCGAAGAGCACGCGGCCGTGGACGTAGTCGGCCAGCGACAGCGTATGGGCGCGGTAGAGGGTCTTCCACAGCAGGCGCCAGGGGTTCGGCAGGCCGAGCATCGCCATGTGGGACGAGATGCGGGCGCGGATGCTCTCGTCGGTGAGCGCGTCCGCGTCGGCTTCGCCGGGCTGGAGCTGGTAGTCGATCCGCCAGACGTTCCCGGGCTGGCGGTGCATGATCACCGTCGATCGCGGGTTGGAGACCGGATCGAACCAGACCTTGCGCTCGGTCGGCCAGTCGATGTCGGTCTCGATGTCGGCGATCAGGTAGCGGCTCTCGAACGAGCGACCCTCCAGGGCGAGGCCGAGGCCCTGCTCACGAACGAAGCTGCGGCCCCCGTCGGCCGCGACCAGCCAGTCGGCCTCGATCGCGGCCACGTCGCCGTCGTGCTCGACCGAGAGGCCGACCCTGTCAGGCGCCGTATCGAGGCCGACGAGCCTGTGGCCCCAGCGGATGTCGACGAGGCCGGTGGCCGCGCAGGCGTCGGCGAGGATGCGCTCGACATGGTACTGCTGGATGTTGACGAAGGGCGGGAAACGGTCGTCGGGCGACACGGCCATGCGAAGGTGGAACACCTCCTCGGTCCCGAGATAGCTCCGGGCCTCGGTCCAGCCGAGGCCGATCCCGGTGACGGCGGCGGCGACGCCCAGCCGGTCGAGCAGCTGCAGGCTCCGGCGCGAGATGCAGATCGCCCGGCTGCCATCGCAGACGCCGGTGTCCGCCTCGATGACGGTGACTGCTAGGCCCTGGCGGGCCAGGGCCAGGGCGACGGTGAAACCGACCGGCCCGCCGCCCGCGACCACGATCCGGGAGGAAGTGTTTCCGGCGAAGCCCGGCGACGGGGCTTGGGGGGACTGGGTGACCATGGCGAGGATCCTAGGCGCGCGGGACGGCGGTCGCTGTCGTCCCAAAGGACGACAGGAGCCGGGAGCCTGGCCTGGCGTCCCGGCGGCGCGCCTTCACTTCCCGACCGGGTCGCCGATCGCGACCCTCACGGCCGGAGGCGTCAGGAGGAGGCCCACCAGCGCGCCCCACCCCGCCTTCAGGCCGACGAAGGCGAGAAGCGACAGGGGGGCGGCATCCACCGCGACGACCACGACGCGATAGACCAGGGTGCCGACGATCGCGGCGAAGATCCCGACCATGACGGAACGGACGAGGACGTTCCGGGGGGCATGGCGGACGGGCGAGGCGCCATCCACCCCGCCCTTCCGGCGCGCGCCCCGCGTGACCAGGGTCGGCACGAGCACGCTCATGAAGCCGACCATGAAGGTCTGGGGGGTGATGTCCAGGAGGGCGGCGCCCCGCTGCAGGTCGATGGCCGTCTCGCGGTGGAACAGCAGCAGCACCATCACCGTCGTCATGATCGCCGACATGGCGGCCGAGGCGAGGGTCTGGGTCAGGAAGAAGGTGCGCATCGGTCGTCCTCGAAAGGGAGTGGAAGCCAAGGAGAGAGGAGCCGGCCGGCCGGGGCTGTCCTCCTGAAGGACGACAGGCGCGGGGCGCCGGACGGCGTAGCCTCGGCGGCGATGGACTCGGTCCGGGAGGTTGGAATGCGCGTTGGGATCATCGGGGCCGGGGCCATGGGCGGCTGGTTCGGCGTGCGACTGGCCCGGGCGGGTTGCGCGGTCGCCGCGCTCGACCGGGGAGCGACCCTGGACGCCCTGCGGTCGGGACCCTGGCGCCTCGAACTGGACGGCGAGACCCTGGAGGCCAGGGTCGCCGCGAGCAGCGAGCCGGGCGAGCTTGGTGAGCAGGACCTGGTCATCGTCACCCTGAAGGGACCGGCCCTGCCCCTGGTCGCGCCGGCCCTGGGACCGATGATCGGGCCGCGGACCGTCATCCTGCCGGTCATGAACGGGGTGCCCTGGTGGTTCCTGCTGGCGGGGGGCGGCGAGCTCGCGCCGACGCCGCTGGCGTCGGTCGACCCAGGGGGCGTGATCGCCGCCGCCCTCCCCATCGACGCCGTCGTGGGGGGCGTGCTCCACGCCACGGCCTCGGTGCGCGCGCCCGGCCATGTCGTCCACGGCGCGGGCAACAGCATCGTCATCGGCGAGCCTTCGGGTGAGCCCCGGGACCGGACGACGCGCATCGCGGCCCTGCTGTCGGACGCCGGCTTCGACGTCGAGGTGACGCCTGCGATCCAGCAGGCCATCTGGTACAAGCTGTGGGGGAACATGACGATGAACCCGATCTCGGCCCTCACCGGCGCGACCTGCGACCGCATCCTCGACGATCCGCTGACGGCGGCGCTCACGTTGCGCCTCATGGCCGAGGCCCGCGCGATCGGCGCCCGCATCGGCGCGCCGATCGAGGAGCGGAGCGAGGACCGCAACGCGCTCACGCGCCGGCTCGGCGCGTTCAAGACCTCGATGCTGCAGGACGCGGAGGCGGGCCGCGCCCTCGAGCTCGACCAGATCCTGGCCGCCCCGCGCGAGATCGCTGGGCGCCTGGGCCTGGCCACGCCCGATCTCGACGCGGTCTTCGGCCTGGCGCGGGTGTTCGCCCAGGCGAGGGGGTTGTACCCGCAGCCTTCCGGATCCCCGGCCTGAGGCGGGGGCGTCGGCGCCCGGATCGGCGGCGATCCCGGCGCGGCGGTGTCCCGCGACCTCTTCACCCGGCGTCACCGCGCCTGTCGCCGTCGGCGACCCAGGATGTCATCCCGCGCTTCCCGTGCGGCGCTTCACCCGGCGGATCAGGCCGGACGGGCGAGGCCGAGCATCTCGCGGGCCTCCGGTGCGGTCGCGGGCTGGCCGCCCAGGTCCGACACGATCCTGACTGCGCGGTTGATCAGCTCCTCGTTCGTGGCGAGACGACCGCGCGAGTAGTAGTTGTTGTCCTCGAGCCCAACCCGGAAATGCCCGCCTAGGAGGATGGCCTGGGTGGTGGCGGGCAACTGGGCCGGACCGATGGCCGAGACGCAGAAGATGGAGTCCGGCGGCAGGAGCTTGACCATCGCCGACAGGATGTCGTGGCTGTAGGGCATGGCGCCCTGGAAGCCGTTGTCGGCCCCGAGGACCATGTTGATGTAGTAGGGAGGCTGGTCGTAGCCCTTCCGGATCAGACGGGTGACGTCCTGCAGGATGTGGTCAGGGCCGAACACCTCCCATTCCGGCTTGATGCCTCGCTCCTGCATCCGCTTGGCCAGCGCCTCGGATCGCGACGGCGGGGTCAGGACGATGATCTCCTTGCCGCCGTGCATGTCGACGAAGGTCATGCCGTCGAGCGTCGCCATTTCCGCGCCGGCGTCGCACCCCTTCAGGCGTTCCTCGAAGTTCGACTCGTACATGCCGTCCGGTCGAGCGATCAGCATGTCGCCGTTGGAGCCGCCACCGGTCGAGTTGTTCAGGATGATGTCGCAGCGCTCGCGGATGAGGCCGTTGATCCGGCCGTAGATCTCCGCATTGCAGGTCGCCTCGTCGTCCGGGCGCCGGGCGTGCAGCGCGGCGATGCTCGCTCCCGCCTTGTATGCCTTCACGACGTCGGCGGCGATCTCCTCCGGCTGGGTGGGCAGGTTGGGGTTCTGCGCCTTGGAGTTCATGCCGCCGGTCGGCGCCACGGTGATGATGACTTTGCGATCGCTCATGACGGGTCTTTCGGGGAGGAAGGGGTGGACGGGGCGGGCGTGGACAGTTGGCCGACGACGGCCTCTGGGATCGGGACGGCGCCGATGTCGTCGGCCCGGGCGGACCGGCGCGCCGTCCACACGCGGGCTTCCCGGGCGTCGACGGCGAGGACATCCCCGCGCATCAGCCGGTGATGCACGCCGAAGCTCGAGCGGCCGATGCGGGAGATCTCGGAGTGGATCACGATCGCGTCCCCGAAGCTGCAGGGCGCGAGGTACTCGGCCTCCGAGGCCACCATCGGCCAGCCGAGGATGCCGTGGCGCACGATGATCTCGGCCATGGACCCGCCCAGAGCCGCCGAAAGCAGCGCTGCGGTCGAGACATCGAACATCTCGAAGTATCGCGGGAAGAACACGATCCCCGCCGGGTCGCATTGCCCCCACTCGATCGTCAGGGACCGCGACGTGGCGAACAGGCTGGGGTCCGGCATCGGGTCAGAACCTCGCCGTCAGCGTCAGCCCATAGGTGCGCGGGGCCTGGAACGATGCGTTGCTGGCGAAGGTGCCCGCCGTCAGGGCGGTGTAGATCTCCTCGTTGGCGAGGTTGCGGCCCCAGAGGCGCGCGGTGACGCCATTGGGGAACTCCAGGCGCACGCCCGCCGCGAGCAGGTGGTAGGCGGGCTGCTCCAGGATGTTGTCGGGCTGGGTGAAGTAGCCGTCGTTGTAGGTGTAGCTGGCGTCCAGCCCGAGCTCGGCAAACGAAAGGGTCGTCACGTACTCGGCGGCCAGGGTCGCGCTGAAGTCCGCGGTGTTGGGCAGGCGGTTGCCAGTCGCCGACCCGGTCGTGATGACGATCCCCGTCGGGACCTGGGTCGAGATGATGGCGTTGGGGAAGTCCGTGAACCGGTCGTGGAGCCAGGTGAACCCGCCGCTCAGCGTCAGCTGGCTGGTGACCCGGGCCTCGATGTCCGCGTCGAGGCCGTACACCTCGGCCGACGCGCCGTTGTAGAAGCTGGGCTGCGAGCCGACGAACTTCTGAACCTGGATGTCGTCGTAGGCATAGAAGAAGGACGCCGCGTTGATCCGCAGGCGGCGTTCGAAGAGATCCAGCTTCGTCCCGACCTCATAGGCATCGAGCTGCTCGGGGTCGAAGGCGGCGTCGACCGGGAACTGGCCGTTGTATCCCCCGCTCTTGAAGCCCCTGTTGTAGGTCGCATAGACGAAGACCTCCGGGGAGAACCTGTGGTCCACCGCGACGCGCCACGTCGGCTGCGAGAACCGCTTGGACTGAGACGGGATCGGTGCGCCGGGGACCGGGACGGGGATGAGGGCGAAGTCGTTGACCTGGGTGGCATCGATGGTCCGCTCCTCGGTGGAGTAGCGGTAGCCGAGCGTCAGGTTGGTGGCCTCCCCCAGCGGCGCCGTGGCCTGGGCGTAGCCGGCCAGGGATTCCGTTCCCAGTTGCGAGAAGGTCGTCACCGCCGAGAGCGGCCCGACGGGGGTCGCCGGACGGGCGGGTCCCGAGAAGGCGGTGACGCTCGGGTCGTAGCTGCCCTCGCTGTTGAAGTAGAAGACGCCGGCGACCCATTTCACGGTCGAATCCGCCGACGAGGTCAGCTGGAGCTCCTGGCTGAACTGATGGTCGCGCTGCAGCACGTCGAGTGCTACCAGGGGCGCGTCCGTGACGTCGGCGTCGAAGATCGTGTGGTAGGTGGACTTCCGGTAGGCCGTGATGCTCGACAGGCTCGCGAAACCAAGGTCCTGCTCGGCGTGCAGGGCGACGCCCCCGCCCTCGATCGCCAGGAAGGGCCTGACATCGGAGTTGATGTCCCAGGCCCGGTCGATCGTCGGCTGCGGCAGGAAGAAGCCGGTCCCGGGCGCGAGCCGGGTGGCGGCGTACATGTCGCCTTCCGTCCGCTCGTAGTCGGCGGTCAGCCGCAGCTTGGAGCCTTCGCGGGGGCGCCACAGCAGCGACCCGCGCAGGTTGACCTCCTCGTCGGTCCGGTTGACCTCGCGGCCGTCGAACAGGTTGACGCCGTAGCCCACGCCCTGGGTCGACACATGGAGCCCGAGGTCGGCCGCCAGCCCGTCGGCCAACGGGCCGGTGACATAGCCGTCCGCGCCGAAGGTCTCGTAGTTCGCCGCCGTCACCGACACCATCGCCGACGGCGTGTCCTTCGGCTCGCGGGTGATGATCTGGATCAGCCCACCGGTCGCGTTACGGCCGAAGAGGGTGCCCTGGGGGCCCTTGAGGACCTCGACGCGCTCGATGTTGTTGAGGGTGAAGACCGAGGCCGGCGCCGAGGCGAGGTAGACGCCGTCCACATAGGTCGCCACGCCGCTCTCGAAGCCGGCCCCGAAGACGGTGTTGCCGATGCCGCGGACGCGCGGCTGGACGTAGCCGGCCGTGGCGAAGACCGTCAGGCTCGGGATCGCCGCGCCCAGGTCCGTGGTGGAGGTCACGCCGCGGTTCTGCAGCCGCTCGCTCGTCACCGCGCTCACGGCGATCGGCACGCTCTGCATGTTCTCGCCGCGTCGCTGGGCCGTGACGACGATCTCGTCGAGCGCGCTGACCTCCGGGTCCTCCGGCGGCGCGGTCTGGGCGGCGGCCGGCAGGGCCGCGGCGAGGGCGACGATGCCCGTGGTCACGGCGAGGCACGAGCGTAGGGCGCGCGACGGCTTGGTCTGGCTGGTCATCCTGGATCTCCCCTGGCGCATCCTGACCGCCAGGATGGCGACGGAGGCGTCTCATTGAGGTTCAGATTGACGATCAAGTTCATTTTGGTCAATAGAGTTCAAAATGAAGACGCTCGGTCTGGGCGCACATTGTATCGGGAGGATTATGTCAGAGCCGGATTCGACCGCTTCGCTGCGGGTGCCCGTCCTCATCGTCGGGGCAGGGCCGGCGGGCCTGGCGGCCTCGCTCCTGCTGCGGCAGTACGGCGTCGAGACCTTGACGGTGTCGCGGTACAACTGGATGGCGCACACGCCTCGCGCCCATCACATCAATCCCCGCGCCATGGAGATGCTGCGTGGGCTCGGCCTCGAGGAGACGGTCCGCGCGACGGCCATGCCGGCCGACCTGCTGGGGAACGTGGTCTGGTGCGAGAGCCTTGCCGGCGACGAGATCGGACGCCTGCGCACCTATCACCAGGGCGGACCAGGCGACTACGCGGGCCTGACGCCGTGCCACGCCGTCAACATCTCGCAGCACAAGCTCGAGCCCATCCTCGCCGACGCCCTGCTGACCCGGGGCGGGAAGACGCTGTTCAACACCGAATGCGTGGACCTGGCCCAGGCTGGCGACGTCGTCAGCGTCGACGTGCGAAACCGGGTCACCGGCCAGCGGTTCAGGATCGAGGCCGACTACGTCATCGGGGCCGACGGCGCCCGCAGCCTGGTCGCGGACCGGATCGGCCTCGAGTTCACGGGCGCGACGGGTTGGGGCGCGGCGATCAACGTCTGGATCAAGGCGGACCTGACGCGGTTCTGCGCGCATAGGCCGGGCGCCCTGTACTGGACCAACCAGGTCGGCGGGGACTTCTGGATCGGAAGCGGTGTCTTCATCTCCGTCACGCCGTGGAACGAGTGGATCGCATCGTTCATGTACGATCCGGCCCAGGGCGAGCCGGACCTCTCGGAGGCGACGCTGAGGAAGCGCGTCCACGACATCATCGGCGACGACAGCGTCGAGGTGGAGATCCTCCACGCCGGCAAGTGGCTGCTGAACGCCCAGTACGCCGAGACCTATTCCAAGGGCCGGGTGCTCTGCATGGGCGACGCCGTGCACCGCCATTCGCCAGCCAACGGCCTGGGCGCCAACATGTCGATGCTGGACGCCTACAATCTCGCCTGGAAGCTAAAGCTGGTGCTCGACGGCGTCGCAGCCCCCTCGCTCCTCGAGACCTACGGCCAGGAGCGCCAGCCGGTTGGCCGCGCCATCATCGAGCGGTCGATGAAATCGGTCGACGAGTTCGCCGAGATCGCCGTCGCCCTCGGATACCGCCCGGGACAATCGGCCGAGGAACGCCGCGAGCGGCTCGAGATCTTCAAGGGGCCGGGCCCGGACGGCGACGCCGCCCGGGCGAGGGTCGCCGACGCCATCTTCGGGGCGCGCTACCAGTTCGCGGCCCTCGGGTTCGAGCTCGGCCAGCGGTACGTGGACGGGGCCATCCTGCCGCACGAGGACGTCGCCGCCGGCAACGACGACCCCGATCATCTCTACGTCCCCCACACCGCCGCCGGCACGCATCTCCCGCACGCCGCGCTCACCCACCCGTCGGGACGGACCACTTCGACGATCGACTTGGTGGGCGGCGGCGCCTTCCACCTGCTGACGGGGCCTGGCGGCGAGGCATGGACCGACGCCTGCGAAGAGATCCGGGTGCTCACCGGCCTGGAGATCGTCGTCGACATGATCGGCCCGGGCTGCCCGCACGAGGACGCCTACGGCGACTGGCGGCGGATTCGCGGCATCGAGGACAGCGGCGCCCTGCTGGTCAGGCCTGACGGGCACATCGCCTGGCGCGCGGCCCGGGTCGACAACGGCGCCTTGGCCGACCTCAGGGACGGCGTCCTGGGACTTCTGGGCCATGCGACGCCCGGCGTGCCCGATCTCCAGCCCCTGGCGGCCTCAGCGTGACCCGCGCGCCGCGACCCGGTCGAGGGGAAGCGCGTCCAGCGCCACAGGCCAGTTGGCGATCCGCCTGGCCTCGGCCGGGTCGAGCCCAAGCGCGATCAGCAGGGCCTCGACGGCGGTCACGATCGGATCGGGCGCGGGCGCCTCGACCAGCACGCGCCGGATCGTCATGACCATCATGCCCAACCCCAGGTCTATCGTGGTCTCGAGCGAGCGGGCCTGGAGCCGGCCGCTTGCCAGGGCGTCGCGGAACTGGTCGTGGACGTGGGTCCGCATGTCGCTGTTCAGCGATCCGACGAGGGGCATGGTGCGCAGCAGGATCCAGCCCCGCGCCCTGTCCACGGTGGCGAAATGAACGAACATCCGGAACGAGATGGCGATGCGGGCGACCGGGTCCTCGATGCCCTGTTCCGCCGCGGTGATGAGGGCGTTTATCCCCGTCACGACATCATCGGCGACCGCCCTGAACAGGTCGTCGCGCGTGTCGAAGTGATTGTAGAAGGTGCCGCGCGAGACGCCGGCCTCGGCCAGGACATCCTCGATGGTGGGCAGGTCGGCCCCATGGATCGCAAACAGCTCGTAGGCCGCCTGCAGGAGCCGGGCCCGCATTCTTGCCCGACGCTCTTCGCCGATCTGGCTGCGGCGAGCCAGCTGGTCAGGGCTCAGGGGCGTGGTCCGGATCTTGGCCAAACGAGCGGTCTTCTTCTGCCGATGCTGTCGCGCTTCGCGCGGGCCCTGCTCAGGTCCCCGACCGCGTCGGCCGAACCTCTAGTGGTCTTGGACAATCAGTTCAAATCGAAATCCAGGGCCCAGTCCGCAAACCCCAAGCCCCCGAACCCCTCGTCCGATCGCCCGCGCGCACGGCACGAGCGATCGATCCTGCCTCCAACGGAGTTTCCATCATGACCGCTCTTTCCCAAGACGCGCCGACACTCGCCTCGCGACGTCCCGCGCCCGCCAAGCTTGCACACGTCGTCCTCCGGACGGCGCGGTTCGACGAGATGAAGGCCTTCTATGCCACCCTCCTGGGGGCTCACCCGACGTTCGAGAACGAGCAGCTCTGCTTCATGACGTACGACGATGAGCACCACCGGATCGGGATCATCAACTTTCCCCATCTGGCCGACGCCGACAAGGACAAGGCGGGCATGGAGCACATCGCCTTCACCTACCCGGACTTGCCGTCGCTCCTGGCCGCCTACGCCCACAACAAGACGGATGGCTTCCTGCCGTTCTGGACCATCAACCATGGCCCGACGATCTCGATGTATTACCGCGACCCCGACGGCAACAAGGTCGAGTTGCAGCACGATGTCTTCCCCGACAATCCCTCCGTCGACGCCTTCTTCGCCTCCGGCGCCTACGACGAGAATTTCATGGGGATCCTGTTCGATCCCGAGACGATGATCGCCGACTACGAGGCGGGGGTCCCGGTCGAGACCCTGACGCGCCGGCCCAAGCTGCCGGACGGCGTCAGCCCCTGGGACATGTTGCGCGAGTAGGTCGCGCCGGCCTGCCATCCCTCCAACTCCTGTTCCAGAGCCCCGATCATGAAACTCGTCTCATTCGTCCGCGACGGACGCCCCACATTCGGTTGCGCCGAGGGGGATGAACTCCTCGACTTCGGCCCCCAGCTCGGCCCTTCCACGTCGTTGCGCGACATCCTGCCGGGCGGCCTCCCGCTCTGGTCCGTGCTCGCCTCCGGCGTCGCGGCGCCCGATCGTGTCGCCTTCGACCGGGAGGCGCTCTTGGCACCCGTGCCGAACGCCCGCAAATTCCTCTCGCTCGGCGGCAACTACGCGGCTCACCTGGCGGAGACGGAGCGTGTCGGCATGCAGAGGTCGAAGGGCCAGGTCTGGTTCAACAAGCAGGTGACGGCCATCAACGCGCCCTACGGCGTGCTGGACCGGCCCTTCGTCTCCGAGCAACTCGACTACGAGGGCGAACTCGGCGTCATCATCGGGCGCGACTGTCGGCACATGCGCGCGGCCGACGCCTGGGACTATGTCGCCGGATACGTGGTCATCAACGATGTCAGCGTACGGGACTGGCAGATGCGGGCGCCCACGCACATGCTGGGGAAATCGTTCGACACCCATGCGCCGTTCGGCCCGTGGATCGTCACCGCCGACGAGATCCCCGACCCCCATCGCCTGGACCTGACGGTGACGGTCAATGGCGACGTCCGCCAGAAGGCCAACACCTCTGACATGATCCACTTCATCCCGGCGATGATCGAGGAACTGACCACCGCCTTCACCCTGCAGGCGGGGGATGTCCTTTCGACGGGCACCCCCGGAGGCGTCGGCGGGCTCATGCAACCGCCGCAATGGCTTCGTGACGGAGACGTGGTGAGCGTCGAGATCGAGGCCATCGGGCGCATCGAGAACAGGGTCGTCGACGAACCCGCCCGCTAGCCGTGTGACCGCGCAAGGTTTCGGTTGGCTTGTCCCCGCGCCGGGGGCCATTCCGCCGAAGGCGTCGTCATACCTGTCAGTATCCTGAGGTAAACTTTCCGGGTTTATTTGAGATGAACAGTAACATCCGTGTGCCTAGGTATTGATATTGTGCCGCCTTGCTGGCAATTTCTATCGGTCTATTTTCAAGATCAAGATGAAGGTCCTGGGGTCGATGACGTCTTGACCTTGAATATTCGGTGATCACGTTCGGGGCGGGCATGGGCTCGATCTCCTGTGATCGCCCAGACTGCCTTGGAGAGACGCAGATGAATAAAGCCTTGTGGGTCGTACAGATCTTCCTGTCCCTGAACTTCCTCGTCGCGGCCGGGCTGAAGCTCTTTGCCTTCGACATGATGTCGGCCAAGTCGCCCGACATGGCCGACCTCCATGGCCTCTTCATCTTCATCGCCATCTGCGAGATCGCCGGCGCCGTCGGCCTCATTGCCCCGCGACTGACGCGCATCGCGGTCTTCCTCACGGCATGGGCCGCTGCAGGGCTGGCCACGATCTCGGTCCTCGCGGGCCTGTTCCACCTGGTGCGCGGCGAGTACGCCGAGATCCCGCCCGCGGTCGTCTTCGCCCTCCTGTCCTTCTTCGTTGTGTGGGGCCGGGGCTTCCGCCCGGGCACAGCCTGGGGGCGCGGGTGGACGGCGGCCAAGGCCTAGGGCACGCGTCCCGACGTTCGCGGCGTCGTCGCCACCCGCGACGTCGCCGCGCCTTCCCCGGATATGAACACAGGCCGTGCCGGCCTGTGGCGGCCTTCTCGGAGGCCGTCTTCATGTCAGGTTGGTCGTCACAGTTCCGGCGCTCCGTGGAACAGCGGCGGATCGCGCCCGCGCGCTCGGCCTCTGGAGGCATGGCGCAGAGTATCCGGACGCCGGACGTCGTGTCAGCACACGCCCCTTCGCAAAATCGACACCTCGATGACGTCGGGCCGGATCGCGGGTTGGACGTCGCGTGCATGTACGGCCATCGAAGCCGTAAACGGACCTTCTCAAGGTCTGAAAGGAGCCAGAAGCGGCGGGGTCGTCGGTCATCGCGATCCGATAACGGGCGTCCGCTTTCAAGGCCTCGGCATAGGATTTCAATCGCGTCTGTCCCTTGGCAACGAGGCCGCTGTCCGGCTTTGTGTCATGATGGGCAAATACGATCCGCTTCGGGACTATCTCCGCAAAAAGAAAACCGACGAACTCGAGCTCTCCTTCGTCGAGATCGAGCGAAAGCTGGGGTATATGCTGCCCAACAGCGCGAGCCTGCCCCAGTGGTGGGCGAACACCACCGAACCCAACAGCCGTCATGTACAGCGCAAGGCCTGGGGTGACGCAGGCTACGACGCTTTCCTGATCGCCGGGGCGGAGCGTGTGCGGTTCAAGCGGTCTGCTGCACCCCGAACACCCGACTAAGCCCCAAAGTCGAACGCCGTCTGGTTTTCCGGAGTGACGGACTTGCGTTTGCGGGGTCCGGTCTGCTGCGCCGTCTCCCGGTCGTCCGCCGCTTCCGTCTGTGCCGGCGTGGCCGGAGTCACTCCCTTCCCGCGAACGGGGGAAGGTGTCGCGACAGGATTGGGCTCCGCTTGCGGAATCGGACGCGGCTCCGGCAAGCGGCGCGGCGTCCTCGACCGCTTCCAGGCCAGAAGCTCGCTCTGCCACCAGCCGACGCGGTTTAGCGACACCTGCACGCAGGCGGGAAAGTCCCCCGTCTTCTGCATCCGCCACACCGTCGTGCGGCTCACACCACAGATCACCTTCACCTGCGACCACGGCAGGATACGATCCTCGAGTTCGTCGAAGGGCGGGACGATCACCGTATCCATGACACAGCCTCATTCGCCCGGCGCTCGAAGACCTCAGCCAGCAGGCGCGCGTCCGCCGCAGCATCCACGACGTCGCGGGTCTCCCAACTCAGGATCACGGTCTTCAGCGCGAAGCTGACCGCCGGGTTCATCAACAGGTCGGCAACGGTCGGCGGCGCCTCACAGCGTGCTTCCGCAGTCATGCCGCTCATGTCCGCCTCCGCTTCTTGACGGGAGCGGCGTTACGCAGACCTGTGTCCTGGGCGAGCGCCCACTCCCGCAGCACGCCACGTGGGTAAAAGGGTTTGCCCCGGACATGACGGCAGGCCGGTCCGTCGACCCCGAGGGACCACATCTTGGCCAGGGACGACGGTTTCAGGCGAACGCCGTAGCGAACGAGAAAGTCCGAGGCCTCGCTTCGGGTCAGCAGATCGTCATCGGTTTCCGACGACCCCCAGGGTTCGCCGCCGGGATCGAGCGCGGTCACAGGCCGACCTCCCGGGGCGCGCAGTCACGGGCGCTGCGCACGCCTCGGCCGGCGGTCAGGGCGAGGTAGCACTCGACAACCCGGCCTACATAGACGGGGGCGTGATCGACCGTTCCTTCGGCCCGAAACTCGTCCCGGAGCAGGATGTTCTTCTTGTCGAGATAAAGGGTACGGAACTGCTCTCTTGGTTCATGGGCCAAGGCAGAGCGGACATAGGCTACAAGAGCTGACCAGGACGACAGGACGGGGCGGCGGCAGGCCTCCGATCGGGCCAGCCTGACGCTCAGGCGGCGCAGCATCTTGAGATCCGTGATCGTGGTGACGTCCAGCCTGGCGGCCCGGGCAAGTTCGGGCGGATCCGCCGCGACGACGGCGGCGACCGAGCCAAACACCGCCAGCAAGGTCGCTACAGCCTGGGCGATGTCCCGCTCCTGCATGGTCCGCGTCATCAACACCGAAAGAAGTGTGGCGTCGTCCATGTCCTGCGCGTGGCTGTGAGAAGGGTCGAACAGGTCTCCCGACCGCCGGTTCGAAGGCGCGGGGACTGACGAGGGCAAGGGTCGCATTGCGGGACTCCTGGGCTGCTCGCCCCGGATTGGGGCGGCGATTCCCGCCCTTCCTTTTTCTCCATCGATGGTTGGCGAAGCGGGGCGATCGCGTCAGGTTGAACCCATGAAATGGGTTCTGATCCTGGCCGGCCTTCTCGCCGCTCCCGCCGTCGCTCGCGCAGATCCGTGCGAGGGCCGCTTGCCCGCACGGGCGGGCGAGACCTTTTCCGGCGTCGTTCGCTACATCGGCGACGGTGACAGCCTCTGCCTGGGTCCGACGACAGATCCCGCGACCTGGATCGAAGTGCGTCTGGCGGATTTCGACGCCCCGGAACTTCACAGTCCGACGGGGCGCGCCGACCGCGACCGGCTTTCGGGCCTTGTCCGCGGTCGGGTCCTGGCCTGTGTCGCTGTGCGAGGCCGCAACGGCCGGGTGATCGTCTATGACCGGGTCATCGCCGCGTGCCGTTTGAACGGGCGAAGGGTCGGCGATCTGTTGCGCCAGGCCGGCGGCCGCGAGGGCGGAAACTAGATAACTTCGGCCAGGCGGTTGCGCTCGGCGTGCGCCATCCGGCCGACAATCAGCCAGACCTGCCGCTCCTCCTCGGCGTCCTGGAGGGCGCGATGACGAACCGCTCGCCCTTCCCGTTCCAACCGGGCGCGCCGGATGATTGCCGGCGTGAGATCCTCGATCACCCGGGCCTCCAGGGAGCCGGCCAGGACTTCGGCGATCAGGGCCGCACTGGCCTCGTCGGTGTCGCGAAGCGTCAGGGTCTTGCGCGGGAAGCCGGCGCGCCGCAGCAGGACGCTCAGCCATTTGCCGTCCCAGGACGGGGCGCTCGCATAGAGCGCATGACCGGAGAGGGCTTCGATCATACGACGGGCCACGGTCTCGTGGTCCGTTCCCGTCTCGACCAACCTGTTGCGCGACAGACCGTGGATGACCTCGGCCCCGGCGTGCCAGTCCAGCCAGTCGTCAGCCGGTCGGATCAGATGGCTTTCTCCCTCGCCGTCCTCGAATACCCAGCCAACCTCGATGGGATAGGAGGCGTCAGCCAGGGAAGAGGCCTCAAAATCGAGAAAGACGCGCATGGAATTCGGCAAACCTGCTCAGGATGTGATCAGGAAAGCGCCAGCTCGGGCTCGGGTTCGATACTTGTCGCATGTTCGAGCTTGGACAGGGTGACGCCGACCAGCCTGATGCCCATCCGGGGCGGATAGACAGAGCGCACCAGATCGAGCGCGACCGCGGTCAGCGCCTCCAGTGAGCCGACGCAGCCCGTCATGGAGCGACTGCGGGTCGCCTGCTGGAAATCGGCCCATTTGATCTTCACGGTGACCGTGCGTCCGCGCACGCCGGTCCGTTCGCACCAGCCCCAGACGTCCGACGCCATGGCCGCAACCCCGGCCTCGATACCGGCCGGTTCCGTCAGGTCCTCGGCGAAGGTGGTCTCCGACCCCGAGGATTTGCGCTCTCGATCGGGGCGCACTGGCCGCTCATCGATCCCTCGGGCGATGTCGTGATACCAGCCGCCGGAACTGCCGAAATGATGCTGCAGAAAGGCCAGGGTCCGGGCCTTGAGATCGGCGCCGGTATGGATGCCGAGGTCGTGCATCCGTTTGGCGGTGACGGGTCCGACGCCATGGAATCGGGTGACCGGCAGCGCTTCAGCGAAGGCCGCGCCGCGCCCCGGCGGCACGACGAACTGTCCGTTGGGCTTCCTCTGGTCGGAGGCCAGCTTGGCGAGGAATTTGTTGTAGGAGATTCCGGCCGAGGCGGTGAGGCCGGTCTCTTCGAAGATGCGCCGTCGGATGTCCTGGGCCGTTTCCGATGCGGTCGGAAGGCCTTTCCGGTTTTCCGTGACGTCGAGATAGGCTTCGTCGAGCGAAAGCGGCTCTATCACGGGTGTATAATCGGCGAAGATCGCGTGGATCTGGCGCGACACCGACTTGTAGACCTCGAACCGCGGCGGCACGAAGAGGAGCTCGGGACATTTACGCATGGCGGTGGTCGAGGGCATCGCGGATCGGACGCCGAAGGTCCGCGCCTCGTAGCTGGCCGCAGCCACCACGCCGCGTTTGGCGGCATAGCCTACGGCGACGGGACGGCCGCGCAGGGACGGATCGTCACGCTGTTCGACCGACGCATAATAGGCGTCCATGTCGACATGGATGATCTTGCGGATCGACGGTTCGCTCATTCTGTCCGACACTAGCGGACGAGGAACACAAAGGGAACATGGGAGGATGTTGGGGCCTGTCGGCGGAAGACAGGTGTCCGGGAACCCCGGGACTCCTCGCGGATTCCCTTCGGCATCAACGGAGACCGTCATGTCCAAGCGCGAACTCATCGAACCGACTCCCGGCGATAAACGCTACGCTCGCCGCGACGACCAAGGTCGGTTTTCCGAACAGGCGGATGTCGGCAAGGCCTCAGCGGCCGATCAGCGCCAACATTCCCAGACCCCGTCTGAACCGGGCCAGGGCGACCGCGGGGACCGCCAGACCCGCTAGCCCGCGCGGCGGCGCGCCGACGCCTTGCTGATAGGCGTGACCGTTGCTGAGCGTCCGGATGCCCGGGCTTTGGCGGCGGGGCGCTTGCCAGCCGCGCCCTGCAGACTCGCCCGCAGAGCCGCCATGAGATCGGTCACATTCGTGTCGTCTGGCTCGGCCGCACGGACGGGCTTGCCGCCACGCTGCTTCGTGGCGATCAGGGCCTTGAGCGCCTCCTCGTAGCGGTCGACAAACCGGCTTGGCTCGAACGGGCCGTGTTGCTGCTGGATGATCCGCTCGGCGATCGAGATCATCGCCTCGTCCGGCGGCTCGGCGCTGATGCCCCGGAAGATGTCGTCCTCGGCGCGAACCTCGCTCTCCGTGCGCAGGCTGTAGGCAAGGATGCCCAGGCCGCGCGGCTCCAGCGCCAGCAGCCGCTCCCGTGTGGACAGCACGACGCGCCCCAGCGCGATCTGGCCCGAGCGTTTCATCGACTCCCGAATGACGCCGAAGGCCTCCTGGGCAAGCTTGCCCTCCGGCGCGAGATAGTAGGGATTGTCCCAATAGATGCGGTCGATCTCGTCCTCGGAGACGAAGCGATCGATCTCTATGGTCTTGGTGCTCTCCAGCTTGACCGAGCGGATCTCATCCTCCGTCAGCAGGATGTATTCGCCCTTTTCGACCTCATAGCCCTTGACCAGGCTGGAGCGCTCGACCGGCCCCGTCTCGGGATCGGTGGTGACCATCTTGATCCGGTTGTGGGTCTCCGGATTGATCAGGTTGAAACGCACGTCGCCGCTGCTGGAGGTCGCCGTGAACAGCGAGACAGGGCAGGTCACCAGGGACAGCTTGAGATGTCCGGACCACGTGGGGCGATAAGCGGCCATTCGACGTCTCCTGGCGCACCGTTCTGGCCCGCGAAGACTCGACTCAACTCGGTCATCGGTGATTCGTTCTCGGAGATAAGCGACTCAAATGAATCACTTAATCGCCGCAAGCTCTATTCGACACGGTCGCGCTCGAACTGTGGGACCTCGAGCGGCTGCAGCCAGTCCTCGCGGCGGATGATCCAGCTTTCGTATTGCGGCGTCAGTTCACCGGGATTGTCCAGGGTTCCCAGAGACACCTCTACCTCGTTGCCGAGGAAGGAGATCACCCGCGATCCGCAGGAGGGACAGAAGCGATCATCATAACCAGGCGAGCTGAACCAGCTCGAAAGATCGCCTGACACCTCAACCTGACCGGGTTTGAAAACCGCAAAAGGATTGAACGCCGAGGCATGGGCCTTACGGCATCGCAGGCAGTGACACAGACCGACCCGAACAGGTTCGCCGCTGGCCACGAACCGGACCGCGCCACACGCGCACCCGCCACTTCTCGTTCGCTGTGTCATGCTCATGGCTCGACAACGCCCAGGCTCCGAAAGGTCTCCCACATAGGGCAGGCGAGAACCACTGGAGTCTAGAAGCGTTGATGGGTCGAGAGGAGAGCGCGATGACAACCCATGCAACCACAGGCATTTCCCGTCGGGGATTCGCCTCCATGGATCCAGAGCGACGCAAGGAGATCGCACGAATGGGCGGGGCCTCCGTTCCGAGCGAGAAGCGATCGTTTTCACAGGACCGCACCCTTGCACGGGACGCGGGCCGCAAGGGCGGCGAAAATTCCTACCGGTCCAGGAAACCCGACGACCAGACCGCTACCAGAGAACCCGTGCCTTCAGCCTGATCGATCTGATGTGCAGATTCGGAATGTCGATGTCACGCTCCGCCATCCCCTTGGGCGGCCTGTTGCAAGCGCCTGGCCACGAGGCGGCGGATTTCCGTTAGCCGCCGCGGACCGGTTCATCGGTTGCGTCCGACCCGCACCTCAGCAAAGGTGCAATGGCGAAGCTGAAAGCCCCACCAAGCGGGCTTCGGGAGGATCGCCACATGATCGTAACCGACCTCATCGATCGGGGCGCCCGACAGTTCGGCGACCGTCCTGCAATCCTGTTCGACGGCAAATCCCTGACCTTCGCCGAGGTGGATCGAACCTCCACACAGATCGCCAGACGTCTGGTCGAGACCCATGGCCTGGCTCCCGGCGCGCCAATAGGGCTGCTGATGGGCAATGGGCTGCTCAGCGTCTCCATGGACTTCGCCTGCATGAAGGCCCGCCTTATGCGTGTGCCGCTCAACAGCCGCCTGAGCGCCGTTGAGCACGCCCGAATGCTGTCTGGTATCGGGGCGGCGGTCCTCGTCCACGGCGCCGCCCATGCGGACCGAGCGCGCGAACTGGCCGAGGCCGTGCCGGGCCTGTCGACACTGGAGATCGAAAGCGGGATCGCCGCCGATCTAGACGCCGTCTCCGACACGCCCCTGCCGGCGGCCCAGCCGGACGACCCTGTGCTGGCGCTCTATACGTCGGGGACCTCGGGGGTGCTCAAGGCCGCCGTCCACACCCAGGCCACCTATTCGGCCGTTGCGGCCAATATCCTGCTCAACCTTGTCGATCCCCGCCCCGGCGATGTGATGTTGCACGCAGCCTCGTTGATTCACGCCAGTGGCACCTTCGTCCTTCCGTACTGGATCCGGGGCGGGGCCTCGGCGGTGCTCGGGGGCTTTGAACCGGGAGCTTATCTGGAGGCCATCGAGCAGGTCCGGCCGGCCGCGCTGAACCTCGTGCCCACCATGATCGGCATGCTCCTCGAGCACCCAGAGTGTGCGCGGACCGACTTTACACCGGTGCGCGACATCATCTACGGCGCGTCGCCCATGCCCCGGCCGATGATCCTCAAGGCGCTGGACCGCTGGGGCCCCAGACTGTCTCAGTTCTACGGACAGACAGAGGCCCCGCTCTGCATCGCCGTCCTGAGCAAGGAAGACCACATCGGCGCGGGCGCCGAACGCCGGCTTTCCGCCTGCGGCCGGCCCGCGCTGGATTGTGAACTAAGGCTCGTCGCCGAGGACGGGTCAGAGGCCGCGCCGGGATCGGAGGGCGAAATCCTCGTTCGCGCTCCCTTCCTGATGACCGGCTATCACGGCGCTCCGGAACTGAATGCGGAGACCTTCGCCGGGGATGGCTGGCTAAGGACACGCGATATCGGCCGGACCGACGAGGCGGGCTTCCTGCATCTGGTGGACCGGGCCTCGGACATGATCGTGACCGGCGGCTACAACGTCTATCCCCGCGAGGTCGAGGATGTTCTGGCGGCGCACCCTTGCATCCTCGAGGTCGTCGTCGTCGGTCTCCCCGATGACAAATGGGGCGAGGCGGTCGCCGCCTTCGTCGTGACCCGCGGCGAGATCGCGTTCGATGAGGCTCACGTGCTGGCATACGCCCGCGAGCATCTGGCGAGTTACAAGGCGCCCAAGTCGATCCACTGCGTCGAAACGCTTCCCAAGAGCGCGGTTGGCAAACCGCTTCGTCGCGCGGTGCGGGAGCCGTTCTGGGCGGGCCGCGAGCGCCGGATCTAGGATCCTCATGACGATCCTCATCTCTCAATCCGGACCCGTGACGACCATCACGATCGACCGACCAGAGCGTCGCAATGCCATCGATGACGCCACCGCCCTCTCGCTGCGGCAGGCGTTTGACGCGTTCGACAAGGATGACAATGCCGCCGTCGCGGTCCTGACGGGCGCAGGCGGCGCCTTCTGCGCAGGCTATGATTTGAAGGCGTTCGCCGACGCCGGAACCACCTACGACCCGAACGGGGAGGGGCCGATGGGACCCACGCGTCGCCTATTGTCGAAGCCAGTGGTCGCCGCCATCGAGGGGCATGCCGTGGCGGGCGGACTCGAACTCGCCCTCTGGTGTGACCTCCGCGTTGCGTCCGCTACTGCGGTCTTCGGGGTTTTCTGCAGACGCTGGGGCGTCCCTCTGATCGATGGCGGCACCGTCCGTCTACCGCGCTTGATTGGCCAGGGACGAGCGTTGGACATGATCCTGACGGGCCGTGCGGTGGACGCCGAAGAAGCGCTCGCCATCGGCCTGGCGAGCCGCGTCGTTCCCGAAGGTGAAGCCTTGGCCGCGGCGCAGGCCCTGGCTCTCGAGATCGCCGCCTTCCCTGCGCTGTGCATGCGCATCGACCGCGCCAGCACATATCGATCTTTCGACTTGGATTTGACGGACGCGCTTCGGGAGGAGGGCCGCAGCGGCGCCGAGGCCGTGGCCCAGGGCGCGCGAGACGGCGCAGCGCGGTTTTCAGCTGGCGCCGGACGCGGCGGCCGAACGGACTAGGTCGAACGGCCTCTGCTTTCCGAGTGCAGAAATTTGCGGATGCGGGTGAGAAGTTCACCGGGGCCGCCGATGGCCGGCGCCGCGCTTGCCGCCACCGCGCGCTGCAGGATCGTAAGGCCCTTCCGGCAGGACCGGTCGAACCGCTCCGCCAGGTCGGGCCTGTTCGCCAGCAAAGGCGCGAGGGTTTCGCCTGACAGCTGGTAGACGCGGGCATGGGTCAGCGCTCGGGCTGAAGCGCCGTGCGGCGTTCCGGTCAGGAGGCTGACCTCGCCGATGTAGTCGCCCACCCCCAGCCGCCCGATCGGTCCCCCATCCTCGGCCGCTCGTTCAATCGAAAGGACGCCCGCCGCCACGAGGTAAAGGGTCGCATCGTTGGCCCCTTCGACGAAGAGGGCCTCGTCCGGATCAAGGTCACGGCAGACCAGATTCTCGGACAATGCATCCAGGATTTCCGGTTCGATGTCACTGAAGAGGGCCGTTTCCGCCAGAAGCGTACGTCCGGCGGAGACGGAAGGAGAGGGGTTCTCGCCCGCGCCGCCGATCAGGCCCGCATGATGGAGTTCTCGCCTTACCTGTCTGAGGAGAAGGCTGCTCGTCGCGGAGAGCTGGCTTGTCTCGCCGACCGTGTAGGTGATCCGGTACAGATTGGTGCGCTGGCCCAGGCGCCTCAGGGAAACGACCGGACCCGGCCGTTCCAGGATAGCGGGACAGAGCAAGGTCGCCTGACCGAGCAGGTTGATGACGTCTTCCGGATTGGCGGCGACGGGGCAGGAGATTTCCACGGCGCCGACGCGTCTGAGGCTGGGACTGCTGCGGTTCACGATCTCTGACTTGGCGACGCGGCTGTTTGGAATGACGGCAACGTCGTCGTCATCGGTCTGGAGGCGGATGGACCGCCAGTTGGCCTCGATGACCAAGCCTTCGAACTGGTCATCGAGACGGATCCGGTCGCCGACACGGAACGGCGCCTCGAGCCCGACCGCGATGCCGGCGAAGACATCCGCCAATGTGCTCTGGAGCGCAAGGCCGATGACGACGGCGATGATGCCCGAGGTCGCCAGGAGGCCAGCCACCGGCAGCTCCAGGACCGAGTTGAGCACCGCGAAGCCTGCCACAATGTAGAGGCTCGCCGCAGCGAGGTCCGACACCAGACGGGTCTCCCGCGACCGCGTATCATGACGCAGAGCAAAGCGCAGGCATGCGACGGCCAGTCTCGCCGCCATAAACCACCACAAGACGCCTGCCGCGCGCAGCGCCAGTTCCGTGAGGCTGAGGGAGCCCCCGGCCGAGGCGAACAGAGGGGATTCGCCCCGCTCCAGAAGGAGGCCGCTCAGGACGGTAAAGGCGGTTGCGTCACCGATCAGCCGCCGAACGGGGGAGGTGTCTCGCAGTAAGATCGTTCCGACCGCAATCAGGCTGACGATGATGACGGGCAGAAGAGATGAACCCATGTGCGCCCCGCTTGAACCCGCGCAATCAGCCTGGTCCCGATTACAGCCGGCGGGATTGAACGAATTGCGCCTGAATCTCGGCGTGGCGGTCCTCGCAGCAAAGTATACTCGGGCCGCCGCCGAGTTTTCGAGCGTGGTCCCACGTCGGGCCATTGGCCAGGCGGTTGACCTGATTGTCCATATCCGGCGTTCAAGCACCGGCCGTCAGGTCGAGATCATCGTCCGGGTCGAGGGCCTTGAGCACGATCGTTATCAGCTCGCCGCGGTCTGAACTCACCGCTCGGCGGCGCTGCCTCCCTCGAGCTCCTTCATGAGGTCGAGGGTCAGCTTCTGCTGGTGGCCGGACAGCCGGGGCGCGATCCGAGCGATCTCAACACTGTGGCGCGTGGCCGGAAAGTCCTCAAACGCCGCCCCGTCATTGGAAGCCACCGACTGCGCGTCGGCGAGACCGTCGAAGAAGTAGCCGATGTCGACGCCGAGGAACTTGGCCATGTCCCAGAGCTTGGACGAGGAAATCCGGTTCGTTCCCTTCTCGTACTTCTGGATCTGCTGAAAGGTCAGCCCGAGGGCCCGACCCAGGTCGCTCTGGTTGAACCCAAGGCTGAGGCGCCTTTCGGCGACACGGCGGCCTACAAAACGGTCAACCGGATGGGGGCCATCCTCGCCAACACCTCGCGCCATGGGCAGTCCTTTCACATCAGCAGTCTGCGTCGGTTCTGACGACCCGCGGTTTCCGAAGCGGAGTTGTTGCGATGCAGCGAGTTTCGTCAAGATGTGGAGCCCGTCTTCGTTCCCGCAAATCCGTCAGCGCGCGGATAAATCGCGACTGGCGGCGGTCTTTCCACGCCAGATCACACCGGCGGCGAGTGACAGCATCAGGCCAAGGTTCCAAACATAGTAGGCCGACACATAGGCCCACTGCTCAAGTCGGGCGTCCCGAGCGAACACGAAATGGGTCGCCAGGACGAGGAACTGGAAGGCCGCCGCAGCCAGGGTCCACTGACGGCCGGAATAGAGAGCGGCGTACATCAGGATCAGGAAGACGGTGGTGTCGATTGCGATCGCGATCCAGGGAGGATTGACGCCATCGAACGGCGCCAGGGCCGAGCCGATCCAGGCCAGGATCAGCGCCCCACCGACGCCGCGCTCCCAGCCGCCGCCGCGCCAAAGGCTGGCCAGGCTGGCCGCCAACAGACATCCGAGGACGAGGAAATAGAAGGGTGACACGGCGCGCCTCCACGCCGTGTCACCTAAGCCGTATCAGGCGGCGCGATCAACCATGTGCAGGCGGGTGATGCGCGGCACGGGATCGTCGCTCTTTTCGAGGCCGCCCAGGACGATCCCGCGGAACGAGGTCCGGCTCTTCACCTCGGCCAGGGCTTCGTGCAGTTCGACCATCGCTTTCTGAGATGCGATCTGGGCGGCCATAGCGCGCGACAGGGCATCGAACACCGGTTGTCCGACTGTCGGCGACAGTCCGGCCGCCTTGCGGGATTGCGTCAGGGTCTGGGCCAGCCGACCCAACCGGCTGATGGACTGATCCTGTCCCGCCTCCGCGGAGGTCAGGTCTCTGTGCAGGCGCGCGGCGATGGCCGCGGCTTTCTCAGCGCGTTTCATGATGCTCTTTCGGAAATGTGCCGGGGGCTCAGCCGCCGTAGCGGAGTTTCTGAAGGAGAAAGGCGAACCTCTCGGCCCCGGCGATGCCAGTGACGATCAGCACCGCTACGGCGGCGATGCCGAAGACGAGGAAGATGCGTCCGAGGTGCTCAGGTCCGACAGCAATGGTCTGAATTCGCAGTCCAGCAGGGCTGCCGCCACGTAGAACAGTTCCGCCAGTACCCCTTCCGGCGTCAAAAACGGCGCCTGTTTGCGCGTCCCCTGCACCAGATGCGTGACCATCATTCGCTTGTCCTCCGTGCTCGCCATCCTGATCAGGATGGTTTCCACGGAGGCCCAGGAGATGGACGGGATCAGCCTGTTGTCGTCGATCATGAGCAACCTCTTTCGCCGCCGCAGAAGACGTCTCAGAACCGCTTCGATCGAGTGGGACCGGTTCGGAATGCGAACCGATCGGATACGGGTGGGAGGCCGCAAACAGCAGGGCGGCGCTTCTCCGGCTGTCGGTGTTCAGCTTGCGCGCCGCTCGCTCGCAATACTTGTCCACCGTCCCGGGTTTGATGCCCAGTTCGCGCGCGATCTGTTTGGAATTCCAGTGGGCGTGAACCAGTCGAAGGCACTCGCGCTCACGTTCCGTCAGCTGCTCTGAAACCACTTTTTGAAAAGTCACGGACGCCAGGCTCTTCCTTGGGCTCGGAGCTCTGGATCGTTACCCCGGCGAACACGGAGCGCAAGGCCGTGACGCGCAACTCACGCCCTACAGTCTGCCCGTATGCTGAGACAGACAGATTGCAAGCCGTCACCCGGGGGAGGCGCGACCCGCCTCCGGACTCACACATTTCGCGCGATCCAGGCCACCTTTTCGTCTTCATAAGCAGCGACAGCGCACTTTCATTTGCTCAAAAGTCGCTTTCGCTTTCACCGGTCTTCAAGGGCTTTCGGTGGTTTGGCGAGTGTTTATCAAGGCCGGCCAACGGGTCTTGAACCGCCTCCACTGGGAGCCCGCCGGCTGGCGAGCAGGCCCGCCGTCGTAGAGGTGCGCTCTCCATGCTGTCACGCTTGATCCTGCCTTCAAGCACATTCAAGGATGGTGGCATGAAGGCGTCAATAGAACATCCCAACGAACCCGGCTTGTGGACTCTGCTGGACCACGATGGGGGTCAGGTAGGGCTTTGGCGTCGTGACCGGACCGATCCGGCGCCCTTGACTGTCTACTTCGTTCTGAGCCCGCCTCAGCAAGCCGAGATATTCTATAGCGAGGAGAGGGCCCGCGAGCTCTATTCGGTGCGTGCAAAACCGAAGGGTAACAGGGCGTAGCGCGCACTCAGTTCGCCCGAACTTCGATTGGAGACCTGTTGTCTGGCGTGGCGGTTTGGAAACGCGATCCTGACAACCCCGGTGGGTCGGGTTCGTCTTGCTCGCTGCACCTTCAGCAGCAAGAAGCTCCACTCCTGATGCTTTCGACCGGACGTAGGATCTCTTCGAAGGCTGCGTTGTTCGCTTCTGCTGACTGAGGCCAAGCGGCCGCGGTCTCCCTTCGGTTCGACGGGCAGCAGGATGGCAATACATCGCCTTGGCTGAGTTCAGGACAGATCGATCGCCCGTTGGGCTGGACTAAGACCTGTTCCGGGTGGAGAGACTGAGCCCGATTGGTACAAAAGCGAGCGAGCGGGATACGCTGTCATGCCGGTGCGGACCACGGTTCTGAGGAACGAAGATGGGGTCCTCCTGCGGAGGGTCGAAACGCTCACCAGTGATAACATGGTGACCGCGGCACATCTGGAGCTTCTCACGCCGCGGTCTGACGGCTGCCTTCAGTTCTCCGACGTGAAGTTGGCGACCCGGATCTTCATCACAGAAGTCGAGGCATCCCGGGCGGCCGGACCTCAAGAAGGATAGGATCCTTCAATCCGAGGACGTTCAAGCCCGCGACTCTCCTGACCCGTCCCTCAGGAGAGACCATGGCCATCGCGATCCTCTGCACAGCGGGCCTCGGCTTGTTAATCTTCGGCCTCGGCCTGGCGATCTCGCTGCGACGCTTCGCAACAAAAGACTACTTCGCGGGGGCTGTCGGGCCAACGACCTTCACAACCAAATTATCCCGCGCGCATGGCAACACTGCCGAGTTCGCCCCCTTTCTCGCAATCCTGTTTCTTGTCGTCGCGTTTCAGGGGGGACCGTCCTGGGCGAACGTCGCAATGATCGGAGCCACCCTCTCGCGCTTCCTCGTGGTGATCGGCTTTTTGACGAGCGCCACGCTTGAGAAGATGAGCCCGGCGAAGGCCGTGGGCGCTTTGGGCACCTACGGGTTTGGCCTTGCCCTGACCTACGCCCTGCTCTTCGTCTGAGCTCCAGTTGCGGCATTCGAGCCGCGCCAGCGATGTTGCTCTCTCGTTATCGCGCCCCGCCTCGTTCGCCCCGAACCTCGGTGTGCGCGAAGCCGCAAAGAAAAAACCGCCTTCTCCGGGTCGGGGCGCGAGGGCCGGAGAAGGCGGTCAGGAGCGCGTCGTCAGGGTCCGCGCTGGTTCGCTCGGGGGAGAAGCGAACGGCTACAACCTAGGCCGCGACGAAATCGCGGGATTGCACGAAGGCGCGGTTCTTGTCGGATTCCTCCGCGCGCTGCGGAACGTTGCGCGTAACAGCCTCGGCGGCGGCCCACTCGAGGGCGGTGTCAGCGACCTGCTCCCATCCTGCTTCTGCGCAGAGCCAATGCGATCGGCCGGCGAACTGGCGGAAGTCCGTGACAGACCTGGACCGGCGATGCTTACGGTACATCGCCCGAACCATGGCCGCATCCGCCGTGCGATCCTTCTCACCCGCGATAAGGAGGAGGGGAGCCCGGTCGTCGTTGCTCCAGTTGATGCGGTTGCCGACGCCAAGCGCGGCCTGAAAATAGATCCGCCCGGGCGCCGGAACGACATAGCGCTCATAGGCGGCCCAAGCCTGCGGCCCGGACAGGGTATTGGCGAAGTCCCGGGCGAAATTCTCCGGCGACATGGTCATGACCTTGTTCCAGCCGGCCCAGGTCAGGAGGACCGGCAGGGCCGCGCGCAGCGCCACCGGAGTCGGCAGGACCCCGGCTGGCGGGCCTGGATCGATGGCGACGCCCGCCGCGCCGAGCCCGCGATCCAGCAACAGCTGGACGATCAGTCCGCCGAACGAGTGTCCCATCAGGATCGGGGGCTCGGGCAGGGCGCGGATGAGGACATCGTAGTGATCGGTGATCGCGCCGATCGACAACGCGCCAAACGCCGGATCGGGATCACGCCGGAGCTCGGCGATAGAGCGGTCCAGCATAGGCCAGGCCGGCGCGTAGACCGTATAGCCCGCGGCTTCATAACGCTGTTTGAAGTTGCCCCAGGCGTCCGGCGTGAGCCAGGCGCCGTGAATGAGCATGATGGTCTTGGTCATCGACTGTCTCCCGTTCGGTCGGGAGGGCCCCGCCGCAGGGTTTCAGGTGAGGTCAGGACGGGCCGGCGGTCGTGCAGGGCCCGGGTCCGGTTTGAACAATCCGATCCTCAAATGCGCGGTTCCGACATGGATGCGCTCGCGGCTCTTGCCTGTCGCCGTCCTGCTGCGGCAGGGATCGGATGCGCCAGTCACGGAGGCCAGGGTTGCAAGAGCGCTGTTTCGCCTTCGGTCCGTTTCGCCTGTATCCGTCGCAAGAGGTCCTGACCGAAGACGGCGTTCCGGTCAGGCTCGGTCCGGCGGGACTGAACGCGCTCAAACATCTGATCGACAATGCTGGAAAGACGGTCTCGACGCCGGCGCTCGCGGCGGTGCTCTGGCCTGGCGTCCCCGGGGCGGAAAGCGGCCTGCCTCTCCAGATCGCCGCCCTGCGCCGTGTGCTCGGCGATGGTCAGAGCGGTCGTCGATTCATTACGTTGGAGCCTGGAGGCTTCTACCGGTTTGTGGCGACTGTCGAACCATCGTCCGGACCTCTACCGCCCACCTTGCGTTCGCGGACCAGCACTGCGCTGCTTCCCGCACGCCTGACCGCTCTGGTGGGGCGCCAGGCCACCATCGGCGCCGTCGCCTCGAAGCTCCTGTCCAGCCGGCTGGTCACGATTGTGGGGCCAGGGGGAATGGGCAAGACGAGTGTCGCACTTGCCGTCGCCGAGGTGTGGAACCGGCTTGGCGATAACGAGACCCTGTTCGTTGATCTCGCCGCAGTGACCAATGAGGCCGGCCTGTGGACGGCCCTGCTGACCGCGGCCAACGCGCCTTCGCTCGGCGACGCCCGTGAGGCGGTCCTCCGGGCGCTCGCAGGCCGGCGAAGCCTCCTGCTTCTCGACAACTGCGAACACCTGCTTGAGCCGACCGCAACGGCAGCCTTCGAACTCCTCGCCAAGGCGCCGTCCATCCGGATCCTCGCCACCAGTCGGGAGCCTTTGCGGACGCCGGGCGAGGTCGCTTACCGTCTCGATCCGCTCGCATCTCCTGCTGAAGGCGAGAGCGTGACGGCTGACACAGTCCTCGCCTGTTCGGCGGTGGAGCTTTTCGTGCAGCGCGCCAAGGCGATCCGGAGCGATTTTCAGCTGACCGATGAGACGGCGCCGCTGGCGGGAGCGCTGTGTCGGCGGCTGGACGGCCTGCCTCTGGCCATCGAGCTCGCCGCCGCACGCCTCGACACCCTGAGCCTTCAGGCTCTGGTCGAGGGCATCGACAGCGGCCTTGGCGTTTTGGGGAAGAACCCGGGAGCGCTGCCGCGTCAGCAGACCCTGACCAGCGTTCTGGCCTGGAGCTACGACCTGCTGACATCGGTTGAGAAGGGCCTGCTGCGCCGGCTGTCCGTCTTCCCGGCCGAGTTCGATCTGGAAGCCGCGACCGCGGTGGGGTTCTCGCCGGGCGTCCCGACCGCCGTCTATCACGACGGCCTCATGAACCTCGTCTCAAAGTCCCTGATCACGGCCGACGCCACGGGTGACGAGATCCGGTTTCGACTGCTGGAGACCACCCGCGCCTTCGCCCGGACCGCTCTTTCGGCCAAGGGCGAGGAGACCGCGACCCTGGCGGCGCTCGCCGATCACTGTCTTCACCGCCTCAAGGGATCAGAGGGTGCGGGGGAGGCGGGTCTTATCGCGGGCTGGCGGCGCGATCGCGCCAATGTCCGGGTGGCGCTGGACTGGGCGCTCCACGAGGGCGAGGATCCCGATCTGGGTCTGGAACTGGTTCTCGCCGCCCTGCCGGCCCTCCTTCTTCTGTCCGATCTTGCGCGCCACCGCCAGGATCTCGGGCAGGCGCTGAACGTGCTGCACGCACGGCAACCGGACCGACGTCTCGACGAATACGCCCTTGAGGCCGCGTGGGGCGTGGCCGCCTATTACCTCGAAGGTCCGACGGAGGCCTCGATCGGATCGACCCAGACGGCGTTCGACATCGCCCGGACGATGGACGACACCGCACGCGCCACCCGGGCCTGCTGGATGCTCTATGCCCATGTCGCGAACTGGGGCGACTACACCCGCGGACATCAGGTCGCCCGGGACTACGTCAGGCTTGTGCGACGACACCGCCAGACCAGGCTGATGTCCGCCGCCTACCGGTCCTATGCCCGTTCTCTCAGCGAGCTCGGCTGGCATCGACTGGCGGAGCAGCAGTTCGAGCGTCATGTCCTTGCCTCGACCGACATGACACCGGACCCGACGATGACGGCCTATGACCCGGACGAAAGGATCATCGCCCTGGCGGTCCGGGCGCGGCTTCGCTGGTTCGCGGGCGACGTTTCCGCGACGTGGAGGCTCGCCGAGGCCTCTGTAGAGGCCGGGGTGATCGCCAACCACGCGCATTCCTTTTGCTGGGCGCTCGCCTACCAACTGATCCCCGTCATGATCTGGTCGGGACGTCCCGACCGGGCGCGAGACTTCGCCGCTATCCTGCTCGAACAGGCCCACGACACCTTCAACACCTGGTATGAATGGGGCTTGCTGCAGGTCCGCGCCCTGGACGCGATCGCCGCCGGGTCAGGCTTCGAAGCCGTTGTATCAGAGCTCGAAGACGCCATCCCCGCCCAGGCCGACCTCTTTGCAACCTTCCACTCCGCCCTCGCCACTGACGCCGCGCTCGACCGGGCGCGAGACGGCCGGCCATCGTGGTGCTCTCCCGAACTGGTCCGGATCCAGGCCGAGCGCGACATCGCCCGGGGCGATCTCGGCGCCGCAGACGCCCGCCTTGCCGAGGCCCTCGTCCTCGCAAGACGCCAACAGGCCCGGCCCTGGGCGCTGCGGGCGGCCCTGTCCGCGTGTCGCATCTCTGCAGCCGATGGCCGATCGTTGTCCGTAACCGAGCTTCGATCCGAGATCGACCGCTTCGCCCCCGGGCCCGCCTATGGCGATCTGGCGGCGGCCCGAGCGCTGTTGCAGGCCGAAGCCCGACCCTGAGGCGCGACCCAGCTTTGGATCAAAACCTCCAACCCCGGGTGCTCGCAGACAAGCAGGCCGGGGCGCACGGCGCCTAGTCTCGGGCCCTGTCGTGGACGGATGGCCGTCCCGTTTACGAACCAGGACGTTCCCGATGACCCTCGCCAGCGCCGCCGCCGCCAAGAGCCTCCTCACCCCAACCGATCATGTTCTCATCCTGATCGATCACCAGTCGCAGATGGCCTTCCCGCTGAACTCGATCGAGGTGGGCGCGCTGCGCGCCAATACCGCGACGGTCGCCAAGGGCGCCGCGGGCTTCAAGGTCCCGACGATCGTGACCAGTGTGGCCGCGACCAGCTTTTCGGGTCCGATCTTTCCCGAGATCTCCAGGGCCTTCCCGGACGCCCCGGTGATCGACCGGACGACGATGAACTGCTGGGAGGACCCGAACATCATCGCCGAGGTCAACCGGCTGGGATCCCGCCGGATCGTCCTGGCGGGCCTGTGGACCTCTGTCTGTATCGCCGGTCCCGCCTTGTCGGCGATCGAACAGGGCTTCGAGGTCTATGTCATCGCCGACGCCTCGGGGGATGTGTCCAATGAGGCCCACAACCGCGCCATGGACCGGATGATCCAGGCTGGCGTGCGGCCCCTGACCTCCCTTCAGTACCTGCTTGAGCTACAGCGGGACTGGGCGCGGGGAGAGACCTACGACCTGACCACCGGGATCGCGATCGAACATTCCGGCGCCTATGGCATCGGCCTGCTCTACGCCAAGGCCATGCTGGGCGAGCATGCCTCCGAAGCCGGGCCCGCCCTGGCCGCCTGACCCCGCCGACAAGGAGACCGACCATGAAGCCCTATGTTCTCGCCTTGGCGGTCGGTCTCCTGATCGGAGCCATCTACGGACTTCTCAACGTCCGGTCCCCGGCCCCGCCTGTCGTGGCCCTTGTCGGTTTGCTCGGCATTCTCGCCGGTGAGCAGGCGGTCCCGCGCATCCGCGCCTGGCTAGCGCCGCCGTCCGTAGTGCTGGAACCCGTGACGCGTCCGGCCCCGCCCCAACCCCCCGTCCATCCATGACCCGACCCCACCGGCGGGACACGATCAAAGGCCTTGGCGCCGTCGTTCTCGCGACCGGCGCCGGGGCTGCCCGGAGACCTCCGATGACCGCCTTTCCCGACCTGATCCTCACCGGCGGCCGATTCACCACCCTGGATCGCGGCAACCCCGAGGCCGATACGGTCTCCGTGCGAAATGGCGTCTTCGATGCGGTAGGCCACGCCCGGGACATCCTGCCCACCGCCGGACCGAACACCCGACTGATCGATCTCAAGGGGCGGCGCGTCGTACCTGGTCTGATCGACAGCCATACGCACGTCATTCGCGGGGGTCTGAACTACAATATGGAGCTGCGCTGGGACGGGGTCCCGACCCTGGCCGACGCCATGGCCATGTTGAAGACCCAGGCCGACAAGACACCCTCGCCCCAATGGGTCCGGGTGGTCGGCGGTTTCACCCGACATCAGTTCGCCGAGAAACGCCTTCCGACGCTGGAAGAGATCAATGCGGTGGCGCCGAACACACCGGTCTTCATCCTGCACCTCTATGATCGCGCCTTGCTGAATGCGGCAGCCCTGCGCGCCGTCGGCTACACCCGTGACACGCCGGACCCGGCGGGCGGGCAGATCGTCCGCGACACCAACGGCGAGCCGACCGGCATGCTGATCGCCAAACCCAACGCCATGATCCTGTATTCGACCCTGGCGAAGGGACCGAAGCTCGCGCCGGAGATCCAGCTCAACTCGACGCGGCATTTCATGCGCGAACTGAACCGGCTTGGCGTCACCAGCGTCATCGACGCGGGCGGCGGCTTCCAGAACTATCCGGATGACTATGCGATCATCGAAAAGCTGCACGAGGACGGTCAACTGACCGTGCGCCTCGCCTACAATCTCTTCACCCAGAAGCCGAAGGAGGAGCTGGCGGATTTCCAGTCCTGGGGCGCACAGGTGCGGCCCGGCCAGGGCGACGATCTCTATCGGCACAACGGCGCCGGCGAGATGCTGGTCTATTCCGCGGCCGATTTCGAGGACTTCCGCGAGCCGCGTCCCGAAATGCCGGCCAACATGGAGACGGATTTGGAGCCGGTCATCCGGCAGCTCGTCCAGCAGCGCTGGCCCTGGCGAATGCACGCCACCTACGACGAGACCATCACCCGGGCGCTCGACGTCTTTGAACGAGTCAATCAGGACATGCCCTTTGGCCGGTTGAACTGGTTCTTCGACCACGCCGAGACCATCAGCGAGCGCAACATTGACCGGATCGCCGCCCTGGGCGGCGGCATCGCTGTCCAGCACCGGATGATGTACCAGGCGGAGGACTTCGTGGACCGCTATGGAGCCGAGGCGGCCCAGACCACGCCGCCGATCTCGAGAATGCTCGCGGCCGGCGTGCCGGTCGGCGCCGGCACCGACGCCACCAGGGTCGCCTCCTACAATCCCTGGGTTTCCCTGAGCTGGCTCGTGACCGGACGAAGCCTCGGGGGACTTCGCATCTACCCTTCAGCCCAACGTCAGGATCGGGAGACGGCCCTGAGGCTGTGGACTGAGGCCAACACCTGGTTCTCCAGTGAACAGGGCAAAAAGGGTCGGATCGAGCAGGGCCAGCTGGCCGACCTCGTCGTCCTGGATCGCGACTATTTCACCATACCCGAGGACGAGATTGTGGCCATCGAGAGCGACCTGACGCTTCTGGGCGGCCAGGTCGTCTGGGGGACGGGCGATTTCGCCCGTCTGGCGCCGGCCATTCCCCCGGCAGCGCCGGACTGGTCGCCTGTCCGCACCTTCGGCGGCTACCACTCGACCCGGTCGCAGACCCGCGGGGGCTTTTTCGCGAGGGTCGCGGCGGCTTGCGGATGTGAGGCCGGATGTGGCGTGCACGGGCATGACCATGCCGCGACTGCGCGCGCCGAGGCTCCTGTGTCGGACGCCAAGGCCTTCTGGGGCGCGCTGGGATGCGCCTGCTGGGCGGTTTGAGATGGACGCCTCGGACCCCCGTCGCACCCCCGTTTCGGCTCTCTCCTACCGTGAAGCCCTGCTGGACGAGGCGCGTGAGGACAGCGTTCCGGGCATGGATTCCGGGTGGTGGTCGCTGGACGATCCTCTCGCCATGGTCGAGGACGCCTGCATCAGCGTGCCGCCCATGAACCAGACGCCGTGGCGGATGCGGGGGTAGAGCGGGCGTCGGGACAACCGTCCGGCAAACGCTTCAATATGGAAACGATGAGTTTCGGTCGTTTCTATTTTGATGCTTCCGCCTCTACCTATCTTGGCCTCTCGCAATCGCGTCCGGATGTCCGGTCGCCGGAGACCGAGACCATGATCGAGCTGAGACCGTTCGACTCCCTGGGCGGCGAGAACCATGGCTGGCTGAACGCCAAACACCATTTCTCCTTCGCCAACTATTACGATCCCAAGCGGATGAGCTGGGGCAATCTGCGCGTCTGGAACGACGACGAGATCGCTGCGGGCACGGGCTTTCCGCCTCACCCCCACGCGGACATGGAAATCATCACCTACGTCCGTGAAGGCGCCATCACCCACGAGGACAGCCTGGGCAACAAGGGCCGCACCGAAGCCGGCGACGTCCAGGTGATGAGCGCGGGCACTGGTATCCGCCACACGGAATATAATGCGGAGCCCGACCTGACCCGGATCTTCCAGATCTGGATCGAGCCCACCCGTCGCGGCGAAAAGCCGGCCTGGGGCGCCAAGCCCTTTCCCAAGGGCGACCGGGCCGGCCAGTTCGTGGTCCTGGCTTCGGGCTTCGACGATGACGCGGACGCCCTGCCCATTCGCACGGACGCCCGGATCGTGGGCGCCACGCTGAAGGCCGGCGAAACCGCCGTCTACACCCTGGGCGCCGGTCGGCGGGCCTACCTTGTCCCGGCGATCGGCGAGATCCAGGTCAATGGCGTCACCGCCCGCACCCGCGATGGCGTCGCCGTCGCCGAGGTCGAGACCCTGACGGTCACCGCCGTAAACGACGCCGAGATCGTACTCGTCGACGCCGCTTGAGCCATCACCCCATACCGGCCGCGCGTTGCGTTTCGCGGTCGGCCAGGGCCCGCGGGCAGACCTCCCCCCGACCCCCGCGGGCCCGATCTCTTCAACGACCCTTCCAACTTTTTTCCAAGGACTGACTGACATGACCGAAACCCTGAACACCGTCTGGGCCCCCCGCGCCCTCGCCGCCCTGCGTATCGTCGCGGGCGTCCTCTTCCTCGCCCATGGCGTCGTCAAACTGTGGGGCTTCCCCGAAGGCGCCCTGCCGGGCCTTCAACCGCTGTGGAGCCTCTTCGGCATCGGCGCCGTGCTCGAGCTGGTCGGCGGGTTCCTGCTGATCCTCGGCCTCTTCACCCGGCCTACCGCCTTCCTCATCTCCGGCGAAATGGCCGTCGCCTACTTCATGTTCCACATGCCTTCGAGCCCCTTCCCGGCTGTGAACGGCGGCGACGCGGCGATCCTGTTCGCCTTCATCTTCCTCTACCTGTTCACCTCGGGCCCCGGCGCCTGGAGCCTGGACGGCGCGATCAAGTCCGCCAATCAGAAGCTTCCCTCGACGCCGGTCCGCGCCTGACTGCGCAGGACGGGACGCCTGGCGTCCCGTCCCCCTCTTGGCGCCGGTTCGGTGCAAAACCGGATGAATCCGCCAAGAGAGCCGACCTCATCCGGCGCATATCGGCAGGGTGAAGTCTCCCCGCTTCACCCTTCTGGAGCCTGGTGATGAAAGCGATCATTCCACTGCTCAGCCTGGGCTGTATGCTCGTGCTGGTGGTGTTTTACTGAAGCCGCCGCCTCCATCCCCTGGAGGCGGCGTTTGCTTGTCGGGTTCCGCTGTTTGGGCCGCGACCTTTCAGGTCACCCTCAGAAAGGCTCTGGACGCTTTTTAACATCGTTTAACGCGCGCCCCGTCAGCAAGGATGGCATCGTCCGGTCATAGATCGATCGCTGAGGCCAATCCCATGTCCGCATCCTTGCCCTGCCTGGTTCACGCCAGAACGCTCAGATCGCCGGGCCTTGCGGCGCCCGTCCTGTCGCAGGATGAAGCCTACCGTGCGATCGCGGATTGCCTGACGGCGATGGTCTTGCGTCTGGACACCGGCATCAGTGCGCTTCAGGGGGATCCGGCCGACACCGCTGTCGCGCTTGAAGTCATCAGCAGTGTTCGCGAAGACGCGATGCGCGCCGTGGAGGCTTACCGATCCATTTCCGTGCCGTTTGATCCGGAAGTGACATTCCGGGCCGCCTGACGACACGGCTGTTCAAACCTCGGCAGACCGGTGCTTGCAGCGCCGAGGAATCTCCGTGACCATGAGGCATGGCGCGAGGGGACGACGACGGCAATTCTGGGACGGCCCGGTTCGGCCCGTTCGCATTCGACCTCTCGACCCAGCAGTTGTCGAAGAGCGGCCAGCCCCTGAAGATCGGTTCGCGCGCCGCCGCCCTGCTGCGGCTTCTGATCAGCCGGGCCGGAGAGACCATCGGCAGAGCGGATATCGAAGCGGCCGTCTGGCCGGGGCTTACGGTCGACGACGTCAACATCCGTGTGCAGGTCGCAACCCTGCGCAAACGCCTCGAAGACCAGGGGCCCTCGCCACGCTACATCGTCAGTGTCCCCGGGCTCGGATATCGCTGGATCGGCTCGCGCACGACCTCCCTTCCTGATCCGCAGGAAACGAACGAACCGGTCCTGCTCGGGCGCGGCGAAGCGCTGGACACGATCGAAAGCCTGCTCTCTGCGAAAGCGGTCACTTCGGTCGTGGGGTCCGGCGGTCTGGGCAAGACCGCGATGGCTCGCCGCCTTCTCGGACGCTGGCGCGAAGCCGGTCGTGAGGCGGTCTTCGTTGATCTCAGCGCCGTTGAGTCCGGCGACCGTCTGGCGCCGGCGGTCCTGGCGGGGCTTGGATCGGCCAGCGTGTCGGAAGATCCCGTCATATCGTTGATCGCAACCCTCGAGGCCCGACCTGTTCTGATCGTCCTCGACAACTGCGAACATCTGACCGGTCAGATCGCCGATCTGGTCGCCGCCATCCTGAGCGCCAGAGGATCGACGGTCCTTCTGGCGACCAGCCGTGAAGCCCTCGGCCTCGATGCGGAAACCATCTTTGAGGTCGAGGCGCTGACCGTGCCGGACACTGGCGTAACGGTGACGACAGAGACTGCTGACCGCTTTTCGGCCATCGCCCTCTTTAACGCCCGCGCCCTTGCCGCAAACCCCGGCTATCGCCCGACCGACCGCGACCTGCAGGCGGTCGCCGAAATCTGCCGCCGGCTGGATGGTCTTCCGCTGGCCCTGGAACTCGCCGCAGCCCGCATCTCGGACGGGTCGGCGCAGGCCCTCCTTAAATCCATCCAGGATCGGATCGACGTCCTGAGGAACGAGGTCTCAGGCCATCATGCCCGACACCAGACGCTCACGGCGACCCTCGACTGGAGCTACAGGCTGCTCAGTGAGGACCAGCAGGCGCTGTTCCGACGGCTCGGAGTGTTCCGGTCAGAGTTCGACGCCGCTGACGCCCTTGCTGTCGCCTGGCCGGCCGGACAGTCGCCGATGGATGTTGCCGGCGCTCTTGAGCAGCTCGCCGCCAAATCCATGCTGAGCCGCGTGCGACGCGATGGTCCGGACCGCTTCAGACTTCTGGAAACGTCGCGCGCCTACGCGCTCTACCTTTCCACTGAAGCGGGAGAGGAGACAGCGACGGCGGCCCGGCATGCCCGCAATCTCGTCAACCTCTATGACAGCGATGACGGGGCCTGGGACGCCGCCGACGATGCTGTCCGGGCTCTGAGCCGGACGCGCATCGATGACGTTCGCGCAGCGCTGGACTGGGCCTGGTCGCCGGCGGGCGACGCCCAGCTCGCCGTCCTCCTGACGGCCCGGTCGGCTCCGGTCTGGCTGTCGCTCTTTCTCTTCTTCGAGTATCGCGATCGCATCGAGATCGCACTTGCCGGATCGGCTCTCGGGACGCTCGACCCGGACGTCGAACTCAGGCTTCAGTCGACGTTTGCGGTCATCTGTTTTTCCACGGGCGGCCAGATTCCGAAGGTCCTCGTCGCGGCCGGACGGGCGCTCGCCCTGGCGACAGAGGCCGGCTCGGTCGTCGATCAGTATCGCGCGCTCTGGGCCTTGATCGGCGGATCGGTCTTTGCGTGCGACTATCACGGCATGCTGCGGTATTCGGTCCGGTACACGGAGATCGCAACGGAGGCCGGTGACGCCCAGCAGCTCTCGGTCGGCCATCGCCTGATGGCGCGCGCGCTCAACTATGTGGGCCGTCAGGATGAAGCCCGCCGGTATGTCGATCTGGCGGTCGCGGCCGGAAGCGGTTCCGGCGATGTCTTCCAGATGGACAACCGCATCATGACCCTCGGCAATCTGGCTCGCATCCTGTGGTTCCAGGGCCTTGCCGATCAGGCTCATCGCGCTCTGGAAGAAATGATCGCCGAGGCCAGAAGCCTCGATCATGCGCCGTCGACCTGCCTCGCGGTCGCCGAGAATGCCTGCACCGTCTATCTGTGGTCCGGTGATTTCGAGAAGGCGCGATCCGCCATCGCCCTGCTCAGGACGACGGCGGATCGCTATGGCTTCTCGCGTTGGCAGGACTGGGCCTGGCGGTTCGAGGAGGCGCTGGATCTGGCCGAGCAGGGACGTCCGGACCAGGCCGTCGTTCGCAGGCATTGGGCGCCGCCGACGATGTTTCACGCCTTCTACATGGGCAGCCTGCATCCGAGCATGGTCGGGCCTGAAGCCCTGGCGCGGGTGGAGCAGGACGATGAGGTGTGGTGTGCGGCCGAGATCCTGCGCGGCGCGGCCGAGCAGATCATGGGCGCCGGGGGGGACGCTGATGACCTGGATCGGGCCGAGGCGCTGCTCGTCCGGGCGATCGCCGTGGCCCGGCGCCAGACGGCCCTCGCCTTCGAGCTAAGGGCGGCCTTGAGCCTGGTGCGGCTGGACGCGCAGCGGGGTCAGGGCGGCGTGGGCGTTCAACACCTGCGCGAGGTTTACGGTCGCCTGACGGAAGGCTTCGACGCCCTTGATGCGGTGCGGGCTCGCGCGGTCTTGCAAGGCGCGTCGGGCGCCGCACAGCCGGATCAGGCTTCGTCCAACCCCTGACGCTGCGGCCCGGCCTCCTTCCCTATGACCAACCCCCGCCTACGGCCTGCGCCAGGGCGATGGACGTCAGCAACCGGCTTTCGCGCACCTGGATCCACGCGAGGTCTGTGGCCAGTACGCCGCGTTGGGCGTCGATCTCCTCAAGATATCCGGCGTAGCCCGCCCGATAGCGGTTTTGCGCGAGGACATAGGCGCGGGTGACGGCGCGGCGCTGGGTCTCGATCGCCACCTCCTGAATGGCCAGTCTGTTCTGCGCTGACAGGGCGGTCTCGACATCCGCGAAGGCGTTCAGGACCACACCCCGATAAACCAGAGCCGCCTGGTCGCGGCGCGCCTCGGCGACATCGCCCTGGGCGCGGATCCGGCCGCCATTGAACAGCGGCGCGAGAATGCTTCCGCCAGCGCTCCACAGCGTCACCGGATCATCGAGCGTCTCGGTGAACAGGCGTGACAAGGAGGCGGACAGTCGAACCTGGGGAAGAAACTGCGCGCGCGAGGCGTGGAGAGACGCGTCAGCGGCGACCAGCTGGGCCTCCGCCGAGGCGATGTCCGGTCTTTGACGAAGCAGGTCGGACGGGACGCCTGCCGAAGGAACGGGCAGGGCGAGCGCCGTCAGCGTCTGGCCTCGCGCGACTGCGCCGGGGACCGAACCGCACAGGACGCTCAGCGCATTCTCCTGACGGGCGATGGCCAGTTCGAGCGCCGGCACCCTCTGGCGGGCCGCGGCGAGTTCCGCCTCGGCCTGGGCCGCTTCCAGCTCGCCCGAATAGCCTGCGTCGTAGCGCCGTCGGGCGACGCGAGCGGACTCCGCCCGCGCAGCGGCGGTGTCACGGGTGACCTGCAGCTGGGCGTCGAGGGAGCGTAGCCCCACATAGGTGCGGGCCACTGCTGCGGCGACCGAGAGCCTGACCGTCGCCTGGGCCGACACGCTGCCCTGGAGCGCAGCGCGCCCGGCGGCGTCGAGACTGGCCAGACGCCCCCACAGATCGACCTCGTATCCCACCCGCAAATCCGGCTGGCCTGACGCGGCCTCATAGGTTTGGCCAAAGGCGTTCAGCGCCCGGCTCTGCTGACCGCCAAGGCCGAGGTCCGCGGTTGGGGAGAGGGCGGCGTGCGCCAGACGGGACTGGGCGCGCGCCTCGTCCACACGGGCCGCCGCCAGCGCGACGTCGACATTGCGTTCAAGCGCGCGAACCACAAGCGCGTCCAGGACGGGATCTTCGAAGCGGCCCCACCAGTCCGGGGCCACTGGGACGCCGGAATGCGGTTGAAGCGACCGCCACACCGGCGCCGGCTCCACAGCGGCCAACGTCGGCAGCGGCGCGGTTGAGACCACGGAGGCGCAACCCTGCAGCCCGGCCACCGCCGCCAGCATCAGAAGGCGGGCGCTCACGGCCTTGCCGCCGTATCGCGGGTGTCGACGCGGGCCTCGAGCGACATGCCAGGCCGGAGGCGATCGCTCAGCGCCTGATGGGGGTCGAGGGCGATCCGCACCGGAATTCTCTGTGCGACCTTGGTGAAATTGCCGGTGGCGTTGTCGGGACGCAGGACCGAGAACTCCGAGCCGGTCGCGGGCGACAAGGCTGTGACCCGGCCGGTGAACCTCCGGCCTTCCAGCCCGTCCACTGTGACGACGGCAGGCTGGCCGATGACGATCCGCGCCGTCTGGCTCTCCTTGAAGTTGGCCACCACCCAAAGGCGGGCGGGGACCAGCGAGAGCAGAGGCGTGCCCGCCGCCACATACTGGCCAAGCCTGACACTGACCTCGCCGAGCTGGCCGTCGCGAGGCGCGGTGATGCGGGTGTTGTCCAGGTCGATCTGCGCCAGATGCAGCGCTGCCTCAGCCGCCGACACCGCAGCCGCCAGGCCTTCGCGCGAGACATCGACCGAGCGGATGTCCTGACGGGCGATCTCGCCGGCGGCGCGGGACTGACGCACCTGGGCCTCGGCCTGCCGCAGCGCCGCCACGGCCTGGTCGCGTTCTCTCAGCGATACGGATCCATCGGACGCGAGGTCTTCGATGCGGCCGAGGTCGGCCCGCGCCCGGGCGAGCTGGGCGTCCGCGCCAAAGCCCTCCGCCTCGCGCCCGCCTAGCGCCGCGCGGCGGGAGCGTTGCGCCTGCAGGGCGTTCGACAGTTCGGCCCTGCGCGCCGCGAGATTGGCGGCGGCCTGCTCAAAACGCTGCCGGTAGATGCGGTCGTCGATACGCGCCAGCAACTGGCCCCGACGGACGTGCTGGTAGTCCTGGGCCAGGACCTCGACAACGTAGCCGTTGACCTGCGGCGCCATGACGGTGACCTGACCACGGACATAGGCGTTCTCCGTGCTCTGCACCGCCGTTGAAAACGGCGGCAGGCGCCAGGCGTGCAACAGGGCAAGCACGGCCAGCCCCGCGGCGGCGGTGGCGATGAGGATGGTGCGGCGGTCGATCCGGGGAAGCTTGCGGACGGCCTGGACGTCCGGCGCATCGGCGGGGGGCGCTCCCTGGGCCGCAACCGGAGCGGCGGCGGGAGGCGGCAGGCTTGCGTCGGTCATGCGGACACCGGAGATCTGGAAGGGGTGGGGGCGGGCGTTGCGGCTGCGGCCGCTTGGGCGCGCATTCTGGCGAGGGCCCGGAAGGTGAAGATCAGCGCGGCGAGCAGGGCGAGAGCGCTGAGGCCGACGATGACAAGAAAGACGTCATTGAAGGCGAGAACCGCCGCTTCCTGGAGCGCCTGTCGGTTCAAGGCGCCGAACCCGCCCTGCAGCCGCCCGGCGACGAAGGGGTCGGCGGGGTCCAGTCGCTCGGTCAGATGAAGATAATGGTCGCGGGCGCGGATCGTCTGGAAGGTGCCCAGGCCGCTGACGCCGACGAGGCCTCCAAGATTCTGGCTCAGGCCGAACAGGACGATCAAGGTCGTGAACGATCTCCAGCCACGCTGGAGCACCTGGATAATGCCGACCAGAAGCGCAGGCCCCAGAAACAGGGCCGCGGCGAAGGCGACCATGGCCTGGGAGAGATAGAGCTGTTCCGGTCGGGTCAGGTTTGTGGCGCGCATGTCCAGCACGGCGGCTAGCGCGACGAGAGGGATGGAGGCCAGGATCAGGGGGAGAACCGTCTTGGGGCCGATCAGCCAGGCGGACACGCCGAACCCGGCGGCCGTGGCCAGGAGGACGACCAGGAAGAGACCCCGAAGCTGATATGGCCCCATCCCGACCGACTGAAGAAGGCCGACAGCGCCATAGATCTGTTCAGACAGAATGATCCGGATCAGGGCGAGCATGACGACCAGGCCGATGAAGTCCGGTGTGAGGATCCAGCGAATGTCGACGAGAGGGTTTTCGCGTCCGGTTTCGATCAGGACGCCGGCGGTGATGAGAACCACCGCGGCCGCCAGCGCCCAGCCCATCCAGGACGCTTCAAACCACCATTCAACCCGGCCCTGGCCGAGAACCGCGCAGATCAGCGCCAGGCCCGTCGCCAGCAACACGAAGGTCGGCAGATCGAGGCGCTCGAAGACCTTGATCCGCTGCGAGGGCGGGAGCTTCAGAACAAGGACGCCGGCGAGCGACAGCAGGGCGAGCGCGAGTTCGATGACGTAGAGGGCGCGCCACTGCCCAACCTCCAGCAGGTCCGGCGAGATCAGCCGGGCCGCGGGCATGGCCAGGAGCGGCGCCCCGATCCCCACCACGATAGCGGAGAGGCGTCGTGCGGCCGGAAAGGCCTGCATCATGTAGAAGACCGAAAGGGTCGTCAGGGCCGCGCCGGCTGCTCCGCTGGCGAAACGGACCGCCAGGGCGGAAGCGAAGTCGTTGACGAAAAGATGGGCGACGACAGAGGCGACATAGGCCCACAGCGCCAGTTCGGCGAAAAGTCTCAGCCCGAACTGCTGGCGGAATTTCACCAGCAAGAGGTTCATCGACACGAAGCTCATCAGAAAGGCGGTGGGCAGCCAGGACACCTCGGCGGGGTCGAGACCGAGCGATCCCTGGATGCTGGCCAGGTTCACCGTCACGAGCTGCATACCCATCGAGCCCGTGAAGCCGACGACGAGACCGACGCAGCCATAGGCCACCCGCACAGGCCAGGCGAAGTCGGGGGTGGCCGGCGACCCCGGAAACATCGGCCGCTCGTGAGGCCGAAGCCGGGCGATCAGGGTCTCGCTCACCGTCATCGCCTAGTTGATCAGTCGGGTGTCGAGGGTGATCGCCGCGTTCAGGACTTTGGAGACCGGGCAACTGGTCTTGGCCTTGTCGGCCAGGTAGTCGAACGTCAGAGCGTCGAGATCCTCGACCTCGCCTTCCAGGATCAGGTGGACCGCGCTGATCGTATAGCCGCCATTCTCGTTGACGAGCGTGACTTCGGCGGTGGTTCGCAGGCTCCTGGCCACGAACTGGGCGTCGTTCAGAACCACCGTCATCGCCATTGTGAAGCAGCCGGCATGGGCGGCGGCGAGCAGCTCCTCCGGATTTGTCCCGGGCGTCCCCTCGAAGCGGCTGTGGAAGCCGTAAGGATACTGCTCCAGGGCGCCGCTGGCTGTGGAGATCGAGCCCTTGCCCTCGAAGGTGTTGCCGCTCCAGGCGGCGAAGCCGCGACGTTTGATGGCCATTGTCCTGCTCCTTCTTGTCCCTCTGGTGAGACGGGATCGGTGCAGTGATCTGATGATGGAACGATCGCGCCGTCTTGGTCGGACGGCGCGGGCTTGTTCAAACTGACCGTCGGCCGTCAGATCGGGGACGCGCCGCGATCGACGACGAGGCCGACCCGCGAACCGGATCCGCGCTGGGACCGGATCACCACCCTGTGGCCCAGGAGATCGGCGGTGCGCCGCACAATGGACAGGCCCAGGCCCAGACCCGCGGCGTCGCTGTCCTCACGCCAGAACGGTGAGAAGACGGCCTCTGTGGCGTCTGAAAACCCCCGACCCGTGTCGACCACCTCGATGACGACCTCGCGGCCCCGCCGCCGGCAGCCCAAAACGACGCCGCCCTGCTCAGTGTATTTGATCGCGTTGGACACGAGGTTGCCAATGATCACAGCGAGAAGCCTCGGGTTGCTGCGGACCGTCAGGCCGGTGGCGACGACATCAAGTCTCAGACCCTTGGCCTGGGCATGGTGGCGCCAGGCCACAACGGCCTCTTTCAGAACCGTGTCGACGCAGAGATCGCCAATGACCGGGCCGCCCTCGGTGACGTCATCGTCCCGCGACAAGACCGCCAGATGATCGAGCCCTGCGGCCAGCCGGGCGATCTCGCCATTGGCGATGTCGAGCCAGGACAGGTCGCGCTCATCGCCCGTGCGGGCCGCGAGCCGCGCCAGCACCATGCCGATGACCTGCAGGGGCTGGCGCAGGTCATGGCCGGCCACCGCCATGGCCATGCCTCGACCTTCGTAAGCCCCCTGCAGGGTGCGATACCGGCGGCGAAGATCCGCATCCGCGGTGGGCGCACTCCGGGGGCTTTCCAGAACGCCGGAGAGCTGGCGATCACCTGATCGGCAAGGCACGGTCGCCTGACCGATCCACAGGTCTGACAGGTCGGATTCTGGGCTCTGGGCGTGGAGGGACATCGACGGCTCCTTGGGATCACCGCGGCCTGTTGCCAGTCCAGCCGATGCGGGTCTGGCCTGATCCGGGCGCACCTTGGCTGTTCTTGCCCTTTCGCGTCGCCATGCTCGCATTCCTTGTTTGGCCGCCTAATACACAAGTATGATTCACACGCAGGATCGCGCGGGCGATAAGCGCTATCGTAGCCTGGCGTCTTTGGCCGACTTCATATGGAAGACCGTCGCTTGCCCGCCACCGCTCTGATCTCGGTTATCGACGACGACGATTCCCTCCGTTTGGCGCTTATGGGCCTGATGCGATCGCTCGGTCATCGGGTGGAGGGGTTCGCCTCCGCCGAGGCCTTTCTTGACGCCGGCGCGCCCACGCGGTCTCAATGCATCGTGACCGACATCCAGATGCCAGGCCTGAGCGGGATTGACCTCAAGAACCGCCTTGATGACGAAGGGTCGTTGGTGCCGGTGATCATGATCACGGCGCGTCCTGAACCCCTCCTCCACGCACGGGCCATGGAGAGCGGCGCCTTCTGTCTGCTCAAGAAGCCCTTCGAGACCGAGGAATTCATCACCTGCCTCGACAAGGCGCTGGTGACGGGCGGGTTGGCGCCTGCACCTGTCGGCTGACGGTGTGAACGCTTCGGCTGCGACCGGTGCGGCCCGCCCGGCGGTGAGCCACGGGGAGGGCATGGCCATCCTCGACCTTGTCGGGGAATGTCTGATCCGGACGGATATTCACGGCAAGGTCCTGTCATGGAACAAGGGAGCCGAAGAGCTCTACGGCTACCGCGCCGACCAAACCCTCGGTCTCTGGTTGCATGACCTCGTGGGGCGGGACGGCTGCGAGCCGGACGGGTCCGTCAAACGCGAGCTTCTCGAAGCCGGCCGTTGGAAGGGTGAGCTGCAGCGCCGGACGGCCTCAGGCCAGGAAATCACGGTTGAGGCTCACTGGACCTTGCGACGTGACGCCGCCGGCGAACCCATCGAAGTCATCGGCACGGCGCGGGACGTCACCGAGCGCAAGTCGATGGAGCGTGCGCTCAAGATCAGCGACGATCGCTACCGCAACCTGTTCCAGGCCATGGCGGCCTCCTTTTGGGAGCTCGACTTCTCATCGGTAGGTCCGATGCTGCGCGGTCTGCGCGCGGACGGGATCAGGGATTTCCGCAAGCATTTCGCGGAACATCCCAGCTTCGTCCGGGAGATGATGCGCGTCACCCGCGTCATCGACATCAATGGCCAGACCGTGGAGCTCTTCGGCGACGACGTGAAGAAGGAAGACCTGCTTCAGTCGGTCGAACCCTTCTGGCCGGAAGACTCCAGCTGGGTCTTCGGCGAGGCGGTCATCGCCGCCGTCACGGGGGCGCCGGTCTACTCCATCGAAACGACCCTGCAGTCCCTGTCCGGTCGGCGGTTCGAAGCGCTGTTTACGGCCTGTTTCCCACCGGAGAGCGTGGGCAAGGGCACCCTGCTGATCGGGGTCGTCGACATCAGCGATCGCAAGCAGGCGACCCGGGCGCTTGAGAGCAGCGAAGCCCGCTATCGCCACCTGGTCCAGCATCTGCCCGTCGCCCTGGTGCAGCTCGACATGAGCGGCCTCACGCGCCGCCTTGCCGAGCTTTCCCGGACCGAAGACGACCTGGCGACCTATGTGGAGACCCACGTCGAGTTCCTCGACGAAATCCTCGATCTGGTTCGCGTCGAGGAAGGAAACGAGCAGGCTGGAGCCATGCTGGGCGAAGGCTGGGCGTCCGAGGCGCACCGATCGATCGCCTTCAGCTGGCGGACGAACCCCGAGACGATCCGACGGTCCCTCGTCGCCCGGCTGAGGGGCGCGACGTCCTATTCGGAGGAGACGCGGATCGACACCCTCGATGGCCGCGTGCTCGACGTCCTTTACACCATCGCCTTCCCTCCGGCCCTGGTGGAAAAGGGAATGAACATCGTAGGCTTTCTCGACATCAGTGACCGGGTGAAAGCCCAGGGCGCCCTGGCCCAGGTCGAGGCCGATCTCGCTCACGCCGCCCGTGTGTCCATGCTTGGTGAGCTTACCGCCTCGATCGCCCACGAGGTCAACCAGCCTCTGGCGGCCATCACCACCAACGCCGAGGCGGGCCTGCGCTGGCTCAACCGGGCCGACCCGGATCTTGATGAAGTCCGTGAGCTGACCGGATCGATCGTCTCGGACGCCCGACGAGCCGCCGATGTCATCGCCCGCGTCCGGAGCATGGCGGCGCGTCGCACCCCCGTCCGCGAGACGATCGCGGTCGAGGCTGTCATCCGGGATGTCCTCGGCTTCCTGAACCATGAGCTGAAAACCCACGATGTGATTGTCGCGACACGGTTCGAGCCCGGACTTCCCAGCGCCACAGTCGATCGCATCCAGTTGCAACAGGTCCTCGTCAATCTGATGGTCAACGCCATCCAGGCCCTGGCCCAGACCGAGGGTCAGCCGCGGCGGCTCTCCATCACCAGCTGCCAGGCCGCTCCTGACAGCGTGCGTGTGGAGATCGAGGACAATGGCCCCGGCGTCCCGTCTGCGATCCGCGACCACGCCTTCGAGGCCTTCTTCACCACCAAGGAGCGCGGAATGGGGATGGGCCTGCCGATCTGCCGCTCCATCATCGAGGCGCACGGCGGCCAGATTGAACTGACCCAACGCAAATCCGGCTCCGGCGCCCGGTTCGCCTTCACCCTTCCGTCCAGAAAGGACACCAGGGAGGAGGGGGAGGCGTGAGCGGAACCCTTGCTGATCTGTCCGCCCGGGGTCGCGACGCGGTGTTCGATGCGATGCGGGAAGCCGTCATCATTCGCGACCCTGGCGGCCGCGTTTTGGGATGGAACCGGGCGGCCGAGCGCCTCTACGGCTGGTCGGCCAGGGATATCCTCGGCTGTAGCGCCGACGACCTTCTCCATAGTCGTCCCCGCTCCCCGGCCGACGGGGTGGACTGGGCCGGGGTAGTGTCGCGCACGACGTCAGATCGGCGGACCATTCTCGTGGACGCCCAGATCACCGCCTGTCTGGGAGATGACGGAGTCTGTCTGTACGCGATCGAAACCGCACGAGACATCACTGAAGAACGTTCGGAGCGGGTCGCGCTCGAGCAGAGCGAGTACCGGCATCGCAACCTCTTCCAGGCCATGACCGCAGCCTTCTGGGAGGTCGACGTCTCCGGTGCGACGCCGATCCTCGCCAACATCTGGGCGACCGGCGTCACGGATCTGGAAACCTATTTCGCCGCCCACCCCGAAAAGGTTCGCGAGCTGATGCACGCGACACATGTCATCGACGTCAATGAGCATACGGTCGCCCAGTTCGGAGACGGGGATCGCGAAATCCTGCTCAAAGACGTCGAGCTGTTCTGGCCAGAGGAAAGTTACCCGCAGTATGTGCAGGTTCTCCTCGCGCGCCTTCGAGGTGAGAGCCATTACACCACCGAGGCGAAGGTGCGGACGGTCACGGGAAGACTGGTCGACGTCGTCTTCACGGCCTGTCTCGGGCCCGAACTGACGGACCAGGGCCGGATTATCTTCGGCGCGATCGACCTCAGCAACGTCAAACAGGCGAACGCCGATCTGGCCCGCAGCCAGAAGCGTTTCCGGAACCTGTTTCAGCATATGCCTCTGGCGCTTTGCCAGCTCGATGCCTCGGGCCTGGGCCGGAAATACAGGGAATGGACGCCGACCGTCGCCACCACGCCCGAGACCTTTTTCGAGGTCTATCCCGAACGGCTCGACGAGGTGATGGACACCCTCATTATCGACGAGGCCAATGTCCTGGCGCAGGAGCTTCTGGGGGCCACGGACGAGGCCGAGCTGATCGGCATGCCTGTCCGCCGGTTCTGGGCCAGACGCCGGGATACCTTCCAGAGGGTTGTGACCGCCCGGCTCCTCGGACAGCTCACCTATCAGGAAGAGACGCAGGTGGTCTCTTTGGACGGGCGCGTCAAAGACATCATCTTCGCCTGCGCCTTTCAACAGGGCGAGGGAGGGCGCGACATCACCCTGATCGGCATGGCCGACATCGGCGATCGGGTGAAGGCTCAGCAGATGCTGTCGCAGCTTCAGGCCGACTTCGCCCATGCCGCCAGGATTTCCATGCTGGGAGAGCTGACAGCCTCTCTCGCGCACGAGGTCAGCCAGCCGCTCATGGCCATCGCCGCAAACGCCGACGCCGGCCTGCGATGGCTAAACCGGCCGGAGCCAGACCTTGAAGAGGCGCGGGACCTGACCGAGCGCATCGTGGGAGACGCGCGTCGCGCTTCAGGCATTATTTCGCGGATCCGGGGCATGGCGGGGCGTCGCCTGCCGGAGCCCGCCATGATCGATCTCAACATCATCGTGGAGGGAACGGCGAAATTCCTCGAGAGCCAGGCCCAATCGTCCGGCGTACTGATGACGCTCAGGCTCGGAAAGGATCTTCCAGCGGTGATGGGCGACCGGACCCAGCTGGAGCAGGTCATCGCCAATCTCGCGATCAACGCCATGCAGGCGCTGGTTCACTCGGGCCAGACCCATCGGGCGGTCACCCTGACGACCCGGCGGTCTGGAGATACGGGACTGGAGTGTCTGGTTGAAGACAATGGTCCCGGGATCGCCCAGGACAGTCTCGATCGCTTGTTCGAGAGTTTCTTCACAACCAAGCCGACGGGAATGGGCCTCGGTTTGCCGATCTGTCGCTCTATCGTCCAGTCGCATGGCGGCCAGCTTCGTGCCGCGAACCGCGGCGGCGGACGGGGCGCCCGGTTCACGTTCAGTTTGCCGACAATGCCTGCTCCCTAAACAATCGTCCCGCTGCAAGCCCTCCCTCTCACACTAAAGTATGAGAGGCGGCAACCAAGGCGCTACAGGGCCAAACCTAGGTTCGATATCGCAACCACGCCCCATCGCTAATCTCAGTGTCAACGCACCAAGCGAGATGTGGAGATGACGATGACCATGCAGGACCTGTACGCGGATCAGTTTTCTTCCGGAGCTCTGGGCCGTGGGCGCACACCCCAGCCCGAGGGCCTGAGCGACCATCTGTCCCCCCTGGTGCTGGGCCTTCTGGCCGACGCCCAACGGACGCTGAAGACGGATCTGGAGGCCACGCGGGCCGCTTTGGGGCGGGCCACCGACATACTACTGGGCCGTGACGCCTTGTGCGCCGAGCCGCGCGTCGTTCCCCAGATGGGCGGACTGGCCCCGTGGCAGGCAAAGCGGATCAGCGCCTACATAGACGACAATATCGACGGCGCGATCAGCATCGAGACCCTGGCGACCATCGCCGCCCTGAGCTGCAGCTACCTTTGCCGGGCCTTCAAGGTCACCTTCGGCGAGCCGCCCCATGTGCATGTGATGCGCCGCCGAGTGGAACGGGCCAAGGCGATGATGCTGGAAACGCGTGAGCCCCTGAGCCAGATCGCGACGGCCTGCGGCTTTTCCGATCAGGCGCACCTCTGCCGGCTGTTCCGTCGCGCGGAAGGCGCCAGTCCCAACCGTTGGCGCCGCCAGCATTGGGTCGAAGCCGAAACCGGAAACCGCTTGGCCGCCTGATCAGACTCATCTCAACAAGCGGCGCCGTATACCCGTTTGGGTCTTCGCAAATCGGCTGACGTGAGGCACTACTCCGAGCCCCGTAACCTGCTCTTCAGGACCCATGACCGACACGTCTATCGTCCATATCATTGACGACGACGTCTCCCTGCGAAGCGCCTTGAGCAGCCTGTTCCGGTCGATGGGAATCGGAACCTCAGCTTATGGATCGGTGAAGGAATTCCTCGAAAGCGACCTGCGTCATGCGCCTGGCTGTCTGGTGCTCGATGTGCGCCTGCCTGGCATGAGCGGCCTGGACTTTCAGCAGCGGTTCGCCGATTCCGGCGTCAACCTGCCTGTCATCCTGATGACTGGCCACGGGGACATTCCGATGTCCGTCCAGGCTATGAAAGCCGGGGCCGTGGACTTTCTCACCAAACCCTTCCGTGACCAGGACATGCTGGACGCGGTCGCTGTCGCACTCGAGCGCGACCGGACCCGCCGGGTCGTCGCCGATGAATCCTCCTCCCTGCGCGCGCTTCACGAAACCCTTTCAGCGCGCGAGCAGCAGGTCATGGCCCTCGTGACCTCGGGCAAGATGAACAAGCAGGTCGCGGGTGAACTCGACATCAGCGAAATCACCGTCAAGATCCACAGGGGTTCGGCCATGCGCAAGATGGGCGCGCGGACCTTCGCCGAGTTCGTTCGCATGGCCGACACGCTGGCCCTGAATGGCTGACTTGCCCTCCGATTGTTTGTCCAGCCTCGCGACTTGTCCCCGCGGCTTCAAACCGAACACGATCAGACAATAGGGCGCGGGGAGGCCAGCCTAGACCGGCGTCAGGCCTTGAGATCGTCCGCATTCGGCGGGCGGGGGCCGTAAAGGCGCTCATAATGATCCGCACCCTTCGAACCCTGCTCGCCGCCTCGTTAATCGCCATGGGCGGCCTCGCTGCGCCTTCGGCCATCGCTCAGGCGGCGCCAGCCGCCGCATCCGTCACGCCCAAGACGGTCGTGCTCGTCCACGGGGCGTGGGCCGATGGCTCCAGCTGGACCAAGGTCGTTCCCTATCTTCTTTCCGCAGGCCTGAACGTCGTGGCGGTCCAGAACCCGCTCGCTTCTCTTGAGGGTGACGCCGCCAACACGACGCGGGTGATCAACGACCAGCCTGGCGACGTCATTCTGGTCGGCCATTCCTACGGCGGGATGGTCATCTCGGAGGCCGGCAACAACGACAAGGTCAAGGCCCTCGTCTACGTCGCCGCCTTTTCGCCGAAGCCGGGCCAGTCCGTGAACGCCATCCTGTCGCCCTTCCCGACACCGGCCTGGCTTGGAATGCTCCACGCCGACGCCGGCGGTTACGTGACATGGCCTTCCGCACCTTGGGCCGCCGAGTTTGCGACGGGGTTGCCGGAGCCTGAGCAGGCCGCACTTCACGCCGTTCAGCATCCAACCTTCTACGGGGTCAATGACAACGCGGTTGGCTCCACTGTCGCGTGGTCAACCCGGCCGACCTACTCGGTCGTCTCCGAAGCCGATCACATCATCCCCGCCCAGCTGCAAATGCTGTTCGCCCAGCAGATGCATTCCACTGTTGTGCCTGTCCCGACGGGTCACCTGGCCATGATCGCCGACCCCGAAGCCGTGGCGAACGCCATCATCGCGGCGGCCAATAGCTACTGAATCGGAACGAAGACACATTGAAGCGGGCCGGAAGGCCCGCTTCTCGATTCACTGTGGCGTTCAGAGCCGCTGCATCAGCATCGACGGCTTTCCACGACCACTCCATGCCTATTCGTGGCGCGAGGATCGGATGACACGGCCGAACTGACGGCGAGGATGGTCCGCGGCGACCAGCGACCTCGAGTCCGAAACGATGATGTCCTCCGCAACGGGCGCCGGTTCCAGACCCGCGAACAGCCGATACAGCGCCATGCTTACGGCGGTCGGCAGCGCTATGGTTTCCGCCACGGAGGCGAGCAGGCCCATGCTGAACAGGGCGATCACGAACGGCGCGACCAAGCCGATCCCGAAGTAGGCCCACACTGATTTCGCCTTCAGACCGCGGGCTGAGAAATGCCCGGCGACGAGACAAAGGGTCATTGGCACGATGCCGAGCAGGGTGAGGCCGATCACCTCGACCCCGATGAAAAGGCTTACGTTCGCCGCATGCTGGAAGATGTCTTGGAGTGATGGGTCGGCGAGCATCTCAACCTCACCCTTAAGCACCAGAAGCGCCCGGCACATAAAGAGGACGCCGCCTCCGATGAGGCTGGACAGGATCATTAGTGAGAAGGATGTCCGGACCCGAAGTGGGCCCGAGAAATAGGCGGCCGTATCCGCTTCAATCAATCCGGGCCGTGCGACCGCGGTGTCCCGCGTCTGGCCCACAACTGCAGTCTCGATCTGCGAGGGGTCGTCACGCTCCCAGCCAGCTCGCCATGCGTACAGATAGCCGAGGCTCGCTCCGACGATGGCAGGGAGAAAGAAGAAGTACGCGACTAGCCCATGAACGAAGACCGCCGACAGGCCGCCGGCATTCAAGCGGGTCGCATAGGCGAGCATCAGGGCAATGCTTCCGAGCGCGACGTACCACCCGCGATGACCGGTGCCTAACCATCGCAGTAGACGATGCCCGGCGGCAAACAGCAGGGTGAAGGTCACGCCGCCTGCGGCGCAGGACAGCAGGAGGCTGTCGATCGTGGGGATCACGACCCCGGCCGCCAAGAGACCAGGCACGGAGCAGAGGAAGACAAAGGCGGACCCCGCCAGAAAGAGGGCTCCAAAACCGCTCTGATCCGTCCTGATGGTCTGCATTGAGAAGCCTCCGGTGGAATACCCTTGTGCGACACACCGCTTAAGGTTGGGTTGGCCGAGATGGTTTACGGCCACCGGGCGTGGTCGCGGCCCACAGCCCAGCGGGTATCGTCGGCTGCGGGCCGCTATGCCCAGCGCTCTAAAACAGCCCGCCTGTTCCGTGCTTCAATGATCGTCTAAGCCCAAAAGCGGTGGACTTTGGCATGGGCCGGAAAGCGGACTTCACGCCTCCTTATCCACGTTTGGAAGCGCGCCGTTCAACTCCCTGTTGTCTAATCAGCTGATGACAAAAGTCGATTATGCGATCGCTCTCGCAGCCATAATGATGGCCATGATCGCTGCTGCGTTGTGGTTCACCCGTGAACCGTCGATTGCGTTGGAAGACGCCCCTCCCATCGCAAGACAACTTGTGTCCGAGATGGGAGATCCGGACGTTCAGGACGCGCTGGCCAAGGGAAGGCCCATTCGCGTTCGCGCGCTCACGCCCGATAAGGATCTCCCGGTATTTCACCCTCCTGGCGTTAGCGCTCGCGATTACATGGCGGCGGAAGCCAGGTCAGAGGCATGCGCTAAGCGTCTGGCTGCCTCCTCCGGATCGGGACCAGCGCGGCCTGCGGTCCAGGGCGCCACTACGGCTATGCCTGGCTCAGCCGCTCAGGCGGCCGTGGAGGCGGAAAAGGCTGCGACGGCCGCAGGAGCGTCGGCTGCGGCTGCGGCGTCAGCGGCCAACTGCCGGCTGGGCGGGCGACGATAAGCGTCGACAAAGCGGAGTCGCCAATCGCCGTGAAGCCATACCGCCCGGATCTGGCGGCCAAAATCGAGACGCGATGAGACGCAAGACACGGTTGGGTGCCGCAGTTCTGTGCCCACTCGCTCGACGACGCGCGACCGAACTCAGCGGCGCGCGAACGAGCAGGCCGGCTCATCGCGTCCTCGTCCAAGTTTGCAAAAGCCGTGACGACGGACTCGTGTCACTGAAGCTGCATCGCCCTTAGCAAGCGTCCTTGGTGACCTACCTGCAGGGCCTAAACCCGTCATGAAGACCGGTCTTTGCGCGCGCGGACCTAGCGACTGTCCGCAAGAGTTAGGTACAGACCTTGGGCTGTTACCCGGCAGCTTCCCAACAGCCGACACTGCCAACCGCGGCTGAGAGTCATCAAAAGACGTAATGGGCGCTTTGCATGTTAGAGCGTGGGTTTCGCACTTGCCACTGTCGCTCACCCGGTCTCAAGCTTCGCCGATTCATTCTGTCCCCATCGAGTGCCGTGATTTCGACGCCTGAAGATATTCTCGACCTCGTCGAAGAGAGCGTCATCGTGCGCGATCCAGCCGGTCTCATTACGGGCTGGAATGCCGCATCGGCGGCCCTTTACGGCTGGTCGAAATCCGAAGCTGAGGGTCGGAGCCTCCACGGTCTTCTTGCTTCGAGCCATCCGCTGTCGATCGGTGGCCTGGAGGCCCGGTTCGCCGAGACCGGCGTCTGGGCCGGAGAACTGATCCGCACGACCCGAACGGGTGAGGAGGTGCTGATCGACGCCCGTTGGCGCCTGCGCCGCGGCGACGACGGCGCACCCCTCGACGTGGTGGAGACCGGTCGGAGCCTGAGCGCCCTCAACCAGAAGGCGCTCGAGGCCCAACGCACCGAGCATCGCTACCGCAACCTGTTCCAGGCCATGGCCGCCTCATTCTGGGACCTCGACTTTGGCGAAGTCCGCCGCATGCTGGAAGGCCTGCACATCGCCGGCGTCACCGACTTCCCGGCCTATCTCGCCGCCCACCCGGACTTCCTGCGGCAAGCCATCGACTCGGTCATCATTCTGGACATCAATGATAAGACCCTGGCCATGTTCGGGGCGGACCACCGTGACCAGATGGTCGGCCAATCAATAGGTCCCTACTGGCCGAAAGACATGGAGTACGTTTTTGCCCAAAGCCTGAACGCAGCGGTCCAGGCCCATGCCCATTTCATGACCGAGATGGCGCTCAACACCCTCGACGGACGCCGGATCGACGTCCTGTTCACCGTCGTCTGGCCGACGGAAAACAAGGGCAAGGGCAGCATCATGACGGGGGTGATCGACATCACCGACCGCAAGATGGCCGAGCGCGCGCTGAGGGAGAGCGAACATCGCTACCGGGACATGTTCCAGTCTATGGCGGTCTCCCTCTGGGAGCTCGACTTCCGGGGCATGGCCGCCCATCTGGGCGCCCTGAAAGCGGCCGGGGTCGAGGACCTTGTGGATCACGCCGAGCATACCCCAGGCTTCGTCTCCGAGGCGCTTGCCCTGACAAGGGTCGCCGGGGTCAACGACAAAACACTCCAGCTGTTTGGAGGCGCTGCGATCGAGGACTTTCTGGGTCCCGTCGCGCGCTTCTGGCCGGCCGCAAGCCACCGGACATTCCTGGAGGCCTTAAACACCAACTACCGTGGTCTCGGGGCCTACGAAGCCGAGACGCGGCTGCTAACGCTGCAGGGCGCAGAGCTGGACGTGATTTTCAACGCGGCGACGCCCGCTGACAGCGTCGAGACCGGACGCGTGCTGGTCGGCATTGTGGATGTCTCCGAAGCCGTGGCCGCCCGACGCTCCCTCGGACAGATGCAGGCGGAGCTCGCCCATGCCGGCCGCGTCTCGATGCTGGGCGAGCTCGCAGCCTCGATCGCCCATGAGGTCAACCAGCCTCTGTCAGCTATCATGGCCAACAGCCAGGCGAGCCTGCGCTGGCTCGACAGGCCGGAACCCGACATCGGCGAAGCGGTGGCCAATACGGCCCGCATCGTCGCCGACGCCGGGCGCGCTGGCGACATCGTGGCCCGGATCCGGGGCATGGCGACCCGTGCCGAGCCGGTCCAGCAACGTCTGTCCCTCAGCAGCCTTGTTGAGGAAGCGGGCCTCTTTCTCGCCCACGAGATCCAGGGCCAATCCGCGGGTCTCGACATCGATCTGCCGACCGAGGATCTGGAGGTGCTCGGCGATCGCACCCAGCTTCAGCAGGTGGTGGTGAACCTTATCGTCAACGGTCTTCAGGCCATGTCCGAGGCCGGCTCTGACACCCGGCGGATAACCGTCACCGCCGGGCGGGCCAACCGGCGCACGCTCGCCCTGTCGGTGCGGGACACCGGCCCCGGCATCCCGCAGAACAATCTGGCCAGCCTGTTCGAAAGTTTCTTCACCACCAAGGCGACGGGCCTTGGAATGGGGCTGTCGATCTGCCGCTCAATCGTCGAGGCGCATGGCGGCGAGGTTTACGCCAAGAATCTTCAAGACGGTGGCGCGGAGGTTGGCTTCACCATCCCCGCGGCGCCTCCCGCCGTTCCCTGACGATCGAGACCTGTATGCGGCTTTTGACCAAACTCGCCTACGCGGCCCCCAGCGTGGGGTTCGCCGGCATCAGCCTGCCGCTTCTGATCTATCTGCCCACCTTCTACGCCACGCAGCGCGGCGTGCCGATCGCCGCAGTCGGGGCCGCCTTCCTCATAATCCGGCTGCTCGACATCGGCTTCGATCCGATCGTGGGCGCCCTGATGGACCGCACCAACGCCCGGATCGGTCGCTTTCGTCTGTGGATGGCCGCGGGCACGCCGCTTCTTCTTCTGTCCGTCTGGGGACTCTTCATGCCGCCGCCCGGCGCGGGCCTAACCTGGCTTATCATCTGCCTGGTCGGCCTCTACGCTGCCTGGTCGATCTGTTTCGTCGCCCAGCTCGGTTGGGGCGTGGCCTTGTCGAACGACTACGCCGAGCGCAACAGCATCTTCGCCTGGTGGCAGATGGCCTATCTCGCAGGCACGCTCTGCATCTCGGCCCTGCCGCTCCTGCCCGCCCTAAAGGCGAGCCCGGAGCTCACGGTCCCCGCGATGGGAACCTTCATTCTGTTCGCCGCGCCGCTCGGCGTCCTGCTGGCCGTCCTGCTCGTGCCGGAACCCGGGGTCGGCCCACGACCACACGCCCGGCTCGTCGACTATTTCAAGCTCATCGCCCGACCGAATGTCGCCAGGCTTCTCATCGTCGATCTTCTGATCGGCATGGCCATCTTCAACAGCGGCGCCCTGTTCTTCTTCTATTTCGGGGCCGTGCGGGGGATCGGTTTCGGCCAGGCTGCGATCCTGCTGTTCGCCACCAATCTCGGCTCCCTTTGCGGGGCCTGGCTCTGGAGCCGCCTGGCCACGCGCATTGAAAAACATCGGGCGGCCATGGTCGCCTTCGGCTGCTACGCCCTGTTCCTCGTGTTGGTGAGCTTTGCGCCCATGACGGTCCTTCCGGTCGCCCTGGCCGTCATGCTGGTCTTCGGCGCGACGTTGTCGGCTGGCCCGGTTCTGGTGCGGTCCATGCTCGCCGACGTCGGCGACGAGGAAAAACTACGCCACGGGGTGGATCACACCGGCCTGCTCTCGGCCCTGTTCGCCAACTCCAACAAGATCGGAGCCGCCATCGGGCCGGCCATCAGCTTCCTCATCCTGGGCGCCGTCGGCTTTCAGCCCAAGGCGCCGCAACAGAGCGAGGCGGCGCTTCACATGCTGTCCGGCCTCGCGATCTGGGCGCCTGCCGTGATTGGCCTGGTCTGCGTCGCCGTCATCTCCGGGCACAGGCTGTCGCGCGCCGCTCATGCTCGCGTCCGCGAGGAGCTGGCCGCCGCCGCGCTTTGAGGCCATGCCCCGGCTTGAGTGACCAGACATTCAAACCGGGGCGTTTGCCGACAATCCGCAGCCGCTCGCGCCGGGGACACTGAACGCCTCAATCAACGCGGGAGGCGGACATGCCCAAGATCCTGGTGCTCTACTATTCGACCTATGGCCATGTGGAGACGATGGCCTACGCCGTCGCGGAGGGCGCCGCGGAGACCGGAGCCACCGTCGACGTCAAGCGGGTCCCAGAGACCGCGCCAGAATCCGTCGCCAGATCCGCAGGCTTCAAACTCGACCAGGCCGCGCCGATCGCCCAGGTTTCCGATCTCGAGCAGTACGACGCCATCATCGTCGGGGTCGGCACACGCTTCGGGCGGATGGCCTCGCAGATGAGCAGCTTCCTCGACCAGGCCGGCGGTCTGTGGGCGCGCGGCGCCTTGCACGGCAAGGTCGGCGGCGCCTTCACCTCCACCGCCACGCAGCATGGCGGTCAGGAAACGACGCTGTTTTCGATCATCACCAATCTGCTGCATTTCGGCATGACCATCGTCGGCCTCGACTACGGCCACGCGGGCCAGATGACTTTGGACGAGGTCACCGGCGGATCGCCGTATGGGGCGACGACCATCGCCGGCGGCGACGGCTCGCGCCAGCCCTCGGAGAATGAACTGGTCGGCGCGCGCTACCAGGGGCGCAAGATCGCCGAAGCCGCGGCCAAACTGGCGGCGTGACGTCCGGAGGCGGCGCCACCGCGCCGCCTCCGCTACACCAGGGGTCAGTCCCTGCAGAGGGTTGGCCCCGCCTTGCCGTCGATGACGGGCGTCTGGCAGCCGAAGGTGTTGCTGTCGGCTTGGCAAACCCCTGCCGTTGCGGCTCCCGGGGCCAGATCCCCGCCTTCGGGCGTTAGGCAGGCGCCAGCGCAATCCGAGTCCGTGCGGCAGGCCTTTCCCGCATCGGCATAGGCCACGACGCATTGCAGCGTCTGCAGACGCCCGACCCTCTGCATCGAACCGCCTCGCGCGGCGCAATCCGCAGGCGCGACGTTGGCGGTTCCTTGGGTGAGCGAGGGGCTCGTCGGGCTGCAGGCGGCGAGGGCGAGCAGGGTCAGGGCGAAGCCGGTCGAGACAAGGCGCATGGGTTCGTCTTTCAGAAATGGAAACAGCCGCCCCCGGCCCGTGGGCAAGGTGGAATGCCGGGCTGGCTGCAGAGTTGCAAGCCGTGCCCCAGGTCCGGCGTCCACCGTCTCCAAACCGTTTGCGCCTCGCGTTCCACCGCCGGAACGCTGTCACGATTTGACCGCCGCCTGCGGCCTTGGGCGTCGCCGTCGGGCGGTTCCGGCAAAAACCGCCGCGGGCATGCAAGACCAGGAACAGGTGCCGGGACGAAAGATCGAGGCACGGCGACGACGCCGGGCCCGGACGGCGATCACATGCTGGACCTCAACGACCTCTATTACTTCAGCGAGATTGTCGCCCATGGCGGCTATTCCTCGGCGGCGCGCGTGCTTGGGCAGCCGAAGTCCAAACTGAGCCGTCGGATTGTTCAGCTGGAGGAACGTCTGGGCCTGCGCCTGATCGATCGTTCGACCCGAAAATTTTCGGTCACCGAGGCGGGGAGGGCTGTGCTGGAACAGGCAAGGCCCATGCTTACCGCCGCCCGGGACATCTCCACCCTCGCGCAGGACAGTCTGGGAGAGCCGCGCGGGGTCGTTCGGCTCGCCTGTTCCCGAGCCCTCGCGGCCCTTGTACGCTGCCGTGTCCGAACGCTTCTCGCCGACTGCCCGGAGGTCCGGATCGAGATGACCGTCCTGGATCTTCCGGAGAGTCCCCTCGACGACAGCCGTGATGTGGTTCTGCGCCTCGGCGACGGGGTGTCCGTCCCAGGCTGGAGCGTGAGGCCGATGACAGTGGGGCAAAACCGTCTGGTCAGTACGAGCGCGTATCTGGCCGCTCTCACGGCGGAGCAGCGGACCGATCTGACCCGACCGAGACCGCCCGACGAGGCGCACCGGGAGGGGTGGGTCTGGACGCTCTACGGACCGGGGTCTGGCCGTGATCGTAGGGGGGCGTCCGCAAGGTTGACGACGAGCGATCCGGATCTCGTCGTCACGGCCGCTTGCGACGGTCTCGGCATCGCCCTGCTACCGGACTTTCTGTGTGGCCCGGCGCTCTGGGAAGGTCGGCTGACCGAGGTTCCGACGAACTGGACGACGCCGGCGCCCGGGGTGGAGCTGGCCATGCCGACCTCTCGCCTCCTGTTGCCGGCAGCGAGAGCTCTGGCTGATAGTTTGGCGGCGGCCTTCGCCGGAGAAGCCTCGCCGGCCTTCGTCGCCCGGGAGCCCCTGCGTCGGTCCGCCTGAGTCGCGCCCGTCAGAGATCTATGATGCCCCGCTTGGCGGCGACGACCACCGCCCGTGTCCGATCGACCACGTCGAGTTTGATGAAGATGTCCTTCAGGTCGGCCTTCACCGTGTTGGGCGACACTGACATGAGCCGGGCGATCTCCTTGTTCGCGGCGCCCTGGGCCAGATGCCGAAGGACTTCGCGCTCGCGATCGGTCAGGGTTTCCTCGGAGGCGTGCAGGGCGATCTCCTGCGCCACTTCGGCAGTCACCACCTTGCGACCCGAGTGGACCGAGCGAATGGTGTCGAGCAGGTCCTTGCGGATACAGCTTTTGAGAAGATAGCCGCTCGCGCCGGCCCGCAGGGCCCGAAGCGCCTGGGCATCGCCGGGATAGGTCGTCAGCACGATGATCGCCGCGCTTGGCGAAAGCGCCCGCACCCGTTCGATGGCCTGAACCCCGTCGAGCTCAGGCATCTGGATGTCCATCAGAATGACATCCGGTTTGAGCTGGGCATAGAGCGTGACCGCCTCAGCCCCGTCTGAGCCCTCACCAACGACCGTCATGTCCGGCTGGGCCTCGATGATCGCGACGATCCCCTCGCGCAGCATCGGGTGATCATCGACGACCAGGATGCGGATCCTTGATGGATGGAGAGGTGAGCCGTTCGCCATGTCAGCATCCCCCTTTCATCGTTCCGCCCCGCCCGATACGTCGGTCGCCGAAGACCCCCTCCTGGATATCAGGGCGTCCCTCCGGGCCAAACGGTAGCCATCCCCGGGAGCCATGACCAGCGATCCGATTGAACCGGCCCGGAGTATCGCCCTCGCCAGCCTCCGGCGCTGCGATCGCATGGAGCAGGGGAATGTCATTCAATCAGACCTCAGCGCAGCACAACATCGAACAGGCGGCCGGCATACGGCGGCTGTCGGCTCAGGTCATTGGGCGGATTTGTCGTGCACGGCACCTCCACCGAGGTATGCCGCCGTACCCACTTGGAATTGCCTCGTTACCTGAAAAGCGGGAGGTTGCTCTCGGGGCGAGAGGGTGGCCTGCCCCAGGGGAGGCGCACATGGTGAAGTTCACAGGATCCCTCGCCGTTCAGACCACCGGGTCTGGAGGGATGAAGCATGGGTTTGGCTCTGATGATCCGACCGAAAGCTTGCGTCATGCCCTGGCCTGACCCCGAACTGGCGAAGGTCGCGCCGCTTTCCACTGACGCCCAGGCCAACCAGTGCCTGGCGGCAATTCTTCTGAATGCGGACGCCGGCATTCGGTGGCTCGATCGGCCGGAACCTTGCCTTGGGGAGTTGCGCGCCCTGCTTCTGGAGATTGTTCGAGACGGTCACAAGGCGGCGGCCCTACTTGCAGATCGGGACTGATCCGGACTGGCAAGCGACGATCTCAGCGTTCCATGGGATCAAATCCGTGCCACGGTAGGAGGGCTAGTAGGGGAAGGCGAATGAAGGCGAAACTCCTTGCGGCCGTCCTAGCCCTCCTGGTTGCTGTTTCTGTACCAGCGGCCGGAGCGGAGGCTCCCCGTACGCTGGCCAACTTCCTCCACACCGGATGGACGCGGGAAGACGGAGCGCCGTCCGGCATCCGCACGATTGCCCAGACGCCCGATGGCTATCTGTGGCTCGGCGGCGATACCGGCCTGTTTCGCTTCGACGGACTGACCTTCCAGCCTTTCATTCCTCCGCCGGGGTCGCCGCCGCCTCCCAGCGACACGGTTTCCGCCTTGTTGGTGACGCGCGACGGGGCCTTGTGGATCGGCTACTTCTACAACGGGGTCGCCGTCTACAAGGATGGTCACTACCGGGTCCTGTCCGGACCGCCAGAGATGCGCACCATTCTCTCGATGGTCGAGGACAGCGACGGCATGGTTTGGGCGGCGATCGGCAGCCCTACGACGCGGGTCATGCGCTTTCGCAATAACCGATGGGAGGCGCTGCCCGGCGGGGGCGGCCTTCCTGACCTCTTCGTTCAAAACCTCCTCGCCACACGCGATGGCGAGGTCTGGGCGGCTATGCAGAGCGCCGTCGCGCGTCTCCCGCGCGGCGGCGACCGGTTTCTCCCGATCGACGCCCCCGTCGGCCGCCCCCCAGGGCTCGCCCAGGCCCCCGACGGCGATATCTGGATCGCCGACGACCGGGGCTCGCGGCTCTTCGCCCGCGAGAACGGCGAGCCTTACACCGGCCAACCGGACTATGATGCCGCCCGCGGCGCGCTTTGGTCGAAGGCGTTGTTTGACAGGGCAGGGGCGCTCTGGGCGGCGACCTTCTCAACCGGTCTCTCACGAGTTTACCCCGGCGCGCCGTCCCACAAGCCGGGTCACGGGTGGATCCAGGAACGCGAGGTCCGCAGCCAGGGGCTGACCTCTGACATCACCAACGCCGTTCTCGAAGACCGGGAGGGCAATATCTGGGTGGCCACTGCGGCGGGGCTCGACCGCTACCGTCTGCGCGACGTCGTACCTGAGCGCGCCGTCGAGCCGGAGTCGGCCCGAGGCTATGTTCAGTTCGTGGATGCCGCCGGCGCGGTCTGGATCTCTGACATGCGCACCTTGTTCCGGGCCTTGCCGGGCGAGCCGCTCAAGGCTGTTGTCCGCGACGTCGAGGGCGTGATGGAGATCTGCCAGGGTCCGGGCGGAGAGATCTGGGCGGCGAATGTCGAGCGGGTGGTGCGGGTTCTCCCCGATGGTAGTGTCAGACGCATGCGGTTTCCGGGCACCGGGGACTTCATCGGAGGATGCGCCCTCGACCGCCAGGGGCGGGTGTGGTTTGCGAACTACGAAGACGGGATCCACCGCTATGACGGAGGCTGGACCCACATTGCACCGGACACGCCTGAGGCCATCGTCTCAGCCCTGGACGTGGACGTGCACGGCAGGATCGTGGCTGACGCCTGGAACACCATGGCGCGGTGGGACGGCGACCGTCGGGAGAACTTCGGCGTCGATGTGAAGGTCCGTGGCACGGTTTTCGCCATCGACACAGGCCGCGACGATACCCTGATGGGAAGTCAACGGGGCCTCATGCGTGTCAGCGATGCGGGCACCCAGTATCTGTCCGTGGACCGGTTCCCATGGCTCCGTCAGATCTCCGGACTGGCGCGAAGCCCGGCCGGTCAGACCTGGTTCTATTCACGGGCGGGCGTGGTCCGAGCCCAGACGGCCGATCTGATGCGCGCCTTCTCGGACCCCCATGCCGCGGTCCCGGTCCGGATCTTCGACATCCGCGACGGGCTCTACGGCGGCCCGGCGAACCGGACCAAGAGCGATGTTGTGGTCGGTGGCGACGGTCGCGTCTGGGTCGCCACCCGGGCAGGGGTGTTCACTATCACGCCGGACAAGCTGACCGGCAACACGACCCCTCCACCGGTCCTGATCACCGCTGTCATCGTCAATGGCGTGCGACAGGCAGGGACTGGAAAGATGATGCTGGCGAAGGGCGTCCGCAATCTCGAGATCGATTTCGCAGGCCTCAGCCTCTCTATCCCGGAGCGTAATCAGCTTCGCTACAGGCTCGAAGGTTTCGACAACGCCTGGATCGATCCAGGCGCCCGTCGGCAGGCCTTCTACACAAACCTCCGACCGGGCAGTTACGTTTTCAGGGTCAAGGCCTCCAACAATGACGGAATCTGGAACGAGACCGGAGCAAGCATCGCCCTGACGGTGCGCCCGACCTTTTTTCAAAGCTGGCCCTTTTTTCTTATCGTGGCGGCGGCCGTCGCCGCGCTTCTCTGGCTGTCCTACGTCCTGCGCTTGCAGCAGGTCTCGGCGCGTATTCGCTCGGGCATACAGGAGCGAATGTTAGAGCGGGAGCGGATCGCCCGCGAACTTCACGACACTCTGCTCCAGGGGGTGCAGGGCATGTTGCTGAAGCTTCAGGCGGCCTCAGGCAAGATCCCCGCGCGCCTTGACGCCAGGGCCATAATGGACGCTACCCTGGATGAGGCCGAGGATGTCCTGGTTGAGGTCCGGGACCGCGTCGGCAGCCTGAGGGCGGCGAGCGGCGGCGACCTTGTCGCGGCGGTCACCGCCGTGTCGCGGCGAATGGACCACCGCGACGGCGTGCAGGTGTCCGTCCGCACCGAGGGTGAGAGCCGCGCGGTGCACGCGCTCGTGGTGGAGGAGATCGAACGGATCGTCACTGAGGCCCTTTTCAACGCCCATCGGCATGCAGGCGCGTCGACGATCGCAGTCGATCTCCGTTTTTCCCCCTCCGCCCTGGAGATCGCTGTCCTGGACGATGGGCGAGGGATTGAGCCTGCCTTATTGGAAAAGGGCGGCCGGGCCGGTCACTACGGCATCAGCGGCATGCGCGAACGGGCCAGGCGCGTCGAAGGAACGCTGTCCATTCGCAGCGCGCCCGGAGAGGGTACTGAGGTCAGGTTGGTTGTGCCCTGCGATCAGGCCTATTCGGACGTCAAACCGCCCCTGTGGCGTCTGTGGTTGCGCTCCCTGAGCGGGCGTCCCGCCACGACCTAGTCTGCGCCGGATCAGCGGTCCTCCCAACGGCACGATCCGACAAGAC
>Ga0247734_1000091_pt1 | contig 81218 bp, 74 predicted proteins | sample UWRJL103311B2_FD_180933 | JGI IMG/M metagenome (GOLD analysis project Ga0247734, IMG submission 180933) | Plant litter microbial communities from Arlington Agricultural Research Station in Wisconsin, United States - UWRJ-L103-311B-2 | ecosystem: Environmental > Terrestrial > Plant litter >... | reverse complement strand
GATCGGTAATAGGCTTTTGCTTGAGTTCAGTCAGGTTCATATAGGAATGACGTAATCATGTATGGAGGGGGAAATTAAGCTTTTGGCTTAATGAGGCCGCGCCGCAGAGAAGGCGACAGGATCGCGTAGTAAATCGAAAGGAGAGCGTCGGCGACGGCTAGCAGGGGGCAACGGAGAAGCCGTTGCGGGGCCGAATGTACCACCTGATTTTGCGAGCGTCTAGTATGCCGCCCAAAAAAAACCCCGCTATTTGCGGGGCTTTTGCGCCATCAGATGTTGGCGTCGAGGAATGCTTGCAACTGCGATTTGGACAGTGCGCCGACCTTGGTCGCCGCTACTTCACCATCCTTGAACAACATCAGAGTCGGGATACCACGAACGCCATGCTTGGCGGGGGTTTCCTGGTTTTCGTCGATGTTCAGCTTGGCGATGGTCAATTTGCCTTCGTAGGTGCCGGCGATATCATCCAGTACCGGGGCAATCATCTTGCACGGGCCACACCATTCAGCCCAGTAATCTACCAGTACAGGACCGCTAGCCTTCAGGACATCGGCTTCGAAGCTTGCGTCACTGACGTGTTTGATAAGTTCGCTACTCATGAGAGTTTCTCCGAGGTCGTAGGCAAAAAAACGTGGTCCATCATAGCGGCACCAGGCCGCGACAGGAAGTCGAGGTTCATTGTCTCTTGCTATGACCGCGTATCAGCCAGCTAATTGAAGAATCTTCAGCCTGAGGGCGCGACGAACACAATGCCGGTGCGCAGGGCGGCGCCGCGTATGTGTTCCTGCATGGCTTTTTGCGCGGGGCCGGACGCATTGCGGGTGAGGGCACGTAGGATCTTGCGGTGCTCCTGCCACGTTTCCATGGCCCGACCGGGGCGTATGAAAGGTAGCTTCTGGCTTTCGAGGAAGATCTCGGCGCTGGCGGTAATAATGCTCAGGATGGCCTGGTTGCCGCTGGCGACCAGGATGCGTCGATGGAAATCAAAGTCCAGGCGCGCGGCAGATTCGAAATCCCCACCGCGCAATTCAAGGCGCATGGACTCAACGTTGTCCTCCAAGCTGTCGCGCTCATCGGCCGTCAGTGTCACCGCCGCCAGGCCAGCGGCGAAGCCTTCCAGCGCATAACGCAGCTGGAAAGTCTCCGACGGCGAAGCAGTTGCCGCAAAAGGCCAGGAAAATCCGCTCGTGCTCTGTTGTGGTTCAGAAACCGCCTGAACGAACACACCTTTGCCTGGCTGCACGCTGACCACGCCCAGCGCACTCAAAGACGACAACGCCTCGCGCAACGACGCACGACTGACGCCCAGACGCAGGGCCAGATCGCGCTGCGATGGCAGGCTGTCGCCGGGGACATAGCCCTGCTCGGCGATCAGTTTTCGGATCGCTTGAAAGGCTGCTTCAGGTACTGCAATCGGACTGGGGTGCATGGCTATTTAAGGCGCATTCGTCGTCGAAAGACGTCTTGTATAACCATCTGCGCCATACGGCAAGTGACGCCCAAGCCAGGTGCGCCGTGGCTTTGGCTCGCTCCAAAGCAGGGCGAAGAATCCTTCGACTGTTCAGACCAGTAAGACCGAAACCGCGCCACAGCCCATCATTCCCGGAGCCTTTGAGTCGATGGCATGGGCTGTGCACTGCTGCTTTGCGAAATACCTTTGTTCGACCCGGAGACGTCCCATGACCAAGCGTTACAGCGCTCTGTTTGCCGCCTTGTTTGCCAGCCTGATACTGACTCAGGCCCCCGCCCACGCCAACGGCCTGGACGATGTGACCGCGCGCGGCACGTTGAAAGTCGCAGTACCGCAGGACTTCCCGCCGTTTGGTTCGGTCGGCCCCGACATGAAACCTCGTGGCCTGGACATCGATACCGCACGACTGATCGCTGACCAATTGCACGTCAAGCTCGAACTTACCCCGGTCAACAGCACCAACCGCATCCCGTTTCTCACCACCGGCAAGGTGGATCTGGTGATCTCCAGCCTGGGCAAAAACCCGGATCGCGAAAAGGTCATCGACTTCTCCAATGCCTACGCGCCGTTCTACCTCGCTGTATTCGGTCCGCCTGACGCAGCTATCAACAGCCTGGACGACCTCAAGGGCAAAACCATCAGCGTGACCCGTGGCGCCATCGAAGACATCGAGTTGACCAAAGTCGCGCCGCAAGAAGTGACGATCAAGCGCTTCGAGGACAACAACTCCACCATCGCCGCGTACCTTGCCGGTCAGACTGACCTGATTGCCAGCGGCAACGTGGTCATGGTCGCAATCAGCGAGAAGAACCCCAAGCGCATTCCGGCGCTGAAGGTGAAGCTCAAAGATTCCCCTGTGTACGTCGGCGTCAACAAAGGCCAACCGGAACTGCTGGCCAAGGTGAATGAAATCATCGAAGCCGGGAAAAAAGACGGCGCCCTGGAAAAGAACTCCCAGACCTGGCTCAAGCAGCCGCTGCCTGCCGATCTTTGATCTGCCTTTAGTCACTGCATCTGATTCGGGGCGTTTAAATGGCTTATCAGTTCGACTTCATACCGGTCCTGCAGAATGCTGATCTTTTGCTGCGCGGGGCCTTGTTCACGCTGGAACTGACTGCGATAGGGACATTGCTCGGGGTTAGCCTGGGCATTGTGGGCGCCATCGTCCGCGCTTGGAAAATTCAACCGTTCTCGGCGATTTTCGGGGTCTATGTCGAGCTGATACGCAACACACCGTTCCTGGTGCAGCTGTTCTTCATTTTCTTCGGCTTGCCTTCACTGGGTATCCAGATTTCTGAATGGCAGGCCGCGATTCTGGCGATGGTCATCAACCTGGGCGCCTACTCCACGGAAATCATCCGCGCAGGCATTCAGGCAATCTCCGCAGGACAGATCGAAGCGTCGGCCGCTCTAGCGATGACGCGTTACGAGACCTTTCGCCATGTGGTACTGGTTCCGGCGCTGGGTAAGGTCTGGCCGGCATTGAGCAGCCAGATCATCATCGTGATGCTCGGCTCGGCGGTCTGTTCGCAAATCGCCACCGAAGAGCTGAGCTTTGCCGCCAACTTCATTCAGTCGCGCAACTTCCGCGCCTTCGAGACGTACATCATCACCACGCTGATTTACCTGTGCATGGCGCTGTTGATTCGTCAGCTGCTGGGCTGGGTTGGACGTCGCTACATCGCAAGGAGCCGCTGATGTCTGATTTCACCCTTTGGGATGTTGTACGCAACCTGCTGACCGGCCTGCAGTGGACGCTGGCGTTATCGTTGGTGGCGTTTATTGGTGGCGGGATTATCGGCTTGATTGTCATGACGATGCGTATCTCCGATACCTCCGCCTTTCGAACGCTCGCGCGCTGCTACATCGAGCTGTTTCAGGGCACACCGCTGTTGATGCAGCTGTTTCTGGTGTTCTTCGGTGTCGCCCTCATGGGCGTGGACATCTCGCCCTGGCTGGCCGCCGCCTTGGCGCTGACGCTGTTTACCAGCGCGTATCTGGCCGAAATCTGGCGCGGTTGCGTGGAGTCGATCTCCAAAGGCCAATGGGAAGCGTCGGCAAGCCTGGCGCTCACGCCGCTTGAGCAGTTACGTCACGTCATCCTGCCTCAGGCGCTACGCATTGCTGTTGCGCCAACGGTGGGGTTTTCGGTACAGGTGGTCAAGGGCACTGCCGTGACCTCGATCATCGGCTTCACTGAGCTGACCAAAACCGGCGGCATGCTCGCCAACGCCACCTTTCAGCCATTTATGGTCTACGGCTTCGTTGCCCTGGGCTACTTCCTGCTTTGCTACCCCCTGTCGCTCAGCGCCCGCTACCTGGAAAGGAGACTGCATGCCTCTGCTTAGAATTTCCGCGCTGCACAAATATTACGGCGACCATCACGTCCTCAAGGGCATCGACCTGACTGTCGAAGAAGGCCAGGTGGTGGCCATCATCGGTCGCAGCGGCTCGGGCAAAAGCACGCTGCTGCGAACGCTCAATGGGCTGGAGTCGATCAACGATGGCGTCATTGAAGTCGATGGCGAATACCTCGACGCGGCCCGCGCTGATCTGCGTTCGTTGCGGCAGAAAGTCGGGATGGTCTTTCAACAGTTCAACCTCTTCCCGCACCTGACCGTTGGCGAAAACGTGATGCTGGCGCCGCAAGTGGTGAAGAAGGTGCCCAAGGCAGAGGCTATGCGGCTGGCCAAGGCGATGCTGGAGCGTGTGGGCCTGGGTGAGAAGTTCGACGCCTTTCCGGATCGCTTGTCGGGCGGGCAGCAACAGCGCGTGGCGATTGCCCGGGCTTTGGCCATGTCACCGAAGGTCCTGCTGTGCGACGAAATCACCTCCGCGTTGGATCCGGAGCTGGTCAATGAAGTGCTCAGCGTGGTGCGTCAGCTGGCCAAAGACGGCATGACCCTGATCATGGTGACCCACGAAATGCGCTTCGCCCGTGAAGTCGGCGACAAGCTGGTGTTCATGCACCAAGGGAAAGTGCATGAGGTCGGCGATCCAAAAGTGCTGATGGCCGACCCGAAGACTCCTGAGCTGGCGAACTTCATCGGCTCGGTAGAGCAGGGCGCCTAGCATTGTTCTGTAGGCGCCTACTGATTGGCGAGACGGCCGATGCGGCGTGTCAGGCATGACGCTTCGCGAACAAGTTCGCTCCTACAGCGCCTTTGTTGGAGCCCGACCCCGGCCCATCGTCCGCAAGCCGGACTCCTACGCCTTCGGCAGCCCTGCAACAACCGGTTTGGCGGCAGTGCTGGATCGTGGCACGATGTCGGGGTTATCGACCGAGGCCTTTTTTCCATGCCGCAATCCACAGCCATAAACCTCTCGCTGATCGCTGCGATCGACTTGGGCTCCAACAGTTTTCACATGGTGGTAGCCAAAGCCAATCAGGGCGAAATACGCATCCTTGAGCGCTTGGGCGAGAAAGTGCAGCTGGCCGCGGGGATCGACGACGAGCGCAAGCTCAGCGAAGAGTCCATGCAGCGCGGGCTCGACTGCCTCAAACGCTTTGCCCAACTGATCAACGGCATGCCTGCGGGCGCCGTGCGGATCGTCGGCACCAACGCACTGCGTGAGGCTCGCAATCGTGGCGAATTCATCCGCCGCGCCGAAGAAATCCTGGGTCATCCCGTTGAAGTCATTTCCGGGCGTGAAGAAGCGCGTCTGATCTACCTGGGTGTGTCGCACACCCTGGCCGACACACCAGGTAAACGTCTGGTGGCCGACATCGGCGGCGGCAGTACCGAATTCATCATCGGTCAGCGCTTCGAGCCGCTGCTGCGCGAAAGCCTGCAAATGGGCTGCGTCAGCTTCACTCAGCGCTACTTCAAAGACGGCAAAATCACCCCGGCGCGCTACGCACAGGCCTACACCGCCGCGCGTCTGGAAATCATGAGCATCGAGCACGCCCTGCATCGTCTGACGTGGGATGAAGCCATTGGCTCATCCGGCACCATCCGCGCCATTGGTCTGGCCCTTAAGGCCAACGGCCACGGCGCAGGCGAAGTCAACGCCGAAGGACTGGCCTGGCTCAAGCGCAAGCTGTTCAAACTGGGTGAAGTCGACAAGATCGATTTCGACGGCCTCAAGCCTGACCGCCGCGCAATCTTTCCAGCCGGCCTGGCGATTCTCGAAGCGATCTTCGACGCCCTCGAGCTGCAGCGTATGGACCACTGCGAAGGCGCGCTGCGTGAGGGCGTGCTTTACGACCTGCTGGGCCGTCATCACCACGAAGACGTGCGCGAACGCACCCTCAGCTCGCTGATGGACCGTTACCACGTTGATCTGGAACAAGCCGACCGCGTCGAGCGCAAGGCGCTGCACGCACTGGAGCAGGTCGCCAAAGCGTGGGATCTGGAAGACGACAGCTATCGCGAGCTGTTGAGCTGGGCTGCGAAGGTGCATGAAGTCGGACTCGACATCGCCCACTACCACTACCACAAGCATGGCGCATACCTGATCGAGCACTCGGACCTTGCCGGTTTCTCGCGCGCAGACCAGCAAATGCTCGCACTGCTGGTACGCGGCCATCGCCGTAACATTCCCAAGGACAAGTTTGCCGAGTTTGGCGATGAAGGCGTGAAGCTGATTCGGCTGTGCGTGCTGTTGCGCTTCGCGATCCTGTTTCACCACATCCGCGGCACCCAAGAGATGCCGCAGCCGGTGCTGACCGCCAATGGCAACAGTCTGGACGTGCTGTTCCCCGATGGCTGGCTGGAAAACAACCAGCTGACTCAGGCCGACTTCGGGCTGGAAGCCGAGTGGCTGACCCGAGTCGGTATCATCCTGACGCTACGCTGACTTACCTGACGATCAGCACCGGATTGCTCAGGCGCTCCAGCAGGGTCGCCTGGGCGCTTCGAGCGTTCTGGTTGCCGGTTGGCGTGCTACGGATGTAACGGCCGTCAGCCTGCAGCAGCCAGCTGTGGGTATTGTCGGTCAGATACACTTCGAGCTCTTTCTTCACGCGCAGGATCAGCTTCTTGCCCTCTACCGGGAAGCAAGTCTCGACGCGCTTGTCCAGATTGCGCTCCATCCAGTCGGCACTGGACAGGAACATCTGCTCTTCGCCGCCGTTGAGGAAGTAGAAGACCCGGGTGTGTTCCAGGAAGCGGCCGATGATCGAGCGCACGTGGATGTTGTGGGACACGCCCGCAATCCCCGGACGCAGGCAGCACATGCCACGCACCACCAGATCGATCTTCACCCCGGACTGACTGGCCTTGTACAGCGCGCGGATGATCTTCGGATCGGTCAGTGAGTTGAATTTGGCGATGATGTGCGCCGGTTTGCCCTCAAGGGCGAACTGCATTTCCCGCGCAATCATGTCGAGCATGCCCTTCTTCAGGGTGAACGGCGCGTGCAGCAGCTTCTTCATGCGCAGCGTCTTGCCCATGCCGATCAACTGACTGAACAATTTGCCAACGTCTTCGCACAAAGCATCGTCCGAAGTCAGCAGGCTGTAGTCGGTATACAGACGGGCGTTGCCGGCGTGATAGTTGCCCGTACCCAAATGCGCGTAACGGACGATCTCGCCGGCTTCGCGACGCAGGATGAGCATCATCTTGGCGTGAGTCTTGAACCCCACAACGCCGTAAATCACCACCGCCCCGGCCGCCTGCAGACGGCTGGCCAGTTGCAGGTTGGATTCTTCATCGAAACGCGCACGCAATTCGATGACCACCGTCACCTCTTTGCCGTTGCGCGCGGCATCGACCAGTGCATCAACGATTTCCGAGTTGGCGCCGCTGCGGTACAGGGTTTGGCGCACGGCCAATACGTGAGGGTCTTTGGCGGCCTGGCGCAGCAGATCCACGACCGGCGTGAAGGACTCGTACGGATGCAGCAGCAGGATGTCTTGCTTGCTGATCACGTTGAAAATGTTTTCGCTGTTCTGCAAAAGCTTGGGAATCGCCGGGGTGAACGGCAGGTATTGCAGCTCTGGATGACTGTCCAGGCCAGTGATGCTGAACAGCCGCGTCAGGTTGACCGGGCCATTCACCTGATACAGCTCGGTTTCGCTCAGGTTGAACTGCTTGAGCAGGTAGTCCGACAGGTGTTTTGGGCAGGTATCGGCCACTTCCAGACGCACCGCATCGCCATAACGACGGGAGAACAACTCGCCGCGCAGGGCGCGGGCCAGGTCTTCGACGTCTTCGGAATCCAGCGCCAGATCGGCGTTGCGGGTCAGGCGGAACTGGTAGCAACCCTTGACCTTCATGCCCTGGAACAGATCGTCGGCGTGGGCGTGGATCATCGACGACAGGAACACGTAGTTGTCACCGGGACCGCCGACGTCTTCCGGCACTTTGATGATTCGCGGCAGCAGGCGCGGTGCCGGGATGATCGCAAGGCCCGAGTCGCGACCGAAGGCGTCGATGCCTTCCAGCTCGACAATGAAGTTCAGGCTCTTGTTTACCAGCAGCGGGAACGGGTGCGTTGGGTCAAGGCCAATTGGCGTGATGATCGGCGCGATTTCGTCGCGGAAATAACGACGCACCCAGGTTTTCAGCTTGGTGGTCCAGTAACGACGACGGATGAAGCGGACCTGATGTTTTTCCAGTTCCGGTAACAGGATGTCGTTGAGGATTGCGTATTGACGGTCAACATGACCGTGCACCAGCTCGCTGATGCGGGCCAGTGCCTGATGCGGTTGCAAGCCGTCGGCGCCAGCTTGTTCGCGGGCAAAGGTGATCTGCTTCTTGAGGCCTGCCACGCGAATTTCGAAGAACTCATCCAGGTTGCTGGAGAAGATCAGCAGGAACTTCAAGCGTTCGAGCAGGGGGTAGGACTCGTCTAGCGCCTGCTCCAGCACGCGAATGTTGAATTGCAGCTGGGACAGTTCGCGATGGATGTAAAGGCTGCTGTCATCCAGATTGGGGATGATGATGGCGGGTGCTACCGGATGGTGAGGCTCGAAGGCCGGTACGACTTCAATCGTCGGTTCGACCACGGGCACGGTCTCCTGGGCGTCGATCTCGACGGTGGCTTCGGTAAGTCCTTCGGTATTCATGAATGATCCTGTGAGGCTACTGCCCTTTTAACAGTTGGGCTGCGCGAACGGCTAAATAAGTTGAAATGCCGTGTGCGCCAGCGCGTTTGAAAGCGGTGAGGGGTGCAATTTCATACCCTCACTCAGCCACCCATCCTGATTCGCGGCCATGTGCACTACCTGGGAACCGCTGATCGGTTCGCGACAGTCGGTCGCCGGCCTGGCCATAACGATGAAGACGCCAGGCCTGATGCGTCAGTCACGCGACGGGCTGATTGGGTCATGCAAGTCGATCAGCGGGTCAAACGTTCGAGGGCAGGCGGCAGGCTCGAGACATTAAACCTGCGCTGGCGGGCAAGCGCGACAGTTATAGGCTGCCTTTATGACCACTGTGTGACAGTCTTGGTTTGCTACCGGACGTTGAGACGTAGCCATCACTCCTGAACGATTTATCCGTCTACCTCGTAGGAAACTTTAACGCCGAGACACATTTGCACACTTTCCTGAATGTCGTGGGCGAGTTAGGCTGCGCGTTCATTTCGCCAGCACCCATATGATGCTCCAGCAATTTCTACAAGAATTTGGCTACTTCGCCCTTTTCCTCGGGACTTTTTTTGAAGGTGAGACCATTTTGGTGCTCGCCGGATTTCTTGCGTTCCGCGGATACATGGACATCAACCTTGTCGTGGTCGTAGCGTTCTTCGGCAGCTATGCCGGCGATCAGCTCTGGTACTTCATGGGGCGCAAGCATGGCCGTAAGTTGTTGGCGCGCAAGCCGCGATGGCAACTGATGGGCGACCGTGCGCTGGAGCACATTCGCCGACACCCGGACATCTGGGTTCTAAGCTTCAGATTCGTGTACGGCCTGCGTACCGTCATGCCGGTTGCGATTGGGCTGTCGGGTTATCCACCGGGTCGGTATCTGCTGCTCAACGGCATTGGCGCAGCGGTATGGGCTGCCGCACTGGGCGCTGCGGCCTACCACTTCGGCGCGGTGCTCGAAGGCTTGCTGGGCAACGTCAAAAAGTACGAGCTGTGGGTCCTGGGCGCGTTGTTGCTGCTGGGTTTGGGACTGTGGTTGCGTCGTCGCCTGAAAAATGCGCGCATCGCCAGACAAGCCAAGCTCGCTGTGCCGGCTGCCATCGAAGTCAAGAACCGTCCAGACGAATAAGCCGCGCGCCAGCGCGGTTGTCACCCTGCCAATATCCCGCCCAAAGAATGAACACCCCGCCGTTGCCGCGATCCATGTAAATAAGATTCTGCGTGTGGCCGCCATTGACTCTATCGTTAACGGTGGCGGTTTGAATCGCACGTCACACGCCATGCAATCGATTGACTCGGCGCCCAGCCCAGCCTGCGGCGCGCTATCCAAAGGGAGCACACAGCATGACCAAGAAAGTAGCTGTCATTCTTTCCGGCTGCGGCGTCTACGATGGCGCGGAAATCCATGAAAGCGTGCTCACCCTCCTGCGACTCGATCAACGCGGCGCACACGTGAAGTGCTTCGCACCGAACATCGAGCAGCTTCACGTCATTAATCATCTCAACGGCCAAGAGATGCCTGAGACGCGTAACGTGCTCATCGAATCGGCGCGTATCGCGCGCGGCGCCATTGAAGACATTCGCGAAGCTGACATAAGCGAGTTCGATGCGTTGATTATCCCCGGCGGCTTTGGCGCGGCGAAGAACCTGTCGAATTTTGCGGCGGAGGGATCAGGCTGCAAAGTGCAGGCAGAAGTCCTGGCAATGGCCGAAGCCTTCGCCGAGGCGGGCAAGCCCATCGGCCTGATTTGCGTGTCCCCGGCGCTGGCGGCGAAAATCTATGGCCCCGGCGTAACCTGCACCATTGGCAACGACGCCGATACAGCGGCGCAAATCACCCGCATGGGTGGCACGCACCAGGATTGTGAAGTCACCGAGATCGTCGAAGACAAAGCCCGCAAACTGGTGAGTACGCCGGCTTATATGGTTGCCAAGTCAATCAGCGAGGCCGCGTCCGGGATCAACAAGCTGGTGGACCGGGTGCTTGAGTTGACCCACCAGAACGATGCCTGACCCTGAGTGGCACGAGCTCGTCAGGCGGGCTCGACCTGTAAAATTGCGCCATCCTGACTGACCACCCGCACTAGACTGCCCACCGGCGCATCCGGGCCGATCACCATCCACACACCGTCGTTGACTTTGATCTTGCCGCGCCCGGCGATGATCGCATCGTGAACGGTGAAGGTGCGCCCGATCAGTTCCTGGCCGCGCATGTTCAACCCCGGCTGATCCGAATGGCGGATCACCACTCGTTGCCGGCGCCACCAGTAGATGGCCGTCATCACCGAGAGCACGGCGAACAACAAAAACTGCATCTCCCACGCCATACCCGGAAGGATGTACGTGAGAATGCCGACGGCCGCTGCAGCCACGCCTATCCACAGCAGATAACCGCCCGCTCCAAACACCTCGAGAATCAGCAGCACTGTGCCCAGCGCCAGCCAGTCCCAGAACGACAGGTTTTGCAGGTAATCGAGCATCGCCTGCCCCTCAGACTTTCGGGGTCGGCGCAGATGGCGCCGTGCCGAAGGTAGCTTTGACAATCTCGCCGATGCCGCCCACCGCGCCGATCATCTGACTGGCCTCCAGCGGCATCAGGATGACCTTGCTGTTATTGGCCGAGGCCAGTTGGCCCAGCGCGTCGATGTACTTCTGCGCAACGAAATAGTTGATCGCCTGCACGTTGCCGGTGGCGATGGCTTCGGACACCACCTGCGTCGCCCGGGCCTCCGCTTCGGCTTGTCGTTCGCGCGCCTCGGATTCCAGGAACGCAGCCTGACGACCACCTTCAGCCTCAAGAATCTGCGCCTGTTTCTTGCCCTCGGCCGTGAGGATGGCCGATGCGCGCAAGCCTTCGGCTTCCAGAATCTGTGCGCGCTTGATCCGCTCGGCTTTCATCTGGCCGCTCATGGCTGCCATCAGATCGGCAGGCGGGCTGATGTCTTTGATTTCGATCCGGGTGATCTTGATGCCCCACGGCGCCGTGGCTTCATCGACGGTGCGCAGCAGCTTCTCGTTGATGTTGTCACGCTGGCTAAGCATCGCGTCCAGCTCCATCGAGCCGAGCACGGTGCGGATGTTGGTTTGCAGCAGGTTGCGCAGCGCGTGTTCCAGATTGTTGATCTCGTAGGCGGCCTGCGCGGTGTTGACCACCTGGAAGAAGCACACCGCATCGATCTGCACGGTGGCGTTGTCAGCGGTGATGACCTCCTGAGGCGGAATGTCGAGCACGCTTTCCATGACGTTGATCTTGCGACCGATACGGTCCATGACCGGCACGATGATATTCAGGCCCGGTTTGAGCGTGTTGGTGTATCGGCCAAAGCGCTCCACTGTCCATTGATAGCCCTGCGGCACCACTTTGAAGCCCATGAACACAATGGCGATCGCCAGCGCGACAAACAGTAAAACCACACTACCGATTTGCATGACCTTTCCCTGTTGGTTGTTGAATGAGTGCGTCGTTGCGGCGTGCCGCGAGCGTCCTGTAGGAGCGAATTCATTCGCGAGAGTCTCCAGTCAGTGAACGCTTATCGGCTCAAGATCCCTCGCGAATAAATTCGCTGCTACAGAACAAGGTGAAAAAATAGGCCTACCGCTGTTCGCTCTGCGGAGTTACGCGCAGTACTTCTTCAAGCGTAGTCAAACCGGCCGCGACTTTCTGCGCGCCGGACAGGCGCAGGCTGCGCATGCCTTCCTTGAACGCCTGGCGACGCAGGCCCGTCAGGTCCAGGTCCGCGACGATCTGCGATTTGACCCCGTCCGACAGCACCATGATCTCATACACCCCCGCGCGGCCCCTGTAGCCCGTGTCACGGCATTCGACGCAGCCCACCGCCCGATGCGCCCCGGTGGGGACAGGCGCCTGCCATGGGCGTGTCAGGGTCTGCCAGTCGGCTTCGTCCAGCTCCATCGGGGCCTTGCAATGGGGGCACAGCGTGCGTACCAGTCGTTGCGCCATCACGCCGAGTATCGTGGCCTTGAGCAGGTAATGCGGCACGCCCAACTCCAGCAATCGACTGATCGCGCTAGGCGCATCGTTGGTGTGCAGCGTCGACAGCACCAAGTGGCCGGTGAGCGCCGCTTGAATCGCCATTTCGGCGGTTTCTAGGTCGCGGATCTCGCCGATCATGATGATGTCCGGGTCTTGGCGCATCAGCGCGCGCACTCCGCTGGCGAAGGTCAGGTCAATGTTGTGCTGGACCTGCATCTGATTGAACGCAGGCTCCACCATTTCGATGGGGTCTTCGATGGTGCAGAGGTTGACCTCGGACGTCGCAAGCTTCTTGAGCGTGGTGTACAGCGTGGTGGTCTTGCCCGAACCGGTGGGCCCGGTGACCAGAATGATGCCGTTGGGCTGGCGCGTCATGTCCTGCCAGCGGCGCAGATCATCGTTGGAAAAGCCCAGCTGGTCGAAGTCTTTGAGCAGCACCTCCGGGTCGAAAATCCGCATGACCATTTTTTCGCCGAATGCAGTGGGTAGTGTCGACAGACGCAGTTCGACTTCGCCGCCGTCGGGCGTCTTGGTCTTTACCCGGCCGTCCTGAGGTTTGCGTTTCTCGGCGACGTTCATCCGTCCCAGGCTTTTCAAACGGCTGACGATCGCCATGTTCACCTGGGACGGGAATTGATAGACGTTGTGCAGCACGCCGTCGATGCGAAAGCGCACCATGCCCTGATCGCGGCGGGGCTCGATGTGGATATCGCTGGCCCGTTGCTGGAAGGCGTATTGAAACAGCCAGTCGACGATGTTGACGATGTGGGCATCGTTGGCGTCGGGCTCCTGATCGCTGGCGCCAAGCTTGAGCAACTGCTCGAAGTTGCCGAGGTTGGTCAGTTTTTGATCGGCTGCATTCGCGCCGCTGACAGACTTGGCCAGCCGATAGAACTCGACAGCCAGGCGCTGAATATCCACAGGATTGGCGACGACGCGTTTGATCGGCAGTTTTAGCACGTGAGTCAAGTCTGCTTCCCAGGCGCTGACGTAGGGTTGCGCGCTGGCGATGGTCACTGCATCGCGGTCCAGGCCAACCGCCAGAATCTTGTGACGCTGGGCAAACGCGTATGACATCAGTGGCGTCACAGCGGCGACATTGATTTTGAGTGGATCAATGCGCAGATACGGCTGGCCGGCCTGTCCCGCCAACCATGCGGTCAGGGTTTCCAGATCGAGCTTTTTACCGGGGCGTTGTGGGTCGTCGAACTGCTGGGTCGCGAGAAATTCCAACGGGTGGATATTGGCGTTTTGCGAACTGCGGCGAACGCTCAGCGCCTGCTCGGCGCTGTCCTGATCCAGAAAACCTTGGGTCACCAGGTCACGCAACAGGTCGTTCAGATCCAGCCAGCGGTCCTGAGATGATGAGGCGAGGACGGACATGCAGGCTCCTTTGGACGATACGGCTTACTTCGGTAAGCAAGAGTAGTCCCAAGCGTGCCAGTTGTTGCGCCTGTCATGTGAGTAAGCGTTGCCAATATTTTAAAAATCCGCCCGGATGCTCAGCCTGCGGCGAGTGACAGTGTTTCCGGGAGGGCGTGCACGTCGGTGATTGACTCCAGTTGCACTGAGCAGACGCTGATCAGGCTGCGCATCTTTTCACCAATGACTTGCGCGCGATGCCAGGTCAGATCACCCACTTGGGCCTGGATCATCAACATGCCGTCCTGGTGCACAACGCTGACCTGTTGCGGAATCAGGTACTGCATCGCGAATAGATTGAGTACCCGGCACAGCAGATCAGGCTCGGCCTCGGCCAGCACTTGGTAGCGGGCGCGGCAATGCGCGTTACTGGCGGACCATGCATCTGGGCGCAGCGGGGCACTTTGAACGGCTTCGAGATGAGGCATGCAGGACGCTCCTGTTCGGCGTTAGGTGCGGAAAAATTGATGGAAGAAATCTTTACACGCTGGAAAAGAAATTTCTGGTCTGAAAGCGATTGAATTAGTCTGCTTGCGAATTGTTAATGCGTAGAACGTCAGCACGGGGAATTGATTATGCAAATCGAGTTGGACATCTACGATCGCAAGATTCTCGCGATGCTGCAGGAGGATGCTTCGCTGTCCAGCGCCCAGATCGCCGAACACGTGGGATTGTCGCAGTCACCGTGCTGGCGAAGGATCCAGCGCCTGAAGGATGAAGGCGTGATTCGACGTCAGGTGACGCTGCTGGACCGTAAGAAAATCGGCCTGAACACGCAGATATTCGCCGAAGTGAAACTCAACGCCCACGGCCGCTCGAACTTCACGGAATTCACCGAAGCCATCCGCGGGTTTCCTGAGGTTTTGGAGTGCTACGTGCTGATGGGGTCGGTGGATTTCTTGCTAAGGATCGTCACGCCAGACATTGAGGCGTATGAACGCTTCTTCTTCGAGAAACTGTCGCTGGTGCCAGGAATACAGGAAGTGAACTCAACCGTAGCGCTGTCGGAAATCAAATCGACCACCAGTTTGCCGATCGAGCGGTAGTATGCGGCGGTGGACCACTTCAGAAGCCTCGCGAGCAAGCTCCCTCCCACGGGGTTCGTACGTTGTCTTTTGGTCGCCAGTGCCGCCGTTGATTCTGGCCGCAGGCCGTAGGAGTCCAGCTTGCTGACGATCTGCCGGGTACCGGCAGTAAATCCGGCACAGTGCGGTATGTCCAAAGAAGCCGCGGCGCCAGGTTTTGCGACCGGTGCCCGGTCGATCGCGGCGGCAACCTTTTACGACCGGTGCCCGGTCGATCGCCTGCAAGCAAGGCTCCTATGCCTTCGGCAGAAGCGGCGTGGGAGCGGCCAGAAGCCTCGCGAGCAAGCTCCCTCCCACGGGGTTCATACGTCGTCTTTTGGTCGACCAGTGCCGCGGTTGATTCTGGCCGCAGGCCGTAGGAGTCCAGCTTGCTGACGATCTGCCGGGCACCGGCAGTAAATCCGGCACATGCGGTATGTCCGACGAAGCCGCGGCGCTAGGTTTTGCGACCGGTGCCCGGTCGATCGCCTGCAAGCAAGGCTCCTACGCCTTTGGCAGAAGCGGCGTGGGAACGGCCAAAGGACTCGCGAGCCAGCTCCCTCCCACGGGGTTCATACGTCGTCTTTTGGTCGACCAGTGCCGCCGTTGATTCTGGCCGCAGGCCGTAGGAGTCCAGCTTGTTGACGATCTGCCGGGCACGGCAGTAAATCCGGCACAATGCGGTATGTCCAAAGAAGCCGCGGCGGCAACTTACGACCGGTGCCCGGTCGATCGCCTGCAAGCAAGGCTCCTACGCCTTCGGCAGAAGCGGCGCGGAAACGGCCAGAAGCCTCGCGAGCAAGCTCCCTCCCACGGGGTTCATACGTCGTCTTTTGGTCGACCAGTGCCGCCGTTGATTCTGGCCGCAGGCCGTAGGAGTCCAGCTTGCTGACGATCTGCCGGGCACCGGCAGTAAATCCGGCACATGCGGTATATCCGACGAAGCCGCGGCGCCAGGTTTTGCGACCGGTGCCCGGTCGATCGCCTGCAAGCAAGGCTCCTACGCCTTCGGCAGAAGCGGCGTGGGAGCGGCGAGAAGCCTCGCGAGCCAGCTCCCTCCCACGGGGTTCATACGTCGTCTTTTGGTCGACCAGTGCCGCGGTTGATTCTGGCCGCAGGCCGTAGGAGTCCAGCTTGCTGACGATCTGCCGGGCACCGGCAGTAAATCCGGCACAATGCGGTATGTCCGAAGAAGCCGCGGCGCCAGGGTTTGCGACCGGTGCCCGGTCGATCGCCTGCAAGCAAGGCTCCTACGCCTTCGGCAGAAGCGGCGTGGGAGCGGCGAGAAGCCTCGCGAGCCAGCTCCCTCCCACGGGGTTCATACGTCGTCTTTTGGTCGACCAGTGCCGCGGTTGATTCTGGCCGCAGGCCGTAGGAGTTCAGCTTGCTGACGATCTGCCGGGCACCGGCAGTAGATCCGGCACATGCAGTATGTCCGACGAAGCCGCGGTGCCAGGTTTTGCGACCGGTGCCCGGTCGATCGCCTGCAAGCAAGGCTCCTACGCCTTCGGCAGAAGCGGCGCGGGAGCGGCCAAGGGCTCGCGAGCAAGCTCCCTCCCACGGGGTTCATACGTCGTCTTTTGGTCGACCAGTGCCGCCGTTGATTCTGGCCGCAGGCCGTAGGAGTCCAGCTTGCTGACGATCTGCCGGGCACGGCAGTAAATCCGGCACATGCGGTATGTCCGAAGAAGCCGCGGCGCCAGGTTTTGCGACCGGTGCCCGGTCGATCGCCTGCAAGCAAGGCTCCTACGCCTTCGGCAGAAGCGGCGCGGGAGCGGCCAAAGGACTCGCGAGCAAGCTCCCTCCCACAGTGTTTCGGTTGGCGGAAATTATTCGCCGGACATATACCCGTGGGAGGGAGCTTGCTCGCGATGCGGTGAAGCGGGCGCCAGCGTTTTGCCGACTTACATCTTCAGCAGGGTCTTCCATGAACGGCTTTGCAGCACGACGATGGTTTGCTGCATGCGGGCATCGAGGGCTTCATCGGTGATGTCCAGGTGAGCCAGCTGTTCCAGTTTGTTCAGCTCGCCGTACAGACGATCCAGTTCAGGCAGGTCCAGCGCCGAACGGGCGTAGTGCAGCCAGACTTGAATGCGCTCGATGCGTGGCAATTGCTCGGCCAGATCTTCCGGCTGCTGCTGATAGCGCGGCAGATTCAGCGCGGTCGCCTCGTCGGCGAGGAAGCGTGCGACCCAGCTTTCAACCATTGCGGCGCCTTGACGATTGCCACGGTTGTTGCGCTCCAGTGTCCAGCTGCGGGCCATCAACCAGCGTGAAGTGTTCAGCGAGAATTGGCCCCAGCGCGGGTCTTCCAGCTCTTCGATGAACTGCTCATGGGCGGCGCCACGGACATCAGCGTCTTCCTGACCGGCTTGGACCAGCGTGCGCCAGTCTTCGATCAAGGCGTCCAGGGCGGCGCGCAGGTTATGGGTGGTCGAGCGCGGCGCGGCCTGGCCAAGGCTGCCGGCCAGCGCGCGCAGTTCAGCGAGCACTTCGACCCACTCCTGCAGCAGGCTCCAGTGCCCATTGAAACGATACTGCTCGGCCAGACGCTGGCTGCTCCCCAGCAGGAACCAGGCGATGGCGTTGAACGCCTCGTCCAGCGCCAGTTCGGCCGGGATCTCTGGCGTCGGCAGCTTCACTGTGTAGCTGCTGGCGTCCGACAGGCGATAGCCGCGCTCGGCTTTGCTGATGTCACACGGCATCAGCGCGAGCTTTTCGGCGAGCTCGGCAGCCAATTCCAGCAGTGCCGCAGGCTCACCTTCACGCAGCTCCAGCTCAAGCTCGCAGATTTCTTCTTCCTGTTTGCCAACGATGACTTTGCCCAGATCCAGCGCGGCCTCGATGACGACCTTGGTTTTGCCACGACCCCAGGCGATTTCGGCTTTTTCGCGCACGAAATCGGTGGTGAACACCGGTTTGATGGTCTTTTTGTCCAGATCCGCCAGTTGCTCGGGCCAGCATTCGCCGTCGAGCTTTTTGAGGTCCAGCTTGGCTTTGGGGAGATCCCAGTTGTACTCATTGCGCTCGGACAAGCCAGCGACGCTTTGGCCGCGAGTCTTGAGGGTCTGGATGATCGCATCACCGTCACGGCGCAGGCGCAGCGCGACTTTGGCGTGAGCGAGTTCGCGCTCCGGGGTGTCGAAGTACTGGTTGAACAGCTCAAGGCGCTCCCAGCCACTTTTGTTGCGTTTCTTGAGCAGCGGGTGCTCGCGCAGCGCGGCGAGGGTTTCGCGGCTGACGCGGAGTTTGATTTCGGTTTCTTTTTGCATGGCCGGACAATCCAAGCGCTGAACGCTTATAAACGGGGGGCGCAGCCGGGTTCGACACAGCTGCAACGGCCGAGCAGTGTACAGGACATCACCCGTGACAGTTTATTCCCGCACGCCAATCCCCCTATGATGGGGCGCGTGTCTTCGCCGCTTTGAGGAAGTGCCCATGCCGTTGCCGTCCATGAAAGACCAGTTCGCGGCCTTGATCGCTGCACCTTCGGTGAGCTGCACTCAGCCAGCGCTGGATCAATCCAACCGTCCGGTCATCGATCTGTTGGCCGGCTGGTTGGGAGATCTGGGTTTTGTCTGCGATATCCAGCAAGTACTGCCGGGCAAGTTCAACCTGCTGGCGACCTACGGCACTGGCCCCGGTGGTCTGGTGTTGGCGGGTCACAGCGACACGGTTCCGTATGACGACGCCTTGTGGAAGACCGATCCACTCAAACTGACAGAAGTTGACGGCAGTTGGGTAGGACTGGGCAGCTGCGACATGAAAGGCTTTTTCGCTCTGATCATCGAGGCGGTGCGGGACTTGGTCGATCAACCGTTCAAGCAGCCGCTGATCATTCTTGCCACCTGCGACGAAGAAAGCTCCATGTCCGGCGCCAAGGCTCTAGCCGAAGCCGGAAAGCCCTTGGGACGTGCAGCGGTGATTGGCGAGCCAACGGGTTTGAAGCCGATTCGGTTGCACAAGGGCGTGATGATGGAGCGCATCGAGATTCTGGGGCGCAGTGGCCATTCCTCCGATCCGAGTCTGGGGCACAGCGCCCTTGAGGCGATGTACGACGCCATCGGTGAGCTAAAGGGCTTGCGCACTCAGTGGCAGACGCAATTTCGCAATCCGCAGTTCAGCGTGCCGCAGCCGACGATGAATTTCGGCTGTATTCATGGCGGCGACAATCCGAATCGAATCTGCGGCCAGTGCTCGCTGGAGTTCGACCTGCGGCCATTGCCGGGCATGGACCCAGAGATGTTGCGCGCTGCCATCCGCCAGAAGCTTCAGCCGCTGGCCGAATTGCACCAAGTGCAGATCAACTACGCGCCGCTGTTTTCCGAAGTGTCGCCGTTCGAAGAAGACGCCGATGCGGAACTGGTGCGCGTTGCCGAGCGTCTGACCGGTCATACGGCCGAAGCGGTGGCATTTGGCACCGAAGCGCCTTATCTTCAGCGCCTCGGTTGCGAGACCATTGTGTTGGGCCCGGGTGACATTGCCTGCGCGCACCAACCCGGTGAATACCTCGAAATGTCACGCTTGCAGCCTACAGTGCGTTTGCTGCGCCAGTTGATCGAACATTATTGCCTGACGCCTGCCCGGTGAGTCAGGCGCTACCCAGAAGGAGAGTGCGCGTGTTGCCAAGCCTGTTCCGACGATAAAGCTCATGCGGCTTTGAGTTTTTCCCACCCCTCGTCCCTCTTTTTACAGGCTCTTTCGGTTATGCCCGATTACGTTAATTGGCTTCGTCACGCGTCTCCCTACATCAATGCTCACCGTGATCGCACGTTCGTCGTCATGCTGCCTGGCGACGGCGTCGATCACCCCAACTTCGGCAATATCGTCCACGACCTGGTGCTGTTGCACAGCCTGGGCGTGCGACTGGTGCTGGTTCACGGTTCCCGGCCACAGATTGAAGCGCGTCTGCAAGCGCGTGGGCTGACACCGCATTTCCATCGCGACATGCGCATCACCGATGCAGCGACGCTGGAATGCGTGATCGACGCTGTGGGCGCACTGCGCCTGGCCATTGAAGCGCGACTATCGATGGACATGGCCGCCTCGCCGATGCAGGGTTCACGGTTGCGCGTGACCAGCGGCAACCTGGTGACGGCGCGGCCTATCGGGGTGCTTGAAGGTGTGGATTATCAGCACACCGGTGAAGTGCGCCGTATCGACCGCAAGGGCATCAATCGCCTGCTGGACGAGCGCTCTATCGTGCTGCTGTCGCCTGTGGGCTATTCGCCGACCGGCGAGATTTTCAACCTCGCCTGCGAAGACGTCGCCACCCGCGCGGCAGTCGATCTGGCTGCCGACAAGCTGCTGCTGTTCGGCGCCGAGCCCGGCCTGCTGGATGCACAAGGCAAGTTGGTGCGTGAACTGCGGCCGCAGCAAGTACCGGCCCACCTGCAACGGCTGGGTAATAACTATCAGGCTGAATTGCTCGATGCTGCTGCCGAGGCGTGTCGCGGCGGTGTGGCGCGCAGCCATATCGTCAGTTACGCCGAAGACGGCGCGCTGCTGTCGGAGCTGTTTACTCGTGCTGGCGGCGGAACGTTGGTGGCGCAGGAGCAATTCGAGTTCGTGCGTGAGGCGGGGATCGGTGATGTGGGCGGTCTGATGCAGCTGATTACGCCGCTGGAAGAGCAGGGGATTCTGGTGCGGCGCTCGCGCGAAGTGCTGGAGCGCGAGGTCGAGCAGTTCAGTGTGGTCGAGCGCGAAGGTTTGATCATTGCCTGTGCGGCGCTTTACCCGATTGCCGACTCTCAGGCTGGGGAACTGGCGTGTCTGGCGGTCAACCCGGATTACCGTCACGGCGGGCGCGGGGATGAATTGCTGGAGCGGATCGAAGAACGGGCGCGGGAATTGGGTCTCAAAACCCTGTTCGTTCTCACCACTCGCACCGCCCACTGGTTCCGCGAGCGCGGTTTTGAGCCTAGCAGCGTTGATCGCCTGCCAAGTGCGCGAGCATCGCTTTACAACTATCAGCGCAATTCGAAGATTTTCGAGAAGGCGTTGTAAGCAACGGCGTAATGGTCAGCGCATTGGACTGTGGGAGGGAGCTTGCTCGTGATGGGTCTGGCAGATGCAGATTAATAGTCTGACTCCACCCCATCGCGAGCAATCTCCCTCCCAGGTACTGATCAGTTACTGATCGCCAGGATACTCGCCTGATACGCGCCAACGAAGGTGTCGAAATCCACCACTTCTTCGGTTTGCTCAAGCTCTGCCTGTTGCGCCAGGGAGGCGCGGGCCAGACTTTCGAAGTGGGATTGATCTTCAACACTCAACGGCTGGCTGCGGAAGTGCTCGGCATGGGCCTGGCTCTGCCGGAACGAGAACGCTGTGAAGCCTTCCTTGTGCTCGGCCATGCTCGCCAGCACCTGAGCGGACGGCGTCAATGAAGCATCCGCTACCTTCGCACGTTGCACAGCCAGCGATTTGGCGTGTTCATCAATGCCCTGGCTTTCATCCAGCAACGCGATGATCGGCTCGATCTTGTCCAGCAACTCGTCGGCCCAGACTTTGAGGTCGATGGTCGTATCGTTGCGATTCAGTTCCAGACCCGGACGGCGACCCTCCTTGACTACCGTCAGGAAGTTCGAGGCAGCGTTGTTGCATTCGTTTTCCGCCAGCTGCGGGCTTTCCTGCAGCGCGCAGAACAGGATGAACGCATCCATGAAGCGCGATTGCTGCAGATCGATGCCAGTCGGCAGAAACGGATTGATGTCCAGGCAGCGGACTTCAACGTATTGCACGCCGCGCGCAACCAGCGCCTGAATCGGACGCTCGCCGGAATAGGTCACGCGTTTGGGGCGAATGGTCGAGTAATACTCGTTTTCGATCTGCAGCACGTTGGTGTTGAGCTGAATCCACTCGCCGTCCTTGTGCGTGCCGATCTCGACATAAGGCGCGTAAGGCGTTGCAACGGCCTTGCGCAGGCTGTCGGTGTAGCTGATCAAATCGTGGTAGCACGGCGTCAAATCGGCCTGGGCGTTGCTTTGATAGCCCAGGTCGCTCATGCGCAGGCTCGTGGCATACGGCAGATACAACGTGTCGGCGTCCAGCTGTTCAAGCTGATGAGAGCGACCGCGCAGGAAGCTGGCGTCCAGCGCAGGCGATGCGCCAAACAGGTACATCAGCAACCAGCTATAGCGGCGGAAGTTGCGAATCAGCCCGATATAACTATGGGACTGGTAGTCGCGGGCATCGCCGTCGAAATCTTCGGTCTGCTTGAGCAATGGCCAAATGGCTTCCGGCAGCGAGAAATTGTAATGAATGCCGGCGATGCACTGCATTGTTTTGCCGTATCGCAGGGCCAGACCCTTGCGGTACACGTATTTGAGCTGGCCGATATTCGACGTGCCGTAATAGGCGATCGGAATATCTTCTTCGGCAGGCAGCGGGCAGGGCATCGACGGGCTCCAGAGGAACTCGCCCCCCAGCTTGCTGTAAGCGAAGCGGTGGATCTGGTCCAGGCTCGCGAGAGTGTCGACCGGATTCTTCAGCGCAGGCGTGATGAATTCCAGCAGCGACTCAGAGTAGTCGGTCGTGATCTGCTCGTTGGTCAATGCAGCGCCGAGGGCTTCGGGGTGCGGCGTCTGGGCAAGACGGGCATCACCCGTCACGCGCAGACATTCACGCTCGATGCCGTGCAAGCACTGCTCCAACAAGGAGAGGTTGGTGCGCTCGCTAAGCAAAGCCAGGCGGCGGTTGAGAATTTCGCTCAAGTTGAATTCCTTCACGCATCAGTCGGCCCTATATGGGGATCGTAATGACGGTCTACAAGGGTGAGGAAAAAAACTGGCGTTGACGCCTCGTTTCGGCCTGAACGCCCGGTTTCCGGTAACCGATGATCCAGCATCGATTTCAGAGTATTTCGACACTGTTACACAGTGCCAAAATTACCCCATAACCATCTCGGACAGCTAGACGACAGCGAACGTGCCCTGCGCTTTCGCGACAAGTTTGTCGTCCTGACGTACTTCGGCTTCGACCACCAGAGTTCGCCTGCCAGCGTGCAGGACCGTGCTGATGCAGGTCACTTCACCGTCGGCCACGCCGCGCACGTAGTTGATTTTGCATTCAACCGTGACGCTGCGCTGTTCAAAACCATGGGAGCTGGAACACGCCAGCCCCATGGCGATATCCACGAGGCTGAAAATCGCCCCGCCGTGCATCACGTTGCCGCGGTTGCGCAGGTGCGGTTCAAGCGCCAGTGCAACCTCCGCCACGCCGTCACCCAAGCGCACCACGCGACAGCCGAGGGTCTTGAAGTACGCGCTTTGCGTCAACTCATCTGGAATATCCATCAGCGCTTCTTCAGTTGTTTGGCGTTGGCAAACAGCGAGGCCATGGCGTTGTTGGCCGGGGCTGCTGTGGCGGTTTCCTTGCGTGGAGTACTGTGTTGTTGCTGACGCGGTGCGGAGCCGGGACGCGCGCCACGTGCACCGTCGATCTTCTCGCCGGGCGTATCGCTCATGCGCATCGACAGGCCGACGCGTTTGCGCGGGATATCGACTTCCATGACCTTCACCTTCACTACGTCGCCAGCTTTGACAGCTTCGCGTGGGTCCTTGATGAACTTCTCCGACAGCGCCGAGATGTGCACCAGACCGTCCTGGTGCACGCCGATGTCGACGAACGCACCGAAGTTGGTGACGTTGGTGACGACACCTTCGAGAATCATGCCCAGTTGCAGGTCCTTGAGGTCTTCGACACCGTCCTGGAATTCCGCTGTCTTGAACTCGGGGCGTGGATCGCGACCGGGTTTTTCCAGTTCTTGGAGAATGTCGGTCACGGTCGGCAGGCCGAAGGTTTCGTCGGTGTACTTTTTCGGGTCCAGACGCTTTAGAAAGCTGGCGTCACCCACCAGCGAGCGAATGTCGCGATCGGTTTCAGCGGCGATGCGTTGCACCAGGGGATAGGCTTCCGGGTGAACGGCTGAGGAATCCAGCGGGTTGTCGCCATTCATGACGCGCAGGAAGCCTGCGGCCTGTTCAAAGGTTTTTTCACCCAGACGCGCGACTTTCTTCAGCGAAGCCCGGGTTCTGAAGGCGCCGTTCTCGTCACGGTGAGCGACGATGTTCTGCGCCAGCGTGGTATTGAGGCCGGAGATGCGCGCCAGCAGCGCGACGGAGGCGGTATTCACGTCCACACCCACGGCGTTCACGCAGTCTTCAACCACAGCGTCCAGACCGCGCGCCAGCTTGAGCTGGGACACGTCGTGCTGGTATTGGCCGACGCCGATGGATTTTGGGTCGATCTTCACCAGTTCGGCCAATGGGTCTTGCAGGCGCCGAGCAATGGAAACGGCGCCACGGATCGACACGTCCAGCTCCGGGAATTCCTTGGCCGCCAGTTCCGATGCGGAATACACCGATGCACCTGCCTCGGACACCATGACTTTGGTCATTTTCAGGCCCGGGTACTTTTTGATCAGGTCGGCAGCCAGCTTGTCTGTTTCGCGGCTGGCGGTGCCGTTGCCGATGGCAATCAGGTCAACAGAGTGCTTGGCGCACAAGGCCGCCAGTACAGCGATGGTCTGGTCCCACTGGTTTTTCGGGACATGCGGGTAAACCGTGGCGTAGTCCAGCAGCTTGCCGGTGGAGTCGACCACCGCGACCTTGCAGCCAGTGCGCAAGCCCGGGTCTAGCCCCAGCGTAGCGCGTGGGCCGGCGGGAGCGGCCAGCAGCAAATCATGCAGGTTATGGGCGAATACGTTGATCGCTTCGGTTTCCGCCGCTTCGCGCAGTTCGCCGAACAGGTCGGTTTCCAGGTGCGAATAGAGTTTTACCTTCCACGTCCAGCGCACCACTTCGGCCAGCCACTTGTCGGCGGGGCGGTTCTGATTCTGCAAGCCAAAACGCTCACTGATCATCATCTCGCACGGGTGCATGGTGCCTGGCAGTTCTTCGCCGACTTTCAGCGCGGAACTGAGAATGCCTTCGTTGCGGCCACGGAAAATGGCGAGCGCGCGATGCGAGGGCATGCTTTTGAGTGGTTCGTCGTGTTCGAAGTAGTCGCGGAACTTGGCGCCTTCTTCTTCCTTGCCAGCCACCACGCGGGCGCTGATCACCGCCTCGTGCTTGAGGAAACTGCGCAGTTTCTCCAGCAGGCTGGCGTCTTCGGCGAAGCGCTCCATGAGGATATATTTGGCGCCTTCGAGCGCTGCTTTTACATCGGCCACACCTTTATCGGCGTCGATGAAGCGTGCGGCTTCGGCTTCCGGGGTCAGGTTCGGGTCGTTGAACAGACCGTCGGCCAGTTCGCCCAGACCCGCTTCCAGGGCAATCTGGCCCTTGGTGCGGCGTTTTTGTTTGTATGGGAGATAAAGATCTTCGAGGCGGGTTTTGGTGTCGGCAAGTTTGATGTCGCGTGCCAGCTCAGGCGTCAGCTTGCCCTGTTCCTCGATGCTCGCGAGGATGCTGATACGACGCTCATCCAGCTCGCGCAGGTAGCGCAGGCGCTCTTCCAGATGGCGCAACTGCGTATCATCGAGGCTGCCAGTGACTTCTTTGCGGTAGCGAGAAATGAAGGGCACGGTCGAGCCTTCATCCAGTAGCGCGACGGCCGCTTCGACCTGTTGCGGGCGGACACCGAGTTCTTCGGCGATGCGGCTGTTGATACTGTCCATAAAACCACCTGGCAAATGTATGTGCTAAAAATCCAGCTACTGGCGAACTGCCTTGATTAAGCGTTGCCTGACCTTGAAGGCGGCGCATTATACCCAGCCAACCCTGAATAGGGGACCCGCCGATGCTGCGCTTCCCGGGAGGGGCGGCAAAGCCCGGATTATCCTTCGCAAACCCGCGCGCAAGAGCGTCAGTGGCAGCTCAGGAAAAATCTGCTAACAATGCACACGGTGCGCATCACTGCAGCTACGCCATAATGCGCGCCGAGATCAAAGGAGCATCCTATGAGCAGCACCGCACAAACGGTTGAAGGCGAGAAAATCCTCATTGTTGATGATGACCCGGGCCTTAGCAGCCTGTTAGAGCGCTTTTTCACCAGCAAGGGCTATCGTGCCCGTGCCGTGGCCAACGTAGAGCAAATGGATCGCTTGTTGGCTCGCGAGGTTTTCCACCTTGTTGTGCTGGATCTGATGCTGCCGGGCGAAGACGGCTTGTCTGCCTGCCGTCGTTTGCGTGCAGCGAACAATCAAGTGCCGATCATCATGCTGACCGCCAAAGGCGACGAGTTGAGCCGTATCAAGGGCCTTGAGCTTGGCGCTGACGATTATCTGGCCAAACCTTTCAACCCCGATGAACTCATGGCCCGCGTCAAGGCGGTCTTGCGTCGTCAGTCGGTTCCGGTCCCAGGCGCGCCCGGTACGGAAGACGAGTCGGTTACCTTCGGCGAATACGAGCTTTCCCTGGCCACGCGTGAGCTGAAGCGCGGCAACGAAGTCCACATGCTCACTACGGGCGAATTTGCGGTCCTCAAAGCGCTGGTCATGCATGCCCGTGAGCCACTGACTCGCGACAAGCTGATGAACCTGGCACGCGGTCGCGAGTGGGATGCGCTGGAGCGCTCAATCGATGTGCAGATTTCCCGTCTGCGCCGCCTGATCGAGCCGGACGCTGCCAAGCCGCGTTACATTCAGACCGTCTGGGGCGTGGGCTACGTGTTCGTACCGGATGGCAACAGCGACGCAAATGCCGAAAAATAATCACTGACCGGTCGCATTTTCAGGACGGCCACCAACGCCCGAACCAATCCCCAGCTGCGCTGATTTCTCCATTAATGGGGCTTTCGGTTCAGCTGGTTTTGGCGTACGTCTCGATCCGCCCGATTCGCCATACAATCCGAGCCTGGCGCGCTCCTGCAAAGTGTGTAGCTGCTGTTATGAAGACACCGCTGTGGTTCCCGCAAAGCTTTTTCTCCCGCACCCTCTGGCTGGTGCTCATTGTCGTTCTGTTTTCCAAGGCGCTGACCCTGGTTTATCTGTTGATGAATGAGGACGTGCTGGTCGACCGGCAATACAGCCATGGGGTGGCGTTGACGCTGCGCGCATATTGGGCTGCCGATGAAAGCGACCGCGACACTATTGCCGAGGCCGCAGGGTTGATCCGCGTGGTGGGCGGCGGTGTGCCGGAGGGCGAACAGCATTGGCCGTATTCGGAAATCTATCAGCGTCAGATGCAGGCCGAGCTGGGTGCCGACACCGAGGTGCGCTTGCGCGTACATGCGCCGCCGGCATTGTGGGTTCGCGCTCCGAGCCTGGGCGATGGCTGGCTTAAGGTGCCGCTGTATCCCCACCCCTTGCGCGGGCAGAAAATCTGGAGCGTGCTTGGCTGGTTCCTCGCCATAGGATTGCTATCCACGGCATCGGCCTGGATATTCGTCAGCCAGCTTAATCAGCCACTCAAGCGCCTGGTGTTCGCAGCCCGTCAATTGGGTCAGGGGCGCAGTGTGCGTCTGCCGGTCAGCGACACCCCCAGCGAGATGACCGAGGTTTATCGGGCGTTCAACCAGATGGCCGAGGACGTCGAGCAGGCCGGGCAGGAACGGGAGTTGATGCTGGCGGGGGTGTCCCACGATTTGCGCACGCCGTTGACGCGGCTGCGGCTGTCCCTGGAGCTGATGCCTGGGGACAATGACCTGACCGCTGGCATGGTGCGCGATATCGAAGACATGGACGCGATTCTCGATCAGTTCCTGGCGTTCATTCGCGACGGCCGCGACGAAGAAATCGAAGAAGTGGACCTCGGCCAACTAGTGCGTGAAGTGGTGGCGCCGTACAACAGTCCTGAAGAGCAGATCCGATTGTGTCTGGAACCCATTCCGCCTTTCCCGCTTCGTCGCATTTCGTTGAAGCGACTGCTGGCCAACCTGATCGGCAATGCCATGCATCATGCAGGTAATGGGGTTGAGGTAGCGGCTTACGTTTCGGGAGACAGCGGCGCACCCTATGTGGTGCTCAGCGTGCTGGATCGGGGTATGGGCATTGACGAGTCGGAGCTGGAGGGGATTTTCAACCCATTCATTCGCGGCGACCGCGCACGCAGCGGGAAGGGCACGGGGCTGGGGCTGGCCATCGTCAAACGGATTGCCGCGATGCACGGTGGCAACGTCGAGTTACGCAACCGCTCAGGGGGTGGGCTGGAAGCGAGGGTCAGGTTGCCGTTGGGCTTGATGCTGCCACGGGATGCGGACTGAGCTATAAAACCGTTGGAGCGAGTGGGCGGCATTCCGACTTGCTCCAACAGGGTTGGCTGGTCAGCCCTTACCTTTGGTCCTAGTCATGTGCGGACCACCATTTTTTTCGATGTACTGAATGATCATCCCGGCCACATCCTTGCCGGTTGTCGTTTCAATCCCTTCGAGACCTGGCGATGAGTTGACCTCCATCACTAGCGGACCGTGATTGGAGCGCAGGATGTCGACGCCGGCCACGCTCAAACCCATCACCTTCGCCGCGCGAATCGCAGTCATGCGCTCCTCTGGCGTGATCTTGATCAGGCTCGCCGTCCCGCCGCGGTGCAGGTTGGAGCGAAACTCCCCAGGCTTGGCCTGACGCATCATCGACGCAATCACCTTGTCGCCCACTACGAAGCAACGAATGTCCGCGCCTCCGGCTTCCTTGATGTACTCCTGCACCATGATGTCCTGCTTGAGGCCCATGAACGCCTCGATCACCGATTCAGCCGCCGTCGCGGTTTCGCACAGGACTACACCGATGCCTTGGGTGCCTTCGAGCACCTTGATCACCAGCGGCGCGCCGTTGACCATCTGGATCAGGTCCGGGATGTCATCCGGTGAGTGGGCAAAGCCTGTGACAGGCAAACCAATCCCGCGCCGGGAAAGCAATTGCAGCGAGCGCAGCTTGTCCCGGGAGCGGGCAATCGCTACGGATTCGTTGAGAGGGAAAACGCCCATCATTTCGAATTGACGCAGTACGGCGCAACCATAAAACGTGACGGAAGCACCAATGCGCGGGATAACCGCGTCAAAGCCTTCCAGTGGCTTGCCTCGATAGTGAATCTGCGGCTTATGACTGGCGATATTCATATAGGCACGCAGGGTATCGATCACCACCACCTCGTGGCCGCGCGCAATGCCAGCTTCGACCAGACGGCGGGTTGAATACAGACGCGGGTTTCGCGAAAGCACAGCGATCTTCATGCAGCACCTGTGGCAGAGGAATTAGAGGCCGGGAACACCGGCTTGTCCTGAACGTATGTAATGCCGGGATTGACCACCAACTGGCCGTCAATCAAAGCGTTGGAACCCAGTAGCAGCCGATAACGCATGGCTTTGCGGCAGGCCAGCGTAAACTCGACCGGCCAGACCCGATCACCGAGCGCAAGCGTGGTGCGAATGACATAGCGCACCTGCGCGTGGCCGTTGGAGCTTTTTATGGTCTTCATGGCCACCAGTTGCGCTTCGCATCGGCGATGGCGTAGCTGGACGATCGTGCCCAGGTGCGCGTTGAAGCGTACCCATTTCTCTCCGTCGCGTTCGAAGGGTTCGATTTCCGTCGCATGCAGGCTCGAAGTGCTCGCGCCGGTATCGATTTTCGCTCGCAGGCCAGCGACCCCCAAGTCAGGAAGCGCCACCCATTCGCGTAGGCCAATGACTGTCAAATGATCAAAAGTTTTCAATACGGTTCCGTACGTTTCACGCGGTCTGCCAAACACCCGAATCAATCTGGGCCAGGGCTTTGAATGAGGGTCTGGCGAACCAGTAGCCCTGCATCAGAAAAATCCCGCAGTCGGCGAGAAAGTCCCGTTCCTCGGCATGTTCGATGCCTTCGGCGATGACTGTAACGCCCAACTCGGTACACATTGTGACAACCCCACGAACGATAGACTGACGAACGCGATCACGGTGAATATCGCGAATCAGGGCCATGTCCAGTTTGATGAGGTCTGGCTGGAAGTCTGCAAGCAGCGTCAGGCCTGAGTGGCCCGCGCCGAAATCATCGATAGCCGTCTTGAAACCGAACTGGCGGTACTCGCGCAGGATGTGAGCCAGGTGGCTGGTATCCAGCATCTCGCTTTCGACTGTTTCGAAGATCAGTCGGTCCAGGGGGAAGTTGTGCTCACGTGCCGCTTGCAGCGTGCTGCGTATGCACAACTCGGGACGGTACACCGCATTGGGCAGGAAATTGATCGACAGATACTCGGTCATCCCCAGGTGTGCGGCGGTGGCGATCGCACGTGTGCGGCACAACTGGTCGAACCGGTAGCGGTTCTGATCGTTGACCCGGTTCAGTACCGAAAGTGCGCCTTCACCATTGACGCCACGTACCAGCGCCTCATGAGCAAATATCGAGTGATCGCGCAGGTCCACGATGGGCTGATACGCGAAAGCAAAATCGAAATCCAGTTCGGGGCTGGTCATGCACCCCTGGCAGCCGCCGGGGGACGTTAACGAAGTCGGAAAGTCTGTCACGTCGCACTCCATGTATCAGGCGCCATTGGTCTTGGCGTGCATTCTAATCAAGGGTTGGTATTGGTGGGTGATCGGTGTGTCGTAGTACAGTTTCTGACTATTACTCAATCTAGGAATTCAGATGGCACAAAAGTCAGATGAGGACGACAAAGTTCGTTTGGACAAATGGCTCTGGGCTGCACGCTTCTTTAAAACGCGTGCCCTGGCAAAAGCCGCTATCGAAAGCGGCAAGGTGCATTGTCGGGGCGAGCGTTGCAAGCCCGGCAAGGAGCCGCGCGTCGGAGATGAGTTTCAGATCCGCGCAGGCTTCGATGAGCGCACCGTCGTGGTCATGGCACTGTCCATCGTTCGGCGTGGAGCCCCTGAGGCGCAATTGCTGTACAGCGAGACCCCTGAAAGCCTTGCCAAGCGCGAGAACGCAGCTGCCCAGCGCAAGGCCGGCAGCCTGGGTGTTACCACCGACGGCAAGCCGACCAAGAAACAGCGCAGACAGTTATTTCATTTTCATTCGGCAGATGATTGAGCGCCGATTGAAGACGTGTGGGAGCGGAGTTGTCCGCGAATGGGCTTGGTCAGCCGACAGAACCTTACCCGATTCACCGGCTTCTTCGCGGACGAGTCCACTTCCACAATCTGATGTCAGCTACCCCGATTAACCACGCACGATGCTCAAGCCTCTCACCAGCGGTACGTGCGCCAGCAGCTTGAAAAGCGGAGCAGTCGCCCTCAATAACAGCGCAGTGGCTTTGGCCAGGAACGGTGTGTAGTAGCTCCAGCCCAACGCCAACAGTGCGATCATGACGCCGCCGATGTAGTCGTCCTGGCCCCAATGGGCGCCCGCCACCAGGCGCGGCATCATGAACACCAGCGCCAGCGCCCAGATGACGACGCGCTGTCCGACGGTGCGGCTGAAAACGGTCATGAACATCGCCCAGATCAACAGGACGGAGGCATGATCGCCCGGGAAGCTCTGGCTGGAACGGTCTTTGAGCTGCCACTTGTCTTCAAGGACCGGAAAGATTTCGCTGAGCTTGATGGCGTCGGGAATCATCATCGATGCGCTGTCGTGCTGTAGTGAGGAGTGATCGATGATTTTGGAGAAGACCGTTCGAATGATCAGCAGCATGATCAGCGTCACGACAAACCCGATCAGCGCCGCGCGAGTCTGTACGGCCTTGAACACCCAGTCGCCTTTTATCAGCAGTGACAGCAGGATGATACCGACCACCGCGTCGAAGGGACGCATACTGGCGACAGTCCAGATGTAAAGCCACACTGTGTTGTGCTCCAGCGGGCGATTGAGCAGATGGAACAGCCACTCATCGAACTGGGTGAACAACGCATGACCCGTCGGCCATATCCATACAAGCAGCAGCGCAAGCGCCACCAGATTGCACAGTGCAAAACGGCTGAAATTCCACCTGGGTTGGAACAGCGCGGGATACTCCATAAGATGCCCCCATCGGCAAGACAGTGCACCAGTCGGTGCTAAACGGCGCTTTATAAGCGCTTGTCATTACTTTGTCATCAATTCAGATACTTTCCCTATGCATGATTTTCCGGACACCGATTACACCCAGCGCTTCATATTCGATGAGAGCGATGTTCGCGGCGAAATCGTTGCGCTCGAGCGCAGCTACGCCGAAGTGCTGGCCAAACACACCTATCCTGAGCCGGTGGCGCAACTGCTTGGCGAAATCCTGGCCGCCGCCGCATTGCTCGTCGGTACGCTGAAGTTCGATGGCTTGCTGGTGCTGCAGGCGCGCTCGCTAGGCCCGGTGACGTTGTTGATGGTCGAATGCTCCAGTGAGCGTGAGATTCGCGGCATCGCCCGTTACGACGAATCCTTGATCACCTCCGACGCTACGCTGCAGCAACTGATGCCCGATGGTGACCTGACCATGACCATGGACCCACGACAGGGCAAGCGCTATCAGGGCATTGTCGGCCTGGATGGCGTGGACCTGTCGGAGTGCCTGTCGACTTACTTCGTCATGTCCGAGCAGCTGCCAACGCGTTTCTGGCTCAATGCCGACGGCAAACGCGCGCGGGGTCTGCTGCTCCAACAATTGCCAGCGGCGCGTCTCACTGACCCGCAAGAGCGCGAAGCCAGCTGGCAGCACGTGACCACCCTGGCCAGCACGCTGACGGCCGAAGAGCTGTTGAGCCTGAACAACGAAACCGTTCTGCATCGCTTGTTCCACGAAGACCCTGTGCGCATGTTCGATATTGCGCCGCTCACTTTCCGCTGCAGCTGCTCGCGCGAACGATCTGCCAATGCACTGGTCAGTCTTGGTCTGGAAGATGCACAACAATTAGTGATCGAGCATAACGGCGTTGTCGAGATCGACTGCCAGTTCTGCAACGAGCGCTATTTGTTCGATTCCACGGATGTAGCGCAGCTGTTCGCAGGTGGTGGCGTGGACTCTCCCTCGGACACCCGTCATTGAGGTAGTGCCACGCTCTGAGCGGGCCGTTTCGTGTCAATCAGGCCGGGCAAATCCCATATGTAGTTACTGACCGGAGGGCCCTACCTTTTCTAGGGTTTTCTGGCATAATCCGGCCCACTTTTCGCTGTAGTAGTGGTTGTTTTTTTACTACAAAACGTTTGGAGCACTCGGCCTTTGAGCCGACGGGGACACTCATGACGCAAGCCAATAGCACCGTGTATACCGATCTCAGCATTGACGATCTGGTGAAAGAAGCCCTGAATCGCGGTGAAGGCGAGCTGGCCGATACTGGCGCACTCGTTGTGAAAACCGGCCACCGCACTGGTCGTTCACCGCTCGACCGTTTCATCGTTGAAGAGCCGAGCACTCAGGCTGCCATTGCCTGGGGCCCGATCAACCGCAAGTTTCCAGCCGACAAGTTCGACGCCTTGTGGGATCGCGTAGCTGCTTACCTGGGTGAGCGCGATCACTTCGTCTCTCACGTACATGTAGGTTCGGATCCGGCTTACTACCTGCCGGTCAAGATGAGCACCGAAACGGCCTGGCACAACATGTTCGGTCGTTGCCTGTTCATCAATCCTGAACAGTACAACGAAGGCGACAAGCAAGAGTGGCAGGTTATGAACGCAGCAGGGTTCGTCTGCGAACCTGAGCGTGACGGCACCAATTCCGACGGCACCGTGATCATCAACTTTGCCGCCAAAAAGGTGCTGATCGCAGGCATGCGTTATGCCGGCGAAATGAAGAAGGCCATGTTCTCGGTGCAGAACTTCCTGCTCCCAGCCTATGACGTACTGCCGATGCATTGCGCGGCCAACATGGGTGAAGACGGCGACGTCACATTGTTCTTCGGTCTGTCGGGCACCGGTAAAACCACTTTGTCTGCAGACGAAAGCCGTTACCTGATTGGTGACGACGAACACGGCTGGGGCGAAGGCGTTGTGTTCAATATCGAAGGCGGTTGCTATGCCAAGTGCATCGACCTCTCCGAGAAGAACGAGCCGGTCATCTGGAAGGCCATCCAGCACGGCGCGGTTCTGGAAAACGTTGTTCTGGATGCTGACAAAAAAGCGGATTACGCCGACGACAGCCTGACCCAGAACAGCCGTGCTGCCTATCCGCGTGAACTGATCGAAAAACGCGCGCCGAAAAACCTCGGTGGCGAGCCAAACGCAGTGATCTTCCTGACCTGCGACCTGACCGGCGTGCTGCCGCCAGTATCGATTCTCAGCGAAGAACAAGCCGCCTATCACTTCCTGTCGGGTTACACGGCACTGGTTGGCTCCACCGAAATGGGTTCAGGCTCGGGCATCAAATCTACGTTCTCTACCTGCTTTGGCGCGCCATTCTTCCCGCGTCCGGCCGGTGAATACGCTGAACTGCTGATCAAGCGTATCCGTGGTTTCAACTCTAAGGTCTATCTGGTCAACACCGGCTGGACTGGCGGCGGCTATGGTGTTGGCAAGCGCTTCAACATCCCGACCACCCGCGGCGTGATCGCAGCGATCCAGAGCGGCGCACTGATTGGCACCGAAACCGAGCACCTGGACACTGTCAATCTTGACGTCCCCAAGTCGGTACCGGGCGTAGATACCGCACTGCTGAACCCACGCAATACCTGGGCAGACAAAGCGGCCTATGACGAGGCGGCCAAAGCACTGGCAACCTTGTTCACCGAGAACTTCAAGAAGTTCGACGTGAGCGATGCCATCAAGGCAGCGGGTCCGAAGTTGTAAGATCTGATTGTTTGAAAGAAAACCGCCCCTCGGGGCGGTTTTTTGTTGTCCGGGATTTATAGGAGCCGTCTTGTTCTGTTGTACGAAACTTCCCTAACGCTTGTAACTGTCTTGTTCCTGTTGATTTTCGCCCTTAGCCTGCGCGGAATCGATGCACGTTAGACGCTGAATATTAAAGGTCATTCCAGGGACAGGTCTATTCACTATGTATAAAACCGACGACTTTCGCGTCACGTTAAGTTTTGCGCAAATGGCCGCGATTTTAAATCAGGATTCGTTATCTGAAGGTGAGATTAGATCAAATCGCATATTCGGCAGTTTGCGTCTGGTTGGCGGTATTGTCGAACTTGCAGGTGCCGGTGTTCTTTGCGCACTTCCCGAGCCGACGATGATAAGCAAGGTCGGATGCGTGGCTATGGGAGTGCATGCTGCTGACCAACTGTCTGCTGCGTCAACACAGATCCTTACGGGGCAGAACACCGATTCATTTGCTTTCAAGGCCGGATCATCCGCTGCTGAAGCCCTGGGGGCATCTCACAACGCGGGTCAGGTTATCGGGTTAGCCACTGAATTCGCGGTGCCGCTCTCTACCGCCTCGATTTATAACGCGTTTAGAGTGTCTTCGGTCAGGGCGGGGCGGATGACTGTCGTGACCAGTGAAATACCATTACATGCGCCTAAACGATTAGGGGGTGGTCACACGATTGCCAAGCATGTGGGTAAGGCGTTGGAGTTTCTGCAAAAGAGGTTTGCTTCGAAAAAAATTCATGTTGCGAGTACGTTTTACGACTTGGCGACTGCGGAGTGGGCTGTAAGCCAGGCGCTTCAGCGGCATAGGCTGAAAATTCTTATGTACTCGAAGGTGAAGTTTCTTCTGAGGAATCGACCTCATGAATTTGATACCTCGCTAAATAGGGTCGTCGGCTGGGGTATAACCAGAAATGCCCAAAATGTACCTATTGAAATGTCCAAGGTAAGAGTTGCAATATCGTTTGTCGAATATAATCATATGCCCTATTACATTGTTACGGCGTTTCCGATCCCTTGAGGTGTTAATGATGAAGTATGGCTTTTTAACAGGGTTTATGTACCACGTAGGAACGTGTGTAGGTGAATTTTTGCAAGATGAGGAAAAGAAGAGTTTTGCTCCCATGACACTGCCTGAAATTGTTAAAGATTACGTATGTCACAGCAATTTTTTGGACCGGTTTTTTTTGCGCAGGAATATAAGACAGTACATTAAAAATAATCTGACTTCCGATAGGTTGGAATATGCCTATCCGTTTGAGTACGATTTAGCTTTTCCAGAGGACTACTTCGAAGGCGACCTCCACGTATTCCTGACAAACGTGCTGTCCTTACTCGACTCAGAGCGCAAGTCACGGGTCAGAAAGTTCTTTTCGCGCTAACCCGCGTCCTCGGTCACTGGAAAATCTTGGGTGATATCAAAGCTTCCCTTGGCGACCACGCCTTTTGCCCCACACAATTTCGCGTCAAAGCCTGGATGGCGTTCACCATTTCATTGTTACTGCGTCTCTAGTCAAGTGAGGCGACAAAAATGATTTATGGAGTTCTCATGGGGTTTATGTATGAAGTAGGAAATGGCGTTGGCGAGTTTTTGTCTGATGAGGACAAAGATCTTTATGTCCCGCTTGCACTGCCTGAAATAGTAAAGGCATACGTCGATACCCATGGCATGATTAGCGTCTTTTTTTTAAAAATTCAAATAAGAGGCTACATCAAAAAAAATATGACCGTTAATGGGTTGGAATACGCCGAACCGTTCAACCAAAAGTTACGCTTTCCAGAGGACTATTTTGAAGGTGATCTGTATATTTTTCTGACAAATGTCTTGGCCTTACTTAATACGGAATGCAAATCACGGTTCAGAAGATTCTTCGGTCCTTAGTCAATTCGTCACCTATATGCAAGCATATATATGGAGATCCAGTGTTGCACAATAGACATACCCCGAACAAGGTCACTGAATCAAGTACATTTCATGACTTGGAGGCAGCTGAGTGGGCTGTGGGTCAAGCGCTTCAAAAGAATAAACTGAAAATTCTCATCTACTCCAGAGCAAAGTTTCTACTCATGCGCCCGGAGTACAGGTTTGATATACAACTGGACAGGGTGGTGGGTTGGGGGATTACTAGTCAAAACCCTGAAGATGTAGTAGATCTTTCAGCAATTAGGGTTGTCATTAAGATGGTTGAGTATAACTACCTGCCTTACTTCGTTCTTACGGCGTTTCCGGTTTGGAAAGTACGTCCATCGACTTATGGTTTTCTGATGGGTTTCATGTACGACGTGGGAATTGCAGTGGGAGAGTTTTTGGAAGACGAAGAAAAAGAAAGTTTCGTTCCCCAGACTCTGCCGGAAATTGTTGCGGAATACGTCGATACTCACGGCATGATATGTGTATATTTCTTACGAAGAAATATTAAACAGTACGTGAAAAAACACATGACTGTTGACGGGCTGGAATATGCGGATCCATTCGATCAAGAGCTTTCGTTTGCCGAAGACTACTTCGAAGGCGACCTCCACGTATTCCTGACAAACGTGCTGTCCTTACTCGACGCAGAGCGCAAGTCCCGGATCAGAAAGTTCTTTTCGCGCTAACCCGCGTCCTCGGTCACTGGAAAATCCTGGGTGATATCAAAGCTTCCCTTGGCAACCACGCTTTTTGCCTCACACAATTTCGCGTCAAAGCCTGGATGGCGTTCACCGTGTTCGGCAGCATAGGTGGCAGCTTCTTTGGAGCAGGCTTCGTTGGGTTGTTCCGGGCCAGAGGCGGCATTGAACTGGAAGCTTCCGATCAGTCGATATCGCACCAGTAGCTTGTTATCCGAGTGCAGTTTCTCCACCGACGTGAAGTCGAGTTTGACGTTACTGTTCGCGCCGGTTTTGTCTTTGTCGAAGTACAGGTAATACGCGCCGGTGTCGTAGGAGGCGTTGCTTTCGCCGTGGGTAACTTCTACGCGGCCGCCCTGAAACAGCAGTTCAATGTGCGGCTGGTACGGGTTTTCAAAGGAGAACCCAAGGATCGGGCCGATGCTGACGCTGTTGCTGTCGTCGTCTTTGTTCTGGTTGCCGCTCAATGTCAGCCAGTTTGCGCCGGGCTCTTTGCCGGGCAGAAATCCGACTGCCACATCATCGCCTGTTGCGACGTAATGCAGGTTCAGCCCTCCGGTGACATCGATGGTCATCGTCTTGGGGGCAGTCGATGCCTTGGAGATGGGGCTTTTGCCGGTCGTGGACTCATCGTTCCCGCAGCCCGATAACGCAGCAACGAGGACGCTCAGCAGTACGAACAGTCGGGGCAGGGGGCGGGCGACAATCGGGGTCATGTGCATTCCATGGATGAGCGGCTTAGGGCGCTTCTGTTTGGTTGCAGGTTATGACCGCATAATTGGCGAGTATGTCGAATAAATTTTCTCTTCCCGCTGACTGGCCAGGGATTTCCTAGCCCATGGGGCTGAAGCCACTGGCTGCACTGCAATAGCGCTGATGTGCGGCTGCGTCGAGGCTGTTGTCACGGCATTGCTCTTTGAACCACACTTTCGCACCCTTACGGCACTCCCGATATTCAATCGAACCTCGGCGCTGGTTGGCGCAAACGCTGGTGCCGTCGATCTGGTTATCAATCACTGACCACTGCGCCAGGTGCCTGGCTTTACCATCCCACTGAAGAACCCAGGCTGTCTCGAAGAACTGTTCGTGGCGCAGGCCTACCCGTTGTGGCTGAGCCTTGAACTTCTCCATGTACTGCGCCGACACCATGCCTTGGGCATTGGGGTTTTCCTTGGGCGATGGATATTTGCCATAGCGGCAGGTCACTACAGATTCATCGATGACGTTATCCGCCTTGATGCATTCGTCCAGGGGCCGGGGCCTGATTGATGCTCGAGAAGTGATCGAGTCTGGTGCGGGGGTTGGTAGAGGGGGCGCAGTGACAGGGACGCTGTGATCCACCACGGCAATCGTGGGCGGCACAGTACTCGGTCGGTTAACAAACCAGACGGCCACCAGCACTGCAAGTAAAACGGCTGAGACATTTCTGAAGACATCTGACGTCGTAGTTTTATTACTACGGCGACGCCTGGGCCTGTCTTCGTTGTCAGCGGCGAAACGTTCACGCAGGCGATTGCGTTCATCTTCGGTCATGGCGTGCCTCTCCTTGGCGTAACGTTTGGGGTCCTGAAAAGACCTGTGGCATAGATGTTTTTACATGGGCTGCGGTTCAGGACGATGAGCACTGTATCCTGCTCTTCATTTCTGTAACGGTTTTGGCCTGTTTTGCCTGGACCCCTGCGCGCTAAGGTTCGAATCCTTTGCGGCGGTCAATGGAGTGCAGCGTATGCATCAAACCCTCGAGCAGGTTTTTGGTTATCGGCAGTTTCGCGCAGGACAAGAGGCCGCCATCAGTGCGGTATTGGCAGGACGTTCAGCTGCGGCGATTTTTCCGACCGGTTCCGGTAAGTCGCTGTGCTACCAGCTTCCCGCCCTGCTGCTCCCGCACCTGACGCTGGTGGTGTCACCGCTGTTGGCGCTGATTCAGGATCAACTGGCGTTTCTCCAGCGCCACGGCATCGCGGCAGCCAGCATCGATTCCGCCCAGAGCCGGGACGATGTTGCCGATGTCATGACGCGGGCCCGTTCGGGTGAACTGAAAATCCTGATGATTTCCGTCGAGCGCCTGAAGAATGAACGCTTCCGGCATTTCATAACGCAGATCCCTATTTCCTTGTTGGTGGTGGACGAAGCGCACTGCATCTCAGAGTGGGGGCACAACTTCCGACCCGACTATCTGAAGCTTCCGGACTACCAGCGCGAGTTCAATATCCCACAAGCCTTACTGCTGACGGCTACCGCTACGCCTGACGTGATTGCGGACATGCAGAGCAAATTCGGCATCGCCCCCGATGATGTAGTCACCACCGGCTTCTATCGCTCCAACCTCAAACTGCTGGTAGAGCCCGTGCCGGGCCGCGATAAACGCAGGCGTCTGGTGCAATGGCTGAGCGAGCGGGCCAATCAACCGACAATTGTGTACGTGACGCTGCAGAAGACTGCTGAGTTCGTCGCGCTGCATCTTTCGGAAAATGGCATTCGTGCCTACGCCTATCACGCGGGTCTGGTTTTTGATAAGCGCGAGTCGATCCAGCGCCAGTTCATGGATGGCAGGATTAACTGCATCGTCGCCACCATTGCCTTCGGCATGGGCATCGACAAGAGCGACATCCGCAACGTCGTGCATTTTGATTTACCCAAGTCCATCGAAAACTACAGCCAGGAAATCGGCCGTGCCGGACGTGATGGCGCGCAGTCCGAATGCCTGGTGCTGGCCAATCGTGACAGCCTGAACGTGCTCGAAAACTTTGTGTACGGCGACACCCCTGAGCTTGAAGGCATCCGGCGCGTGCTTGAGGACGTGCTCAATGCGCGAGGTGATGGTCAGTGGGAGTTTCTGCTGCTGCCGCTATCGGACATGAGCAACATCCGCCAACTGCCGCTGAAGACGCTGTTAGTGCAGCTCGAACTTCGCGGGATCATTGCACCACGCTATTCCTATTTTGCTGAATACCGTTTCAAGTTCTTGCTCACGGCGGAGCAAATCGTGCAGCGTTTCGAAGGCGAGCGGCGGCAATTTGTGCAAGCGCTGATGGAGACATCGAGCAAGGCGCGCACCTGGGCGACGGTCAACTTCGACGCGATGTTTCAACAGTACCGCGCTGATCGCGGACGAGTCGTGACTGCACTGGATTATTTTCAGGAAAAGGGCTGGATCGAGCTGGAAAGCAAGCAGATGACTGAGGTGTATAGCCTGCTCGATACAGACTTTGACCTGGATGCGCTGAGCGCCGAGCTGCACGCACACTTTACCCACCACGAACGCACTGAGGTGGCGCGGATTCACGCGATGCTCGATGTATTCAGCAGCGAACAATGCTTGAGCCATCGCCTTGCCCGGTACTTCGGCGATGAAAATGCGCCAGAACATTGCGGTCATTGTTCGGTGTGCGAAGGGCGCGTAGCCCGGTTGCCTGCACCGCCCGTATTGGCACCGTTCGAGGCTCAGGACTTTCAGGGCCTTTGCGCCGAATTCATCGCCAGGCATTTGGGTGCCAAGGGCTTTGAGCCCAGCGCAGAATGTCTGACCCGATTTCTGTGCGGGATCAGTGTGCCGATGTTCACCAAGCTCAAGGCGAGAAGCATCACCGAGTTCGGGATGCTGGAAGATTATCCGTATGCGTCTGTGCGCGGGTGGGTCCAGAGCCAGAACTGATACAGACAGCTCTAGCTGCGACGTGATCATCGCAGCTAGCCTAAGCTCGAAATCTCAGGAGTCGCTGCCACCAGGTGTCTGAAATTGTAGCTTCGCTTCGATTGCCGCAGCGTCAAGGTCGAGGACGCCCTGACCATACGCCTCTGTGTTAGCGAACTTGCCCTTGCGGTTCGCGGTTGTCAGCAGGATCGTGCGTAACTGCTGGGCGCTGGCCTGGGGGTAAAGACTTTGCATCGCCGCCAGTGCTCCGCTGACCATTGCAGTGGCCGGTGAGGTGCCCGCAGTTTCAGTCAATGCTCCGTCTTTGCCAGTGGTTAACAGGCCACGGCCTTTGCCCCCATCGCCACCCGGGGCAGCGATGCACCACTTTGCGGCGATCGCGCAGTAGTTGGACTTGTCGGTAACCAGCATCCCCTCATTATTGAGCGCCACAACGGCCAGCCAGCCTTTTTCCAACTCATCCACGGCAAAGGGCAGGCCGGGCTCTGCCAAAGGCTGGCGTTTGAGTTCGTTGCCGGTCGGGAACACAAACACTGCGCCGTTGCGTACCAAATCCCGCGCTGTTGCCAACGATTCGGGCATTACCTGGTTGTAACGCGCTTCGGTCAGTTCTGTGGCTGGAATGGAGTTTGCCCAGGAGTTACTGATAATCCGCGCCCCGGCGTCGAAGCTGAGCTTCCACGATTGCGCTATCTGGCTATCAAAGAAGAAGGGTTCGTCATTGTCCCCAAAGCGCATCGGGATAATTTGTGCGTCGTAGGCAACGCCGTGGATACCCTGACCATCCTTGTTAGCAGCGATGATGCCTGCCATCTCGGTCCCGTGGCCCTTTACATCGATTGTGCCGGGGACATTGCGCATGAAGTCATAACCCGGATCAGCGATGCGGCCGCGAAACTCGGGGAGGGTGGTATTCAAACCAGAATCGATAACGGCGACAGTGACTCCCTGTCCCGTACCGCCGCGCGCGTAAAGCGAAGCGGCCTTGATGATGGCGAGACCCTTTTGAGCTTCGTACTCATCGGTTTCAAATCCAGCGATGTTCTGGCGGTCTTGAGAACTATCCTGCTGTTTTGTCGGTGTGATGCAGCCAGTAAGCAGCAGCGCAACAATCAACGTGGCAACGCTTGAGCGCAGTTTCGGCTCAGGGGTTTTCAGCTTGAAACGGTACTGGGGAAATTTGTACATACGCAGCTCCATGATGTAAATCCACTACGCTTCCTGCGTAATGGTCGTCGGCTCGCAGTATCAGGGCTTTCCCAGTCTTTGGAGTCATAGATATGTATCTTCTTTTGCTGGGTAACGGAAACTGCGAATGAATCGAGCCCCTGCAGCTATCTTCCCTCTGCCTGAACAAGGTTTTTGATCAATGAGCACACCGCAACGCGCTGACTATCCCCATTTCCAGACGATCACCACCCGTTGGCACGACAACGACATTTACGGCCATGTGAATAACGTGACCTATTACAGCTTCTTCGACAGCGCCGTGAATACCTACCTGATCGAACGCGGCGGCCTGGATATTCACGAAGGTCAGGTGGTGGGGTTCGTGGTCAGTTCGTCGTGCGACTACTTCGCCTCAATTGCCTATCCGGATCAGATAGAAATCGGTTTGCGGGTCGGCAAGCTGGGCAGCAGCTCGGTGCAATATGAGTTGGCGGTGTTCAAATCGGGCGAGGATGAGGCATGTGCAGCAGGGCGGTTCGTGCATGTGTTCGTGGACCGCGCGTCGAATCAGCCGGTACCGATCCCGGACACTTTGAGAAGGGCGATGGCGTTGTTGCAGGTCTGAAAACAACACTGGCCGCTTTCAGGGCGGCCAGTGGTTGATGTCTCAATTTTCAAGCGTGGTCATTAACGGTGACGCCAGTGGCGTTCGTTCTTGCGATGGCCGTAAGCGTGGCCGCGGGGGCCGTGGCCATGACGGTAATCGCGACGGTCACCGCGATAGCTGCGGTCGTCATCACGACGGCTTTCGTTGCCCATGTAGTTACCCAGCGCGCCACCTGCGCCACCGCCGGCTGCAGCGCCGATCAGGCTGCCAGTGCTGCCGCCAACGCTGCGGCCAATCACGTTACCGCCTGCAGCGCCCAAGCCGCCGCCCAGGGCCGCTTCGGTACGGTTGCGACGGTTGGCGCCAACCGCACCGCCCGCTGCGCCGCCTAAACCGGCACCAATGGCCGAACCTGTGCTGCCGCCAATCTGTTGGCCAACAACGGATCCGAGTACCCCACCCAATGCTCCGCCCACACCGGCAGTCACATTGTCGCCAGCTGAAGCGAAACCAGTGGCCAGAGTGAGTGACAACAACAGAATCGAGGAATACTTCATGTATGGACTCTCGTAGGGATGACGGCGCGATCCTGCAATCATGTAGGAAATGTCACAATCGAAATCCGACGAGTAACACGACGGGTACACATAACGCTAAGTTATTGTTTTGGTTGAGGAACTAAAGCGAGAGTCGGCGGTCCTAGATTACTTCACACAGGCCCGAATCACGCGATTCGGGCCTTTTTTATGCGGAAATTCTGTAGGAGCGAATTTATTCGCGAGGCTTTGTCCGGCTTACAGGATTTATCGAACGATCCTACGTCTCGCGAATGAATTCGCTCCTATAGAGAAAGTCATCCGCGAGACAAATCAAACGATCCGCGCCACCTCAACATGCCGCTCCAGTTTGATCGCAACAAACTTGGAAGTGGGCGTGCTGCTGCCTTCGCCAACGCTCTCCAACGGCACCAGCGGATTGACTTCCGGGTAATACGCTGCAGCCTGGCCGGCAGGAATATCGAACGCAAGCAGTGTGAAGCCCTTCACGCGGCGCACGATGTCATCACCCCAGATCGACACGATGTCGGCCTTCTGCCCAGGCACGAAGCCCAGGCGTACGATGTCGGCCTCGTTCAGGAACATCACATCACGCTGGCCTTTCACGCCGCGATAACGGTCGTCCAGGCCATAAATAGTGGTGTTGTACTGATCGTGCGAACGCATCGACTGCATGATCAGGTCCGGAACGATCCCCGTGGCCCGGACGCCCTCATGCACCAGATCCGCCGGAAGCATGTTCGGCTTGAAGTTGGCGCGGGCACTTGGCGTATTCCAGCGACGTATACCGGCCGAGTTGCCCAGATAGAAACCGCCTGGGTTTTTGATCTTCTCGTTGAAGTCCTTGAAGCCTGGGATGGTGTCGGCGATCAGGTCGCGAATGCGGCTGTAATCTTCTACCAGCCACAGCCAGTCCACCGGTTGCTTGCCCAATGTCGCATTGGCAATACCGGCGAGGATCGCAGGTTCCGAGCGCATCTGGCGCGACAGCGGTTTGAGCTGACCGTTGGAGGCGTGAACCATGCTGAACGAGTCTTCTACAGTCACTGCCTGCGGACCGTCGGCCTGGATGTCGATGTCGGTGCGTCCGAAGCACGGCAGAATCAACGCGTTCTTGCCGTGCATCAAGTGGCTGCGGTTGAGCTTGGTGCTGATTTGCACGGTCAGGTCGCAGTTGCGCAGTGCCTCGGCAGTGCGCGGGCTGTCAGGGGTCGCTTGAGCAAAGTTGCCGCCCAGGCCAATGAAGACTTTCGAACGACCTTCGAGCATCGCGTGAATCGCTTCGACCACGTTATGGCCGTTGGTGCGCGGCACTTTGAACTGGAAGCGCTTTTCCAGCGCGTCCAGGAAGAACACCGGAGGGCGCTCGTTGATCCCCATCGTGCGGTCGCCCTGCACGTTGCTGTGGCCGCGTACCGGGCAAAGACCTGCACCGGGACGACCAATGTTGCCACGCAGCAACATCAGGTTGGCGACTTCCTGGATGGTTGGCACCGAGTGGCGATGCTGGGTAATCCCCATCGCCCAGCACATGATTACGTTCTTGCCTTTGGCGTACATGCGCGCGGCGCGCTCGATATCCTCCAGCGGCAGGCCCGATTGCTCGATGATCGCTTCCCACGTGGTGTCGTCGATTTTTGCCAGATAGTCGAGTACGCCCTGGGTGTGCTCGTTGAGGAAGTCGTGGTCGAACACCGACGGCGCGTTGGTGGCCTGAGCTTCGCGCTCCCACTGCAGCAGAAACTTGGCCATGCCGCGCAGCAGCGCCATGTCGCCGCCCAATGCCGGGCGAAAGTACGCGGTATTGGTCGGTTCAGAGCCGTTGCTGAGCATTTCCAGCGGGTGTTGCGGGTGCTGGAAGCGTTCCAGACCACGCTCTTTGAGCGGGTTGACGCAGACCACCTGCGCACCGCGTTTGACTGCCTCACGCAGCGGTTCGAGCATGCGTGGATGGTTGGTGCCTGGGTTCTGGCCCAACACGAAAATGGCGTCGGCGTGTTCGAAGTCGTCGAACGTGACCGTGCCTTTGCCGACACCGACGCTCTGGGACAATGCCACGCCGCTGGCTTCGTGGCACATGTTCGAGCAATCAGGGAAATTGTTGGTGCCGTAAGCGCGAACGAACAGCTGATACAAATATGCCGCTTCGTTGCTGGCGCGGCCTGAGGTGTAGAACTCGGCCATATCCGGGCTTGGCAGGTTGTTCAGGTGTTTGGCGATCAGCGCAAAAGCGTCATCCCAAGCGATCGGTTTATAGCGATCGGTCTGGGCGTCGTAGACCATTGGTTCAGTCAGGCGACCCTGATATTCGAGCCAGTAGTCACTTTGCTCCAGCAATGCGCTTACGCTGTATCGCTCGAAGAAAGACGGGTCTACACGGCGCTTGGTGGCTTCCCAGTTAACCGCTTTGGCGCCGTTTTCACAGAACTTGACCATGCCGCTTTCCGGCGAATCGCCCCACGCGCAACCAGGGCAGTCAAAGCCGCCGTTCTGATTGGTCTTGAGCATGGCGCGGATATTTTTCAGCGCGTTATCGCTGGTCAACCAGAAGTGCGCAACACTGATCAGTGCGCCCCAGCCACCGGCAGGCCCCTTATAGGGTTTGAAGCGGGGGGTGGCGGCTTTATCGGCTTCTTTATGCATGCTCACGCTGAATTCTCCATCGCAGGGCTATAAACCCGCGGCGCATTTTTCTGCGGCAGGTGGATTAAATTGAGGTTATGACGACGCGCCCATTGCAGCGCCAGGCCCGTGGGCGAGGACAGGCTGACCAGGGTTTGAATGCCTGCACGCAGGACTTTTTGAATCAATTCCAGGCTGCAACGGCTGGTAACGATGGCCAGGCCGCCGTCGGTAGGAATGTCCTGGCGAATCAGCGCACCGATCAGTTTGTCGAGGGCGTTGTGCCGGCCGATGTCTTCGCGGCCCATCAGCAAATCACCTTTATCGTTCATGAACACAGCGGCATGCACGGCGCCGCAGTGCATACCCAGCGGCTGGAATTCATTGATACGCTGGCGCAGCCCTTCCAGCCATTGAGCGGGAGGCAGCGGGGCGCCTGGCAGTACGTTCAATTCAGGCAGCGCCTGCTCGACTGCCTCGACGCCACACAGACCGCAGCCACTGGTGCCGGCCATTTGTCTGCGTTGAGTCTTGAGGTTCCAGAACGCGCGACTGGCAATTTCAACTTCAGCGGTGAGCGCCGAGCCACATCCGCCCAGCTTGATGTCATAGATTTCGTCAGGCGAGGCGATAATCCCGCTGCCAAGGCTGAAGCCCACGACAAAATCCTCAAGATCAGTCGGAGTAACGAGCATCACCGCCTGGCTGATGCCGTTGTAGGCAATGGCCAGTGCCACCTCTTCAGCAAGGTCCGCCGGTTCAACGGCCTCACGAGCAAGGTTCGTGTAGCTATAAGAGTGGCTTGCGACAGGCGCGGGCAGGGTTTTCGCGGGCGCCGTGCTGTCCGTTCGCTTGGCGTGCATGGGGAGTACCGGCAGAGTCATCAGGCCTTTAGCCTAGGCCCCTTGCAGCATGGCGTCTAATTGCTAGTACTGATGCGCCGATAGATGACGTCGATCAAGATAGCTCGATCATTTTCTGGTAGAGGGCCAGGCAAGCTTCGGCAAGCGCCGAACGGGGCGCGGCGCGGCGCATGATCAGGCCCAGACGTGCCAATGTCTGTGCCTGCTCGATGGGCTGCAGACGCAGGTGCTCGGTCAGGGACTCAAGTCCGCCATCAAGGGGCATGATCGCGCAGCAGAAGCCGCCATGAACCGCTTGCAGCAATTGGTGCACGGCATCGGTCTGGATCAGCGGGTGCGGCTGCAGACCCCGGCTGTGGAAATTGTGGTCGATGGACTGACGAAAATGCATGCCGCTGTTAAGCATGCCCAACGGCAGTTCGATCAGGCTTTCCCAGCTCAAGGGCGACTCGCCGAAGCTGAAATAACGCTGATCGTACATCAGCCCCATGCGGGTTTCGGCCAGTTCCAGGGAGTCAAAACGGTCGTTGTCCAGGCGCTCCAGATAGGAGACGCCCAGGTCCAGACGATTGCTCGCCAACTGATCCAGAATTTGCTCGGAGCTCAAAGAGGACAGCTCGAAGCGCATGTTCGGATGAACGGTATGCAATCGCTGGAGCAACGGCAGCGGATCGAAGCTCGACAGTGGTACTACACCCAGGCGCAATGTCCCGACCAAATGGCCCCGACATGCCGCCGCTTCTGCCAGCAGACCGTCGTAAGCGGCCAGCACAGTTCGCGCCCATGCCAGTACGCGCTCGCCTGGAGCTGTGAAACCCTCAAAGCGCTGCCCGCGATTGACCAAGGGCAAATCGAGCTCTTCTTCAAGGCTGCGCAGGCGCATGGAAAGGGTCGGCTGAGTAATGTGACAGCGTGCTGCGGCCTGCCCGAAATGACGGGTTTCATCGAGGGCAATCAGGAATTTCAGCTGTTTGATGTCCATCGTCACTCCACTTGGCGCAAGGCAGGCGCCGCGATTCTAGCGCGACCGGATGTCGCATGGCTTGAAACCTTGCGTCAGGGTCGTTGGTCGGAAGTGCTGTTCGGGCAAAGTCAGCGGACTAAGGTTGTTGCTTGGGACATAAAACCACAATGGAGAAACAACATGAGTCTGTTTAGTTTTGTGAAAGAAGCCGGTGAAAAACTCATCGACCTTTTGACGTCTGGCAATGCCAATGCTGAAGAAACCCTGAAGAAGCACATCTCGGATGTGGGATTGGGCAACCCCAACGTTCAGGCAACCGTGGACGGCGACAAAATCACTTTGACCGGTGAAGTCGCAAGCCAGGAAGAGAAGGAAAAGATCGTGCTTGCAGCCGGCAATATTGCGGGCGTCGGCAGCGTGGATGACCAACTCACTGTCGCGGCCGGTGCACCTGCTGCTGTCGCTGCCAAGTTCGTGACCGTTGAGAAGGGCGACACGCTGAGCGCGATTTCCAAGCGTGTGTATGGCGATGCCAACAAGTATCAAAAGATCTTCGACGCCAACAAGCCGATGCTTAAGGACGTGAACAAGATTTATCCGGGTCAGGTTTTGCGTATTCCGGAATAAGAACTCGATCTTCTGTGGCAGCGAATTTATTCGCCAGATGTGGCAGGTAACGGATGTATTTCTAATACCGAAGCCTCGCGAATGAATTCGCTCCTACAGGAATCAGATTCTAGTGCTGCCCCCTCAATTCAAAGCCCCGCTATCAACGCTCGGTAATCGGTCACCGCTTCAAATTCCTCAGTATTTTTCGGCCCTTTGCGGCTATCCGGCTCACTCACGGCCAATAGATGCTTGATGCCATACCGTCCTGCGCTGCGCAGAATCGGTAAGGTGTCGTCGATGAACAGGCTGCGTGCCGGGTCGAAGTTGATTTCAGCGTGCAGCGCATCCCAGAATTGCGGGTTTTCCTTTGGGAAGCCGTAGTCGTGAGAGCTGATCAGGCGCTCGAAATAGGGGGCAAGTTCGATGCGCTCCATCTTCAGGGACAGCGAATCGCGGTGTGCGTTGGTGATCATGATCACCCGCTTGCCTGCATGTTGCAGCGCCGCGAGAAACGTCTCGGCGTCAGGGCGCAAGGCAATCAAATGGGCGATTTCGACTTTCAGCTCGCGAACTGAAAGCTTGAGTTCGCTGCTCCAGAAGTCAGTGCAGTACCAGTTCAGTGTGCCGGCGTTCTTCTCGAATAACGGTAACAGCTCCATTTCGGCCATAGCCCGGCTGACACCATGCAGTTCGGCGTAGCGTTGGGGCAGGTGCTCAAGCCAGAAGTGATTATCGAAGTGCAGGTCGAGCAGCGTTCCGTCCATGTCCAGCAGAACGGTGTCGATGTCGCGCCAGGGTAAAGAGGGCATTTCAATCTCTCAGCGGTGGAAAAGTACGTTGGCAGATCCGACAAGGACATTCGCAAAAGCCACGGTATAGTACTCCGTCCACGCCAAGGAGCCCGTCATGCGCCAGAAACCAACCGTATTAGCCCGAGAAATCGTCGCCAGCAGTCGCCTGTTCCGTGTTGAAGAAGTGCAGCTGCGCTTTTCCAATGGCGTCGAACGCGTCTATGAACGTTTGGTCGGTCGTGGCAACGGTTATGGCGCGGTGATGATCGTGGCGATGCTCGATGAGGAGCATGCCGTCCTGATTGAGGAGTATTGCGGCGGCACCGACGAGTATGAATTGTCCTTGCCCAAAGGCCTGATCGAGCCGGGCGAAGACATACTGGCGGCCGCCAACCGCGAGCTCAAGGAAGAGGCCGGCTTTGGCGCGCATCAGCTGGAGCTGCTCACCGAACTGTCGCTGTCTCCGGGCTACATGAGCCAGAAAATCCAGGTGGTGCTCGCCACCGACCTGTATCCAGAAACACTGCTTGGCGATGAGCCCGAACCGATGCGTGTGGACAAGGTCAATCTGCGCGAGCTCTCGAGCCTGATCGAACATCCACAGTTTTCCGAAGGTCGCGCCTTGGCGGCGCTGTATCTGGTCCGCGATCTGCTGACCCAGCGCGGGATCTTCCAGCCATGACCGACGCATTCGCGCACTTGCCGCATCCATTGCTGGCGCCGGTTGTCGATCTTTGCCGCCGCGCCGGCGAAGCCATTTTGCCGTTCTGGCGCAATGGCGTAGAAGTCACTGCCAAGTCCGACAATTCCCCTGTGACGGCGGCTGATCTGGCTGCGCACCACGTTTTGATCGACGGCCTGAAAACCCTGGCGCCGGATATTCACATTCTTTCCGAAGAGGACGCCGACATCCCCTTGAGCGAACGCTCGAGTTGGGATCGTTGGTGGCTGGTCGATCCGTTGGACGGCACCAAGGAATTCATCGCGGGCAGCGAAGAGTTCACTGTCAACGTAGCGCTGGTCGAAAACGGTCAGGTGGTGTTCGGCGTGGTATCGATGCCGACCAACGATCGCTGTTATTTCGGCGGACAAGGCCTGGGCGCCTGGCGCAGTGAAACCCCCGGGCACCTGGCGCCGATTAGCGTGCGCACCGACCCTGGAGCTGGCCAGACGTTTACCGTGGTCGCCAGCCGCCGCCATTCCAGCCCTGAGCAGGAGCAGCTGCTGGCCGGATTGTCCTCGGCCGTGGGGCCATTGCAGCTCACCAACATTGGCAGCTCTTTGAAGTTTTGCCTGTTGGCCGAAGGCGCTGCCGACTGCTATCCGCGTCTGGCACCTACGTCACAGTGGGACACGGCTGCGGCTCAAGGCGTGCTGGAAGGCGCGGGCGGCGTGGTGTTGGATCTGACGGGGGAAGTGTTCAGCTATCCGCCCCGGGAGTCTCTGCTCAACGGGTATTTTTTGGCGTTGCCGGCCAAGGCTCCCTGGCGCCAAGCCCTGTTGGAGTTGGCGCTGAACCGTCTGTAGGAGCGAACTTGTTCGCGAGACTCCCTGGCTGATACACCACGTAAGCCGCTTCGCCAACAAGTTGGCTCCTACAGAAAATGCGGTCTTATCGATGAAGCACGAACTGCCCGCTGAACGTAACAGCTGTCTCATCTGAATCCTGCGCCACGATTCGCGTATCCAGCGTCAGTCGCGCCCGACCCCGTCGCTCATACATCTTCAAAAATCGATCCCAGATTGCTTCATCCGGGGCATCGCAGATCGCTACCGCATCGGTTTTTACCGGCAACGGATAGCTGATCTGTCCTTCCTGAATCACGATATGACCGTCGTCTATACCCGCTTCCCTGAGCCGCACATGCAGCCAGCCCCAACCCGCCAGCACTGCGCCGCAATACAGGCTGCCACCGAACAGCGTGCTTTTGTGGTTCACATTCGGCGCAAGCGGCAGGTGCAGGCGCAAGGTGCGGTCGTGCCAGCTCAGTACTTTCACCCTCATGTCGCGGGTCAGCGGGATGTCGCGATGCAGCACCGCTTCAAGCGCTTGGGCTTGGGTGAGATCACCGTCATCTGCCAGGGTATTCACCCCATCACTCGCCGTCATCATGACCCCCGCCGCTGAAGGTCAGACCGTGTTTGCGCAGCTTGTCATGCAGGGTCTTGCGTGGCAGCCCGAGTGATTCGGCCAGGCTGCGCACCGAACTGTGCGGGCGCGACAATTCGGCGGCGATAAGCGAGCGCTCAAAACTCTCGACCTGCTCGCTGAGTCCTCCGCCAGTGTTCGGCAGATCCGGTTGCTGATTGCCTTCAAGCTCCAGTTCCAGCCCAAGGGCAAAACGCTCGGCGGCATTTTGCAGCTCTCGCACGTTGCCAGGCCAGGTGTGACGCAACAGCAGCGCGCGATGCCCAGGTTGCAGCTCATGGCGCGGCAAGCCGTGACGCAGACTGGCGGCATCGGCGAAATGCTGGAACAGCACCAGTGGATCTTCGCCGCGCTCGCGCAAGGGCGGAATCCGCAGCGGCGCAACATTGAGCCGGTAGTACAAGTCGGCACGGAAACGGCCTTGGTCGGCGGCGTGACGCAGGTCTTCCTTGGTGGCGGCAATCACCCGGATATCCAACTTGATCTGTTGGTTGCCCCCCAGCCTTTCCACCACCCGCTCTTGCAGCAAACGCAGCAGCTTGACCTGCACGTCCATGCTCATGCTTTCGATTTCATCGAGAAACAGCGTGCCGCCGTTGGCGAACTCGAACTTGCCGATTCGGCGTTTCTGCGCCCCGGTAAATGCTCCTGGCTCATGGCCGAACAGTTCGCTTTCCACTACTGATTCGGCGAGGGCTCCTGCGTTGATGGCCACAAAAGGCCCGTTCCGGCGATTGGACAAATCGTGCAGTGCGCGGGCGACGACTTCTTTGCCGGCGCCGGTTTCCCCCAGAATCAGCACGTCGGCCTTGGTCGCGGCGAGCGCACCGATCTGGTCGCGCAGGCGTTGAATCGGCGCCGAAACCCCCACCAATCGATTGCTCAGCTGTTGGCGGTCACTCAGCTCCAGGCGCAGGCTGCGGTTATCCAGCACCAGACGGCGCAGCGCCAGGGCGCGACGTACGCTGTCGAGTAGCGCGTCGCTGGCGAAGGGTTTTTCGAGGAAGTCATAAGCGCCTGCCCGCATCGCTTGAACCGCAAGCGGTACATCGCCATGACCGGTGATCAGCAGAACCGGCAAGTCGGGGTCCTGGGTATGCAGCTGTTTGAGCAGTTCCAGCCCATCGATGCCTGGCATGCGGATATCGCTGACAATCACGCCAGGCCAGTCGCGCTCGATGCGTGCCGGCAAACCCTGGGCGTCGCTCAAGGGCAGAATTTTCAATCCGGCAAGATCCAGCGTCTGGCTCAGTGCCTGGCGCAGATGCGGGTCGTCGTCGATCAGCACGACCTGAATCCGGCTGTCGATGGCGGTGTCCGTGCTCATGCAGATAAGTCCTCTGACGGTTGGAGATTGACGCCCGAAGCGCCTGCGCGCATGCGCAAGGTCAGCAGCGCGCCGCCTTCGGGATGATTGGCGAACAGCAACTCGCCGCCCAGTGCGCGCATCAGCGTATCGCAGATCGCCAACCCCAGGCCAAGGCCTTGGGTGCGGGTCTTGGTGGTGAAAAATGGCTCGCGGGCACGTTCCAGTGCTTCTTTGGAAAACCCCGGACCGTTGTCGCGAATGTACAGATTGACGCCGTCGTCGATGCGCTCGGCACTGAGCCACAGTTTGCGCGGCGGGCCTTTTTCGGTGAGGGCATCCAGTGCGTTCGCCAGCAGATTGCCGAGCACTTGCCGCAGTCGTGTTTCCCCCGCCTGCACCCACAGAGTTGCGGCGGGCAGATCGCGGATCAACTCCACTTCCATTGCGCGCCGGCGCTTGGCCAGCAAGGCCAATGCATCGTCCAGCGCCGGTTGCAGGGCCACGCTTTCAGGCGCATGGCGGTCGCGGCGGGCGAAAGCGCGCAGGTGGGCAATGATCGAGGCCATGCGCCCGGTCAGTTCGCTGATCAGCTTGAGGTTGCCGCGCGCGTCTTCGGTGCGCTCGTGATCGAGCAATACCTCGGCGTTCTCGGCGTAGCTGCGAATCGCCGCCAGCGGTTGATTGAGTTCATGGCTAATGCTGGCCGACATGGTCCCCAATGCAGACAACTTGCTCGCCTGTACCAGTTCATCTTGCGCCCTGAACAGCTCTTGCTGGGCGTGCTCGCGTTCGAGCACTTCCTGACGCAGCCGCCCATTGGCGCCTTCCAGATCGCTGGTGCGCTCGATCACCCGGATCTCCAGCTCGCGCCGGGCTTTTGCCTCGAAGGCGATGCGATCCAGATAGTGACGACGGCGCTGCATCATGATGCCGAGCAACAGCATCAGCACCAGCAAGGTCGCGCCGCCGATGGCCACGACAGTGCGTACGGGACGGGAGACCAACACCCGCGGCGCCAGAATGTTCACGCTCCAGCCGGTTTCTCCGATTTGCTGGGTCTGGGTCAGCCAGCTCTGCTCGTCGAGCAACAGCGGGCGTGGATCGCGAGTGGGATACGGCTGGTTGGCGACGATGGCCTGTTTTTCCTCTTCACTGAGTGGGCGGGTCGCGCGGAATCGCCAGTTGGGATTGGAGGTGAGAATGACTACCCCGTTGTGATCGGTCACCAGCAACTGCTCGGGGGTTTTGCCCCACAGCGTTTCGGTGTGATCCAGATCGACCTTGACCGCCAGCGCGCCGAGCACATTGTCGCCATCGCGCACCGCCGCGCCGAAGAAGTAGCCGCGCTTGGCGGACGTGGTGCCCAGACCAAAGAAGCGCCCGAGGCGCCCGGCCATCGCATCGCTGAAGTAGGGGCGGAAGGCAAAATTGCGCCCGACGAAACTGTCGCGTTTATCCCAGTTCGACGCCGCGAGCGTGTCGCCGTTGGGAGCCATCAGGTACATGACTTCGGCGCCGGTCTGTTGTGCCGTCGTCTTCAGCAGCCGATTGGCAGCGGCTTGAACGTCTTTGTCCTGGGGGTTGGCGAGGGCGGCACGCAGGGCGGGGATATCACCGAGGATCTGCGGCATGACTTCGTAACGGTGCAGGGTGCCCAGCAGGTTGGCGACGTAGAGGTCCAGGGTCTGACGATTCTGGCTCAGCAGCTCGTTGCGGTAGTAACGCTCGGCAAGGTGTTCGAGCGGCCACAGCAATGGCGCGAGGATCAGCGCGAGCAAGGCGAGACTGCGCCAGCGGGGCCGGCGTGGGAGGGTGGAGCTGGAATTCATGATGCCCTGTGCCCGAGGAGTTCGCCTGACACCAAACTGTAGGAACTGCCGAAGGCTGCGAACCGCGAAGCGGCCAGACAACGAAGCTGGACGCACTGGCGCATCGCAGCCTCCGGCAGCTCCTACAGTTGATCCGTGTTCAGAGCTAATCCTCGCATTATGCCTACCGCTGCTGCGCTAAGCACTCCAGCAATGCGTCGTGCCAGTCCGGCTGGCTTACGCCCCATTCACGTTGCAGCAGACTGCAATCCAGACGCGAGTTGAGCGGGCGTGCGGCAGGCGTCGGAAACGCACTGGAAGGAATCGGCTCAAGCGTTGCGCAGGGTTTGCCCTGTTCGATCAATTGCTGACCAATCGCCTGCGCGAAACCGAACCAGGATGTCTCTGCGCTGGCAGTCAGGTGATAAACACCCCAGGCGCCCGCGTCACCGGTTTGCCAGCGCTCAATCAGTTGCCGCGTGCTCTGGGCAATAGTGCCAGCCCAGGTCGGTGCGCCAATCTGATCCGCCACAATCGTCAGTTTTTCTCGTTCTTGCAGCAGCCGCTGCATGGTCAGCAAAAAGTTACGACCCACCAGCGAATACACCCAACTGGTGCGCAGGATCAGGTGCTGCCCGCCGACGGCTGCGATTGCCTGCTCGCCTGCAAGCTTGCTGCTGCCATAGACCCCAAGCGGATTGGTGGCGTCCGACTCGATCCATGGCCCGTTTTTGCTGCCGTCGAACACGTAGTCAGTGGAGTAATGAATCAGCGCAATACCCAGCGCGGCGGCTTCTTCGGCCAGCACGCCAGGGGCGATACCGTTGATGGCCAGCGCCAGCTCCGGTTCACTTTCGGCCTGATCCACTGCCGTGTGCGCCGCCGGGTTGATGATCAGATCCGGCTTGATCTCTCGCACCTTGGCGCGAAGCGACTGCGGCTGGCTCAGATCAAATTGATCGCGGCCCAGGACGATCAACTCACCCATGCCGTTCAAGCTGTGCTGCAGCGCCTGGGACACCTGGCCGTGCTGGCCGCTGATCAGGATACGCAGTGCTTTTGCCTGCGTACTCATGGGAACAGGTCCGCGTCTTTGAAGCGCTTGCCGTCCTGATCCTTGGCGGACAGTTTAGGCGCTTCAGTCAGGCCCCAATCAATGGCCAGATCCTCGTCGTCCCAACGGATGCAGCGTTCGGCCGACGGCGTGTAGTAATCGGTGGTCTTGTACAGGAATTCAGCGTGCTCGCTCAAAACAACAAAACCGTGGGCAAAGCCAGGCGGCACCCACAGCTGGCGAGCGTTTTGCGCCGACAGATGCACGCCGACCCAGCGGCCAAACGTTGGCGAGCTGCGACGAATATCGACAGCCACGTCAAACACCTCACCCACGGTGACGCGCACCAGTTTGCCCTGAGCGTGCTCGACCTGATAATGCAGACCGCGCAGCACGCCTTGTTGCGAGCGGGAGTGGTTGTCCTGCACGAACTGCGCGGTCACCCCCGTTGCCTCAGCGAAGGCTTTTGCGTTGAAGCTCTCATAGAAGAAACCACGCTCGTCACCGAACACTTTGGGCTCGATGATGAGGACTTCAGGCACTTCACATGCGGTGACTTTCACTGACTTTCCCCTGCGACTTTGAACAGATACTGACCGTAGCCCGTTTTGCCGAAATAGTCGGCGCGGCTGAGCAGATAGTCCTTATCGATCCAGCCGTTCTGGAACGCGATTTCTTCCAGGCACGCCACTTTCAGCCCTTGGCGATGCTCGATGGTCTGCACGTATTGCGACGCTTCCAGCAGGCTGTCGTGGGTGCCGGTGTCGAGCCAGGCAAAGCCACGCCCGAAGCGCTCCACGCGCAGATCACCGCGTTGCAGGTAAGCATTGTTGACGTCGGTGATTTCCAGCTCGCCCCGAGGCGACGGCTTGACGTTTTTGGCGATCTGCACGACTTCGTTGTCGTAGAAATACAGTCCAGTCACGGCGTAGCTGGACTTCGGATTCTTAGGCTTTTCTTCGATGGACAGGGCTTGCCCGCTCTCGTCGAAATCCACCACGCCAAAGCGCTCCGGGTCTTTTACCCAGTAGCCGAACACCGTAGCGCCGGATTTCTGATCGTTGGCACGCTTGAGCTGATCGCTGAAATGCTGACCGTGGAAGATGTTGTCGCCCAGGATGAGACACACCGAGTCATCACCGATGAACTCTTCGCCGATCAAAAACGCTTGCGCCAGACCGTCCGGCTTGGGTTGTTCGGCGTAGTGAAAGTTGACCCCGAACTGGCTGCCGTCGCCCAGCAAGGCGCGGTATTGCGGCAGATCCAGCGGAGTGGAAATCACCAGGATTTCCTTGATGCCCGCCAGCATCAGTACCGAGATCGGGTAGTAGATCATCGGCTTGTCGTAGATCGGCAGCAGTTGCTTGGAAACCCCGAGGGTAATGGGGTGCAGACGCGTGCCCGAGCCGCCTGCCAGTACGATTCCTTTGGTCATGCGATCAAGTCCTTGAGTGAGGTGCCCAGGCGTTCGCCCTGATAACTGCCGTCTTGTACGTTGCGGCACCACTCGAGATTGTCGAGGTACCACTGCACGGTTTTGCGCAGGCCGGATTCGAAGGTTTCTTCTGGCGTCCAGCCTAAGTCATGTTCGATCTTGCTGGCGTCGATCGCGTAGCGCATATCATGGCCAGGACGATCGGTGACGTAGGTGATCAGGTCAGCGTAGTGGTCGACGCCTTTGCGTTGTTCTGGCGCAAGCTCTTCAAGCAACGCGCAGATACCTTTCACTACATCGATGTTTTTCTGTTCGTTGTGCCCGCCGATGTTGTACGTCTCGCCGACAACGCCTTTGGTGACCACTTCGAGCAATGCCCGGGCGTGATCTTCGACGAACAGCCAGTCGCGCACTTGCAGGCCGTTGCCATACACCGGCAGTTTTTTACCGGCCAGGGCATTGAGGATCACCAGCGGGATCAGCTTCTCGGGAAAGTGGAACGGGCCATAGTTGTTGGAGCAGTTGGTCACCACCACCGGCAGGCCATAAGTGCGGTGCCAGGCGCGGACCAGATGGTCGGACGCAGCCTTGCTCGCAGAGTACGGCGAGCTGGGCGCGTAAGGGGTGGTTTCGGTGAACAGGTCGTCGAGGCCATGCAGGTCGCCGTATACCTCGTCCGTAGAGATATGGTGGAACCGGAACGAGGCCTGTTCGGCTTCGGGCAGGCTTGACCAGTAGCTGCGGGTGGCTTCCAACAGGCTGTAAGTGCCGACGATGTTGGTCTGAATGAATTCGGACGGGCCATCGATGGAGCGATCCACGTGGGACTCAGCCGCCAGATGCATGATTGCTTCAGGCTGGAACCGAGCCAGGACTTTGCTCACAGCATCTTGATCAACGATGTCCGCCTGCACAAACTCGTAACGGGTATTGGTTACGATGCTTTGCAGCGATTCCAGGTTGCCCGCGTAGGTCAGCTTGTCGAAGTTCAGTACATCGTGATCAGTGTTGTTGATGAGATGACGGATCAGCGCTGAGCCGATAAATCCTGCACCGCCGGTAACAAGTATTCGCATGGGTTGAACCTTCTTCCCTGGATAGACGTAAAGATAATGAGCATAGCTTGTGGGGCGAAGCGGCCGCACGCAAGGCAGAACTGCCGTCCAGGCCATGAAATTAATTGATTGCGGGCCCCGTCGCGCGTCATAAAACCGCCGCAAGTGTTTCACGGGCCTAACGGCTACGCTAACTATTGACTGCCAAAACCTGAAGGTTATACCGCAACGTCCCCCACTTGTTTACTGTCCGGGCACCGGGCGTCAGGTCCGTCCATCGCCGCCAACGAGAAATCCGTATGCCGCTCGATACTTTGATTCGCCGATCCAGCCTGCCGTGTCCCGTCATCAGCGCCGGGCAAGCCTCGCAGTGGTTGACGACCCATTACGGCCTGTCCGGCAGGCTCAAGGAGTTGGGCAGTCACCAGGACCGAAACTTTCGGGTGGAGACTGAAGACTCATCAGGTGCCAAACGGCGCTACGTTCTGAAGATATGCCACGGCGCCTACTCGATCGATGAGCTTGCAGCCCAGCACGCGGCGCTGCGGCATCTGGCCGCCAATTCCCCGGTCAAGGTGCCTGCCGTGATCGCTGCGCTCAACGGCGAAGACCTGCTGACACTGGAAGTGCATGGCAGCGCGGTGCATGTCCGGTTGCTGGAGTTCATCGATGGCCAGTCCATTGCTCATGTCGAGCGCCTGAGCCGCGACGTTGTGGTGGCGCTGGCCGAGCTGTGTGCCGAGGTCGACGTTGCGCTGGCACATTTTGAACACCCGGGCCTGGATCGCATCCTGCAATGGGACCCGCGCCACGCCAGCGCGCTGGTCAAACATCTGATGCCAGTGATCGAGAATCCAGACGAACGCACTTGCATCCGTGACGCCGCGGAGCAGGCCCACGCACGATTGCTGCCCTTGATGTCAGCGTTGCCAGTGCAGGCGATCCATCTGGACATCACCGAATACAACGTCGTGTGGGCCAAAGATGCCCATCGCCAATGGCAGCTTCAGGGGCTGATCGATTTCGGCGATCTGGTCAAAACCTGGCGCATCGCGGATCTGTCCGTCACCTGCGCTGCGTTGTTGCACCACGCCGAGGGTGACCCACTCTATTTGCTGCCGGCGATTGGCGCCTATCACGCCATCAATCCGCTGCAGCGCGAGGAATGGCAGGCGCTATGGCCATTGATCGTGGCCCGTTCGGCCGTGTTGGTGTTGAGCAGCGAACAGCAAGCCAGCATTGAGCCCGACAATGCTTACATCCAGGCAAACCTTTCCAGTGAGTGGAATATTTTCGACGTCGCCACCTCCGTGCCGATGCCGCTTATGGAAGCCGCGATTCTGCAGGCGGTGGGCCTGCTCGATGTATCAGAAAACCTGCCCGCCTGCTCGCGGTTGCTGCCGACATTGAGCGAGCAGACATTCACGGCCGTGGACCTGGGCGTGCTCAGCGAGCATTTCGTCGCCGGGAACTGGGAGCAGGGCGGCGTTGATGAGCATTTGCTCCAGCACGCCGCGGGCGTAACGGGCCTGGCGTGCAGCCGTTATGGGGAATATCGCCTTTCCCGCACCCGACCCGACAGCGCCAATGAATCCGACACCTTCGCGCTGCACGTTGAACTGCATATCACTGACGCTACCCCGGTCCACGCGCCGTTTGCCGGGGTGCTGGGCCATACGGCGGACGCAGCGGTGGTATTGGTCGGTGATCGTGCGGTCCTGCGACTGTGGGGGGTGCAATCTGACTTTGATTCGGGCACCAGCCTGAGCGCTGGCGATGTCATCGGGCACTGCGCAGGCTCGTTGATTGTGCAGGTGTGCCGAGACCCGCAGCTCAGCCCCCCGTTATTCGTCACGCCATCGTGGGCGCCGGCATGGCGGGCGCTATGTCCGTCGCCCAGCGCCATGCTGGGTTTTGATTGCGACGCGCCGGCGTTGGAGGATTCGGCCCGGTTGCTGGCCCGTCGCGATGCCAGTTTTGCGCGCTCGCAAAAGCACTATTACGCAGCGCCCCCGCATATCGAGCGCGGCTGGCGCAATCACCTGATCGACATGCAGGGCCGCTCCTATCTCGACATGCTCAACAACGTGGCAGTGCTGGGCCACGGGCATCCGCGCATGGCAGAGGTCGCCAGTCGGCAGTGGTCGTTGCTCAATACCAACTCGCGCTTTCATTACGCGGCGATTGCAGAGTTTTCCGAGCGGTTGTTGCAGCTGGCGCCCGCAGGTATGGATCGGGTGTTTCTGGTCAACAGCGGCACCGAAGCCAATGATCTGGCCATTCGGCTGGCGTGGGCTCATAGCGGCGGGCGTGATGTCTTGAGCGTCCTGGAGGCTTATCACGGCTGGTCGGTGGCCACTGACGCCATTTCCACATCCATTGCCGACAACCCGCAGGCGCTGAGCACGCGACCGGATTGGGTGCATCCGGTGACGGCGCCGAATACCTATCGCGGCGAATTTCGCGGGCCACACAGCGCGCCGGACTATGCCCGCAGCGTCGAGGCGCATCTGGCGAAGCTGGCTGAACAGCGACGCCAGGTAGCGGGTTTCATTTGTGAGCCGGTGTATGGCAATGCGGGTGGGATTTCGTTGCCGCCAGGCTATCTGAAAAAGGTCTATCAGCAGGTGCGCGCCCAGGGTGGCGTGTGTATCGCCGACGAGGTGCAAGTGGGCTACGGGCGGTTGGGTGAGTATTTCTGGGGCTTCGAGGAGCAGGGCGTGGTGCCGGATATCATCACCATGGCCAAAGGCATGGGCAACGGTCATCCACTGGGCGCTGTGATCACCCGCCGGGAGATTGCCGAGGCGCTGGAAGCCGAGGGTTATTTTTTCTCATCGTCGGGGGGCAGCCCAGTGAGTTGCCGGATCGGCATGGCGGTGCTTGATGTCATGGAGCAGGAACGGCTGTGGGAAAACGCCAAGGTCGTGGGCGGATATTTTAAGGAGCGACTGTTGGCGTTGATCGACAAACATCCTCTGGTGGGCGCGGTGCATGGCAGCGGGTTTTACCTGGGCGTCGAACTGGTTCGGGATCGCGAAACGCTGCAGCCGGCGACCGAAGAAACCACCTATTTGTGTGATCGATTACGGGAGCTGGGTATCTTCATGCAGCCCACGGGGGACTACCTGAACATCCTCAAAATCAAACCGCCGATGGTGACGACACGACAGAGTGTGGATTTCTTTGTCGATAACGTGTCGAAGGTGTTGGGCGAGTTGGAGTAGGTTCATGAGACCTGAGACCTGAGACCTGAGACCTGAGACCTGAGACCTGAGACCTGAGACCTCTGAGTCATGTGAGTCATGTGAGACCTCTGAGACCTCTGAGACCTCTGAGTCATGTGAGACCTGTGGGAGCGGACTTGTCCGCGAAGACGGCTGTACATCCAGCGGATCTTCATCAGCCGGACTTATGTATTCGAGGACAGGTCCGCTCCACCAAGCAGGCCGTATTTCAGATTAATATCGGCTCCATCCCCAGTTATTTTCGGTCGCGATGAGTTTCGCTGTTTTATCACCGATGTTTATCGGCTATAAAGCCCGCTGATTCAGCGGCACGATCCTGCCCAAGACCATTTCCGGAGTCCTGAAACCCATGACGACACTCAACAGCACGCCGCGCGCCGATGGCTTTCACATGCCTGCCGAGTGGGCGCCGCAGACGCAAACCTGGATGGTCTGGCCTGAGCGTCCGGACAACTGGCGTCTGGGCGGCAAGCCGGTGCAGACCGCCCACGTTGCGGTGGCCAAGGCCATCGCGCGTTTCGAGCCGGTGACCGTTGCTGTGTCGGCGGCGCAGTACGACAACGCTCGGGCCCGTCTGGATGTGCCCAACATTCGCGTCGTCGAAATCAGCAACAACGACGCCTGGGTGCGCGACACCGGCCCGACCTTCGTCATCAATGACAGCGGCGAAGTGCGCGGCGTGAATTGGGGGTTCAACGCCTGGGGCGGTTTTGATGGCGGCCTGTACGCGCCCTGGAATCTTGATGAGCAGCTCGGCGGCAAAGTGCTGGAAATCGAGCGCTGCCCGCGCTACGTGACCGAAGGCTTCGTGCTGGAAGGCGGTTCGATTCACGTAGACGGCGAAGGCACGCTGATTACCACCGAAGAATGCCTGCTCAACCGCAATCGCAATCCACATCTGTCCCGCGAGGAGATCGAAGAAGTGTTGCGCGATCACCTGTCGGTGGAAAAAATCATCTGGTTGCCGGACGGCCTGTTCAACGACGAAACCGACGGTCATGTGGATAACTTCTGTTGCTACGTGCGCCCCGGCGAAGTGCTGCTGGCATGGACGGATGATCCTCAGGATCCTAACTTCCCTCGTTGCCAGGCGGCGATGGGTGTTCTGGAAAACACTCGGGACGCCAAAGGACGGCCAATCATCGTGCACAAGATGCCGATCCCGGGCCCCTTGTTCGCCACCGAGGAAGAATGCGCAGGCGTCGATCAAGTGCACGGTAGCCAGGAACGCAACCCATCGGTGCGTCTGGCCGGTTCCTATGTGAACTTCCTGATCGTCAACGGCGGCATCATCGCCCCCAGTTTCGACGATCCGCTGGACCAGGTCGCCCACGACATCCTTCAGCAATTGTTCCCGGAGCACGAGGTAGTGATGGTCCCAGGCCGCGAGTTGCTGCTCGGCGGCGGCAATGTTCACTGCCTGACCCAGCAACAACCGGCGCCTCATCGCGGCTGAGTTGGTTCACTTCTTGCTGTCATCAAGCCCATCAGACGATGGGCTTTTTTTTGCGTAATGATTCACGCGGTCTGCGAAGGATTCGATCACAGGAGAGTTAACGTCCGCCTGTTTCGTTCGTCTGTCACAAAAGCTCCGTAGATTTCGCAGTCCAAAGACGTACAGAGGTTGTCACGTATGAACGCAGGTTATGAGCCGCGAATGGCGCAAGGTTTATCTGCGAGCAATGAAGCACGGCAGATGATGGCGAACTGGTTACGGATAACCCGAGCCCCCAAAATTGAAGCGCCTGACTACCGCACGATGCTGCTTGAGCGCTACCCCAAGGGGTTGATCAACGACGCCGAACTCGAAGCGTTACTCGGCATTCTCTACAACTGATCCTCGACGCCTGCCAGGCTGTCCCAAGTGCGAACCTTCACTTCGTCAGGCGTCGAATTGACACTCGGCGCCGGTGGCGGATAGGATTCGCGCCTTCACTGCCCCGTGGCTAAACGCCATATACGTGCATCAGTAGTCCACTGCGATGATTTCGTGCGGGCTTTCGAGGCTGTCTACGCTCGAGAGACGCCTTTACCTGTCTGGGTATTGCCGCGGCGCATGATCAATCTGCCGACAAGGACAACAAGATGAACACACGTATTGGCATGCTCACCTTGAGCATCATCGCCGCAGCTACCGCCACTCAGGCATTCGCCGATGGCCAGGCGGACGCAAAAGGTTTCGTGGAAGACAGCAGCCTCAAGCTGCGCCTGCGTAACGCCTACATCAGCCGCGATTACAAAGACGGCCGCGACGACAAGGCCGAGTGGGGCCAGGCGTTCATGGCCAACTACGCTTCGGGCTTCACCCAGGGCACCGTGGGTTTCGGCGTCGACGCATTCGGCTTGTACGCCAAGCGTCTGGACGGCGGAAAGGGCAAAAGCGGCGCGGGCGGCATCGACTTCTTTCGCAAAGGCGAAAACGGCACGGGCGACGCAGCCGATGACCTGTCGCGTTTCGGCGGTGCGGTCAAAGCGCGTATTTCCAACACCGAGCTCAAATACGGCGACATGATGCCGGAGCTGCCGGTGCTCAGTTACGACAACTCGCGCCTGCTGCCTGAGTCCTACACCGGCACCATGATCACCTCCAAAGAGATCAAGGGCCTGGAACTGGTCGCCGGCCGCTTCACTGCGCAAACTCGCAAGAGCGCCCAGGGCCGCGACAGCGGTGATGTCAAAAGCATCAATGTCTACGGCGGCAGTTACAAATTCAACGAAGCGTTCAGCGCTGCGTTCTATGGCTCCGACGTTGAAGATGTGCTGAAAAAGCAGTACCTGAACCTGAACTACGTATTCGCGATGCCGAAAAACCAGTCGCTGACCTTTGACTTCAACGGCTACAAGACCAAGCTGGACAAGGATTTCGCGGTCGACGACGCCCGTGACAACAAGATCTGGAGCCTGGCCGCGACCTGGGCTGTGGGCATCCACTCCTTCACCATCGCGCATCAACGCAGCACTGGGGAAACCGGCTACAACTACGGCGGCTACCGCAACGACGGCGGCTTTGGCGATGGCGGCAACAGCATCTACCTGGCCAACTCGTACTGGTCCGACTTCAACGGCAAGGACGAGCGCTCCTGGCAGCTGGGCTACGGCGTGAACCTGTCGACCGTCGTCACTCCCGGCCTGAGCTACCGCATCGCCTACGTACGCGGCGACAACATCGACGACGGCACCAACCGTGGCAATGGCGACGAGCACGAACTGTTCAGCCAATTGACCTACGTCGTGCAAAGCGGGCCGGCGAAAGACCTGTCCATCCGCCTGCGTAACTCGATCCTGAAAGTGTCGAACAACGCCAGCAACTACAACGCCGAAGGCAACGAAACCCGCATCTTCGTCGACTACCCGATCAACGTGTTCTGAGTTGAGCGGCCAATAAAAAACGCCCCGGTCTCTGGATCGGGGCGTTTTTTTTCGAGACCTGCCCCATAGCAATGTGGGAGCAACGTCTCCCCCCTGATCACCGGCGCCTGAATTGAGTCTGCGTCGACAAGTCCGCTCTCACGGGGTTTGTGATCGACCGGTATTCCGCAAGCACCACAAATCCCCTGTAGGAGCCGACGAGCCTGTGCGAGGCGCGATGCGGTTTGTCAGGCAAATTGCATCGCAGCCTCGCGCTGCTCGTCAGCTCCTACGGGTTTTGCGTCAGCCCTGGATAACGGTAGCGGCTCAAATCCAGTGTGGGAGCGGACCTGTCCGCGAATACGGTATTTCAGCACGACAAGTTGGCGGCTGTACTGACCTCTTCGCGCACGGGTCCGCTCCCACGTGACGGTTTGCTACCATCGCAATATTCGACTTCGGACCGTTCAATCATGGCCCTCGCCGCCCCACCCGATCTCACCAACACCGCCGTCGCCGTGCAGCCGCTGTCGCGGACTTACCCGCGCGGCCATTACATTGAGTCCCATGAGCATGATTGGGGGCAGGTGCTGTACGCGATGTCTGGAGTAATGTGGGTCGAGACGCCCCATGAGGCGCTGGTCGTGCCGCCGCAGCGGGCGGTGTGGTTGCCGCCGGGAGTGCCGCACGGGATTCGGGTGGTGTCGGATCTGCAGATGCGCAATATCTATCTGCGTCCCGAGATTGCTCAAACCCTGGAAACCACCGTGCAGGTATTTGAAGTCGCCGGTCTGCTGCGCGAACTCATCCTCAATCTGGTGGCCGAGGTCGACAAGAACTCTGCCTATTACAACGCGTTGGTCGGTCTGGCCCTGCTGGAGCTTCAGCGCGCCAAACGTTCTCTGTTGAAAGTGCCGATGCCGGACAATTCCGACCGGCGCCTGATGAATCTATGCCAGGCCGTGATGATCGAGCCCTCCCTCGATGTGTCGTTCGAGCAGCACGCCGATCATGCTGGCGCCAGCGTCCGCACCCTTGCTCGACTGTTTCAGGCAGTGCTCGGCATGGGCTTCGCTGAATGGCGCAGGCAAGTGCAGCTGGCCACGGCGGTGGCGGAAATCATTCAGGGCGTACCGGTCAGCAGAATCGCCCGTTCGATGGGCTATTCGCCCAGCAGTTTCAGCGACATGTTCCGCCGCGAACTCGGCATGCCTCCTTCGCAATATCCTCTTGGCGTGCAGGCATAAGCTCACGCTTGCCCCGCTGCCTGTCCGAAATTCAGAAGCACTTGGCCGGTAGCCATGCCGGTGCCTCCCTACACTCTGGTCATCGCTAAACGCAAACGTGTTGCCGCTGCGTAGCACGACGCACAGCCCCGGAGTTGACCATGAGCTACGTTATTTCACTCGCGATCGGCATTGCCGTAGGCCTGCTTTATGGCGCGCTGGATTTCCGTTCCCCCGCGCCGCCGTTGATCGCGCTGGTGGGTTTACTGGGCATGCAGGCCGGCGAGCAGCTATGGCCGATGGGCCGTCAGCTTCTGGCGAACTGGATAGCCTGAATCACGATTTCCGATCCCTGAACTCTTCTGGAAACCACACCATGCACGCACTGCAATTTTCACGAACCGGCGACCTGGCTGCGCTGGACTACGTCGAGCTGTCGACCCCGACGCCCGCTCCCGGAGAAGTCCTGGTGCAGATCAAAGCAGCGGGCCTGAACCCCAGTGACGTGAAAAACGTTCTGGGCCGCTTTCCCTACACCACAATGCCGCGCATCCCCGGCCGTGATTTTGCTGGCGTCGTCGTCGATGGCCCACAAACATTGATCGGCCAGGAAGTTTGGGGCACCGGTAAAGAGTTGGGGTTTGTGCGCGATGGATCGCACGCGGCGTACCTCACGCTGCCCGTGAACGGCATCGCCCTCAAGCCCAAATCCTTGAGCTTTGCTCAGGCCGCCAGCCTTGGGGTCCCCTACACCACGGCGTGGGACGCGTTGCAGCGTAGTCTGGTCGATGGCAACACTCGTTTGCTGGTGATCGGTGCCAATGGCGCAGTGGGCAGCGCGGCGTTGGCACTGGCCAAGGTGCTGGGCGCGCGAGTACTTGCAGCGGTGCGTCGCCCCGAGCAACTCAACGCACTGACGGCTGAAGGTTATGACGCGATCCTCCTGGATAAAGGCGAGGACCTGGCCGTGCAAGTCAAGGCCTTCTACCCGGAAGGGGCCGACGTGATCTTCGACACCACTGGATTCTGGTTGCCGGCGGCCGTGACCGCGTTGGCGCCCTTTGGTCGCATCTCCATCATCGCCGCGCCGGTGGATGGCCACGTGCAACTCCCCGCGCTCGGGTTGTACCGCAAAGGTGGCTCGGTGGTTGGCATCAACTCGCTGTTGTACGGCGTCGAAGCCTGCGCCCGGATGCTGGCGCGTTTCGGGACGTGGTTCGATGATGCAGCATTGCCTTTGCCAACCGGTTTACAGGAATCCCCTCTGAGCGAAGGGCTGCAGCGGTATGAGCAAGTGAATGCGGGGGGTGCAGATAAGGTGATTCTGATTCCCTGAATGACCACTGCCGGGAGCGCGGTTGACCAAGGGCGGCCTCAGCGCAGGGGCAGCCCGTTGAGGTAGTCGTCGATCAACTGATTGATCGTGCCATCGCGCCGTAACCTCTCGACGGCGCTGCTGAGTGAGTCAACCATCGCCGCGTTGCACGACTTCGAGCAGGCCAGGTACAAGTCCGCCGTCATCACCGGGGGGCTCATTTTCAGCGGGCGACCTGAAAGCTGTCTCCAGATGTACTGGCTTTCCGGCACGCCGTTGAACCAGGCGTCGACCCTTCCGCGCAGCAGCATTTGCGCCGGGTTTTCACCGATCTTCAGCGGATAGATCTGATCGTCGCGGAAACCTTCGTCCCGCAACTTCTGCTCCTGCGCGCTGCCCATTCCTACGGCGATCAGACCGTAGGTCTTTTTGGCTTCGGCGAACGATTCGACTCGCTCATTGAGCGTGAAGAAGGCGCGGTCCATAGTCATGATCGGCGCAATCCAGGTGTAGTTCTGTTCCCGTTCAGGAGTGCGGGACAGCGGCACGATCAGCCGGTCCGGGCCGGTTTGCACGTCTTTTTGAGCACGCGCCCAGGGCAGCGAGATCAGACGCAGTTCATACCCCGCGATGGCGGCCGCTTTGAGCGCCACTTCGCCGAGGATGCCGTGATTGTCCCCCTGACCAATCATGCTCAGCGGCGGCGCCTCGGCGGCGTACAAATCAACCGCGCGCAGTTGCGCGCTCGTGGCACTTAGCGCGCACAACATCAGCATGACGCTCGTGAAAATAGAAAGTGACAGCGGTCCGGTACGACGAAAAACCCCGGTAATGCGACTCATGGCAGTGAGACTCAAAAAGAATGCTGTCAGCAGTTTAGCTGGGGTATTTGGAGGGGGCGACTTTCTGTAGGAGCCAACTCGTTGGCGAGGCGTTTTATCCGGTGTATCTGGGATAACGCTTCGCGAACAAGTTCGCTCTCATCAAACATCAGATATGTCGTAGATGTTGATGGCGCCAGATAACCTGTTGGAGCGAGGCATGCCGGCGAAGTTGACGCCTCGGTTTATCTGACGCCCCGCGTCGTTAACTTCGCGGGCAAGCCTCGCTCCGACAGGAAGAGTGTTTGCCACGAGACAGCGTGAAGTCTCGACGACGAGAAATCTCCTACAGTGCAAATTTTTTAGCCGGCCAGACTGTATTCGCCGCCCTGTTTCATTGCCGCCTGATACGCCGGACGCTGCTGAAAACGTTGCGTCCAGGCCTTCAGGTGAGGGTAGTCAGCGAGCAAGCCTTGCTGATTGGCCACCTCACCGATAAAGCTCATCTGGATGTCTGCGCCGCTCAGTTCATCACCCATCAAGTAATCGAACTGGCTCAGCGCCGTGTCCAGATAACCCAGGTAATTCTTCAGCTCGCTGTCGATACGCGGACGCAGTGGCGCACCTGCATCGCCCAAACGACCAACGTACAGATTGAGCATCAGCGGCAACATCGCCGAGCCCTCGGCGAAATGCAGCCACTGCACGTACTCGTCGTAGGTCGCCGTGGATGGATCTGGTTGCAGGGCGCCATCGCCGTGACGCCTGATCAGATAATCAACGATAGCCCCTGATTCGATCAGCGTGTGCGGGCCGTCCTGAATGACTGGCGACTTACCCAGCGGATTGATCGCTTTCAACTCCGGCGGCGCCAGATTGGTCTTCGGGTCGCGGGAATAGCGCTTCACTTCATACGGCACGCCCAGCTCTTCAAGCAGCCAGAGGATACGTTGCGAACGCGAGTTGTTGAGGTGGTGAACGGTAATCATGGGCAGGTCCATTGGCAGAAGAGGGAAGACCTGCTGCACCGATCGCATTGCCGTGCAGGGTCTTAAGAGCAGACCCCGCTGGTGTGGCAGAGTGCCTGAATTCTGCCCAGGCGGTTTTCAGGCCTTGGGTGGCAGGCTCTCCAGCCGTGCCTGCACCGCGTCATCAAAAATGATGTAAAGCGTCTCGATATCGCCCTTGCGCACGCGCTTGTCGGACTCCAGATCGTGGATGAAGCTGATCTGGACTTCGCCTTCACTCTCAACCTCCTCGCGGGTATTGGCCGCTTCAAGCGAGCGCAACAGTCGGTCGATGGGTGTGCGAATCTGTTTGTGAAGTTTGATCTGATCGAGCTTGTACTGCGGGCTGTTTTCGTCTGTATCGGTATTCATGTGGTCGTGAACTCGCTGCTGCCGGGTTTATGTGAGCCGAACTTGGATTCGTAGCCTGCACCCAGTTTGGCGGCTTGCGCTTGGGCCAGCTCTTGGGAGGCAAATATATCGACGAAGCGCCAGGGCGTGCGGCGAATGACCGCCCATCCGAGGACGTGGGTAGGGTTGTTCGGATCCTTCGGTAGTGCTCGAACCAGGCTGACGAGGGTCATGAGGATTCCGATGCGCGAGGGGTGGGGTGGGAAGATAGCATTTTGAGGGGGTGGAGATTTGGGCAGTGGTTGCTGATTCTTGGTAATGCCGGGCATCTCGCTGACTATCAGAGAAGTCCTACGGGGTTGGGTATTTTTAGCCGCGCAGCGTTTCAGGATTTTTGCGTCATGTAGGAGAGGGCGTAGGGATAGTTGAGAATTTTCCCGTCCAGCGAATAGGCGTTGGAGGAAGTTAGCCTCGGTAGGGTTCATCCAAGCTTAAAGACCTTAACCGGGAGAGCTTGGAATGTCGGAGTTTTATAAGTATTTCAAAGAGAATATGGAAAACTTGGGGTTATGAAGGACTCATTGTTACTCATGCTCGTCGCAACGCTGGTTGCTACGGCGTCGTGGGCTTTCTGGCACTACTTGGGGAAAGATGCATTAGATGGGTATACCGCAACGATGGCTGTGCTTCTTGTCCTGGATAATGTGCGGCTGCGTCGAGCTTTGAAAAAATAGATCGAAGCTGGGATTGCCCTACCTCAATACAGCTTGGCGGCGGCCAATCTCAAGCGTTCAACCGATGATTCAATCGCCTCGATGCTCAAGCTAATGTCCGCTTGGCACCGGGTTGATTGTCGGTATGCAGAGAAAATCAGGTGCCCGGACATCATCGCTGACAACTGCTCGAAATGTGCGGCAGTTTCTTCGAGGTCACGTTTCATGTTCGACAGCGGTACAAGCATCGATCAAGCTCTCCAGAGCATAGCGTGCGCAAAGTGACGGTTAACGTGCCGTATTCAAACTTCATCCATCCGGCGGGGCCAATTAACTGGCTCAATAGCTGCTCCATGCTAAAGCTATCGGAAATGCGCGCGGTTTCTTGAGGCTAAGCGAGCAGGAATGCCGCGATTTTTATGCGGGACGCATTCGCGATGAAGTTGGGCCGAGCTGGGACGAATCTTCGTCGGTGAACGACGCCGATCCGCCCGGTCCGCTGGCGCTTTATTTACCTGTCTGCACGATACCCACCTGGGCAATCGAAACCTCAATCAACGCCCGCGCCGCATCAAGCTGATGCACCACCGAGCGAGCCAATGGCCGGAATTCCAGCGAACTGTTATCAGCGACTTCGTACGCAGTGGCGGCCGCGCAGGCCAAGTATTCGGAGGCGGTGAGCAATGCGTCTTCAACTCTGACGCCGGGCTTGACCGAGAACAGGCTCAGGTTCCCGAGATTAGAGTGGGTGCAGGTTGTGGGCGAGGTGGGTGTTTCGGGTGGATGGGGGGTGGATCTGATCATGGTGTCTCTCCTGACCTGGATGAGACCGACACCGTTCGCGACTAAACAAATAGGTGGCGGCTGTACGCGGGTTAGTCGACCGGGAAGTCAGGCACCCGGCGCACCCGAAGGTGCCCCTCGTACAGCCACCATAAAAGGACAGAACCGATGTCGATTACAGCGGTTCGGGCTATGGGGCGTTACGCGCCTGACGTGTTCGGGCGACTAAACCCGGTCGTTGTTTGCAACGACACGCGGGAAGGTAGTCGCCCGATCAGGCGCGTTCAAGCGGTCGGGAGGATATCGCTTAATTTCAGAAGCGTCCTACGGGATTTGGGACTTTTTGTGTGGGTGGGTTTGCCGGTTACGCGAGGGTGTTGCGCAGGATGATTCGCGAACAAGCTCCCTCCTAGAGGATGGGCAGCGTGCCTGGCAAAGGTAAATTCGACGCAAACAAAAAAGGCCCACCTTTCGGTGAGCCTCTTTCGCTAAATCTTGGTGCGGCACCAGGAGTCGAACCAGAACATTTGTTATTGAAATTAAAGGTAAATTTTTGGTTAAGAAACTATCTCTACCTCCATTTGTATCCTCAGATACTCCCGAAGCTGACGGTTTTGGCCTGGTTGTCACGCTTTTATTCCGACTTTTCGCTAACAGAGTTTCGGCATTCTCCGCTAGATGAGCCTCGTTCGATAAGAAATGGTGCTATAAAGCCACTAGTACAGCTGCACTGCCGGATAGCGATGCGTCGAGGTATCACCATAGGAAGTGGGAAATGGAAGAAATAAATGTACTGAAAGAAATTCGCGAGCTTAAAAGCCAGCTGTCATACGCTAAAAACCTCGGATTTTTTATGGGGGCAGGTACTTCCTGTGCATTAGGACTGCCAAATATCTCGCAATTAACTGTTCAGGTCGAAAAATCTTTAAGCGTCGAACTGTTAGAGTTTTTTAATATTATAAAAGCTGATTTGTCTAAACCTGCGGAGACAATCAGTATTGAAGATATTCTTAATCAAATAAGACGTATACGTGAAATTACTGAAGAGCGAGCCGATAGAGATTTTCTTGGAGTTACAGGCGTAAATGCTCGCGATTTAGACGTGGAAATATGTAAGAGCATTTATAATCTAATTACAGAAAAAGAGGTGGGCGCGGACCTCACAATTACAAAGAAATTTTTTGCATGGATGAACATGCAAAGTCGAGACTTTTCAAAAGAGGTTTTTACTACAAATTACGACTTGGTTATAGAGAAATCGCTTGAAGCTATTAGAGCACCATATTTCGATGGTTTTGTTGGTTCTTATGAGCCATTTTTTTGGCAGGAAAGTGTTGAAAAACTCGTTCGAAGAAGCGATCTAACTCAAAATTGGATCCGTCTATGGAAAATTCATGGTTCTCTTAGTTGGTTTTGGAAAAAAACTGCAAATCTGAAGTCACACAAAATTGTGCGTCTCGGAAAAGTTGAAAAAATAGAAGAAGAAAAAAATGAGATAGTTATTTATCCTTCAAAAGAAAAATATGATTCATCTCGTAGACAGCCCTTTCTGGTTTATTTTGATCGGCTTAAAAATTATCTGTTGAGTGGTGAGCTTCTTTTTGTTTTTAGCGGGTACTCATTTTTAGATCAGCATATTAATGAGATTATTTTCAATTGTTTGCGCCAAAATAATCGGCTCAGTGTGGTGGTGTTTTTTTATGCTGATAGCGAAGTTGAAAAGCTACACGCTCTTTCAGCGGGGTATTTAAATCTATCGGTGTTTGGTCCGACCACCGCAATCATTAATGGAACGTTAGGGGTATGGCATTTCGATAAGGCAGAGCTCAAAAACAAAGAGAGTAGCGATAGTTTTTGGCACGAAGGTAATAAGAAGTTATTGCTAGGTGATTTCAATCACTTGGTGGAGTTTCTGGTAGGCAACTCAGGACGCCGTAGCGAAATTGAGGTGTCTATAGATGAAAACTGATTCGACATTTTTGGGTAAGGTCATTCGTGTTGACTCAAGCACTGTAGAAGTAGAGGTGTCATCCGAAATTCCCTCGGCTGCTCCAATAATAAACGGACGTTTGTATAAAATCGGGCAGATTGGTACGTTCATAAAAATGCCGATGGGGAATATCACTATTTACGCTATCGTTGCAGCAGTAAGTGATAGACCATTTGCAGACGATGGTGACGGCGAAAATCGTAATAGCTCGAAATTTCTTTCTGTTCAACTTATCGGCGAAAAAATTGGCGACGGAGAATTTGAGAAAGGGGTTGGTACCTACCCGACAATAGGGGATGAAGTACACCTAGTGATTGAGCAAGATTTGTTTGAGATTTACGGAGAAAAAGATGCTGGCTCCATTGAAATCGGAAAACACTCCTCGTCCGACAACTTAGGTGTCTACGTAGATGCGCATAATTTGGTTCTACGGCATTGCGGCATTTTGGGGTCCACAGGAAGCGGGAAATCAAACGCAACTGTAAGTATTCTAAAATCTATTTTGGATGGCTATGTTGGCTCAAGGGTCATGTTGGTAGATCCGCATGGAGAGTACGCTTCAGCTTTTCCTAACTCCAAAGTACTTAGAATTAATGAAGTCGTTGAGCCATTGGTTATCCCGTTTTGGCTCATGACATTTGAAGAACTCGCTTATTTTTTGGTGGGGGCGGATTATCGTGATGAGCAAAAAATCGAATATCGTTTGCTTCGCGATCTCGTAACTGAGTTAAAACGGGAGAATGTTAATTTAAAAGCAGGTGTAGTCAATCGTGATCTTATAACTGCGGACTCCCCCATTCCCTTCAGTGCCCGACGCCTATGGTACGAAATGAATTGGAGTATAAATGCTTCTTTTTCGACGAGTGTAAAAGATGAACAGTTGAAAAATACTGCTCAACAACTTGCACCTGGTGATGCGGAACAATTGATTCCGGCATCATTCGAAGCGTATGCAATGAATAATGCGGCGCCTTATAAGTCGAAACATATGGAGTACTATTCATATGAGAAGAAACTACTTTCTCGCCTGAAAGACTCCCGATACGATTTTTTGTTTGATCCCGGGGATTATAAGACTGCTGACTCACCGAAAGACTTGCATGACTTACTAGCAGATTGGATAGGCTGCCCGCAGCGCTTAACAATTTTGGATCTCAGCGGTGTACCGTTTGAAGTTTTAGATATAACGATTGGGTTGATCACAAGATTTGTTTACGACAGCATGTTTTGGGGGCGTCGAGAGCCATATACGGGTAAGCAAAGACCCCTTCTATTAGCGTTTGAAGAGGCCCATACGTATTTAGGAAAAAATGACAAAAGTAGTTATTCTAAAGCGGCCGTTGAAAAAGTTTTCAAAGAAGGGAGGAAGTTTGGTGTAGGGGCACTTGTGATTTCACAGCGGCCATCTGAGTTATCTGAAACAATTCTTTCTCAGATCGGAACTTTGATAGCTCTTAGGCTCACCAACTCAAGTGATCAGTCCATAGTGAAATCGGCGGCCCCTGATAATCTTAATAGTTTAATGGATCTCCTGGCATCATTGCGCGTTGGCGAGGCTGTGATATCTGGAGAAGCTATAAAAATCCCATCCAGAGTTCGACTAAAACTAAATTACCCGCGTCCCACTAGTGAAGACCCAAAACTGATTGAATGCTGGACTCAAGAATTTCCTCCTGATGGAGAAAACTACAAGGCGGTAGTGACAAAAATACGTGAGCAAAAACTTTAAACAATGGAGATTCACATGGAACGTAGAAGCGTATCATCCAGCATGATTAGAAGTATTGGCTACGAGGATTCGATCTCTACTTTAGAGATTGAATTCAATAGCGGTGTGATTTGGAACTATTATGACTTTCCGCTTTCAAGTTGGTACGAGTTTGATGCAGCAGAGTCACATGGAAAATTTTTTCACAGCTCTATAAAAGGCCATTATCGAGAAGCTCAAGTTGGATGATTTGGCATTTCTATAAACATCTGCTAGGCATAAATTTTACCGAGAGCTGCCAGCTGTAATTGGCAGCTTTTCGCTGTTATTTACGGACATCTCATCACGATTAGTTATAGATGCTAAGTTCACGCTGGACTGCCAGGGTTTGTCTATTCGAAAAGCGAGCAAACGTACAGTTAATAGTTAGTAATAACGCATTGACGCAGCGTGTCGGTTCACATGTTGTTTGAGAAACCAGACGAGGTGCTTTTGCTGCCATCAGCAGTAATGCCAAACCATTGAAATCTACAACTACAAACATGGGAATTCCACTCAACACCCCCCTTAAAAATTATCGAGAATCGATAAAAAGAGGTGATCTATTGGATAACAGGGACGCTCATTAGCTGGTCCTACGTCAAGATTCAAAGTCCTTTTTGAGACCTTAAGCATTGGTCAGTAAAAGCACCTCAGACCTTTCTGGCTTCTCGGCTCCCAGTGGAATTCAAATGATGGCTGATCGATGTCGCGCCGGTGTACATTCGACGTCAGTACATCACTAATCACAAAGGGACTTGTATGAAAAACGATGCCTTTGGAGCACGCGACTTGTCGCTGACATCATTCACCCAGCCGGGAGGTGCGTGCTTTGGATCGCATTGATTCGGAAATGAATGATGCGTTTGATTTCCAGGTGTTTCATGCGCTTATGGGAGAGCAACAACGCTGGGCCCAGCTGCGTATAAACCTTCAAGAAGCTTCCAAGGAAGCTGCGGTGCTTTGCCGCGATCTGGCTCGGTTCGACCCCGCGTCTGCTGTGCCGATGATATCGGGGTTGTTGACTATCCCGGAATACCAATCCAACTGCATCCGCCTTGAACTTTTGGTTGCTTTGGCGCTGATTCATTGCAATGGACGCAAGACACCGAGCATTACCGATTTGCAGCGATGGTTTGCCGAGTTGGGGAAAACGCGCTGTGTCTTGGGTGAAGACCCTGCGGAAGACGTATTTGTCTCTCTGGTGCAGACAGATCTCGGCGATTACCGGCTGCTGGAGGGTGTATGGGAGTCGGCCGGATTCTATACGCAACGCGTGATCAACGTGGTGGCCACGATGCCAGATCGGGGATCTTTCAGTCGGTTGAAGCGGGCAGTGCGATCGCTTCTGGTCATATCTGATCTCGTATGCTCAGCAGGCAGACTGAGTCGCTACCAGTTGGGATCGGACGTTCGGCACGCGTCTCTATCGCCCAAGGGTATTGGGTCACGCACCTTCTTGATGTCGCGGGTCACGATTCCGTTTACTCAACTGACGGAGCATGGCGTAGCACTTGATGACCTTGAGCCATTTTTTCTGTCACCGAAGATGCGTTCCAGTTTGCTGTCGCAAGAAGTGGGGTTAAGTGTACTCGATCGAATGCCGTTGCTAGTTCAACGCGACATGTTGGTTGTCGCTCTACCTACGGCACTATCGACCGCACTACGCAGTTTTGTGATCGAATTCCTCCAAGATTCTGGACATGTCGATGTCTTCGATAAAGTAATTGCCGATGAGTTCGCGTTGCTGTTAGGCAACACACCGTTGTTTGGTGGCCCCTTACACGCACCGGTCTCATGGCGTTCCATAGGTACCCATCGATGGGCAACGTTCGTTCACGAAGTTGATCTCGGACACATCCTGGCGTTCCATCTGTTCTTTCCTTCTGTACGAGGGCATGACGCAGGTGGCTTAAAGCACGATGGTGCACTGGATGTGGAACTCGTTGAGGTCCTACATCAATCGATGCGAGGCGCCGAACAGCATTTCGGAGCCAAGGAAAACTTCCGCAGAGGTCTGCACGTGGTCGTTGGATGCGGCTGGGGCAAAGGCTACTCGGCGGCTATTGTTCCACTGGAAAATGGGAAGTGGGCCTTTGAATCTATATCCGCGGCTGACTTGGTGCGCTTGAGCGCCATGAGCGATATGACACCGGCTCATTTCTGGCGCTTAGAGGAGGGGCTCAGCGCCATCAAGCGTGCAGGCGTCGAATTGGTTAATCTCAATGGTGTACTCAACCTTCTTGGATGGATGCGGCGGAACCACGGTCATTTGGTGCCGCACGATGAGCTTCCGCCAGGCCGCATTTCCCCCGAGCGTCCGGTGCTCCTCAACCCACCACTAAACCTCTTGCGCGATGTCCGAGCAGAGGCGGACCTCGCCTACGACCATCATAGTGTGCGTGATACCCTCGGAACGTGGCACGACGTGTGCCATATCAATCCAAACCCGCTATTTCAGAGTACGGCCGAGCGGCGACTTTACAGCTGCTTGGACTGCGCGGGGAAAGGCCTACTGATCGCGCTCTATGAAGGCCGCCTGCATTTGTGGGTAGAGTTAGATACGCCCGAAATGGGAGTTCGGGATATTCCGTATCGGCTGTGGGATATGGTATGCGCCTGGCTGCCCCGTATCGGGGCCGCACTCGATGTGCGGTTGTCAGAACAATTAGCGCAAGTATTAAAAGTCAAAGTTGTCTTTGAAGATGATCAAACATCTTTGGAAACACAGGTTGTAGATGACCTTCTGACACTGTGTTCTACAAGGTCGACCGAAGAGCCGCAGGCGCGCATGGTGGTGTTCGCTAAAGGGTTCATGAGTGGATTCAGGATTCCCACCAACGTCGCCGAACGAGCGGTTGTGCGTACATTGACGCGGGCCTATTTGGAGTTAGTAGGTGAGCCGCAGGCCGACTCCGTCGCTCGTGAGCTAGAGTCCGCCATTGTTGAAAACGATGAGGCCCGGAGTTTTCATGTGCACCATGCGCATAGATTTTTGGACTACGTTCAGGATCAGCTACCTGAGGAGTTGATCGAAATCGACGACCTCGACATCGCAACAGTGCGGCTCGGCCTAGGCTGGCGGGTCGAACGAAATGATGACTCAGATACCGTTAAGGGTAAGCACGCTTGCAACGCCTACCTCAATGGACTTGTTATGGTGCTCGTTGGCGACATCGTGGCAGGCCTAGGCCGCTTTAATCGAGGCGAGACTCTTCATAGGCTCCTGCTCAACTGCGAGAAAGCAGGATCAAAGGAGCGTCATTGCAAGCGTACGTCGGCGGCGGTAATAGGACTGCACGGTACGGCTCCTGATGCGATCCAGACTGTTGTAAGAGAGATGTCTAGATTCGCCGGAACGAATATCTCAAGTCGTGTTCTTGCAGAAATTGCGTTGTGCGCCTGCCCACTCGAAGGTGGCATCCTACCGGCTGATCTGGAGCTGAGTACCTTATTGGCTCGCGTATCATTGTTGATGCGGTTAGGGGGGTTGTCGGATGCAATCCACTACAACGCGCTGACGCCACAGTTGGTGATCTCGCCGCTTGGCGACATCTTATTCAAGGATGATTTTGGCAACAATGTCGTCGAGCCGATGCTTGCCCAAGCGATCGGGGACAACTATGTCGAAAGTGCTCCTCAACAGCGTAAGCATTACTTGCCACCGGAGATTATCCTGTCTACTCGTGGGCGATTAAGTGAGGAGTTCTGGAGCGCATGGACAGTGGAGATGGGCTTCGACTGCGATGAGGCGCGTACTATCATCGGCGCACTTGAAGATATGGCAATACGGGAAAATGTCCCGGTCCTGAAAATCCGTCGAAGTGCATATTACGCCCTCGCCGAGGAGCATGTTGGCGAGGGACAGGTACGTAGGTTTCTAGAGCAGTTCAGTCTGGTGTCCCGGCCTCGTTGGGACAAGCCGCCCAAAAAATTTGCTGGTAAGGACATCTATCCATGGCGCTTCGGACGGCGCCTATCTCTGGTCTCACGTCCGATTCTTCAAGTGGATACTAGCGACGATCCACTTTTGCTAATTGCTCCCGACCTGCTCAGGAGGGGCTTCGCTTACGTCGTTGATGGTGCCTTTCGTGGTGAGCTTGACCAGTCATTTTTCCAGAGCAATGAGATGAGGAACATCTGGTGGGGCAAGGCTAGTGAGGGGCACACGTTTAATCGAAAAGTCACACAAACCCTCATCGAGGCCGGCTGGGTGGCTCGAGAGGGTGTAGTGCTGCCTGATCTTCTGCAACGCAAGCTAGAGCGCGATTTTGGTGACATCGATGTCCTCGCCTGGCGGCCCAATGATGGTGTCGTGCTTGTTATTGAATGTAAGGACCTGTCATTCGCCCGCAATTACTCGGAAGTTGCCGCTCTTCTGTCGGAATACCAGGGAAGTGTCGTCGATGGAATTCCTGACAAGTTGCGCCGCCATCTAGACCGCTTCGAATTTTTGGAGGCTAACCTGGAGTCGGTGCGACGTTTCACCAACCTGCCGTCTCCGAGGTTAATATCGTGCCTCGTGGTCAGCGGCATCGTTCCTATGCAGTACGCCAGAATCGATGCATTGACACACACTTTTGTCGGGAGCGTCGAAGCATTGTTGGAGGTTCATTGATGCAGATTGATCAGGTGGAAGAGCGAGAGTAAATACAGATAGTCACTCTGTTTATTGGGTGATGTTCAGGCGGTGGCGCTTTGTTTTTTTGGGGCGCTTGGTCCCTGTTGGGCCAAAGTGTGTTTCTTGGATTCAGGATGTTGCGCAAGTTAGGTGGTCATCAGGCGGTGGCCGTCCATAATGAGCAAAGGTTGCTGGCGCCGCGCAGCATAGCGCAAAGCCTTGCGCAGGTTTGCGACGCTGGCCAGGTCGATTTCTGCCGGTCGCGGACCTACGCTTAACGGTTGAAATACCAGGATTCTCCTAAGCGAAGAGTGATCAAGCGTATGGTTAGTACATAGTAATAGCGCGTCGATTCAGCGTGCGGGTTCATGCGGTGAGTTAGAAACCAGACGAGATGCTTTTGCTGCCAGGTCCATGGATTGTCGCGTTGCCAGCGATCAGCTATTGCTGTTTGGATAGCCTTCGCCTGACGCAGGTGGCGTTGGCGTGTGGTATGAGATCCAGTCAGGACGCTCGCCAGGAACAGTTCCATATCGAATGCCTTACTCATGCTCGGCCCCCGATATAAGCCGAAACTACGTCGATACGACCGTGCCCCAGCTCATAGCTGATTTGCACCCGGGCCTCCTGATCGAGGTGTCGGTCGAGCTGGTAGCAACGGCCACCGTTGATGGGCGCAGGATGCTGGGTGATTTGCTCATATCGTTCGCACGCATAGGCTGCCCGCAACTCGTGGAAGCCTTTGAGGTTGTGCTTATGGATGATGTCCCGTGCGGGTCGGACGATTCCCTGCAAAAAATCGAGGTAGCGTTCGTTCGGTGCAAGCAGGTTGCGGCTACCGTCGGGTGAGACCTTTTCGGCAAACCTCAATGCGTCACGAATATGATCATCTACCGTAATGCAACGAGGTGCTGACGCGCCTGAACGGCCACCTTTGGTACCGTCCTGGATGTTGATCTTGCCGAATTGCTTGGCTTCACGTTTTAGACGGGGAAGGTCGGCCAAGATCGTCTCGCGTAAGCGCATACCGGTGGCTCGGGCCAACAATGTGATAGCGGCCGCGCGCGACTGCTGATGTCCACAGAGCGCTTCTACGACCCGCTTCACGTGTTCGCGGTCTTGGCCTTGCGGCACCGAGCTGCGAACACTAGTGCGCTTCATGCCCAACGCCTCGCTCGGACTCGGGACGTTCGCGTATTGATCGCCGCGAAGTGCGGCCATGGTCCGATTCACGCTGGACAACCGGTTTTGCGCGGTGGCGATGGCGAGCTCACCTTGTTCAACTTGCTGGCGCAGATGTCCGGCGTAGTCGAGCAGCGTTTTCTGATCTATTTGACGCGCATCGTTGAGCCCTGGCCCATCCTCTGAGTGACACCACCGCACGAATGCCCGCCACCGATCACTATGCGCCTTGACCGTGCCGTAATGCCCGCCGCCAAACATGTCCCGCAACGCCCGTGGCCCGGCATAACTCAATTGCCGGCCATAGCCAAAATTTCGCCCGTTTCGTCTACCTACCAATGCCAAGATCAAACTCCTCTCGAACCCAAAACCTTTGAAGCTTTCCCCACGTCATCCCGCCACGAATGTTGAGTGTTATCAGGGATCAAGGCCCCTGCGACCTGTGAGGGTTGTCCACTAACGCGGGACTGACGACTCCTTACGACCGGGAGCTTGGGCATCTCATGATCTGGCCTCCTGAGCACTTCCGAGGAAGTGGGCGGGTGGAGGCTGCACTGGCTGACGAGACCGGCGCCGCGAGATCATGAGTCGGGTGAAGGCAGTGAAGCGATGACCGGGGCATACCTGACTGTCAGTCAGGTGCAGTCCATTCCGTGGGCTGCGGCACCATCATCTGCATCGCTGTTGCTGGTGGCTTCGGTGTTTGTCACGCCGATTGTCACAAGGGGGAATGCCGCAAAGCCTTGTACGAGTCGGGCTGCAGCAGTGGTAGGAGCGCCCGTCTCTTTCCGGGAGAAAGAGACGGGCGCAGGTTGGCGCACGGGAATGGCCAAGCGGATAGGTTGCTGCAGGGCAGCTATGAAAGGGATGAGTTGCCGCAGTGGGCACACTGGTAAAAGTAGGCATCCATCACATCGCTGTGACCGTGCGAGCCGCCGGACGCTAATCGCACTTTGGGAGAACCACCACCGTGTGGCGTAGCCTTAAAGGTTCTGGCTACCTGGGTTGCTGTCGGCGACAGCGCTTT